>WNGB01014034.1_pt1 | contig 13085 bp, 12 predicted proteins | sample 5400681 | NCBI WGS metagenome assembly WNGB01 (sample SAMN13153367, study PRJNA577476) | soil metagenome | isolation source: 115 cm soil or saprolite under grassland replicate 2 | place: USA:California | collected 2016-06-15 | reverse complement strand
TCCCCTTCGCTACGGTCCAGAACTGGGTCGAGGCGGCGGGGGAAAAAATCGAAAAAAGCTCGCTCGCAGGTTCAACGCTCGGTCGCAGGGAGTGTCTGCGAAAACGGGGATCGTGCGGTTGTGCATACGGGGCCGCGACCTGCAAAGGTGAGCAAGGAGGGGATCCGGAACTGTCGGGCCTCAAGATCCAGCGCGTCCATGAGGTTGTCGAGACCGTCCTTGAGCTGCTGCGTCTTGTCCGCCTGGCGCTTCGGGATGCCGACCGCCTCGCGGCCATCACGCACCAACTCGCGGTCGCGCTCGAGGACCGCCTGCTCCAGAGCGTCCTTCACGTCGCCGCCGAACAGTTTCGTCAGGTCGATTTTCAGACCGCTAAGAACGGCCTCGCCTGGACGCTCCCCGTGCTACAGGAGTGCGCCGCTGTGCTAAGGCCGGTCTGGGAAGACGCCACCCCTGGCCGTCCTCTCCTCTGGCGCACGGTCCCGGATATCGAGCGGCTGCGCGACGACCTGGACCACGGCGGCGCTGCCTGCAGGCGGGTTTCGAGGGGTGGCAAAAGGCGCATCCTTACGGCCAACGGCAAAAACGGTTTTTCGGTCGCCGCCGCCTTGGCGCCAAGGACTCCCTGATTGTCTGGCAGACGCGCAAGGTCCTTGAACAGTGGACAGGTTACGATCTCGGGCCTCGGCTCGTGCGACGCCGGCCAAGGGTACTGCTCGTTCGCTCGAATTGCCCGACCTTTCCGGACTGCTGTCGCTTGGCTCTGCGATAATCAAGAGCGCCTCTGTCTTCATCTCGGATCCACGTAGGGCCGCATTCCCATCTGAGAGCCGGGAAGGTGCTGCTATTCGATCCTGAAACAGTCGAGCGCGTCCTGCGCGAACGCGCCCAAGGCGAGAATAACGAAAGGCCAACCAAACCATGAAACCATACCTCGGGAATCGTTCGGGAATCTCGACCTCATCTGTTGGCAATTCTTACAGTTCCTCGCGGCGTTGTAAGAACAACCTTACAACCGGCTCCCTAACATTCAGGGAGCCGGTCTTGCGCTCCCCCCCTTATAACCGCAGCCCCGGCACGTTGACGTGCCTCCCTTCATCGCCGCACATCGAGCACCGGCTTCCCCTTGATGCGCTCCCTCACCTGCAAGAACTCCTTGGCGACGGCTCTGGCCTCAAGGATGTAGCCGGTCTGGCTGAATGGGTCGCGGAACACTTTCCCCACAATCCCGGCGCTGGAAATCTCAAACATCACCCACTCTTGGCCCAACTGGTGCTTGCCGAGCAGTTGGTCTCCAGCCCACTTGACCGCATCCTCTGGCTTGAAGCTGACGTGAATCCGCCGAGCGGCGTCTGGGCGTCCCGTGGTCGATCGCCCGGCGTCCACGCCTCGCAGAAGGCCACGTTCGCGGATGCCCTCCTCGTTGTACGCGGGAGTGACGTGGTAGCAGAGGTCCGGCGGGAGTGCCTGTACGAAGGGCGCGATGCGGACATCCTCTCTCAAGCTGACAGCGAGCCAACCGCGCTTCCGGAACCACTCGCCGATCTCGTCGGTCAGCCAGTTCGCTCCTCCATCAATCTCGATGCCGACATCGTCGCGCGATTCCCAGATGAAAAGGCACCTCCACGGCTGGGGAGGACGCGCCAAGGGAGAGTGCAACAACTCTGTGAGGAGGGTGTGGGCGCGTTTCCACGCAGCGGTTTGGTGATCGGTTCGCATCGAGCGGATACCTCGCAGATCATTTCTTCGCAACGAGCATCACGATAGCACGTCGAGCGCTGTCAGTGCCGCTTGTTCCCGGCCGCCGTACTGGTTTTGAGTTGTCCGGCCGATGCCGTTTAGTAGGGAATGACCTTCTGGCACACGGCGCACAGATAGCCCGTGTCCAGCACGTACACCATCGGGTGCTTCTTTCCTTGTGTTTCGTAACACGCCACGCAATACAGCTTGGATCTGTCGTCTCCGAAGTAATAGCACCCATTCTTGATCTCGGGCTTTTCCGCTGCGCGCTGCTGCGCGGCCGCGAGGTCGGACACCTGCCTTTTCAGCTGTTCGTTCTCGGTCGTGAGTGCCGCGACTTGTTCCTTGAGTTTCCTGGTCTCGGCCTCCATGTCCTTGACCTTCTGCTCGGCAAGAGTGACACGCTCCTTCAGCACGGCGTTGAGCGGGATGCCCTGGAAAAAATCGCTGACCAAGCCCATAAGACACCTCCTTCGGGTCGTGTGGTTGAGGAGCCGGTTGAATTGTACCACGTGTGCGGGTGATGGTGGCCAAGCGGAACTTGCAGCGGCAGACCGCAGGCACACTCATCAGAAGGCGCCTGCGCCGGGATGCAGGAGAAATCCTCAGGAGGCCGCGCGCTCAGCACCGCTTCTTCCGCCCCTTCACCTCTGGCTTGTCCGCTTCTTGGTCGGCGGCCGGCTCCTCGGTGGACTCGCCCTTCCGGGGGCGACCACGTGGTCGCTTCGGCGCCGCGCTCTTGTCGGGGGGCTTCGGTGGTCGCCCTGGTCCGGTTGCTGGTCGAGGTGCCGGAGTTTCCTGAAACGCCTGACAATCCACTCCGAGCGCTGCAGCCAGTGCCTGAACGGTGGCCCATGATGGCTCACGCAATCCCTGCTCGAGTTTGGCCACGCTGAGCTTGTGCAGCCCTGCGCGCTGCGCAAGCTGTTGCTGGGTGAGTCCTGCGGCCTCCCGTAGTTCCTTCAGGCGGCCCGCGAAGTTGGTCTGTGGCGCCTCAGCCATGCGCGACTTCTCGGTGAGGGTAGGGCACGTCAACGCAAGCATGATATCCCTCTTCTGATGCGGAGTGCAACCTGACCTTCCGCGCCTTCTCGTCTCCTCGAATCCGGCACGGCAAATCGGGTGAAAATATCCCAACTGGTATTGAAATCAAAGTATGCCAGTTGGTATATTAACGGTATCCTCATTGAGGACACAAGAGCAGTTCCTTGAAAAACTGACCGCCGCGCGTGAGCGAGTAAGGAGTCGCGCGGGGAGAAGTAAGCGGCACCAACAGAAGGGGCCGGCGGCGTCTGAACCACGCCCCGGCCCGTGGCATTCGCTACAAGGGAACGAACGCAAGATGAACGGTACGAAGTCCCGCAAGTCTGTCAAGCCCGCGTCCGGCAGCTGCCGCTGGGCAGTACAGCCGACGGAGACTCACCCCGGCGTCCTGGTCATCAACGGCCAGCCTACGGAGTTCACCCTTTCGACGGCGGCCACCGCCTGAGGAAAGCGGACGGCACCGCCTACGACGCGGACGCGGCCTGCCAGACCTGCACTTGCCCGGACGCGACCTACCGGGAACGGCAGTGCAAGCACTGCAAGGCCCTTCGGGCCGGGCTGCAGGCCCTCGGGCAGTGAGCAACATGGCGGCGGGGAAACGCCTATCCCCGCCCCTCTTCGGAGGGAATCACCATGTTGCTACGCCACGCCACCCTGCGGAACAACCTGGAATCGATCCAGCGATCCCGCCTGCTTGGCCGCAAGAGCAAGGGCAACCTAAAGGTGGTCTGGACGCACAGATCGAGCAAGACGCCTTGGGCGCTCTTGCATGTCGCAAAACGGCACGGAGAGAAGTCGAGGACGTCGTTGTCCTTGAAGTCGAAGTCCCCCGGCGGTTGCTTCGTCGGAACTGCAGGGGACTCTGGTGCGGCACGGAGGACATCCCGCCCGGACGGGTTCGCCGCATGATCGGCTTCGCCGAAGTCGCCGCTTCGCCCGTCGCGGCTGCCTGACACCAGCGCGGCGAGGAATGCCCACCCCGCCGCCGTAACAATCCTTACCCCCCATTGACACGGAATGACCGGCAGGTCCGCCACGCCCACCCGTCAACCCTTACGCGTACCAACGTGGCGCACTTCCCAGCGCCACCATCATCGGCAAAACTTGCTGGCCGGCCTTTGTCACGGTCCTCCGGCCAGCTGCTTTCCAGGTGGACCGTGCGATTGTCTCGGAGGAACCATGTCGAGAAAACGCAAACTGCCGGACGGGATGGTGACCCGTCCGGGTCGGAAAGGCTACTACGCCGACTTCAAGGTCGGCGGGCGGCGCATCCAGAAGAAACTCGGGACCGACTTCGACGCGGCAAAGAGCATCCTGACCGACTTGCGGGCCAGAGCGGAGCGGGCCGACTTCAACCTGCTGGACAACAACCACCCGATTGCCGACCTGCGCCGCCAGTACATCGCTCACTGCAAGCAAGCACTGGAAGCGAGTACCGTCCGCTGTTACGAGGACTGGCTTGACACCATCCTCCCCGCCCTGGGCGTGGTCAAGGTGTCACAGCTGACCATTCCCGCCGTCGTCGCCTACCGCGAGCGCCGCCTGGCCAAAGGTCGCAGCCCGAGGACAGTCAATGGTGAGGTCGGAGCGCTGGCGACCATGCTGAACTGGGGTGTGAACCTCGGCAAGGTGATTGGCAGCAACCCGCTCGCCGGCCTGGTGCCCCTGCCGCATGACCGGCCCAAGGAAGGCCGCCCCCTCAGCGACGACGAGGTGCCGCGATTGCTGAAGGCCAGTGCGCCCCACTGGCGCGACGTGTGGTATGCCTTCCTGGTGACTGGCCTCCGGAAGAGCGAGTTGGCCAGCCTGCAGTTCACCGGGGAGTTTCTCGACTGGGAAGCGCGGGAAGTGATCGTGCCGCCGTGGCTCGCCAAGAAAGGAGTCCTTCGCCGCATCCCGATGGACGATGAGTTGTACGCGATCCTCAAGCGGCTGGAAAGCGGCCGGGCCGACCGCAAGCCGGGCAAAGGCCGGGGAAAGGTGAGTGCGGAGCGGGTGCAAGCCCGTTTCTCTCGCGATCACATTTTCGTGACGACTGGGAACACGCCGCTGACCAGTCGGGGCAACCTCCGGCGTGCCCTGCTGACCTGCCTGGAGAAAGCTGGAATCGAGCGAGCAACCTACGCGCCCGACGGCCGACTTCTGGAGCACGTGGACATCCACAGTTTGCGCAAGACGTTCGCCACCAGCCTCATCTGCAGCGGGGCCGATCCGAAGACGGTGCAGGAGTTGCTGGGCCACAAAACATTGGCCATGACGATGCGGATATACGCCAAGGTGCGGGGCGGGACGAAACGTCAAGCGATGGCTCGTCTGCCGTATGGTGCTGGGACCAGCGCTCCCGCTCACGTCGTTCAAATGCCTGCCAGGACGTTGCCGGTGCAATCTGGTGAACAGTCGACTGCCAGTAAGGAAAGCACGCCGCAAACTGAAGTGGGCTAAGCAGTTCTGGACAAGAGGTGCAGACTGTGGCTCTGGAAGTCGGGGGTTCGAGTCCCCTCACCCACCCATAAATCGAGAGCCGTAAGTCTTGAATACCAAGGACTTACGGCTCTTTCTATTTTCCCCTCTCTTCATCTCTTATGCAGGAGTTAGGCAGGAAAAGGCAGCATTTGGCAGCAGGTTTCACTGCCACTTTTCGGCTGTTCAGTATCACCAGGCGTTGATGGACCGGCCATTTCTTTCTCGCGAGAGTCACAATCCAGGGCTGCCGTGCGGGCATATTATCCTGGATATGCCGGCACGGCAGCGCCGGATCCGTCCCGGTTCGGGAACTGTGCCGTCTGCGCCGCTGAGGAAAACTGGGTAGAGTACCCAGTATGGGCAACATTCTCTCACCAGTCGCAAACGTGCGACACCGTGATCGAGTGGTACGCCCCGTATGACAACGCGTGGAACTCGACCCAAAAGCGCATCAACTCCAAACTGCGCAAGCAGGGGTGGGCGTTGGCCCGCCACAACACTGCCGCCGTCCTCCGGCCGATAGGCCGAAAATAGGTCGAAACAGCCCCACTTCCGGCCGAGAACCGACCCATCCACTTCGGCGAGACTCCTCTGATTCAGGATCCGGTGGAGAGTGTCCGTTGGCTGGAGGGCGAGGCTCCTGCCGAGCCGGGGATGATAGCGGCTCGGCAGGAGCCTCGCCCTCCAGCAAACGGACAGTCCCAACCGGACCGTGTATGAGTGAACGAACTCGGAGGGGCCCTGCGAAACAAACCGTTCGACCCGCTCGGCTACATCCCGTCACCCCAGACGGTCCAGCGCCACCTCGATCAAACTGGCGCCGCACGATCGGCTCAGGCGCATCCAGGATTTGTTGCAGCGGCTCCGGTCAGAGCCACCGGGCCAGCGAGCATGCTGGCAATGGGTCTGACCGTTCACGCTCCGCCGCGCCATGAATCAGAAGGCCACTTGCATGAAGAACTTGATGAGCGAGGCATTCCCTTTGTTGAAGCCGTTGTATTCCGTCGTCCAGTTGATGGAATCCAGGCCCAGCGTCACGCCGCTGCCGACCGGGAAACGGTTCCCGACGTACCAGGCGTAGTTGAGCGTCCGGCCGCCGGGGCCGATGTCGCTGTTGCGCGGGTTGTCCACGGCGAAGCCCAGGGACATCTGATACCAGGGCACCGGCCGGGCCACCAGTTCGGCCCAACCGCCGTTGGCATGCACCAGGGCGCCGGTGAACAGGTCGAACCCCTGTGCCACACCGCCGCCGAAGTCGTCCAGGTTACTGCCCATCCAGCACTCGCCCTGGAAGGCCAGCCAGTCGCACAGCGGGAAGCGCAGATCCATGCCGAGGGCGTACCTGGGGAACCGCCGCTGCCCAGCCACGGGCGCCCCCGTCACGTCCACCCCGTACAGGCCCCAGATGCCGGCCATGACCGGCTGGTTGCAGAACGGGCTCGGTGCCACCAGACCCACTCGGCCTCATAAGCGGGAAAGCCAAAGTCCTCGTTGTCGCGCAATCCATTGCCATCGCGGTCAACGCCGTTGATCGCGTCCGCCATAGCCAAGCCGTTCTGCAGCTGGAAACGGTACGCGCCACCCAGATCATGATCCCATTGCAGCTTGATTTGCGGCCGCCGGTCGCCCATGTTGCCGGTGTTCCACATCAGCGTGTTGTCGTTGATAGTCGGGATCAACGGAGCAATGATGTCCCAGTCCTGACCGACGACCAGGGTCCACTCGTCCCATTGAATCTGACCGTAGGCCAACCGTAACCGCAGCAGTTCGCGCGACTCCGAATTGACAGGCACGGCGGTGAGGAAGTCGATCTCCAACCGGCCGGAGGGGATCCCGCCCCAGAGGCAGGGAATCGCCTTGCCGTAGTATTCCAGGCCGAAGCGCGTCAATCGCGGATAGAGACTGTAGTTGAGATCGTGGCCAGGGTTCAGCACGACATTGTTCGGCCCGGTACGAAAGCGTGGATCCTGCGGCAGCACAAACAGGGGATTCTGGATGTCGTTGAGGCGATTCGTGGCCGTATCCCAGTCCCCTCGCAGGAACCCGTAGAACCGGAGCGTGCCGCCGTCGCGGAGGCCCACGGTCAGACGGTCGCGGAGGGTCTTGCCAACATCCTTGAACGACTCCGGATCCTTGATCGCGGCCGGCGGGCCAGGGAAGCCGCCCATGCCCGCGCCGGGCGGCAAGTTGGACAAGGGCGCTGGCAATTCAGGTGGCGGTGCCTGAGTTCCTTCACCTGCTCCGGGAGTTGGGGAGGCTTGCGCAGACGCCGTACCGGCAGGGGTGCCGGTTTTCGGTTGCTCTCCCTTCGCTGCCGGCTGTCCTGTGCTCGTTCCAGAGTCCTGTGGGAAAACGACGAGGCTCCCTGGCTGCCCGGCGGGGCTGCCGTATGCCGGGTAGACCGTACGCGGTCCGGAAGGGGTAGCCGGCGTGGACGCTGGGGTCTGCAGCGGCGGGGCGAGCACGGCCAGGGCCTCTCTGCTGATCCTCTTCTGGTGGCGCCTGGGCCACGACCAGCGGTGGCAGCGGGGCGCTGAGAAGGCCCGCACTGAGAAGGGCTGCGAGCAGGCGCCGCCCGACAAGTCGCTGGCCCGTCAAGCCTCCTTGCAGGCAGCCACCAATGACAGTCTCCAGGCGGTGGCCGAGGCGTATTTCAACGTGCTGCAGGCCCGCGGCGAACTGGCCGGCGCCGAGGACACCGTCCAGCGCACCGAGGAACTGCTCCGCCGCGCGGAGGGCCTGGCTCCCAATCTGGCCCCACCTGTCGAGGTGGTGCGCACGCGCGCCGAACTGGCGCGCCGACGGCAGTTTGCCGTCGGCGCGCGCGAGCGCTGGCGCACCGCCAGCGCGGAACTCGTTCGCCTCCTCCGTCTCGACGCCAGCGCCCTCGTCAATCCCCTGGAACCGCCCGACCTGCGCGTAACACTCATCCGGCTGGATCTGCCGCTGGACAACCTCATCGAGGTTGGCCTGCTGACGCGCCCCGAACTCGCCGCGCAGCGAGCGCTCGTCCAGGCGACGCTGGAGCGGTTGCGGCAGGAGCGCCTGCGGCCGCTCGTGCCGAGCGTGCTGCTCCGCGGCACGGCGACGAACCCCGCCGGCACGTTCGCCGCTGGCCCGTTCGGCGGCGGCACCAACGAGTTCCTCGGGAACTTCGGCGCTCGTGGCGATTTCGACATTCAATTGGTCTGGCAACTCGACAATCTCGGGTTCGGGAACCTGGCGCGGGTAGACGAGCGCCGCGCCGAGAATCGCCTTGCCCGCCTGGAATTGTTCCGCACTCAGGATCGCATCGCCGCGGAAGTGGCCCTGGCGCTGGCGCAAGGTCAGAGCGCTGCCGACCGGGCCCGCGAGGCGGAGCAGGAAGTCCGCGATGCCATCGACTCCGTGGCGAAGAACTTCGAGGGGTTGGGCCAGACGAAGCGTGCGGGCAACCTCAACCTGCTGGTGATCCGTCCGCAGGAAGCGGTGGCCGCGGTGCAGGCGCTGGGACAGGCGTACATCGATTACTACACCGCGGTGGGCGATCACAATCGCGCTCAGTTCCGGCTGTACCGTGCCCTGGGACAACCCGCCCACCTCGCGCTCGCCCATCCGGAGGACGGCTGCGTGGCCGGCGCGCCCGCCGCGTTGCCGCCGGCGCATCCGGTCCCGACCGCGGGGCTGATCACCGTCAAGCGCACGCCGGAGGGCCAGATCCTGTTGCGCGACGTCGCCTCGGTCGAGGAAGGCACGATGGCGGGCGAGGTCGACCGCTACAACATGCGCCGGATGGTGAGCATCACGGCGAACGCCGGCGGCGAGGATCTCGGGCGCGTGGCCGGCCACATCGCGCAGGCGCTGAAGGCGGCGGGCGAGCCGCCGCGCGGCGTGACGGTCGCCGTGCGCGGCCAGGTGGCGCCGATGGAGCAGCTGTTCACAGGGCTAACGTCCGGCCTCGGGCTGGCGGTCATCGTCATCCTCCTGCTGCTGACGGCGTACTTCCAGTCGCTGCGGCTGGCGCTGATCGTCGCCTCGACGGTGCCTGCGGTGCTGGCCGGCGTGGTGCTGGCGCTGCTGCTCACGGGCACGACTCTGAACATCCAATCGTTCATGGGGGCGATCATGGCCATCGGTGTCGCGGTGGCCAACGCCATCCTGCTGCTGACCTTCGCCGAGCGCAGCCGCCTCGGCGGGGCCGCTGCTGTGGCCGCCGCGGTCGAAGGCTCCGAGAGCCGGCTGCGGCCGATCTTGATGACGAGTTGCGCCATGCTCGCGGGCATGGTGCCGATGGCGCTGGCCTTCGGCGAGGGTGGCGAGCAGACCGCGCCGCTGGGCCGAGCCGTCATTGGTGGGCTGATCGCCGCCACGTTGGCCACGCTGACAGTGCTGCCCGCCGTGTTCGCCCTTGTCCAGGTCCGTACCTCCAGGGCATCGCCCTCGCTCCATCCTCAGGATCCGGACAGTCGCTACTTCGCCGCCCACGCCGAGAAGCCCGCGCCCAGCGAAGGGCCCGCCCTACCGTCCAATCCCCACGACCCCCAGACAGGCATTCAACCGGGAGCCGTTTGATGACATCCCCTCGAACCAACGCCCGACGATGGCAAGCCCTCCTGGCCGGCAGCGCCCTCGCTGCCCTGGCCGCCTTGACGAGTGGCTGCGGCCACAGTTCCATCGCGTCAACGCCGAAGCAAGAGGCGGGCGCTACCCAGACCGTCGAGACACTCAAGCCGGTACGGCATACGTTTCGGCGCACCGTCGAACAGCCGGGCCAGGTCGAGCCCTTCGAGCAGACGCCGATCTACGCGAATATCACCGGCTATGTCGGCGAGGTGCGCGTCGACATGGACGCGCGCGTCAAGAAGGACCAGGTGCTTGCCTGGCTGTCGGTCCCGGAGATGGACGACGAGGTGAAGCAGAAGGAGGCGATGGTCGTTCAGGCCCGGGCCGAGTTGGAGCAGGAGCGCAAGGCGCTGCTGACCGCCGAGGCGAACCTCGCGACCTCGAAGGCCCGGATCCTGGAGGCCATCGCCAGCCGCAAGCGGGCGCAGGCGCAGTGCGAACGCTGGGAGTCGGAGTCTCGTCGGATGGCTGTGATGGTGGCGCGCAAGGTGATCGACGAGCAAACCCTCGACGAGGCACGCAACGAGCACAGGGCCGCGCAGGCCGCCTGCGAGGAAACCGAGGCGAAAATTGCATCGGCGCAGGCGAGCCGCGACGAGAGCGCCGCCCGCCGCGACAAGTTGCGGGCGGACATTGACGCTGCTGCGGCCCGCCTGCGCGTCGCCGAGGCCAACGAGCGACGCATGCGCACCCTGCTGGGCTACGCCGAGGTCAAGGCACCCTTCGCCGGGATCGTCACGCGGCGAAACGTCCACACGGGCCATCTGCTCAAGCCGGGGACCAACGGGAAGGCCGAGCCGCTCTTCGTCGTGATCCGCATGGATCGCGTCCGTGTCTTCGTCGATGTGCCCGAGGCGGACGCCGGCCTGGTCCGTCCGGGAATGCCCGTCCGCGTCCGGATCCAGGCCCTCAACGACCGGGAGATCGAGGCGACGGTGACGCGCACTTCGTGGGCGCTGGATCCCAGCAGCCGCACGCTCCGCGCCGAGGTCGAATTGCCCAACCCCGGCGAGGAACTGCGGCCCGGCATGTACGCCTACGCCAGTTTCACGGCGCAGCGCTCCACGACCTGGGCTGTGCCGGTGTCCGCCATCGTCAAGAAGGACGACAGCGCGTTCTGTTGTCTCGTCAGCGCCGGCAAGGTGGTTCGCACGCCGGTTCGCCTCGGCGCGCAGAGCGGCAGCCTCGTCGAGGTGCTCAAGAAGCGACTGCCGCCGGAAGCTCCAGGGCAGGCTGTGCAGAACAACGTGGCGGCCCTCACGGATGGTCAAACGATCGCAACCGCCCCGGCGAAGGCGGGACCGGAATCCACGCCGGGGGGGATGGGGCAATAGGCGGAGTCTGTCGGCAAGCAAATTCAGCCCGGTTGTCACTGACTCTCCGGTCACGTCAGAATCCAGTTGGGGAAAGGCGACCCAAGCCCGCAGCGCCAGCGAGAAATTCTTCGCTGGCGCTGCGGGCTTTTGTCATTGCCGCCTCAATGCAGGAGAATCATGATCGGCTCCGTGCCGCCCGTCCCTTTTCCGAATTCCGAGGGGCCTTACCTGTTCGCGCTGCAACGCCTGGCGCTCGCCCTGGGTCTGGGATGATTCGTCGGCCTGGAGCGCGAGCGGCGCGGGAAGGAAGCGGGCCTGCGCACGTTTGCGTTTGCCGCCGTGCTCGGCTGTTTGGGGGTCTTCTCGGCGAGAATTACGCCCTTCTATGTCTTATCTTACTCGGCATCCTGGTCAGCTTATACGGAATGGCCTTGGTGGTTCGTGGTCAACACCAACCCGAAGCGTCAGCGAGGACGGTCCTCGCTGACGCTTCGGGTTGGTCAAGGAAGAATCGCCATGGCGATTCCGTAGTACTCAATGTCCAGACGATCCGGTCGCAGCAACACGTCCAGCTTGCGACGTCGTCTGCACTTCTGGTACTGGGGTTGGCAGGCGTTCTGGCCGGCCAGGGGCATACCCTCACCCCGACCGCCGTTGCCGTGCTGACTGCGGCACTTCTCGCCTGGAAGGAATCGCTCGCCAACTTCAGCCTGGGTCTAACGGATACCGAGTTGCTCGGCGATCAAACGACCAGCCACCACGGGCGCTGAGGCAACGCCTGCCATCGGGTCGCCGGTCGCAGCGTCGATCCCCATGAAGGGATCGCCCGGCGGCCGCCTGGGTCAGCGCCGGATTGTGCTTGACCGAGGAGTTGGAGCGCGGGAGTATCCTTTCGTGGGGGCAGCACACCGCGAAACGAATCCTTGCAGCGCCGGCCGCGCAACGACGTGGCCGCCAGAGGATGTCAGCATGAGTACCAAGGAGTTGCAACAGCTGAACCAGGACACCTTCGACGCCGAGGAGCAAAAAGCCATCGGCGGCGAAACCTGGGCCGCCTTCCTCGGGCGCGTCCTGGCCGACGATTTCCGCATTCGGCGGTCCGACCCAACCATCGCCCTGCAAGACAGGGCGGGCATGATCGCCTGGATTCAAAACCACGCGGTGGTCCCGAAGCAACTCGCGGATGTCAAGGTGTTCGAGGACGGGAACTACGGCGTGGTCACCTGTGTCGTCACGCTCCAAGGTCAGCCCGGCCAATTCCATAACCTCAAGGTCTTCCACCGCGAATCCCCCTCCGGGGACTGGCGGTGTTCCTACTGGCAGGTGTCCAAGGTTTGACCCCGGCTTGACCTGCTCGCCTCTGGCATCGGTCCAGGGTGCCTTGATCGCTGGCGGGCCTCCGAGAATTGCATCAACCTCGCTCTCAGCCGTGTTCGCTCCGTTGACGCTGTTGACCAACCACACCACGCCGCCTGGGGTCAGGATCCGCACGTCCCCCCACGGACCAGTCGGCGGCGTGCAGGCGAGCGAAGGACTCGTCGATGGTGGGGGTGGTGCCGGACATGCCGCCGGATCTCGATCCCGATAGTTATGTCCTGGTGCCGCTCGAAGCGACCTACCAGGGGACCTGGGCGACCTGTCTGGAGAACCTGCGGGAGGCGGTGGAGCGTGGCGAGCCATGGATGGAAGCACTGGATGACGGAACGGCGAACGGCGTCGCGCGTGGCGAAGCAGTCTCTCTTTCTCGAAGATCTCAAGACATGGGCGCAGTGACGCACGTTCCGGCGAAGGCGTGGGTCGTGACCTTCGCGGGCACGGCGGTCAACCTGTGTTTGGGTATCCTCTACGCCTGGAGCGTCTGGAAAAAGAACCTCGTCGATGCACGCCACCCCGGTTCGCCCATGACCGGCTTGAATGAAG
>WNGB01010174.1_pt1 | contig 13087 bp, 8 predicted proteins | sample 5400681 | NCBI WGS metagenome assembly WNGB01 (sample SAMN13153367, study PRJNA577476) | soil metagenome | isolation source: 115 cm soil or saprolite under grassland replicate 2 | place: USA:California | collected 2016-06-15 | reverse complement strand
ACCGGATCAGACGGACAAAGAGAGCCTGTGGAAATGCCGGCCGCTTCGCGGCCTTGGACGCGCGCACAGAACGCGCGCGCCCACATTCCCACAGGCCGTATCTCAAAGGTTGACTAACGGTCTTTCCATATCAGAACTGCAGGCGCGCGTTGAAGAAGATCGAAAACAGGCTGCTGCGTTCGTAGATGTCCTTCAGCCCCTGGCCGAGCCTCATCGTCTGGATGCCGCCGATGAAGACGATGTTGTCGCTCAGCGGCGGACGGTAGGTCGCACCGGCGCCGAAGTCGACGCCGATGTTCGGCCGCACCTTTTCCTGGAAGAGCAGCGCTTCCATCTGTTCCGTCTTCAGGAAGCGGACGTAGCTGGTCGTCACGAACCCGCGCAGCTTCGGCGTGAGATCGAAATCCGCGGCGCCGTTCAGCAGGAACACGCCCGGGTTGACGAAGTTCGGCTGTCCCTCGTCCTTGTTGGTCCGCAGCGACGGAAGCAGGCTGACGGGGGACTTGATGCCGGTGCCCGTCTGCGCGAGCCGCAGCCCCTGACGGTTCCACAACGAGAACGGCCCGCCGGCAAACGTCGGGATGTCGAGGATCGCGTCGAAGCCATGACCCTTGTCGTCGGACGGATCGCCGTCGCCGGAAGCGATGAAGGTCGCTCCCTTGATGCGCAGCCAGTCTTTATCGAGCGAGAGTTCGAGGGCGCCCATCTGCGCGTTGATGTCCACTCGCTGCGCCGAAATCGGGTTGTTCGTTTCGTGGCCGAGCGCCTGGTAGAACGCGTGGCTGACATTGATGCGCCCGACGTGGCCGTTACCCGACATTCCCAGGTAATAACTGTGGACGTCGTTGGTGCCGATGACGCCGATGGGCGCCGGCCGCACGAGGAAGCCGTTGCGATCGTAGTGCAGCTCGCCGTTGTCGCGGTTCGCGTGGAAACTGAACGACTGCGTGAAGCCAGATACCCAGAAATCCTGGATGTAGACGTTCGCGATGTAGACCTGCGCCTTGCGCCGGTTCGGCTCGTTGAAGCCGCTGTTCGTATCCTTCTCGAAGAGATCGAAGACCGCCGCGTTGTACTCGATGCGGCTCGACTTCATCGTGCCGAACACGCGCACGCCCGGCGCCTCCAGCACCGCCATGAAGCCGCGGAAGTCCGAGGTGAACTCCTGCACCCCGGCGCGGATCGACATGAAATCGAAATAGTGGCTCGTGTCGAACAGCTTCTTCTCGACGAACGCTTCCTGGATGCCGAGGTGATGATCCAGACGCGTGCTCTTGCGCCGCACGTCGGCGTTCACGCCGTTGTACTCGGAGAGGTTGACGAAATTGAGACTGAACGCCGGCGCGACACGCACGCGCCAGTCGATCGGGCGGAACACGGTGTCGCCGCGGAATAGATCGAATGATGTCCTGACGGTCGTGAGCGGCACGTAAATGCCGCCGCGGCCGAAGAATCGCTCGCTGCCCGGACGTTGAGTGCTGACGCCGCTCGGTACCGGAAGATTGCGTCCCTCGAGGAGCGAGTCGCTGACGCCGGTGAACGTGAAGAACGTGCGCTTGCCGAGTATCGGGTAGTCCCCCTTCAGGTAATTCTGGTTGTACGGATCCCACCAGTGCCCCGTGACGTACGGGTAATCGCCCCGCGCGCCGTAGCGCTGCCACTCCGGCAGGTTGAGGTTCCATCGATCGGGGACCGGCACGTAGACCTTTTCGCCCGGCGCCAGCACGACCGGCTCTGCGTTGGGGACGTCTTTCGGCCGGATGACATTCCCGTACGGCGTCGGTGGACCCGGATCGATTCGCTTCTCAGGCGGTCCGCCCGCGCCGGCGTTCATCTTTAATTCGACGCTGACCAGTTCAGCGGCGCGGACGCGCAGGCCGCTTTGCTCCACCGGCGTGAAGCCCTCTCGGCTGAGCGCGATCACGTACTCGCCGGGCGCGACATCGATCAAGCGGAAGATGCCGTCGCCGCTCGTCGACGTGCGCGCCACCTCGCGCGTTCCCTGTTTCAGCACGACTTCGACGGCCGGCAGGCCGCGGCCGTTCTGATCGGTGACCATCCCCTGGATCGACGAGCGCGCGGGGCGCTGCTGCGGGATCTGATCGTCGGAGGCGGTAGAGGAGGAGGCAGAGGTCGCAGAGACGTTAAGCACAGAGGCACAGAGGACACAGAGACGCACAGAGGCAGCGGTCGCGCGCCGGCCTTCGGCCGGCGTCACGAACGCCGTACGCGTGGCGGATGAAAGCCGCGGTGCGACGGATTGGCGGCTTTCATCCGCCACGCGCCCGGCGCTCTGCGGCGCGAAGCGCGGCGCGACCGCCTCGCCGTCACGCAACCCTAGCATTCGCACAACCCGGCTCTCTTTGTGCGTCTCTGTGAACTCTGTGGCTCTGTGTTGTACGAGATCTTGATCAAGCCCGTACAACCCCAGGACGGCTGCAACCAGTAGCGGCGTCACGCGCCTAGCGCCTCCACTCGTCGATCAGATTCGCCACGAGCCCAGTCCAGCCGGTCTGGTGGTTCGCGCCGAGGCCCGCACCGTTGTCGCCGTGGAAGTACTCGTTGAAGAGCAGCAGGTCGCGCCAGTGTGGATCCTGCTGGAACTTCTGGGTGCCGCCGTAGATGCGCCGGCGCCCTTCCTTGTCGCGCGTGAACATGCCGATCATCCGGTTTGCGATCTCGCGCGCCATGTCGTGCGGCGTGATCGCCTTGCCGCTGGTCGCCGGCGCCTTCACCTTGAACTCGGGGCCGAACGCTTCGCTGAACTTCGCAAACGACTCGATCAGCAAGTACGACGTCGGGAACCAGATCGGACCGCGCCAGTTCGAGTTCCCCCCCTTGATCTTCACGTCCGCTTCCCCCGGCTCGTAACGCACGGTGCCGGAGCCGAAGCTGAACGGATGCTCGTGGTGGAACTTCGAGAGGCTGCGAATCCCGCCGGGCGAGAGGAACTCCGTCTCGTCCCAGATGCGCGTCAGCAGTTTGTCGAGCTGGTGGCGATCGACGATCGACAGGATGTCGCGCCGCTCGCCGTCCCGCGTCTCCGTGTAGCACGCCTGTCCGACGAGGTCCGGCCGGTTCTTGATGAACCAGTGGACGTCGGTCACGAACATCGGCATGTCCTTGAGGTCCCTCTCGTTTAGGACGTCAATCGCGTAGAGCGGGATGAGGCCGACGAGCGAGCGCACGCGGAACTTGTGGAACACGCCGCTTGGATAGCGCAGGACGTCGTAGAAGAACCCGTCTTCCTCGTCCCACAGCTGATAACCGCGGCCGCCCATGCGCTTCATCGCGCCGCCGATGTAGATGAAGTGTTCGAAGAACTTCGTCGCCATCGACTCGTAGACCTTGTTGGTCTTCGCGAGCTCGATTGCGATCCGCATCATGTGGAGGCAGAAGAAGCCCATCCACCCCGTCGCGTCCGACTGCTCGAGGATCGCACCGTCCGGCAGCTTCTCGCTGCGATCGACAACCGTGATGTTGTCGAGGCCGAGGAAGCCCCCTTCGAACACGTTCATGCCCTGGCTGTCGACCTTGTTCACCCACCAGGCGAAGTTGATCAACAGTTTCTGGAAGCACTTCTCGAGGAACTCGGTGTCGGCCTTGCCGGTCCGCTCCTTCTCGACGTTGTACACGCGCCAGCACGCCCATGCGTGCACCGGCGGGTTCAGGTCCGAGAACTCCCACTCGTAGGCGGGGATCTGCCCGTTCGGGTGCTGGAACTGCTCGAAGAGCAGCACCCACAGGTTCTCCTTGGCAAAGTACGGATCGATCAGCGCGATCGCGACGCAGTGGAAGGCGAGGTCCCACGCCGCGAACCATGGGTACTCCCACTTGTCCGGCATCGACAGGATGCGCATCGAGTTCAGATGCTTCCAGTGATGGTTGCGAATCGTGTTCCGCGAGGCCGGGGGCGGCATGTTGGGGTTGTCGCCGTTCAGCCACTGGGTCACGTCGAACAGGTAGATCTGCTTCGTCCACAGCATGCCGGCGAGCGCCTGCCGTTGCACGAGCTTCTCGTCCTTCGTCGCCTTCGGCGGATGGATCGCCTCGTAGAACTCGTCCGCTTCCTTCCGCCGCTTGTCGACGATCGATTCGACGTCTCCCAGCGGGTCCTGCAGCGTCTCGTTCGAGAGCCGGAGGTGCCACGCGATCGACTTCCTGGCGGGAACGTTCGCGGTGAAGTGGAAGGCCGCCTTCGTGCCGAACCCGTCCGGGTTCACCGCATCGTGCTCGCCATTGACCACTGATCGGTGGAACCCGTCTTTGACGTACGGCGTGACGCTCTTTGATCCGTAGAGCCGCTCGCAGTTCGTCTCGTTGTGCGTGAACAGCGTGTTCGCGTCGGACGCCGCGTAGAGGTGCCGCGGTCCGAGCTTGTACTCGAACATCAGGTTCGGCAGCGGATCCGCGTTCGAATCGTCGGCGGTGAACGATTGGAAGCCGTTCCCTGATGGTCCGCGGGTGATCACCGGCTGCTGCCGCCGCTCCGCGCCCCAGCCCCACGTGTTGCGGAACCACAGTTGCGGCAGCACGTGCAGCACGTGATCCTGCGGTCCGCGGTTGAACGCTTCCACGCGGATGCAGATGTCGTCGGGTCCCGCCTTCGCGTACTCGACGACGACGTCGAAATAGCGATCCTCGTGGAAGACGCCGCTGTCGAGCAGCTCGAACTCCATACCGCCGCCGCCGCGGCGCCGGTTCTCGTCGAGCAGCGGTCCGTACGGATACTCGGTGTGCGGGTATTTGTAGAGGAGTTTCATGTAGGCGCCCGACGGCAGGGCGTCCACGTAGAAGTAGTAATCCTTCACGTCTTCGCCGCGGTTGCCCTCGCTTGACGTGAGCCCGTACATCCGCTCTTTGAGGATCGGATCCTTCCCGTTCCACAACGCGAGTGCAAAAGTGAGCAGCTGATAGCGATCGCAAAGCCCCGCGATGCCGTCTTCGCCCCAGCGATACGCCTTGCTGCGCGCCTGGTCGTGCGGGAGATAGCTCCACGCGTCACCGTTGGCGCTGTAGTCCTCTCGCACCGTTCCCCAGGCGCGTTCCGTCACGTAGCACCCCCAGCGACGCCATGGCGGGACGATGGCGGGCGTGAGATCGGCAAGGCGCTCGTGTTCTGAAGTCGGGCGAGTTTTGGATGGCATGTGCGTGGGGTATTATCCGCAGGCAGCTCATGCGCCGCAATCTTTCTGCGTATTTATCTGAATTCGCCGGAACCGCCCTCATGCTGTTCATCGGCGTCAGTGCCGTGGCGTTCATGTGGGCCCCGGGTTCCCCGGTTCCCATCGTCACCAACGGGGCATTGCGTAGGCTGTTGACCGGCATTATGTTCGCGGGAGGGGCCACCGCGGTGGTTTATTCGCCGCTGGGGCAAATTAGCGGCGGTCACATCAATCCCGCCGTTACATTGGCATTTTGGCGGCTCGGGAAGGTTCCGACCCGCGACGCTGTTATATATGTCGTGGTCCAGTTCCTCGGCGCTCTCGCGGGCGCCTACGCCGCGGGCATCGCGTGGGGTCCGCTGACGAGCGGAGTCCAGTACGCCGTCACCGTTCCCGGCGACGGCTACACGTGGGCGGGCGCGCTCGCCGCCGAGACGTTCATCACGTTTCTTCTCGTTTTCACGATTTTCATCTGCGTGAACAAGCCGCGCATTGCGCCGCGCACGGGCCTGATCGTCGGCACCCTTGTCGCGCTCCTCGTGATGATCGAGGCGCCCGTAACCGGGACGAGCCTCAATCCCGCGCGCACGCTCGGCCCTGCGATCCTCGCGTCGAATTACAACGCACTCTGGGTGTACTTCGCCGGTCCCGCGCTCGGCGCGCTGATTGCGGTCGGCGCCTTTCGCGGACAGTGGGGCGCGCAGACTGTCTGCGCGAAGCTGTATCACACGGAAAAATATTCCTGTCCATTCGACACATGCAACTACCGGCTCGTATCCGCCGGCGAGACGGTGATGAAAGAAGGGGAATCGGGCTCGGAAGCATACGTCGTCGAACGCGGGCATCTCGACGTGCGGCGCAGCAGCGCCGGCACGGATGCAGTGCCGCTGGCGCGGCTCGGGCCGGGCGACTGGGTCGGCGAGATGAGTCTCCTGCTCGACGAGCCGCGATCGGCCACGGTGGTGGCATCGACGGATGCGCAGCTCCGGCGCGTCACCAAACACGACATGGGACACGTGCTCGCGGAAGATCCGCAACGCACGGAAGAATTGCTGCGCCAGCTCGCGCGGCGCGTCAAGGCAACGAACGAGCGCGTGGCCGGGAGAGTGTGATCCGATGCGCGTCAAATTTCGTGGCGTGCGGGGATCCGTGCCCTGGTCGGTCCCCGAGGGGATCATCCACGGCTGCAACACGCCGTGCATCGAGATCTTCGACGAGCGGAACAACGGCATCCTGATCCTCGACGCCGGTTCGGGAATCGTCGGTGTATCGCCCGCCAGCCTGTGCAAGACGCCGTGCCCGGTCTCATTGGTGCTGACGCATTACCACTGGGATCACCTGCTCGGCCTGCCGTTCTTCGCCGCGCTGTATCAGCGCGGCTGGGACCTGACGATTCATACGCCGACGCTGGCGTCGCACGATCCGTCGTGGCTCGACACGATGTTCAAGTCGCCGTTCTTTCCTGTTCCCTACGAACACCTGCCGAACAAGCCGAAGGTGTCGATGGTGGAGCCGGGAACCGTGTCCGTGCCCGGCTTCAGCGTGACCGCGTTGAACCTGAATCATCCAGGTGGTGCGCTCGCCTACCGCATCAAGGGTCCGCAGGGGGATCTCGTCTACGCCACGGATCACGAGTTCGGCAATCCAAAATTCGACGAGCCGCTCGCCGCGTTCGCCAGCGGAGCAGCGGCGATGGTCCTCGACGCGCATTTCACTCCGGACGAGCTTCCGAACCACAAAGGCTGGGGGCACAGCGACTGGCGGCAGTGCGCGGAGTTCGCATCCGCCAACGGCATCGGCAAGCTCTATCTCTTCCATCACAAACCGGGGCGATCGGACCAGGCGCTGGCGGACATCCGCGTCGAGGCGCAGAAGGTTTTCGCAACGACGGATACGGCGAGCGAAGAGACGTTCATTGACATATAAACAAGGCTCAAAAAGGTTCAAGGGGTTCGAGGGGTTCAGATGTTGAGAGCACCAAAGCTCGTCAGTGCGGCCATTTTCACGAGCGTCGTGATGCTTGCCGTTCCGGCGCGGACGGCGGACCATCGCGACGCACCGGGCATTTCGGAGGATGGCCGCGCCGACCTGCTCGACGTGTTTGATTTCGTCAATCCGAGCAATGGCAACGTCGTGCTGGCCGCCACGGTCAACCCCTTCACGATCGGCGGCGCCACCGGCGTCGCGTTCGGGCCCGACGTGCTGTACGAGTTCAAGATCGATAACACCGGCGACAACCTCGAGGACCTGGTGATCCAGGCGACGTTTTCGTCGACCGTGCCGGGCCCGCAGACGTTTTCGATTCGCGGGCCGTCGAAGCCCCGTGTCGCCGGCGCCGCCGGGAGCCTGTTACTCGACGAGTCGCCTCGCCTGACCGGACCCGCGACGGGCGAGGTCGTCGCCGGCAGCGGCTCCATCGCCCGCGCGTTTGCGGGCTTGCGCGATGATCCGTTCTTCATCGACCTGATCTGGGTTTTGCGGCTCATCGGAGCGCAGCCCGGTGGCCCGCTGACGCGCGCACCGGGGATCGACTTCATCGCGGGGCTGAACTGCAGCGCCCTCGTGGTGGAAGTCCCGGCGTCAGCCTTGCGCGGGAGCAGCGGCAACGTCATCAAGGTCTGGGCGACGACCAGCCGCGCCAAGTCCCTCACGCGCAGCGGCAGCCTCTACCTCGCCGACACGCAGACCGGACCGTTCACGCAGGTTGACCGGACGGCGATCCCGGCGGTCAGCACGGTCGTCATCCCGACGCGGCTGAAGGATGCGTTCAACCGGTCGGTGCCCACGCAGGATATCCTGTTCAAGGACGCTGCGCTGGCGCGCCTGGTATCGATCAACGGCGACAGCGTCTATTCGTCGACGCTGCTGGACGCGGTCCTGTTGCCGGACGTCGCCATCCTGGACATGGGAAAGACGACCGGCTTCTTGAACGGCCGCCGGCCTCAGGACGATGTGATCGACATCCTGCTGCAGGCCGCGAGCAAGGGTGCGGTGACCGGCGACAACGTCAACGCCAACGACGTACCGTTTCTCCAGGCTTTTCCGTTCCTGGCGCCGCCACACGGACCCGAGGAGCCAATTCCCGGCCGCAACAAGCAGCCGATCCACTGAGACGGTAGCGCATGATTCGCCCCCTGATCGTGACGATCGTCGCGCTGCTGCCCGCCATGACGGGCGCGCAGGCCGACCAGAATCGCTCGACAGCTCAACTCGACATGGAGATCGGCGTCTGGGCCGCACGGACCGAACGAGATCCGGACGATTACATCAGCCCGACGCGCCTTGGCTATGCGCGGCTGCGCAAGGCGCGCATCGCCGGGGACTTCCGGGAATACGCCGCGGCCGAAGCGGCCCTGACCGAAGCCCTGAAGCGCCAGCCGGATCACTATACGGCCCTGCTCGGCCTGGGGACCGCCCGTTCGGCGAGGCACCGGTTTGCGGACGCCATCGTCCTGGGGATGAAGGCCGCCGTGATCCAGCCCGATGATCCCGACGCGTACGCCCTCATCGGAGACGCGAACCTGGGTCTCGGTGATCTCGACCGCGCGCAGGCGGCGTACGCCGAGCTGGAGAAGCGCGCGCCAGGATTCGATGCCGACACGCGCCGAGCGAACCTTCTCCAGGCTCGCGGAAAGTCGCGGGAAGCGATTGCGCTGCTGCGAGCCGCGCTCAGCGACGCGACCCCGAAAGGCCTGCCCGCCGAATCGCGTTCGTGGTGCCAGGTGATGATCGGCGCGACGCTCTTCGATCTCGGCGACTGGGACGCGGCGGAACCGGAGTACCAGGCCGCCCTGAAGCTGACGCGCGACAGCTACGTGGCGATCGAGCACCTCGCCGAGCTGCGTTCCTACCAGCGGCGCGACAAGGAAGCACTGGCGCTTTACGAGCGCGCGATCGCATTGGCTCCGCATCCGGACTTTTTCGAAGCCGTGGCGCGCACGCACGAATGGGCGGGGCGCTCCGAGGAAGCGAAGCGCTGGCACGTTCGAGCGCGCGATGGTTATCTCGACGCCGTCAAGGCCAGCGATCCTGGCTACTACCGCAACCTCGCGATGTACTTCACTGACGTTGAACCGAAACCGGACGAAGCCGTCGCCTGGGCGCGAAAGGATCTCGAGCTTCGCCAGGATCACGCCGCCTGGTCCGCGCTCGCGTGGGCGCTGCTGGGCAAAGGGGATATCGCCGGGGCACGCGACGCGAGTGCGAAGGCAACCGCGTCAGATGCCGAAGATGCGGGGATGTGGTTCCGTGCCGGAATGATCGAGAAGGCCGCTGGCAACACCGCCGGCGCACGTGCAGCCCTTCAGCGGGCGCTCGCCATAAACTCAAAATTCGACCGGGCGGCAGAGGCTAGAAAGCTGCTTGAAATTCTAAACAGGAAGTAGAGGAGTTCAGGAGAATTGAATGCTCCTGATCTCCTGGCCCTCCTGTTAGAAAGACAAACAGCCGCGAGGAAAACTAGAAAGTCCAGCCGCCGGCGACGTGGGCTCGGTTGATGTTGGTCTTCGCGTCGCCGAACAGGCGCATGTAGCGGTAGCCCCCTTCGATGCGGATGCGCTTCCAGGCCTGGACGGCAACGCCGCCGCCGCCGCCCGCGAGGAACCCGAGCTGCTGGCGTCCTTCGCCGAGACCGGTCAGCGCTGCGGCTTCTGTATCGAGTGATGTTCCGTTGACGGTGAGATGGACCTGCGGATCGAGCCGTGCGGTTCCGGCGCCCGCTTCGACGAACGTCAAGAGCCTGCCCGCTGACGGACCGTGCGCGCGCACGCCACCGAACCCGTACCACATCGGCACGCGCGACTCGAAGACGACGGGAAAATCGCTGTGGAACGCCGTCTCGTTGTCCGCGCGAATCCGTGCGGCCGTCTTCGCCAGCTGATCGCTCAGCTCTGGCCCGATCACATTCCGCATCCGGCCGATCTCGCCGAAGATGTGGAACCAGTCGTTCACCCTCCACGCGCCAAGTCCGGCGTACGCGGAGTCGGTTTCCACCGCGCGCGCGCCGCCGACAGTTCCCTCGATGTATCCCTTCGACGGTTCCTGCGCGGCCACCATCGCGGGCACCAGTAGCACCCCCAGCAGCGCCAGCGCAAGCAGCCGCCTTCGCGCTTCGCGCTTCGGCGCCCAAGCCTCTCGCACCTCTCGCACCCTTCGCCCCTCTCGCACCTATTTCTGGATTTCCGGGTTTCGCGGCAGCTTCAGATAGGGCAGCCGCACCGCGCGCCCTTTGCTGTCCGTCATCACGCTGTTGTCCACTCGCAGTGAATCCGGCGGATGGAAGCCTTCGCTGCCGATCTGCGAGACATAGTCGTCCTGCTCGACGCCGTCGCCGCTGACGCCGAGACCGCCGATGACGCGGTCGCCGCGATAGAGCGGGGCGCTGCCAGGGAACCACACGATGCCGCTCTGGTTCAGGTAGTTGCGATTGCCGCCGCGCGACGCCCCCGGGCCTTCGGTGCAGGGATTCTTCGAATCGTAGACGTAGAGATCGAACCACGGTCCGTGCTGCGGCTCGCTGTCCTGCTCCTCGAGCTGTTCTTCCAGATCGATCCCCGGCGGGAAGAGCGGCTGTCCTGCGAAGCTGATCGTCCGCGCGGTGATCGCCCAGCCCTTGCCCGCGGGAGGCTCCGGCGACCAGGTGTACTTGTCGTGCTCGCTGGTGGCCGCGATGTTTTTCAGCACATCGTAACCCTCGCGCGTGCTGAAGTAGTAAGTGTTTCGCGCCTTCGTCATCGCGACGTCGGACGAGAACACGGTGCCGTCCGGCATTCGGTACAGCGCCAGAATCGCGCCGCTCTCGTCAGAGATGCTGATGGTCATGCGCGCGGGCTGGTTGATCGGCAGTCGGATCATCGCGCGCGTGCGGAATGCGACATCGACCGACTGATCGATGATGCGGCGCACTTCGTCAACGCTCAGGCCGTCCGCAACGGTGCTGCCGCGCGGACCGAGGATGTAGCCCTCGGGCGCCTGCAAACCGTCGCGCGGCTGGACGATGAAGGTGCCGTTCGAGACGAGACCCGGCGCGGAACCCGCGGGACGTCCGCGCAGCGTCTTCCTGATGCACGTGATGTTCGTGCAGGTGCCGAAGAAGGGAAGCCGCAGGCCGTCGATGAAGACGGCGCCTGGCGCGCCGAGCGGCTCGGAGAAATCCAGTCCGCGTCCCGCGCCCGCCGCTCCTGCCGTCGCCGCATATTCGGCGAACTCCGGCTTCACCCCCGCGACGCCGACGGCGCCGACCACCTTGCCGCCGCGATAAATGGGAATGCCGCCGGGATTCACTGGCACCTCGCCGAGCTGGTCCTGCCCTGTGTCGAACACGTCGAGCTTGCCCGTCGTGATGCCCACCGAAGACAGCGGCTCGCCGTGATCGTCGAGCATCGGCCCGCCGCGCGCGCAGCCGCGCGTGTCGGACGGTTCGCACGGCAGCGGCGTCGATCCGGCGCCCTGGCCGAATGTACCGGCGATCGACGTCGGACGCGGGAACGGCGCGTTGAAGACCGCATCCCCCTGCACGTCGACCTTGCAGCCGCGGTTGATGTTCTCGACGCCGTAGAGCGCCGCGGTGCCCGTGTTCTTCACGCCGGGCGGAAAGTGGATGCCGCTGATGAACCGAACGGTGCGCGAGGAGAGCGGCGCCTGGTCGTTCGCGAACATCGCGCCCGCGCGCGCGACCGAGACGGCAATGTCGGGCGTGCGCTCCACGGCGCCGGCGCGCGAGTAGACGCCGAGAATATTGCCGGTTCGATCGACGACCGCGGCCGCGAGTGTTTCGTCGCTCAACGCCGTGGCCGCAATCGTCAGCACCGCGCGGACGTCATCCGCGGTCAGCGTCTGCGCGATACCCCCCGCCTTGTCCGTCGGCGTGTTCTGGGAAAAAAGAATCGGCCCTGACGCGAGCATCAGGGCCGCTGTTGCGAGATATCTGCTCAATCGCACGCCGCGGATTCTATCTTGTTCCGGGGGACGTCGTCCCCCGGACCCCCTTACACGCTCGCTCGTGGGGCCCCGACGCCCCACTCCGCGCGCGTGGCTCGTTCGCTGCGCTCACTCGCTGCGAGGTGTATCTCCGCCGCCGAATCCTTCGCGGTAGCCGCGGCGGAAGCCGGCGCGGTAGCCGTTCTGGTAGTCGGCCTTCGGGCCCATGCCCGCCTGGTAGCCGGAGTCCGCCTGTTCGAGCTCGCGCTGCCCCTCGAGGTCCCAGCCGTGCGGCTTGTCTTCACGCCCGGCCTGGATGCCTTCCTGCCGCCCGCGCTCGTAGCCGACGCGGTAGGCGTTGGACTGCTGCGGCATTATCGTCGCCGCGGAGTTGTCCCACTCCTGCCGCGAGAGGCGGCTGTCATGATTGGCGTCCAGCCTGTCGAACGCCGCCTGGTTCCAATGCCACTCGTTGCGCGCGATATAGCCGTCACCGTTAACGTCGACGCTGCGGAACTCGTCCTCCACGGTGTTCTGCGTGCCCACCGCCTCCGCGCGCGTCAGCACGCCGTCGCGGTTGGCGTCGAGCGCATCGAACACGGCCCTGCTGCCATGCCATTCATCGCGCGACACGCGGCCGTCCTTGTTCGTGTCGAGGTCCGCGAAGCGATCTTCGCGATCCTCATCGTCGGTGCCCTTGAATTCGGCGCGGCTCAGAAAGTTGTCACGGTTGCGATCGAGCCGCGTGAACAGCTCGGCGCTTGCGTGCCACTCGTTGCGCGACAGGCGGCCGTCGTTGTTGTGATCGAGCTCGCGGAAGCGCGCATCCGTCCAGTCGTCCTCCTGCTCGATCGACCCTTCGATGTCGCGATCGTCCCACCGGCTCGGGCGCCGCGCTCCCGGGCGCAGTTCGTCACCGGAGAGGCGGCCGTCACCATTCCAGTCATGGTTGCGGAACGACCGATCGTTGCCGCGCCACTCGTCGCGCGTGATCACGCCGTCTC
>WNGB01014178.1_pt1 | contig 13089 bp, 13 predicted proteins | sample 5400681 | NCBI WGS metagenome assembly WNGB01 (sample SAMN13153367, study PRJNA577476) | soil metagenome | isolation source: 115 cm soil or saprolite under grassland replicate 2 | place: USA:California | collected 2016-06-15 | reverse complement strand
TTTTCGCTGGGCTGGCAGCTTTCCAGTCGGCGACCGTTCGTCGATAGGCGGTCTCGGCGCGGCGGGCGAGCTCGCGTTCGGCCTGACGCGTCTGGGCGTTTTTGTTGCCGGCGATCCCGCGTACGCCCTTGCGTGGTGGGGCGCCGGCGGCGAGCTCGAGCCGGCGGACCTTCGCGCGAGTCATCGAGGGACGCGCGTAGGCGTAGTCCTCCTCGCGGTCAGCAGACACCAAAACAAGCAGGCGAGCTTGCGGGCGGTCGCGGTCGCGGCGACCTGCGGCCCCTTGCGCGCCCGGATCCGCTCGAAGAACGCCCGCAGCGGTCCCGGTGTCTGGGCGACCGACCAGGCGGCCTCGCCGAGCATCCCGCGCGCCAGGCTGGAGCCGGCTTTGCTGATCCGGCCGTGGCGGGCCTCGGCGTTGCCGGACTGCCGCCGCCGCGGGTCGAGGCCGAGTTAGCCGACCAGCTGCCGCGCCGAGGCGAAGCGGCAGATGTCGCCGACTGAGGCCATGAACGCCGCCGCGGTCTGGAGGTTGACACCGGGCACGGTCATCAGCCGCAGGATCTGCGGCGAGCCGAGCGCCTGCGTCGCAAGCGCCGCCTCGAGCGTCCTGATCTCGCTGTCGAGGAAGTCGATTTGTCGCAGGCAGCCGTCGAGGGTCAGCCGCTCGTCGACCGGCAGCCGCAACTCGGCCAGCCACGCCCGGCCTTGCCTGCCGAAGCAGTCGGTCACCGGCGGCCGGCCGCAGAGGTTGCGCGCCGGGACCGCATGCGCCTCGTTCTTTGCACGCGTGCGAGCACGGACGAGCGCCTCACGTCGCGCGCATAGCCGCCGTAGCGCCCGTGTCCGCTCGTCCGGCGCCCACACCGTCTCCAGGAACCCCGACGCAGCCAGCCTCGCGAGCGTCCGCGCGTCCAGCCGGTCGGTCTTCGCCTTCGCCTTGCTGATCTGCGGCAGCTTGCGCGTGTTGGCGACCACGACCGCCGCAACAAGCGGCTCGATGATCTCAGCGATCAGTCCCGCGCCGTCGGTTGCCTCCAGCGCCACTACGTCGTCTGCCGCGAGGCTCCCCGCGAACCACTCGAGCTCCTCCAGCCTGCTATTGATCCGGCCCGCCGAGGGCACCCGGCCGTCCGGCTCGGCGATCGCGATCTCGCAGAAGTCGCGATGCACGTCCATGCCGATGAACCTCACCGATCCCTCCCTCCTCGACGTCGATGCGGGAAGCGGGCGGGCGAAGCGACAATGACGGATACGTGCTCACGGCACACCCGGGCAGGTCGCAGGGTCGGCCACGAACAACGCCGGGCTCGCAGCCCATCGGTTACCGGCGGCCTGCCCCACCGCGCTTCCCAGGAACAGCCCCTGTCCCGGGACACCGATCCTGCCCTAGACCCCGGACGGCTCCACTGCCACAGTTTCATCCCCGGACAACGGAACGGCTACCGCTCACACGCCTGGGCGAGAACCTGTGCCGAGCTCGGCATCAGCCGCCGCTGCACCCGGCCGAGACGACCGCAGACCAACGGCAAAGCGGGGCGCTCGTCAAGACCCTGCTCCGCGAGTGGGCCTACCGTTTCGCCTACCCCACAAGCGCACACCGCGCCCGAGCGCTCCCCGGCTGCCTCCACTGGTACAACAACCACCGACCGCACAGCTCGCTCGGCGGCCGCCCGCCAATCAGCCGCGTCTCACAGGTCCGTGGGTCCCACAGCTAGACCGGGCCCGTGCCGGCACAGCGGCTGTTCCAAAGGAGATTAGACTCCGCCGGTTGGCCAAGACGAAGAGACGGGGCACCATCGAGGAGCTGCGCGCCCGGACTGACGCCCGACGAGAGGCGGGGCACGAGCGGGATGCCGCCAGGTACCGCCTCGCAGCCGAGCTGGCCGACCTGGCACGGTTCTCGATCCCGGAGGACGCCTATGAGCTCGGCTCGCCCTTCCTGCGGTTTGCGCTCAGCCAGGACGTGGTCGCGCCGGTCGCGGCCTACCTCGGTCTCGTCCCGATTCTGTTCGGGATCGACGTCTGGTATTCACCCCCCGCCACGGAGTCCGGCTTTCGAAACGCACAGCTATGGCACGCCGACGGTGACGACACCGCACAGGGTCAAGGTCTGGGTGCACTTGAGCGACATCGGGCCTGAGTCGGGGCCCTTGACGGTGCTGCCTGCGGCGCGCACGGAGGCTTTTGCGGACGAGATCGGCTACGACACCTCGGTCGAGTATCGCCTCCCTGACCAGACGGTTGATGCGTTCGTCTCCGACATCTACATTGTCCAATTCGCGGGCCCGGTCGAAACGGTCGACTTCGTCGACACAAGCGGTTGTCTGCACCTCGGGAGCAGCGTGGAGCCGGACGCGCCGGCCCGCCGCGTCTTCACGGCCCAGTACCTGACGCCGTACGCCTTCAAGTTCGCCTGACCTGACCGCGATGCTCGATGGGCGCCCGCCGCGCCGTCGACCTCAGACCCTCCAGTCGTACGCGCCGAGGTCGACGCCGATCAGCTTCGCCGTCGCCCGATTGCTCGCCGCGCAGCGATCACCCACCACCTCCGCGATCTGGTCCCGCAAGCGCTTCGCGGAGGGCAAGCGCGCGCGTGACAGGAATCTTTCGCGGATCCACGCTCTGCAGGCGTCTCGTCAGGCCGAGGACCAGGTTCGACTCGAGCACCGGCGACAGGTTGACGTCCGTAGCCGGGCACAGGTGGTTCAGTGGACGTGTCGCGGCGATCGCCAGCGCTGATCGGGCCTTGTTCCGGCGCCTGAAGGGCATGCGCTCGAGAACCTCAGGCGGAATCGGGCTTCCCGCGAACTCGGCGATCCTTTGCACGAACGTCGGTCCGTCCTCGACGAACTGCTCGTACGGCAACGCGAGCACGGCGTCGCGGCCGAAGAGCGAGTAGTAGTGGCCGATCAGACGGTCGTACTCGAAGTGTCCGAAGTCGAAGGCCGGTACCCGCCATTTCGGCGGCGGCTCGAGGAACCGGCTCAGCTTGCATGCGCCTCCGGCCTTCACGTACTGCTTGTAGGTGGAGACGATCATGCTGCGCTGCTCACGGATCACGATCAGGACGCGCGCCTCGGGGAACACTTGCCTGAGATGCAGCGGGTCGAACGCTCTGCGCAGCGCGACGGCGTCGAAGTCCAGCGGCCGCTCCATGAGCAGGCGCCGCACAGGGTGATCCGCCGGGTCCTTCCCGAGCCAGCGAAACCCGGCCGTAGGATCGTTGAACACGACACCCCGCAGCCACTTCGTGGCCGTCTTGCGGTAGCCGATGTGCACGAGGACGGGCACCATCGGGACCGATCCTACGCAGCCACGATCACCTCGTCGCCTTCCTCGAGTCCGTCGAGCCTCGGCCCGACTCGGCGATGCGCATCGGCACGCCGAGCCGCGAGGCGACGAGCGGGAGCGAGGTGCCCTGTACGACAACCGAGAAGAGGACGACGACGAAGACGATTCCGTAGATCCGGTCAGCGCCCTCGGCCTTCGCGATCACCGCGAACGCCGCGAGCAGGATCGGCACGGCGCCCTTCAGCCCTCCCCAGAGCACAAAGAGCCGCTCACCCGGGCGAAGCCGGGCAGGGATCAGCAGCGGGCCGGCCACGAGCGGCCGCACGACGAAGGCGAGGATCACCGCGAGCAGGATCCCGTCGAGCCAGACCCGGCGCCCGTCGAGGCTGCCCAGCTCGATCGTCAGCCCGAGCGCGACGAAGACGACGATCTCGGCGAGGCTGGCCAGCGAGGTGTGGAACCGCTCGATCTCGGCCTTGTAGGGAGCGGGAGCGGCTCCGACGAGGAGGCCGGCGACGAAGACGGCGAGGAACCCCGAGCCGTGCGCGACCGACGCGGTGCCGTAGATCACTCCGGCCGCGGCCAGGGTGCGCAGGGGGTAGTGCGCCTCGTTCGGGAGCGAGACGCGTCGCATGAACGGCAGCAGGACCACGGCACCGGCGACGCCGATCGCTAGCCCGACCGACATCTCCACGGCGAACTCCCGGACGACCGTCCAGAAGCTTGAGCCCTCGTGGGTCGCGAAGGCGAGCATCCCGATCATCAGGGCGATCCCGACCGGGTCGTTTGTGCCCGACTCGCCCTCGAGGATCGTGCCCGTGCGGCCACCGATCTCCCGCTTGCCGAGGACGGAGAACATCACCGCCGGATCGGTCGGCGCTAGCGCGGCGCCGAGAATCCCCGCAGTCGTCCAGCCGAAGTCGAAGAGCCAGTGCGCGGCGAGGGTGACCGCGCCCGCGGTCGCGAACGTCCCGAGCACGCCGAGGACGGTGATCGGCACCGCCGAGGCGCGGAAGCGCGTCCAGCCGATGCGCATCCCGCCGTCGAAGAGGATCACGATCAGGGCGACGACGGCGATCCGCTCGACGTCGACGGTCGAGAGCCGGGCGAGCCCCGGCCAAACGTCGGACGAGATCGCCGCCGCGACGAGGAAGATTGCCGGCGCAGGCAAGGGGAAGAGCTCGGTCAGCTTGTGCGCGCCGAGCGCGATCAGGAAGGCGCCGGCGACGACGAGGACGATCAGGCCGAAGTCGGTGAGCTCGCTCACAGCGATACTCTCGCACCCCGTGAGCACGTACTCCCTCGTCTCCGGCCTGCCGCTCGTCGTCGACGGCTACGAGCTCGAAGGGCTGGTTCAGCCCGTCTCCAGCGACTTCGTCCGGCACACGACGGTGATTCACTTGCTCGGGGCTGGCGAGGAGGGCGTCGGCGAGGACGTCACCTACGAGGCCGAGGAGCAGGCGCGGTTCCAGGGGGCGGGGCCGAGCCTCGATCTGGCCGACGCCCACACGCTCGCGTCGATTTCGGAGCGCTTCGAGGGGATGCCCGACTACCGTCGCTGGGGCTTCGAGAGCGCCGCGTTGGACCTTGCGCTGCGGCAGGGAGGACTGTCACTGCACGAAGTGCTCGGTCGCACGCCGCAGCCGGTGAATTTCGTCGTCTCGACCGGTCTCGGCAGCGAGGGGGTGGATCGCCTGCGTGGGCTGCGGGAGCAGCACCCGGGCTTGCGCTTCAAGCTCGATCCGACGAGCGACTGGGACGAGGCGCTGGTGGCCGCGCTGGCCGCGCTCGACTGCGTCGACGTGGTCGATTTCAAGGAGGCGTACACCTGGCGTGAGCCCGAGCGCACGCCCGGCCCGGACGTGTACCGCCTGGTCGTCGAGTCGCTGCCGGCCGCCCTGATCGAGGATCCCGACACCGCCGATCCCGAGAAGGCGGCCGTGCTCGAGCCGCACCGCACCCGGGTCACGTGGGATGCTCCCATCCACTCCGTGGCCGACATCGACGCTCTGCCGTTCCCGCCCCGGACGCTGAACTCGAAGCCGTCCCGCTTCGGCAGCGTCCGCGGGCTCTGCGACTTCTACGGCGCCTGTGCGGAGCGGGGGATCGAGCTCTACGGCGGCCGGCCAGTTCGAGCTCGGGCCGGGTCGAGGACAGATCCAGTACCTCGCCTCGCTCTTTCATCCCGGCTCGCCGAACGACGTGGCGCCGGGCGCGTACAACCGGGTGCCCGTTCCCGACGGACTGCCCGACTCTCCCTTGCCTGCCGCGCCCGAACAGATCGGATTCCGGTGGTTGCAGGCCTAGCCCGGCAGGCGTACGGTTAAGGGTTCGGTGCCTACGTACGTCCACCCTCGCCTCGATCCGAACGAACGCTTTCGGGAGCGGCGGCGAGAGACGATCAGAAGGCGGCGCCGTCGGCGGCTTGCCGCGCTGACAATCGTACTCGGGGTCGGGGCCGGAATCGGGCTCGGCGCGACGCAGATCACGTCGAAGCACACGACGACGCCCGCGCTCTCCCGGGGCCCGATCCGGGTGGACAAGGAGCTCCCACGCGCCTACCCGCGCGAGGTGCGGGGCGTGCACGTGACGATGGCGCTCGCGGGGCTCGACGGAAAGATCGACGAGTACGTCGCGCTGAAGGGGTACGGGCTGAACACGCTCGAGGTCGACATCAAGGACGAGAACGGCAAGATTGGGTTCGTCTCGTCCGACCTGCCCAAGCTGGCGCGGGAGACCGGCGCGGCGCAGGCCTACTACGACGTGACGTCCGTTGTCGACAAGGTCCACGCCGCGGGGATGTACCTGATCGGCCGCGCGGTCGTCTTCGAAGATCCCATGCTGTCGGCCGCCCGCCCCGACCTGGCCGTGCTCCGGTCCGACGGCTCTCGCTGGCTGAACAACGGTGGTCTCGGCTGGACGAACCCGTACGACAAGCGGGTCTGGAGGTACGTGGTCGGCATCGGCCTTGCCGCGGCCAAGGCCGGCTTCGACGAGATCCAGTTCGATTATGTGCGCTTCCCGAGCGACGGCGACCTCTCTCAGATCGTCTTCCGGCACAAGCGGGCGGAGCCCAAGGGCACGACGATCGCGAGCTTCCTCCGCTATGCGTCCGGGCAGCTGCACCCGCTCGGTGTCCGCGTGTCGGCGGACGTCTTCGGTCTTGCCGCCACGCACGACCTCGGGATCGGCCAGGTGCCGAAGCGGATCGCGCCGTACCTCGACGCCATCTACCCGATGGTGTACCCGTCGCACTACGGGTCGGGCGAGTACGGGATCACGGAGCCGGACGCCTACCCGGGTCGCACGGTCGCCCGGGCGCTGCTCGACTTCCGTCGCCAGTTGAAAGGCCAGCACACCACGCTGATCCCCTGGCTCCAGGACTTCTCGCTCGGGAGGCCCTACACCGTGGTCGAGGTGACCGACCAGATCGCCGCCGCGCGCAGGCAGCACACGGCCGGCTTCATGCTCTGGAACCCGGAGGGCCTGTACACCCGGGAGGCGCTTACGGACTAGATGATTGAGCAAAAAGGCGCTCAATCATCTAGCTGCCGCCGGAATTCGAGGCCGACAAGACAAGAAACGAACGCCACGGCAGTATCCGGCGCGCAAACAATGGAACCACGTCACCTGCTAGACGATTGATCGACGACTCTCCGATCAATCGTCGGGATGTGGCCGTCGTCCTCTCGGGCGGCGGCATGAGCGGGGTCGTGATGGAGCTGGGCTTTCTCCAGCGCCTGCATGCGAGCCCGCTCTGGGAGCGCGTAGGGGTCGTCTTCGGAACCTCGGCCGGGGCGCTCGCGGGCTGCATGGCCGTCCTCGACCGGCTCGACGATCTTGACCGGTTCCTGCTGCGGCTGCGGCCCGAGGAGGCGTTCCGTGCGAACCGGCTCTGGCGGCTGCCGCTCCTCGGTACGCACGACTACGTTCTCCCGAGGACGGTCGCGGAACGCCTCGGCGACCCGGCAGGGATGGCGGTCGAGCTGGCCGAAGCCGAACGCGAGCTCGTCGTCATCGTCACCGACGTCACGACGAGCACGGACGACCGGACTCCCGACCCGTTCTTCGAGCGCGCCTACTCGTCGCGGACGACTCCGCCGCAGGAGATGGCACAGGCGGTGCTCGCCTCGGCGGCGATCAGCGCGCTCGTGCTCCCGCTCGAGGTCGGCGACCGCATCGGCACGGACGGCAGCTGGGTGCGGAACTATCCGCTCGGCTACGCGTACGAGCGTCCCGAGGTCGAGCTGATCGTCGGCTTTCGCTACGTGCCGCGCTATCCGGTGCTCGGGGCGGGCGTCCTCCAGGCGGTCATCGAGCGGCTCCGCCGCTACTCGCGGCTTCCGGCCGCACGCACGCTCGTTGCGGAGCTCGAGGAAGCCGTCGGCCGGGAGGAGCGCGGGCTGCCGGCGCACATCGCGGACATCTTCTCGCGGCTCTCCCGGGTCTCGATCATCCGCAACACCCAGCTCGAGGAGCTCGTCGCCGACTGGCGCGACCAGTCCGTGCGCGAGCTCCAGTCGCTGCGGGAAGAGGTGCGTGCGCTCGTGGCCGCCGACGGCCGGCCGCAGCTCGCCGAGGCGGTCGATGAGCGGTTCGGCAGCGCCCGGTTCCCCTTCCGGCACGATCGCGCCGTGCCGCGGATCACGGTCGTCGGGACGCCGAATGGGCTCAGCCTCGACCCGGGCTTCCGCAATCCGAAGCCCTGGACCGAGGAGACGAAGCGCGAGCTGATCGCGCTCGGCTGGAACGCGGCCGACGCGGCCCTACGCGAGCATGGCTTCGCCTAGCGCGCACGCCGCGATCCACCGTCCGGCAGGATGCGGCCGTGCTGCTCGCCGCGCCGTCGCTCCCGCCACCACCACCGCTGCCGCTCGCGATCGTTGCCCCCGCCGAGCGCGAGGCCTCGTTTGGGCGAATTGCCGGACGTGTGCCCCGCGGGCGGTGGGTTGTGGTCGTGCGGGCGCGCGCGCGGACGCTGGGAGTACGGAGCGTCATTGGGGGCAGCTTCGACTTCTCGGTCGCGCTGCCCCGGCGCGACACGACGATCCGGGTGACTGCCTACGCCACCCACCGCCGTGCGAGAACAGCCGTCGTCCAGCATGTCTTCGGCTTGCCGCGCTCGGCGCGCCCGCGTGCGGTCGCAGGCGCACAGGACCCGGGGCTCCAGAGGGCGGTGCGTGCACTGGCCCGGTCCTTCCCCGGGACGAGCGGCGTCTACGTCAAGGATCTCGTCACGGGCCGCGGTGCCGCCTGGAACGCGCGTGCTCGCTTTCCGGCCGCCTCAACGCTGAAGGTGGCGATCGGAATCGAGGCGCTGCGGGCGCACGCCGGCAAGCCGGAGACAGGCTCGTACCTGGACTCGCTTCTGCGGCGGATGCTGATCGAGTCCGACGACGGAGCGGCGAACGACGTCGAGGCAACATTCGGCGGCGGAAGCCGGGTGGACGCGCTCCTGCGCGGCGTCGGGCTCGTCGACACATGGATGGCGGGCGGATACCTCCGGGAGACGCAGGGACGCAAGCCCATTCCCGCGCGCGTCGAGAGCCAGCCATCGTTCGGCTGCTGCAAGTACACGACGGCCTACGACTTGTCCCGGCTGCTCACCTTCGTCCATCTCGCCGCTGGGGGCCGTGGCCCGTTGATCCGACACTACGGGCGCGAGTTCACCTCCGCGGACGCCCGGTATCTTCTGTACCTGCTTGCGCACGTGCCCGACCGCGGCAAGCTCGGCCGCTTCCTCGCTGGCAGGCCGTATGCGCTCCTCCACAAGGCGGGCTGGATCTCGAGCGCCCGTCACGACGCCGGGCTCGTCTACTGGCCGGGTGGCGTCTTCGTCGCGGGGGTGATGACGTGGGGGAGTGGCGTCGGGGCCTCGTCGGACGTGCTCGCCGGGCGGGTCGCGAAGACGACGCTCGCGAAGCTCCAGCCCCCCAAACCCTCCTAGCTACTCTGGCGGGGTGCATGCGCTGCTGATCGGGCTCCTGCTCGCGGCGCCGGCGCCGCCCAGACCTGCGATCGTCTCGAAGCCGATCCCGTTCGGCCCTCAGCGGCGAATCGAGATGCAGGCCTACTCGAAGCGCCACTACGGGATCGACACCTGGCGGCTCGTCCGCCCGCGGGTGGTCGTCGAGCACTACACCGCCTCGGAGAGCTTCTCGTCGGCGTACAACACGTTCGCCGCCGACACGGCGGATGCGGAGCTCCACGAGCTGCCCGGAGTTTGTGCGCATTTCGTCATCGACCGTGACGGAACGATCTACCAGCTCGTTTCATTGACGACGATGTGTCGCCATACGGTCGGCCTCAACTACACCGCGATCGGGATCGAGCACGTAGGGACGAGCGACGCCGAGATTCTCGGCAATGCGCGGGAGCTCGAGGCGTCGCTCCGGCTGACGGTCTGGCTGATGCATCGTTTCGGGATTCAGCTCCGCAACGTGATCGGCCACAATGAGAGTCTGACGAGCCCGTACCACCGCGAGCGTGTGGCCGCGTGGCGCTGCCAGACCCACGGCGACTGGCGGTACGCAGACATGCAGATCTACCGTCGCCGGCTGGCGGACCTCGCCCGCCGCTACGCTGTCCCGCTCGGGCCGGCAGCCCGCCCGGTGGCCTCGGGGTGTTGACGCCGTGTGCAGGGCTACTAACACTTTCCTTACAATCCGATTAGACCGTTCACAACACGGACGGCGATACTTGGGAACGTGATGCGGCGACTGGTCGTGTTGGTCGGGGTACTGGCGCTCGCGCTCCCGGCGGGAGCGGGAGCGCTGAAGCGTGGACCCGGTGACGGGTCGCTCGTGGTCGAAAACGCAAAGGGGGTCGTGACCCTCGCGGTTCGCGGCGGCATCATCGGCCGCTTCGACCAGGGCACGATCGAGGTCTTCGACCCCGTCCTGGGTGACGGCCCCACGCCTGTCGTGCGCGGCTACCAGAAGATTCGCGAGCTCGGGCCGAGGCGGACCCAGTACAGCGGCGAGGGCGACGTCCGCTTCCGGCTGATCGGCGGCGCGTACCGCGTGCGAATCAGCGCGATTGGGCTGGACGTCAGCGCGGTCGGAAAGGGCACGGTCGTGCTCGACGGCTCGGGCTTCGCCGACCAGACCGGGCGCTACTCGCTGAACGGCGACCCGTTCAAGCCGCTCCCCAGCGTTCCCGCGCGCTTCACCCTGGGCCTGTCGCTGCCCGCTCCGCCCCGAATCCAGTGAGCGCACGGGGAACGCAGAGCGTGCTCGTCGTCGAAGACGAGAGCTCGATTGCGTCCTTCGTCGCCCTCTATCTGAAGAACGCCGGCTTCGCCGTTCGCACCGCCGCCAACGGCAGCGAGGCGCTCGCCCAGGTCGCCGCGTCGCAGCCCACCCTGATCGTGCTCGACCTGATGCTGCCGGACATCGACGGGATCGAGGTCTGCCGGCGCATCCGCAAGAGCTCCGACGTGCCGATCCTGATGCTGACCGCACGCGACGAGGACGTGGACAAGATCATCGGGCTCGAGGTCGGCGCCGACGACTACCTGACCAAGCCGTTCAACCCGCGCGAGCTCGTCGCGCGCGTGAAGTCGATCTTGCGGCGTGCGGGTCCGGAACGCCGCCAGATCGAGAGCAAGCAGCTGACCCACGGGGACCTGATGGTCGACGCCGGCCGGCGCGAGGTGCGGGTCGGCGAAGATGAGATCCAGCTCGCGCCCAAGGAGTTCGACCTGCTCTGGGAGCTGCTCGACCACCGTGGTCTGGTGCTCACACGGGACCAGCTGCTCGAGCGTGTCTGGGGCTACACCTTCGCCGGCGACACGCGCACCGTCGACGTCCACGTCCGCCAGCTGCGCCGCAAGCTCGGCGACGCCTCGCCGATCGTGACCGTCTGGGGAGTCGGGTACAAGGTCACGCCGGCCAAAGACGCGGTGCGCGCCTAGAGGCGCACGATGTTCAAGTCGCTGCGCTTCCGCCTGCCGGCGTTCTTCCTGGCGGGAGTGGCGCTCGCCGGGATCGTCTCGACCGCGATCGCCGTCCAGCTGTTCCAGGATCACATCCGCGCGCAGTCGCTGTCCGAGCTCAAGCGGGAGGCACGCGGAGTGACGCTCCTCTACGAGAAGCTCGCGATTAAGTCCAACAACGAGGGTGGCTCCGCGCCCGACTTCGCCGCCCCCGAGCTGGAGCGGGCGACCGGCACGCGGCTCTTCTACGCAGGCCCCAGCGTCTTCCCGGGCCAGACATCGGGGCTGCGGCAGCTGTCGCAGGCGACCGTCGGCTCGGACCGGTGGGAGCAGGTCCTGGAAGGCAAGGTCGTCACGTTCGATTTCACGCCGCCGGGAGAGAACAGAGCCTTCCTCGCCGTCGGGCAGCCGCTCAAGATCGACAACCAGGTGTTCGGCGCCCTGATCGTCGCGAAGAAGAAGACCGAGCTCACCCACGGGTGGCTCTCGCTGGTCGAGCTGCTCTTCGTTGCCCTCGGTGTCGGCCTCGTCGTCGCGGGCGCGCTCGCCTGGTACCTGTCGCGCCGGATCGCGCGCCCGGTGCTCGCGCTGTCGGCGGCGGCGGATCGGATCGCGGGCGGGAAGTACGACATCGCCGTTCCTGAGGTGCCGGGCAGCGGCGAGGTCAGCCATCTCGCGGGCCGCTTCCGCGAGATGGCGTCCCGTCTCTCCGAGGCCGAGGAGCAGGAGCGGAACTTCCTGATGTCGGTCTCGCACGAGCTACGGACCCCGCTGACGGCGATCCGCGGCCACGTCGAGGCGTTGCGCGAAGGGCTCGTGGAAGACCCCGAGTCGCGGGCCGAGTCGCTCGACGTCGTCGCCATCGAGGCGGAGCGGCTGGAGCGTCTCGTCGGCGACGTGCTCGACCTCGCGAAGCTGGACGCGCACCGGTTCACCGTGCTCCACGAGGAGGTGGACATGGGCAGCCTCGTCGACCAGGTCTACGCCGCCTTCGGCGAAGAGGCACGCCGCCGCCGGATCGACTATCGCTGGGAGTCGGTGACGGGCCCCGTGATCGTCTCCGACGGGGACCGGGTCTTCCAGATCGTCTCGAACCTGCTCGCGAACGCGTTCCGCTGGACGCCTGACGGCGGCCGGGTCGAGCTTGCCCTCGTCTCGGCCAACGGTACGGTCTCCGTGTCCGTCGCGGACACGGGACCGGGAATCAAGCCGGGCGAGCAGGAGCGGATCTTCCGGCCCTTCTGGTCGCGCGACGGGGCCGGCACGGGCCTGGGGCTGGCGATCGCCCGCGAGCTGGCGGTGGCGCTCGGCGGCCGGATCGTGCTGAAGAGCGAGCCCGGTGCCGGCAGCCGGTTCGACCTCCTGCTGCCGGCAACGCCGCCCGCGTAGGGCTCCTTCCCTAGGATCCGTTCGTGGCTGTCGCGGCTCTCGCATCGCAGCGGACGCTGGCGCGCGCGGCGCTGGCCGCCGCGCGGCCGCGTCAGTGGTCGAAGAACCTGCTCCTGTTCGCGGGAATCATCTTCGCGGCGAAGCTCGGCGACGCGGCGCGCTGGGGCGAGGCGATCGCCGCGTTCTTGGCCTACTGCGCGGCCTCGAGCGCCGCCTACCTCGTCAACGACGTGCGCGACGCCGCAGACGACCGCGAGCACCCGGTCAAGCGGGCCCGCCCAGTCGCGAGCGGCGAACTGCCCGTGCGCGTCGCCCTCGGGCTTGCCGCGGTGCTGGCCGCGGCCGCCCTCACGATCGCGGCGCTGCTCGGGCCCTGGTCGGCGGCCTTCATGGGCGGCTTTCTCGTGCTCCAGGCTGCGTACACGGGCGGCCTCAAACGGGTCGCACTGATCGACGTGCTGGCGATCTCC
>WNGB01014852.1_pt1 | contig 13090 bp, 14 predicted proteins | sample 5400681 | NCBI WGS metagenome assembly WNGB01 (sample SAMN13153367, study PRJNA577476) | soil metagenome | isolation source: 115 cm soil or saprolite under grassland replicate 2 | place: USA:California | collected 2016-06-15 | reverse complement strand
ACCGGCGGCCCTGCGGTTGGCCGCGCCGCCCTTCGCAGCCCGAAGCGTGCCATCGTCGCAGGCCCCGGCAATCCGCCCGTCGTCGTCGATGAAACGGCAGACCTCGACCTCGCCGCTCGTTCGATCGTCGCCGGTGCTGCCTATGACAATAACCTTCTTTGCATCGGCGAAAAGGAGGTTTTTGCCGTCGCGTCCATCTTCGATGAATTGCTCGATGCGATGAAGCGTGCGAAGGGTTATCGCCTTGACCGTGGTCAGGTCGAGGCGCTGACGAAGGTGGCGTTCGTGCCTGCCGAGGGCGACAAGAACAAGCTCATCGTCAACAAGGATCTCCTCGGCCAGGACGCGACCGTGCTGGCCGAGCGTGCCGGCGTGAAGGTGCCGGCGGACACCGAAGTGGTGTTCGGCGAGACGGACGAGGCGCATCCTTTTGTCGAGATCGAGCAGATGATGCCGTTCGTGCCGTTCGTGCGCGTGCCCGACGTGGACACGGCCATCGCCCTCGCGAAGAAGTACGAGCACGGCTTCAAGCACACGGCGATCATTCATTCGCGGAACCTCGAAACGATCACGCGGATGGGTCGGGAACTGGACACGAGCCTGTTCGTGCAGAACGGACCGAGCATGGCGGCGCTGGGCAGCGGGGGGGAGGGGTACTTGAGTTTCAGCATTGCGACGCCGACGGGCGAGGGCGTGACCACGCCACTGACGTTCACGCGGCAGCGACGGACCACGACCGCGGCGGGCGGCATGCGCGTGTTGTAATCCACCAACGAGCGGCGGGGTTTATCCCCGCCGTTTGGGAGCGTAGACGGCGGGGATAAACCCCGCCGCTCGTCAGGCGGGAATCTCATGCAAATCGGGCATGTCGTTGGTCATGCGGTCTCGACGGTGAAGCACGCCAGCCTGAATGGTTGGCGGTTGCTGGTCGTGCAACTGCTGACCGCCGACGGCCGCGAGGACGGCGAGCCACTGCTGGCCATCGATTCCGTCGGTGCCGGCAGAGACGACCGCGTGCTCCTGTGCAACGACGGCGCCGAGGCGCGAGCGATGGTTGGGGTAAAGGCATCGCCGGTGCGCTGGTTTGTGATGGGGATTTGCGACCGATGAACGGCAACGGTCAACCGCGAGAGGACGGCCCCGGCGAGCACGTGCTGCGCTGGTCGGGGCGTGTCGTCGCCGCGGACGACCTGCACCGCTCGCTGAACGGTCACCGCGAATTGCTCGTCGAACCTGCCGCCGTCATCACCCCGCTCGCCCTGGAGCAGTTGCGGGACCGGGGAGTGCAGATTCGCCGCCAGGCCCCCGAGGCGGCGAAAACAACCCGAGCGACCTGGGGTTACGCTCAGGATCGCCCGCATCCCCTGGTCAAGAGCGCCGTGCAGGCCGTCGAGCGTGAAGGCTTCTATTGGAGAGAATTGCCACCTGCAGAGTCGGCTTCGAGTTGCCGATGGGCGAAGGCGGTGGCGGAGTGTGTGGCGAGCGGTGCGTGTCAGGGCGGCGTGGTGTTCTGCCAGGATCCGGGGTTGGTCTGCTGTGTGGCGAACAAGGTCGCCGGGCTGCGCGGCGTCGCCGTGACGACCGTGGCGCAGGCGGGACGTGCCGTGTTGACTATCGGTCCGAACCTCGTCGCGGTGGAGATGCCGGGGCGGACGTTCTTCGAGATTCGGCAGATTTTGCGCATCCTTTGTGTCGCCGGTCAGGCGTGCCCCGCTGGCATTGCCTGTACCTTGCAGGAGTTGGACGGTCATGCGCATCGCTGAGGTGATCGGCACCGTGACGCTGTCGCGGATGCACCCGAGCGTCAGTGGGTTTCGCTGGGTGATCGGCGTGCCATTCAGCCTCAAGGCGCTGCGGCAGGATGGGCCGCCGGACGGCGAAGACCTGGTGATTTACGACGAGCTTGGCGCCGGCAATGGCAGCCGCATCGGTTTCAGTGAGGGCGGCGAGGCTGCCGCCCCGTTCCACCCGCAGAAGAAGCCGATCGATGCGTATTGTGCATGTATCCTCGATCAAGTGAGTGTGAAATCGTCATGAACGAATTCAAGGTGAAGGAACAGATTTGCGAGATCGGTCGGCGCGTCTATGCGAAGGGCTTCGCTGCCGCCAACGACGGGAACATCTCCGTCCGCCTCAACGACAGGGAAATCATGTGCTCGCCGACCATGATTTCCAAGGGCTTCATGAAGCCAGAGGACATCTGCAAGGTGGACTACGAGGGCAAGCAGCTCGCCGGCACGCGGAAACGCAGCAGCGAGATTTTGCTGCACCTGGCGGTCTACAAGAACCGGCCGGATGTGCAGGCGGTCGTCCACTGCCATCCGCCGCACGCCACCGCCTTCGCCGTCGCGGGTGTGCCGGTCCCCAATTGTATCCTGCCCGAGGTGGAGGTTTTCCTCGGCGAGGTGCCGACAGCGATCTATGAAACGCCGGGCAACCAGAAGTTCGCCGAGACCATCGTGCCGCACCTCAAGTCGAGCAACACGATCATCCTCGCCAACCACGGCACCGTTACGTTCGGCCCCGATCTGGAGAAAGCGTACTGGAATAGCGAGATTATCGACGCCTATTGTAAGATTCTGATCCTCGCCCAGCAGCTCGGCCCGGTGCGTTACTTCAACCAGGGGCAGACAAAGGAGTTACTCGATCTCAAGAAACGCTTGGGCTACGACGACATCCGCTTCCACCGCGGCGAGGACTGCGACCTGTGCGCGAACAACGCCTTCGGCCGCGGCTACGAAGAGGTCGAGGAGACGGCCTGCAAGTGCGAAACGGCCAGCGGCAAGGCGAGCAGCAATGGACACATCGCGGCGGCGCCGGACATGGACAAGTTGGTAAAGACGATCACCGATCAGGTGATGGCGGCGCTGGCGGGAGTGGGATGATATAATCCGACTAGATTCAGCACAGGAGGATTGTCATGGCCACAGGTAGCCTGGAAGATCGGCTCGCCGCCATCGAGGCAGAGGTGAAACTGCTGAGACAAATCATTGAGCAACAACCGGACAGAGTCGGGTGGCAGGCGATGGTCGGCGCCTTCCTGAACGACCCGGACTTCGAGCAGGCCATGAAGCACGGTCGCCGATATCGGGACTCCACACGCCCGAAAAAGAAGCCCAAACGGACCAAGCCTCATGGTAATTCTTGATACGGACGTCATGACCCTGTTGGAGTGGAGCGCCAGCCCGGAAGCCCAGCGCCTGAAGGACCGCCTGGCTATGCTTCCCGTCGATCAGGTGAGGACGACCATCATCAGCTTCGAGGAGCAGATGCGCGGCTGGATGTCTCATCTGGCCAGCAAGAAAAAAGTGGCCGAGCAAGTGAAGGCGTATGCCAAGCTCCGGCGTTTTCTGGACATCTATCGTCGGCTGCTCATCCTCGATTTCGATGAACGGGCAGCAGTCGAATTTGTGCGGCTCAAGAAACAGCTGCCACGACTCAAGACGATGGATTTGAAGATCGCGGCGATTGCGCTTTCGCAGAATGTACTGCTAATCTCCCGCAACCTTCGGGACTTCGAGCAAGTGCCGGGGCTGCAAGTCGAGGATTGGACCAAGTAACTGGTCGGGAGCCACATGAAGGTCAGCATCATCGGCGGCGGCGGGCTGGTCGGCAGTTCGACCGCGTTCGCGCTGCAGTGCGGCGGCATCGTCAGCAGCATTTGCCTCATCGACGCCAACAAGGATCTCGCCGAGGGCCAGGCGACCGACCTACTCCACGGCGCCAGCCTCGTCGCCGATCAGCGCATCAGCGCCGGCGGCATGGACGAGATCGCCTCCAGCAATGTCGTCGTCATCACCGCCGGCCTGCGCCGCAAGCCCGACGAAAGCCGCCTCGACCTGATCAATCGCAACGTCGATCTCTTCGCCGGCATTCTCGATCAGATCAAGCAGGTCGGCATCAAGGACAATGCCTATCTGCTTATCGTCAGTAATCCGGTCGATGTACTGACCTACCTCGCGGTACAGCGCTGCGGCCTGCCGTGGCAGCGCGTCCTCGGGCTGGGGACGCAACTCGACACGGCCCGCTTCCGCAGCCACCTCGCGCGGCGGTTGCAGGTGCCCGCCACGCAGGTCAACGCCCTGATCCTCGGCGAACACGGCGACAGCATGGTGCCCATCTGGTCGAGTGCCACCATCGCCGGTCTGCCGCTGGAGCAGTGGCCTGGCTTCACGCCGCAGATGCAGAAGGAAGTGTTCGAGGAGACGAAGACCTCCGGCGCGCGCGTGATCAAGATGAAGGGCGGCGCCGGCTTCGCGGTCGGCCTGTCGATCCGCGAAGTGATCCACGCCATCGCCCTCGACAGCCGCCGTGTTCTGCCCGTCAGTACGCTGCAACTCGGCGCCTATGGCATCCGCGACGTGTGTCTGTCGGTGCCAACCGTCGTTGGGTGCGGCGGAGCCCGGCAACACGTCGAACTGGCGCTGACGCAGAAGGAGCGCGTCGGCCTCCAGCAGTCGGCGCGGGTGCTGCGCGAGACGATCCAGCAGGTCGAACATCGCGTCGGCATGGGCAAACCCGCAGAGCCGGCTACCTCGCCAGCCTCCTCGGCCTCGGCTACAACGGCAAACGGCCGGGCAATCCCGCGAGCCGCATGGCAGCCGGTCAAGCGTTGATCCTCGCAGGCAACTCTCGTGAGGGGACTGTCATGGCATTTGCGATCCTCTTCACGAAATCGGCAGTGGCCGAACTGGGTGAATTGCGCAAATTCGACCAGCGGCGCCTTCGCGATGCCATTGCCGAGCAGCTGACGGCTCAACCGCTCCAGGAAACCCGCAATCGCAAGCAGCTCCGGCCCAATGAACTGGCGGAGTGGGAGTTGCACGTCGCTGAGTATCGCGTGTTTTATGACGTGGACGAAACCGAGGAATGGGTAAAGGTTGTTGCTATAGGATACAAGGAAGGTAACAAGCTCTTCATTCACGGGAAGGAATTCAAACTATGAGAACGGTTGTGGTTCCGAAAAACTCGCGGGCTATTAACGCGCTGCTCGAGGAGGCGCGGAACGAAGATGTGCTGCTTCAGGCGCAAGATGGCACCCGGTTCGTGCTCAGCGCTGTCGATGACTTCGGTGAGGAGATCGAAGCCCAGCGCCGCAACAAGAAGCTGATGAAGTTCCTGGACGAACGGGGCAAAGAAACGGACTGCGTTTCTCTCGAAGAGGTCGATCGGCAGTTGGGTCTCGGCACCGCGGCAGACCGCAAGGACAACCGTCCCCCCAACCGCAAGCGCTAGAGGTTTTCCATGGTCGCCAAGGCACTTGACATCAAGTTGGCCCGCATCCACGCCGACCCGCACGGCTGCAAGGACTTCATCCTCGCCGACGCCAAGGACGCCGACATGGCCCTCGCCATCGGCGCCCCAGGCCGCTCGCCCGAAGCCCACAGCGGCGAACTGCGCTACCGCACCCTGCAGGAATTCCGCGACCTCATCGAGCAGATCGTCGAACAGAAGCTCGTCGATATCATGCTCATGTCCGCCAGCACCAGCGAGGTGTTGACGCTCCACAAACGCCTGTTCGACGATAGTCCCGTCACGCCGGCCGCCCGCGCTAACGACACCACCGACATCCACATTTTCCGCGGCGGCAAGTCGCCGAGTCAGCCGTCGCTGCCGTTCCGCACCGCGACGCTCGATCACATTCAGTGCGGCCACCTCGACTGCACTCCGGACGAGCGCTCGCGTGGCGTGAACCTCGGTTTGTACAGCATCACCTTCAGCAACGACAGCGTCCTCGACCGCGAGGCCCTGGAGCAGTACAAGGCGTTTCGCCTCGAAGCCGAGCGCAAGGGCTTTAATCACTTTCTGGAGGTTTTCGACCCCAATACTCCGGAAGCAGTCGAGACGAGCAAGTTGCCCGAGTTCATCAACGACGTGATCGTGCGCACTCTCGGCGGCGTCACGTCTGCCGGACGGCCGCTGTTCCTGAAAATGGTCTATCACGGCCCGAAGGCGATGGAGGAACTGGTCCGCTACGACCCGCACCTGATCGTCGGTGTGCTTGGCGGCTCGGCGGGCACCACCTACGACGCCTTCAAACTGCTCAGCGAGGCGAAGAAATACGGCGCCCGTGTCGCCCTCTTCGGCCGCAAGATTAACAACGCGGAAAACCAGCTCGCTTTTATCCGCTTTCTCCGCTACATCGCCGACGGCGAGATCACGGCCGAGGAGGCGGTGCGTGCCTATCACGGTGTCCTGCAGCAACTCGGCATCAGGCCGCACCGTACACTCGAAGACGACCTGCGACTACAGACCAACGTGATGAACTACGGCGGCAACGGGGTGGCCGTCAGCCTGCCGGTGTCCTCCAACGGCGAGAAGAAGCAGGAAACCGCCGTGCCTGTCGTCAACGACGAGCCCGATTTCCGCACGATGACCGCCGCTCAGAAGGTCGCCTACCACAAGGCTCGCTGGGATCGCATCCTCGGTTGAGTGCCGCCTGCCGTTCCGATCCCACCGGCACACTTTCTCTAAATTCCCCTTCAGGAAAGCCCCTTTCACATTGCAGGGCTCGCTCATTCGCGCCACAATCATCGGTGGCGCTCGCTCACCTTGACGGAGTCTCCCATGCTCGCTGCGCTCGCTTCACGCCGTCGCTTCGCCGGTTGCTGCCTGGTCGCCGCTCTCCTCACGGGCTGCAGCCAGACACCACCTCCGCCGGCAGGCCGTGCTCCCGAGAAGCCAAAGGTCGAGGGCGAACTCGCCTTTACGACCCTCTCCAAGGTTGATGCTGCGGCGCTCAAGATCAAGAGCGAAGCCGTCCAGGCGAAGGGCGAGAAGGTTCCCCTCCCCTGGGTCGGAGAGGTTCAGGAGCGTCTGCAGCTGACGGGCTGGATCATGGCGCCGCAGGGCAACGAGGTGACCATCACTGCCCCGGTCGCCGGCTACGTCCGCCTGCCGTCCAAAACCGATACCGCCTTGCCCATCGCCGGGCGCACCGCCACTGCGGGACAGGAACTGTTTACCATGCAACCGGTGCTCACGCCCCTGGAAGCCCTGCAGTTTGCCATGTTGAAGCGCGGCGTCGAGGGCGAGCTGAAAAAAGCAGAGGCTGACGTGAAGCTCGCGAAGGTCGAACGCAAGCGCACCCTCGACCTCTTCGCCCAAAAGATCAAACAACAGCAAGATGTCGATTTGGCCGAGAAGAAACTCCAGCATGCCGAGGAAGATCTGAGCGTCGCCAAAGACAAGCTCGAACGCTTCAAGAACCCCGACGTGCCGATCATCGCCCCGCGCCGCGGAACGGTGCTTACCGTTTCCGTCAGCCCGGGGCAATATGTCCCCTCGGCGGCCCCTCTCGTCACTATTGCCGATCTTTCTACTCTCTGGATCCGCGTTCAGGTGCCCGAGAGCGACCTGCCCTACGTCGATCGTGCCCGTGGTGTCCAGATCACGCGCCGCAATGGGGAAGGCGGCGAGGGTAAGGGCAACGAGCGTTTCAGCTTCACGGCCAAACCCGTCGCCCTGGTGCCGCAGGTCGATACGGCCCGCCACACCGCGGACATGATCTACGAACTCCAGCCGCCGAAGCAGGGCGACGTCTTCTTCGCCAAGGATCAGATGGTTACCGTCCTCGTCCCGGTCGGCCGGCAGCGTGCCGAAAGCGTGGTGCCCCCCAGCGCGATCATCTACGACGCCCACGGCGGTGCCTGGGTCTATGTCGAGGACAAGAAGGAGACGAAGTTCCACCGCTACGAGCGGCGCCGCGTCGAATTGGGGCCAACGATCGATCAGGGCGTGGTGATCCGCAACGTCAACCAACTCGGGGAGCGCGAACCGGCGCTCAAAGCGGGTGAGTTCGTCGTCACCGAAGGCGCCGCGCTGCTGTTCAGTCGCGAATTCCACAAGACGCCCGTCAACCCCGTCAACCCGTAAGCCGGCTTGGTTTTTCCCGCTTGCGGTTTAGCGCTCCTTGCTAACCCGCAAGCGGGAAAGCAGAACGCGCCCGAGGACACCCCAATGCTCCGAAGCCTCGTCAAGACCTCGCTGCGCTATCGCTTCGTCGTCCTCATCGGCGCCGTTGCCCTGATCGTCTTCGGCGTCCTGTCCACCATGCGCTCGCCGCTGGACGTCTTCCCCGAGTTCGCGCCGCCGCGCGTCGAGGTGCAGACCGAAGCGCCCGGCATGTCCAGCGAGGCCGTCGAGAGCCTCGTCAGCATCCCGCTGGAGAACGCCGTCAACGGCATTCCGCACATGACGACGTTGCGCTCCAAGTCGGTGCAGGGGCTGTCGTCGGTCGTGATGCTGTTCCAGCCCGGCACGGACCTGTTCGTGGCGCGGCAAATGGTCGCGGAGCGCATCGCCCTGGCCAGGGCCACGCTCCCGCAACAGGCCAGGGCGCCCCAGGTCATGCCGCCGCTGTCCTCCACCAGTCGCGTTTTGCACATCGGCCTGACGCCCAAACCGAAGGACAAGCTCAAGCCCGGCGAAAAGGAACTCTCCCAGATCGACGTGTCGGTGCTCAATCGCTGGGTGATCACGCCGGCGCTGCTCCGCGTGGAAGGCGTTGCCAATATCTCCACCTACGGCCATTACGACAAGCGTTACCACGTCTACGTCAAGCCGCGCGACCTGCGCGACCACGGCGTGACTCTGGAACAGGTGAAAACGGCTCTGCGCAAGTCGGTGGTCTACGGGGCCGCGGGTTACCACGTCACCCCGAACCAGCAGCTCGGCGTCAACTACGTCACCACGATCGACCGCCCGATCGATCTGGCGCAGACCGTCGTCGCCCACGTCAAGGGGCAACCCGTCTATCTCGGTCAGGTGGCGAAGCTGACCACCGGCAAGCCGCAGGACATCGGTGAAGGCGTCATCAACGACCGGCCGGGCCTGTTTGTCGTCGTCGAGAAGTTTCCGTGGGCCAACACGCTGAAGGTCACGCGCGACGTGGAGAAGGTTCTTGCCAGGCTGGCGCCGGGCCTGCCGGGTGTCGAGATCACGCCCGATCCGCTCCGGCCGCAAACCGAAGCCGAGGACAATATCTGCATCTTCCGCCCCGCCACCTTCATCGAGCAGGCGCTGGACAACCTGACGGTCGCCATGATTATTGGCTGTGTGCTGGTCGCGCTGATCCTGCTGGCGTTCCTGTTCGAGTGGCGCACCGCCGCCATCAGCCTGACGGCGATTCCCTTATCCATCGTCACGGCCCTGCTGATATTAAGCCGTTTGGGAGTGACTATTAACACGATGGTGCTGGCGGGACTCGCCATCGCCATCGGCGAAGTGGTGGACGACGCGATCATCGACGTCGAGAACATTGTGCGGCGGCTGCGGGAAAACCACGCACTCGGCCATCCGCGGTCGGCGTTCCGCGTGGTGCTCGACGCCTCGCTGGAGGTGCGCAGCGCCGTCGTGTATGCCAGCTTTATCGTGGTGTTTGTGTGTTTGCCGATCTTCTTTCTCGGTGGTGTGGCCGGGGCGTTCTTCCAACCGCTGGCGCTGGCGTACATCCTGGCGGTGATGGCGTCGCTGGGCGTGGCCCTGGTCATCACGCCGGCGCTGTGCTACATGATGTTGCCGCGGGCGCTGGAGCGCAGCGGCGAACCGCCGCTCGTGCATGTCCTCCGGGCAGGCTATCGGCGTTTCCTGCCATTGGCTCTTAATCGCGGCTGGCTGGCGATTGGTCTGCTCGTCGTCCTGGGCGCAGCCGCCGCGGTGCTCTACCCGCGGCTCAAGGAGGAATACCTGCCGCAGTTCCAGGAGACTGATTTCCTGATGCACTGGGTCGCCAAGCCCGGCACGAGCATCGACGTGATGCGAAAGGACATCTGTAAAGTCAGTGAGGAAATGGGCCACGGATTCACGGCAGTCAAGGCGTTCGGCTCGCACATCGCCCGGGCGGAGGTTGGTGAGGAAGTTTACGGACCGAATTTCTCCGAATTGTGGGTGAGCTTCGGCAATTTCAAGGGCGACTACGACGCGGCGCGGCGGAAGGTCGAGGAGGTGATGGCCCGCCATCCCGGGTTCCAGCACGACCTGCTGACGTACCTGCAGGAGCGCATCAAGGAAGTGCTGACGGGCACCGGGGCGACGATCGTGATGCGCATCTACGGTCCCGAACTGGACGGGCTGCGCCAGGAAGCGCAGCGGATCAAGAGCGTCATCGAGAAGGGCGGCCCCGACGGCACCCCCGTGGCAGGCGTTGCCGATTTGAAGGTCGAGCCGCAGGTACTGATTCCCCAGAAGGTGCGGCGCACTTATCAGGTTCTGAAGCGCCTCGACATCGACCTGCCGGGAGGCAAGGGCACGGTGCCCCTGTATGCCGTCGCTGACCTGCACATCATCAGCGCCCAGAACTCGATCCGCCACGAAAAAGCCTCGCGGTGCATCGACGTGACCTGCAATGTCAAGGATCGCGACCTGGGCAGCGTGGTGCAGGACATCAAGAAACGCGTCGATGCTCTGCCGGGGCGCGAGGGCTATCACATCGAGTTCCTGGGCGAGTACCAGGCGCGACAGGAGAATCAGCGGCAACTGCTGTTGGTGGGTCTGCTGTCGCTGGTGGGCATCGCGGTGTTGCTGTACATCGATTTCCGCTCGTTCCGGCTGACGCTCCTGGTGCTGTTGACGCTGCCGTTCGCTCTCATCGGCGGCGTCGCGGCGGCGTACGCGACGGGCGGCGTGCTGTCGCTGGGGTCGCTGGTCGGGTTCATCACGGTGCTGGGCATCGCCGCCCGCAACGGCATCATGCTGGTCAGCCACTATCGCCATCTGCAGACGGAGGAAGGTGTGCCGTTCGGGCGCGAATTGATCCTGCGCGGGGCCGAGGAGCGCGTCTCGCCGATCCTGATGACGGCCCTCGCGGCGGGGCTCGGGCTACTGCCGCTGGCGATCAGCGGGAGCAAGCCGGGCTACGAGGTCGAGTATCCAATGGCCGTCGTCATCCTGGGTGGGCTGTTCACATCAACGCTCCTCAATCTCCTTGTCTTGCCCGTGCTTTACGAGCGTTTCGGCGCGGTGCCCGTGACAGCGCCGGAGGACGAGGAAGAGGCCGCCCCTGCGAAGGTGGTCGCCGGAGTGTCGCCGGACGCGATTCGAGTCGCGGAGCGTGCGGCACAATCGTAGCCCAGAACGCAGAAGGCAGAGTAAGAGCAACTAACAACAGACGAGCGGCGGGGTTTATCCCCGCCGTCTGCAGCCTGGCACGGCGGGGATAAACCCCGCCGCTCGTCTTCTGTGGCTGCCTTCTGCCTTCTGGGAACCGCAGTCGGTCAGGGTGTTAACTCCACCGGGTGAATCTGGTCGCCAGTCTTGACCTGGTAAGTGAGACCCGACGTTTCATGGTTGAGGTAGCGTGCCGGAATGGGCACGATCGTCGGAGCGGGCCCCACCTTGATCGGTGAGTCAATGATGAGCGGCACGCGCACGGCGATCTTCGCCTCACCGGCCAGCACGCCCTTCACTTCGTAGGAGCCGTCCGATTTGATCTCTCCGTTCTGTACCCCATTGTCGCTGTCGTAAAAGGAAATGGTCCCCGCTGGCAGCGGCTTCCCCTGGAAGCTAACGGTGCCTTTGATGTTCCCGATGCCGCGGCCGCAGCCGACCGTCAGCCCTGCCAGGATCAGCACGAGCACGGCGCTCGCCGCACGAGTGCGGGGGTTTGCAAACAGCGCAATCATGATAAAAAGACTCCGTGATATACTGGTTGCAGATGGGCTTGATACAAGCCCGGAGCGCCAGCGATGGGACAGCGGCACACAAGCCCGGAGCGCCAGCGACGGGACAGTAGCCTGGTCCCGTCGCTCGCGCTCCGGGCTTGTGTCAGGTCGCCCCGCCTGAAGCAGAAAGCCCGAGCACTGTTCCGACCGCTCACCAGTCGTTGGGCAGGGGTTCGTTGCCTGCGGGGGTGCAGGCAAACCACCAGGTATTCGGGCTGATGCTCGGGTCGATCGAGCGGACGCTGGCGTCGGCCAGGCAAGCCTGAATGGTGTTGTGGCCGGTCGAGGCCCGCATCGGGTCGCAGTTGCCATTGAAGGGAGTGGGCTGGACCTGGAATTTCGATTGCGGGCCGATGGCGGTGGCGCCGGCAGCCGTGGTGGCGAAGAAGGAGATCTCGAAGCCGGCGTAAAGCGGCTTGGGCGGAGGCGCCATCGGCGCCGGCAGGGCCGGGCTGCTCAGGGCGCTGTAAGCCCAGTAATTCCCGCCCACAGGCCAGGAGCTATTGGTACACTGGGCGAACTTCTCGGTGAACAGGATCGTGTTCGAGGTGCCGTCAGGAATGGTGTACGGGATGCGGGCGTTAAACTGCGGATTGAACGAGCCACTCGCGGCCGGCGGGTTGGTGAACGAGATGCCGGGCTTGGTGAACACCAGTGTGTTGCCGGCATAGGAGCAGCCGCCCCAGGTGACCCCTGCCGAGTCAACGATCTGTCCGCCGGGCGGGATGCTCGGATCCGAGGGACACTGGAAACCAAGGATCGGCTGCGAGTAGGCACCGTTGTTGCCGGGATAAATCACCGTCAGGCCGAGCACGGTGCCGCTCGCGGACTGGTAAACGTTGCGGGCTTCGAGGAACGGCAGCAGGTGGAACAGGCCGACGCCAAAGCCCGTGCCCGGGACATAGGTGCTGCTGGGGAAAAACCCCAGACCAGGGGGCAATTTCTTGAAGGTATCGTGGCAGTTGTGCATCGCGATGCCGATCTGCCGCAAATTGTTCTGGCAGGTGGCCCGATTGGCGGACTCGCGGACTTGTTGCACTGCGGGGACAAGCAGGCCGATCAGAATGGCAATGATGGCGATGACCACCAACAGCTCGATCAGCGTGAAGCCGGCACGGCCCCGGTCGATTCCTGGACGCATCGAAAGTCCCTCCGGGAGACGGAGGACGGAGGCGCGACGAGGCACCGCCGCCCCGTGAGGTGGAGTAATGAGATAAAGACGTTTAACCACCCCAGATCGTAACCGCCTGCCGGAGAATTGCAAGTTAAATAGCGGTTGGAAAAGCGCGTTGTGTGGGCAGCTGAAAAGTTGGTGGAATCTTTGTACACAAAAGGGCAAGCGGTCGTTTCGACGAAAAATCCACTCCCCGCCTCCGAGGAACTGCCATGTCGCAAGCTCTCTCTGTCGCACAAGAAGCCGAGGCGCGCTT
>WNGB01025413.1_pt1 | contig 13091 bp, 10 predicted proteins | sample 5400681 | NCBI WGS metagenome assembly WNGB01 (sample SAMN13153367, study PRJNA577476) | soil metagenome | isolation source: 115 cm soil or saprolite under grassland replicate 2 | place: USA:California | collected 2016-06-15 | reverse complement strand
TGCATGCGCGTTCGCGGTCACCTTGGCCAGGACCTCGTCTAGCCGGAGCTCGGACACGAGGTCCTGAAGCGACGCGATCAGGCGCTCTGCGACCTCGGATTGCTCTCGGGCCTCAACTTCGAGCCGGCGCCGCTGGTACCGGTTGGTCTGTGCCGTCCTGAGAGCCGCCGCGATCGCCGCGCCGGCCCCCACCGCGATTCCCGCTGGAAGCAGCGCCGGGGCCACCAGCGCGGAGCCCGCTACCGCCCCACCCCCCACCAGGGCGGCGCCCAGTGCGAAGCGGATCTCGTTCGCGCCCGAGTCCCAGCTCAGCTCGTAGATGCAGGCCGGACCCCCCTTGCACCCGCATACGTGGTGGTCGACGCGGGCGCCCCGGTGGCCGAACAGCTCCGGCACGCAGGCGAGCATCCCGCGGTTGTACTGGCAGTCCAGCGGGTGGTAGCGCTTGGCGTCGGTCAGGTCGCGGTAGCTGATCCGCGCGTGGTTCGGGCCGATCTCGAGCAGCTCCATGACGTGGCTGCCGCTGAACTTGGCGTTCGCCCTCACGATGTTCTGATACACGAGCCGCGGCGAGCCAAGGGCGCGCAGCGCCACCTTCAGTCCCCCGGCGACGTTCATCTCCATAGCCGTGTCCGCGATATGGAGCATCACCTTCGGGTCGTCGAGGACGTCGGCGGTGGCTTCGAACAGCGCGATCTTCTCCGCGTAGGAGAACCAGTAGTTCTCGTCGAGCAACTGCTCCTTTCGATCGGCGAGGCCGCAGCGGGCGAGCACGCGGTCGACCGCGAGCGGCCCGCCAACCCGGTCCACGTAGAGGAGGACGAGGCGTGATGTGATGGCGTTCGTCTCGCGGCGCGCGGGAGCCGGCGCGACCAGTTCCGCGTCCGCGAGGGCGTGCTCTTTCGATCCCGGTGTCATCGCATCGCGGGAGAGTTCTCTCCCGTAAAGGCAATCGACCTGGAGGCGCCTTGCCTTGAGCCTTCAGCCTGGCTCGCCGGCCGACCTCGTTCGTGAGCGGTCAGCGATCGCTCAGAGCGTGGTTCTACGGTCCTCGAGGACGGCCATCGCCGCGTTGCGGCCGTTGAGTGCGATCACCGATCCCGCCGGATGCGTTGCCGCGCCACACATGTACAGCCCCTCGACCGGAGTGCGGGACGCAAGGCGCCGGTCCCACATCTGATCCGGGAGAGCCTCCCCCTGGAAGATGTGTCCGCCCGTGAGGCCGATCCGCCGCTCGATGTCGGGCGGGCCGAGGAGCTCCATGTGCTCGACGCACTCGCGGACATCGGGGGCGTAGAAGGCGATCGCGTCCAGTACCAGCTCGCCGATCTCCCGGCGCCGGGACTCCCAGTCGCCCTCGGCGAGGCCGTAGGGCGCGTACTGGGCGAAGACGCTCATCGTGTGGCGCCCGGGAGGAGCGACCGAGGGGTCATAGGCGGTTTGGAAGTAGAGCTCCGCAAACCCGATTCGCGGCTCACCGCGCCGGCACGACTCACACGCCTCCTGCGCGGCGTCGAGGCCAGGCGTCACCGAGACCATCGCCCGGAGCGGGTCGACATCGCTCGCGGCGCTGAATTCGGGCAGCCTGCGCAGCCCGGCGTTCAGCTTCAGGACCGGCGACGCGACTCGCCAGGCCTCGAGTCGCTCGCGGTAGGCGGGCGGAACCGACTCCGGGCCCACCAGGGCCAGCGTTCGCTTGGGGTCCGCGTTCGAGATCACCACGGGCGCGCGGATCAGCTCGCCGCCTTCGACCTCGACCCCCTCGCCGGGGAGGATCCCGGCTACCGAGACGCCCGCCGCAAGAACCGCGCCCTCATCGGCTGCCGCCTGGGCGATCGCGAACGAGACCCTGCCCATTCCGCCCTCGACGTAGCCCCACACCGAGCCCTGCCCGAGCAGGTCTCCCTGGTGGTGCATGAGCTTCACGGACGCCGTGCCGCGGTCGCGCGGGCCGGCGAATGCCCCGATCACGCCCTGGCCGAAGAGCGCGTGCTTGATGCGCTCGTCTGCCACATAGCGGTCGAGGGTGTCTGCAATCGACTCCTCGAAGGCGACCGAGATCAACTCGCCGTCGTGGCCGAGGATCTCCTCCAGCTCGTCGCGGCTGGGCGACTCCCCGGCCCAGGTGTCGCCTGCGGGCCCTTGGCGAAGCAGCGCCCGCAGGCGCTCGAACATCTCCTCGTAGGCGATCACGCCCCGAACGTCGCGCTCCGAGAACCCGTTCTCCCGCAGATGCGCCGCGGTCCGGCGTCGATCGCGGAACATCGCCACGGAGCCTCCGTCGGGCAGCGGGCACCACAGGTTCGGATCGCAGACGAACACCCGGTAGCCGCGGCGCTCCAGGTCGAGCTCTCGAATCACCCTCTCGTCCAGAAGGCCTACGACGTACGCGCAGGGGCTGATCAGGTAGCGGGGGTCCGGAAATGGCTGCTCGAGCGTGCAGGCGCCGCCCACCTGCCCGCGCCGCTCGAGCACGAGCACCCGCCACCCGGCGCGGGCCAGGTATGCGGCGGCCGTGAGGCCGTTGTGTCCGGCGCCCACCACAATCGCGTCCCACTCGCGCGCCGCGAGCTCGCGTAGCGGCGCGGGCAGCCCGACCCTGCCGAGGACCGCACCGACGTCAGGCGGCGAAGCCACCGGAGCAGGTTAGTGTGAGGCGCGTGAGCGACGATACCGATCGGACACCCGAGGCCTCGTCGGACGAGGAGGAGCCGGGAAGGCTCCGGGGACGGATGATCCGCACCGATTCGAGGCCGGAGCTGGTCGCATGGGCGAAGTTCGTCAGGCGGCTGCTGCCCGGCGACGACCGCTACGGCGACGCGCTCTCGACGGCCGGGAAGCAGGCGCCGGAACGGCTCGGGAAGCTCGTGTCCGAGGTCCAATCCGAGCGACCGAGCGCCGTGCGCGAGCTCGGCCTGGGCGCGCTCCAGGCCTGGCAAGCCCTCTCGGAGGCCCAGGGCCGCGGCCGGGGCACGCAGGACGTGGCGATCCTCTTCACCGACATCGTCAAGTTCTCGTCGTGGGCCCTCGAGGCCGGCGACGAGGCGGCCCTGGAGCTCCTGCGAGAGGTCGCCACCGTCGAGGACGAGGCCATCTCCGAGCACCGCGGCAGCCTCGTGAAGCGACTCGGGGACGGATCCATGTCCGTCTTTCGCCAGGCGGACGACGCCGTGCGCGCCGCGCTTCAGGCACAGGCGGGGGTCGGCGAGATCGAGGTCGCGGCCCACACGCCCGAGCTCCGGGCCGGCGTTCACATCGGTCGCCCACGCCGCGTGGGCGCCGACTACCTCGGCGTCGACGTGAACATCGCAGCGCGGGTGGGCGAGGCCGCGAAGGGTGGCCAGGTCCTGGTCTCGGAGCCCGCCTGCGAGGCGCTCGACGGCGCGGCGTTCAAGCTCGGACGCAAACGGCGACTGCGCGAGACTGGAGCGCCTCGCGATCTGACGGTCTGCTCCGTAGCCGCCAACGCGTAGGACCGCCCCGAGGCGCCGGAAGCCGATCGAAGCATCGGTCCGCGAATCCGCACTCGCAGAGCGGATCGCCCGGGATCGGGTCGATCGCGGGGTTCTCCGGCGGACAGCGGCCCCGCTCCCGAGCGGACCCGGGGCCCCTGCTGTCCGTGACGGCGTCCATCTCCATCGTTCCGAGTTCCATCTCTCGCCTACTGCGTTCCCGGCCTGCACGGACGCAAACTCGCCATTGTGGCCAACCTCCTGCTCGCGAGCTGGATGAGTCGGCAAGTCGCGATGACCGCCGCCACGGCGGTGTCATGCTGCGCGCATGAGGCCAGGCGCCGTCCGGCTCATCGTCGCCGAGCTCGACCGGGCGCATGGCTTCTATGAGGGCACGGTCGGCCTGGAGACGATCGAGCGGTCCCGGGGGCTCGCGGTGCTCGGCGCGGGACAGGTCCCCGTGGTCGAGCTCGTCGAGCGGCCGGACGCTCCCGCGCGACCGCGGCGGAGCACCGGCCTCTTCCACCTTGCGATCCTCGTTCCAAGCCGCGCAGACCTTGCCCTCGCGCTGCGCCGCATCACACGTGCCGGCTGGTCCCTCACCGGAGCCTCTGACCATCTGGTCTCCGAGGCCCTCTATCTGAGCGACCCCGACGGGAACGGCATCGAGATCTACCGCGACCGCCCTCGCGAGGAATGGACGTACGCCGGCGGACAACTGCGCATGGAGACGCTGCCGCTCGATCTGAACGGCCTACTGGGCGAGCTCGAGGGCCGCAAGCGGGCCGCAAGCCGAATGGCCCCCGAGACGCGAATGGGCCACGTCCACCTGAACGTCTCCGACCTCGAGCAGTCGGAGTCCTTCTACCGCGGGGTCCTCGGATTCGACGTCACGGTGCGTGGCTACCCCGGTGCGCTGTTCCTGTCCGTGGACGGCTACCACCACCACATCGGCCTGAACACGTGGGCCGGCGTCGGGGCGCCGCCTCCCCCGCCGGGCGCGCTCGGCCTCGAGCGGTTCGAGCTTCTGGTGGACGGCGAACGCCGGCTCGAGGCGCTCGAGCAAATGCTGGAAGACGCCGGGTTCGACGCCGAACGCGACGACGCCGGCGTCCACACGGCGGATCCGTCCGGAAACGGAATCCTCCTCAAGGCCAAATAGCCCGGCGAACCGGAGCCGCCGGCGACGTGGGGGATTAAAGCCGGTTATAGGGGGCCGGATCCCCAAACGCGGTACCCGGGGAGGGTGGAACCCAGCCGCCGAAGACGCGCTCGAGCTCGAGGGCGACGGCGATCGCCACGTGGTCGCGGCCCGGGCCCGCCGCCACTTGGACGCCCAGCGGCAGGCCCCGCTCGTCCAGGCCCAGGGGAACCTGGGTGACCGGGACTGCGGCGAGGTTGAAGATCAGCATCGGTGTCACCCACCAGATGCGCCCGACCGTGCGGCCATGACGCGGCGCCACCCTAGGCGCCGGGGGATGCAGGAGGACGCCATCGCCAATCGTCCCGCGCAGCTCGTCGATGAAGGCGTCGCGAGACGCCGTGACCCGCTTGGTGCGCCACTCGGGCGTGCGAGCGGCAAGCCGCTCGGCGAGCAGCGCGACCTTGGTCGCGACCGTGTGCGGGCCGCCACGGCGAAGCGCCGTACGCCAGGTCAGCCGCTCGGCGCCCGCCTCCTCGAGGAGCTCCTGAGCGGTCACGCCGACCTCGGTGCTGAGCGCGGTCAGGTAGATCTCCAGTGCGCGCAAGGGGTTACGCAGCGAGACCCGCTCGAGTCGGGCACCGGCGGCGGCGAGCGCTCCGCTGGCCCGCTCGCGGGCGGCGGCCAGCGTCGGGCTCGTCGGGGCCAGGGTGGCGCCGTCGGTGATCAAGACGCGCATTCCTTCCAGCGAGACGTCCTGCGGATCCCCGAGCTCCATCTCCTCGGCGGTCTCATCCTCGCCGTCCGGGCCGGCGATCGTCCGCAGGACCGGCATCAGGTCCTCGGCCCGGCGCGCCAGCGGGCCACACACCGCGAACCTGGTGGAGACGCCAACCGCAGCCGGATAGAGCCCCGTTGCCGGCACCAGCCCCAGCGAGGGCTTGTGGCCGAAGACGCCGTTGAAGAAGGCGGGGAGGCGGATCGACCCGCCGAGGTCCGTGCCGAGCCCGAACACAGATCCGCCGCTGGCGATCGCGGCGCCCTCGCCCCCCGACGAGCCGCCAGCGGTCCGCGACAAGTCGTACGGATTGCGCGTTCGCCCGTACACGCGGTTCTCCGTCTCCACCCAGAGGGTCAGCTCCGAGACGTTGGTCGAGCCCAGCACGATCGCTCCCGCGTCGATCACGCGCTGGGCGATCGTCGCCCCTCGCAGCGGCGATCCCGGCGCGCGACGACCCCGGCGCAGTGCGGCATCCCCTCGATTCCGATCGACTCCTTGATCGTGCACGGCACGCCGAGGAGCGGTGGAAGCGCCTCCGGATCCTCCGCCTTGGCGACGCCCTCGTCCGCGGCGTCCGCCTCGTCACGGGCGGCATCGAAGCGCTTGTAGACCACGGCGTTGATGGCGGGGTTGAACCGCTCCAGCACCTCTATGTGGGCCTCGACGACATCGCGGGCGCTCACCTCCCGGGCTCGGATCGCCGCTGCGAGCTCGGTCGCCGAGCGCGTCGTCGCAGACGTGGGTGCAACGGCAACTGCCATGCCGGGATCTTCGAGGATCGGGCCTCGAGTCGCGCCGGCGCTTGCCCTATCGCTACGGCGTCCGAGGCTCGAGAACCACCAGCGGGATCTGGCGGTTCGTGCGCTCCTGATACTCGGCGTAGCTGCCGTAGGTGTCTACCACTCGCGGCCACAGGCGCGCGCGCTCTTCGGGCGCGGCCACCCGCGCCCGAACGGACCGGCGCTCGGAGCCGAGCTGCACCGTCGTGTCGGGATTTGCCCGCAAGTTGTGGAACCAGGCAGGATGCCTCGGATAGCCGCCCTTCGAGGCGACGATCACCACGTTGTGGCCGTCCTCGATGTACAGCAGGGGGGTCGTCCGCTTGATCCCGCTCTTCGCCCCCACGTGATCGAGCAGCAGCATCGGCGGGAAGCCCGGAATGCGGTGGCCTATGAGCCCGTTGGTGGCCCGGTAGACGACGCCGTGCAGGTTCATCAGGTGCCGCAGGAGCGGCCAGCTTCGGTCGGCCAGGTCGAGATAGCGGGGCCCGCTCACGGTGTCAGCACCAGCTTGCCGGTGGTGCTCCGGGAGCGAATGTCCTCGTGTGCCCGCCGCGCATCGGCGAGCGGATAGCTCTCGCCCACGACCACCTCGAGCTCGCCGGCCAGGATCGCGTCGAACATGTCGGTCATCGCCTCGCCGAGGCGCTCGGGCGCGCGAAGAAGGTGCATCAGCCAGAAGCCGATCACCCCGCGGCTGGTGGCCATGAGCTTGCCGGGGTTGACCGGCGGGGCACCCTCGCGCCCGGCCTGCCCGTAGTGCACGAGACGGCCGAAGTGGGCGAGGGCGCTGAGGCTCTGCTCGAAGGTTCGCCCCCCGACCATCTCCAGGATCACGTCGACGTGCTTGCCCTGGTTGGCTTCGAGCAGAGCAGCCGTCAGGTCCTCGGCCCTCGAGTCCACGACGGCGTCGGCCCCGAGCCTCCTCGCGAGGTCTCGCTTCTCGTCGCTTGACGCAAGGCCGATCACCCGCCCCGCGCCAAAGCGCTTGGCGAGCTGGACCGCGAGTGTCCCCACTCCCCCGGCGGCCGCGTGTACGGCGACGCTTTCGCTCTCTCGCAGTTGGGCGCTCGTGCGCAGCATGTGCCAGGCGGATGTCCCCTGCACGACGAGCCCGAGCGCCTGTCCGTCTGTGACCCCGTCCGGCACCTCCCACATGAGCGCCGGATGGACGACGGTCTTCTCCGCGTAGCCCCCGCCGCTGATCAGGGCGACGACACGCTTTCCGTCCGCGGTTCGCCCGACCACTTCGCCGCCCGGCACGAGCGGCAGCTCCGCCCCCGCCAGGTAGGAGTTCTCCGCTTGATGGGTGTCGCCCCAGTTGATCCCCGCGGCGAGAACGTCCACAAGCAGGAATCCGTCGGGCACCTCGGGCTGCTCGATGTCCCGCATGACCAGCACCTCCGGGCCGCCGAACTCGGTGATCTGAATGGCCCGCATCGTCATCCTCCCAGGAACTTAGCCGGTCGCCCGCCCCCGCGCCGGCGTGCGCGCGTTGCACTCAACCCGGTTGCCGCGCTTCCATACACTCGCAACGTGAGCGCGCGCCCGCAAGCTCCTCCTCCCGAAGCGGCGATGGAGGAGACGCCGAACGGACGCCGTGCCGCCGGCGAGGGATGGTTTGTCGTCAACGCAAGGGAAGCCGTATGGCGAGTGAAGCCGGGCTGGGCGCGCTCGGTTAACTTCGAGCCCGAGGAGCCTCGCTTCCCGGAGTTCGGGATCAACGTCCGCGTGCTCGAGCCGGGCGAGCCGAACTGCCGCTACCACGCCGAGGACCAGCAGGAGGACTTCCTGGTCATCTCGGGCGAGTGCCTGCTGATCGTGGAGGGCGAGGAGCGCCGCCTCCGGGCCTGGGACTTCGTGCACTGCCCGGCCTGGACCCGCCACGTGTTCGTCGGGGCGGGCGACGGGCCATGCGTGATCGTGATGGCAGGCGCGCGCAACCCGGACGAGCACCTCGAGTATCCGGTGGACGACGTGGCGCTCCGGCACCGCGCGGGAGTGGAGCGGGCGACGAGCTCCGCCGAGGAGGCGTACGCGGACCTCACTCCGCCGACCGAAGCTCCCTATGCGCCGGGTACATTGCCCGGAGAGGGATGGAGCCCGTGAAAACCCGATCGCTTGTCGCCTGCGCGGCGTTGCTCGCCGCGACGGCTTTCGGCGCGTGGACGGCGGCGAGCGCCGTGGCGGCCGCACCCACGCCCTTCGGACATGACTGTCAAGCGCAGGACGGGGTTCGCTTCTGTCCGACCGCGAGTCTCGACCAGCGGGTGCCCACCTTCGACGGCGTCCCGCTCGATACCGACGTGACGCTGCCTCCGAAGGGGCAGGGACCGTTTCCCACGATAGTCATGCTCCACGGCTGGGGCGGAAACAAGGCCGACTTCGAGTCCACGTCCCCCTCCGGGGGGAGCCCCGTGATCTATCACTACAACAACGTCTTCTACGCGCGCCATGGATATGCGGTCGTCAACTACACGGCTCGCGGGTTCGGGGACTCCTGCGGAGCCGGGGACGATCACACCGGCGCCTGCGGCTCCGGCTACATCCGCCTCGCCGACACCCGCTACGAGGCACGGGATACCCAGTACCTGCTGGGCAAATTGGTGGACGAGGGGATTTCCGACCCGCGCGCTCTCGGCGTCACCGGGATCTCCTATGGCGGCGGCCAGAGCATGGAGCTTGCGTTTCTGAACGACAGGATCCGAAAGCCGGACGGTGACCTCGTGCCGTGGCGGAGCCCCAAAGGGGCTCACCTGCACATCGCCGCCGCGTACCCGCGCTGGCCGTGGTCGGACCTGGTCGACGCGCTGATCCCGAACGGCCGCTTCCTCGACGCGCAGATCGCTTCGCACAACCAGAGCATGCATCCGATCGGGGTGCCGATCCAGAGCTACATCACGGGCCTCTACGCGCTCGGACAGACGACGGGCTACTACTGCGGCACGGCGCCCGCCTCGATGCCGTGCACCGATCGCGACGCGAACCTGCCGCAGAGCTTCGCGGAGGTGCAGGCCGGTCAGCCGCTCAACCCGGATGCGCTGGCTGCGATCCAGGAGGTCTACGACGACCACGGCGCCTACGCCTTGCGATTCGTGTCCGGCCACTCCCGCCCCGCTCCCCTCCTGATCCAGAACGGATTCACGGACGATCTCTTCCCGCCCTCGCAGGCGCTGCGCGCGTACAACTACCTGCGCACCCGCTACCGGCACTTCCCGGTCAGCCTGCAGTTCGGCGACCTCGGCCACAGTCGCGGCTCCAACAAGACAGGCCTGAACCACTACTTCAACGACCAGGCGGCTCGGTTCTTCGCTGCCGATCTCCGAGGTCAGGGGCATGGTCCCTCCCCCGGCTCGGTCTCGGCTTTCACCCAGACCTGCCCGCTGAGCAAGCCCGACGGCGGACCGTTTGAGGCGCACAGCTGGCGGGCGATACAGGGTCGCGCGGTCGAGTTCGGCTCGGCCGCTCCCCAGACGTTCACGTCGGCCGGAGGCGACGCGTCGGTCGCCCAGGCCTATGACCCGATATTCGGCACGTCGAGCGCCTGCCAGGAGATCGACGCCCAGACCGAGTCGAACACCGCCAACTACGACCATCGCTTCAGGCGCGGCATGACGATGATGGGGCTGCCAAAGGTGCGTGCGGACGTCGCAGCGACAGGCGAATTCGGGCAGATCGACGCCCGCCTCTGGGACGTCTCGCCGCAGGGCAAGCAACTCCTGATCAGCCGCGGCGTCTACAGCCTGAAGAGCGACCAGTCCGTCGGCATCCACTTCCAGCTCCACGGAAACGGCTGGCGCTTCGACGCGGGCCACACCGCGGAGCTGGAGCTCCTCGGTCGCGACGCGCCCTACTACCAGGCGGGCAACTCGCCGTTCAGCGTCACGGTTTCGAAGCTCACGGTCAGCCTGCCGCAGCTGACGCGGTAGCGCCGCCGGCGCCTGAAGCGATCTTCGGCGCGATAATCCCCCACGGCTCACGTCCTGTGGGCAACCAGGAGGAGGAGGCATGCACACACCCACCCTGTTTCGCGACCGGGGGCGGTCTACCCAGATCATCCTCGGCGGCGTCGTTCCCTGCGCAATCGGCGCGGCGGCCGGGATCTTCGTGGGGATCTCGGCGCCTGTGTATTGGGCCATCGGAGCGGTGGCCGCGGTCGGAGGCGTACTCGCCGGATTCGAGCACCTCGATGGGTGGGGTGGCGCGGACCGCGGGCTCGTCGGTGGAGCGCTCTACGGGACGTCGCTGCTCGTCGCGCACGGGCTCGCCGGCACCCATGCCGAGGTCTCGCTGGGAAGCTTTCCCCCGCTGCTGGCGGTCGTGACCGCGATCATCGGGATGCTGCTCGGGGCCCTGGGCGGACGCCTTGCGCGCATGGCACGGGAGCGCGAAACCGGCGAGTCTGTCGGCCCGCTGGCCAGCCGGTAGCGGAGGCCAGCAGAGAGGGTGCTGTCCTGGATAGGGATCGCATAGCGACGCCTGGGCAGGACAAGCGGCAAAATTTAAGTGGAGACGGCGGGACTCGAACCCGCGTGTCCGGTCGCGATGCGAAGGCTTCTACAGGCTTAGCCGGCGCTTTGGTCTCGTCTTCCGGGTCCGCGCCGGCGGGCGAGTCCGGAAGACCAGTCTCCTGAAATGTCCCCTGGCGGCGGAGACGAGCCGCTTCGGGTGAGCCCGTTTCTGAAGCCGGTGCCCCTCCCCACGGGCCGAGGGAGGGCCGACTCTCACCTACTTAGCTTGAACTAAGTGGCGAGGGCGAACTCATGGTCCGCACGTATTGGTTTTCCCGGTGTTTAACGAGGCCTCCGGGAACCTCGGCCTGCAACCGTTCGCACGGATCGACCAGATCGATGCCTGTCGCCCCCGTGCTATGTCACTACCCATAGGGTAGCTGGATGGGAATGGGGCAGCACGAGGTCGACGCTGTCGTCATGGGGGCCGGAGCACCCGGCGAGGTGTGCGCCGGACGGATCGCCGACGGCGGCCTCGAGGTGGCGATCGTCGAGCCGCACCTCGTGGGCGGCGAGTGCTCCTACTACGCCTGCATGCCCTCGAAGGCGCTGCTGCGCCCAGCCGAGGCGCTCGCCGAGGTGCGGCGCATCCCCGGGGCCGCTCAGGCGGCAACGGGCGAGCTCGACGTCACGGCGGCGCTCAAGCGGCGCGACGACGTCATCCACGACCTCGACGACTCAGGGCAACTTCCCTGGCTCGAGGAAAAGGGGATCGAGCTCTTCCGCGGCAAGGCGGCGCTCGACGGCGAGCGCCGGGTGAGGGTGGGCGAGGACACCCTTGTCGCACGCCGGGCAGTTGTGGTCGCCACGGGAAGCGACGCAGCGATCCCACCGATCGACGGGCTCGCCGACGCGCATCCGTGGGGCAACCGGGAGGCGACGACGTCGAAGCGCGTTCCCCAGAGCCTCGTGGTGCTCGGCGGGGGACCGGTGGGAGTCGAGATGGCCCAGGCCTGGCGGAGCTTCGGCGCGCAGGTGACTCTGATCGAGGCCGCCGAGAGGGTGTTGTTGAACGAGGAGCCGTTCGCAAGCCAGCAGGTCAGCGATGCGCTCCGCGAGGCGGGAGTGGACCTGCGGATCGGCGCCAAGGCGACGCGCGTTCGCGGTCATGAGGGCGAGGTGACGGTGGACCTCGAGGGTGGCGATGCCGTGAGCGGCGAAGAGTTGCTGGTGGCGGTCGGTCGCAAGGCCCGTACCGAGGGGATCGGCCTCGAGACGGTGGGCGTCGAGGTCGATCGGTGGCTCGAGGCCGACGACCAGCTCCGGGTCGGGGGCTCGGAGTGGCTGTACGCGGTCGGCGACGTGAACGGCAGGGCGCTCCTCACGCACATGGGTAAGTACCAGGGGCGGATCGCGGCCGACAACATCCGCGGCAAGGAAGCCGCCGCGACCGCGGACAAGCGCGGGTCGCCCCGCGTGACCTTCACCGACCCCGAGGTCGCCGCGGTGGGGCAGACCCTCGCCGCGGCCGAGGAGGCCGGAATCAACGCTCGAGCGGTCGATGTGCCGACCTCCGCCACCGCAGGCGCCAGCTTTCACGGCCGGGACACGCCGGGTACGACCCGGATCGTCGTCGACGAGGACCGCAGGGTGATCGTGGGTGCCACGTTCGTCGGCACGGAGACCGCCGAGTGGGTGCATGCGGCGACCATCGCCGTCGCCGGCGAGGTCCCACTGGACAAGCTCTGGCACGCGGTGCCGGCCTTCCCGACCCGCAGCGAGGTCTGGCTCAAGCTGATGGAGGGATACGGCGTCTAGGACGGATACGGCTACAGCGTCAGATGCCGCTTCAGCTCGGTGAGGAACGAGCGCGGGAAGCCGGGGATGCCGTCCAGGTCGTCGAGCCTCCTGAAACCGCCGATCCGCTCGCGATGAGCCAGCACGCGGCCCGTTTGCGTGACGGAGAGGCTCAGCGCGCGCAGATCGTCAAACGTCGCCTCGTTCAGGTTCAGTGGCCCTCCGGGCGGGGGCTGGATCGGCTCCTGTTCCTCCGAGCCCTCCTCGGGCTCCGGCTCCGCTTCCGGCGGCTTCGGCTCCGGCGCTGACGGCTCCGGAACGGCGGGTTGCGGCGGTGCGGGCTCCCGCTCGGGTGGCCGCTGCGACATGGGCTCGGGCTCGGGTGGCCGCTGCGCGCTGGCGGGCTCGCGTGGCGGCGGGGCAGGCGTGTCCACGGCGATCCTGCTCACGGTCTCGCGAGCGCGCCTCTCGGCCTCCGCAGCGCGCTCCTCCGCCTGTGCGATCCGGTCGAGCATCTGGCGCAGACGGCGCTCGTGCTCGATCTCCTCGGACTTCAGCTTCGCGAGTCGCTCGGCCCGGGCGGCGCGCGATTCGGCCTCGCTGGCTCGAACCTCCACTTCCTCGAGCTTCTTGGCTGCCCGTTCGAACGCCTCGACGGTGCGACGCTGCGCCTCGGCAAGGCGCGCCTCA
>WNGB01010168.1_pt1 | contig 13093 bp, 11 predicted proteins | sample 5400681 | NCBI WGS metagenome assembly WNGB01 (sample SAMN13153367, study PRJNA577476) | soil metagenome | isolation source: 115 cm soil or saprolite under grassland replicate 2 | place: USA:California | collected 2016-06-15 | reverse complement strand
TGGCCGGGTTCTACCGCCTGGCGGACGGCGCCCCGGGGTAACCCTTGGCTCAGCGCTTACTCCTGGTCGAGGGCGTAGGAACCGTAGCGGGCCGGCCCGTCAGGCTCGTACGTCGCGATGATCACTCCGGTGCTGGTGGTCGTGGCGCTGCGCAGGCGCAGGGCCGCGGCCTGGGCGCCGTCACGGAACAGCTTCTTCCCCGAGCCGAGGTGCACGGGAAAGTACAGCAGGCGGTACTCGTCCACCAGATCGTGGCCGATGAGCGTCTGGGCCAGCTGGCCGCTGCCGTGCACCTGCAGTTCGCGGCCCGGCCGTTCCTTGAGCTTGGCCACCTCCGCGGCGACGTCCCCGCCGAGGAGCGACGAGTTGTGCCATCCGGCGCTGTTGAGGGTCGTCGACGCCACGTACTTCGGCAGCGTGTTCAGCTTGGTCGCGATGGGGTCGCCGGGGTCGGTGACCTGTGGCCAGTGCCCGGCGAAGATCTGGTACGTCTTGCGGCCCAGCAGGAACGCGTCAGCCTGGCCGAACCAGCCGGTCATGGCCACGCTGAAGTCCTCGTCGCCGTACGGGAACGACCAGCCGCCGTGCTCGAACTGGCCGTCGGGGTCCTCGTCCGGGCCGCCCGGCGCCTGCATGACGCCGTCGAGGGTCAGGGAGGTGTGCAGGGTCAGTCGCATCGTTGCTCTCCTCCAGTCATCCGGGGCACCTGCCCGGGGCGCCTGCCCGGTAGACGGCCGGCCCGCCGGGAAATCATCGCCCCCCGGCCGGGTTCGTCTCACTCATCCGGCGGCGGCCCTTGCCCGGTCAATAAGAGCGTGATGCCGTGGAGATTCCGTGCATGATCCGTGGAAGCCAGCCGGAAGGGGGCGCAGCGAGCCGCGTGCGGCGTCTTCGAGGAAGCTGGCGAGCCTGCCGACGGCCAAGGTCCTACGGGCCGCTCGGTCAGATGCCAGGATGCCCATTGACGTCATTGCCCGCGCATCACCCGCCCGGAGTGAGGATCACCCGCCCGGAGTGGATCACCCGCCCGGAGTGAGGATCAGCCGGCCTGGATCCCGGCTCGCAGGTCAGACACACTGCGCCCCGGTGTGGGGGCGAACGGTGAGGGTGATACTCCTGAGGCTGCCCGCGCGGACTTGCGCGAGGCGCTTGGGCAGCCGCCCGCCCGGTGAGTCCCCCCGGTGAGTCCCCCCGGTGAGTCCCGCCCGCCCGGATCGTCATACCTTCTGACATCGAGGCCGAAGGAGTTGCTCGTGAGCACGTTCGTGCTGATCCCCGGGGCGGGGGGCACCGCGTCGTTCTGGTACCGGGTCGTCCCGCTGCTGGAAGCCGCCGGCCACGAGGCCATCGCGGTCGACCTGCCCGGCCCCGACGAGTCCGCGGGGCTGCCCGAGTACACCGGCCTGGTCGTCGCGGCCATCGGCGGCCGCCAGGACGTGGTGCTGGTCGCCCAGTCGATGGGCGCCTTCACCGCGCCGATGGTATGCGCCCGCGTGCCGGTGCACCGGCTGGTCCTTCTCAACGCCATGATCCCGCGGCCTGGCGAGACACCTGGGGAGTGGTGGGGCAACACCGGCTCGGAAGAGGCCCGCGTGGCCGCCGCCCGGGACGGCGGGTACCCGGCGGACTTCGACCTGGACACCTATTTCCTGCACGAACTGCCCGCCGAGGTCCTCAGCTCGGCGCAGGCCTCAGGCCGGAATGAGGCGGACATCGCGTTCGGCCAGCCCTGCGCCATCGAACGGTGGCCCGCCGTCCCCACCCGGGTGATCGCCGGCCGCGATGACCGGTTCTTCCCGCTGGAGTTCCAGCGCCGGGTGGCGAAGGACCGCCTCGGGCTCGACGTGGACGTGGTCCCCGGCGGCCACCTGGCGGCGCTGTCCTTCCCGGCCGAGCTGTCGGCACAGCTCACCGGCTACCTGAGCGGGTCCTAGCGGAGGAAGCTAGGGGGCATGGAATGGACGGGACAGCGTTACGCCGACTCCCCGGCCGTGGCCGTGGCGGCCTACATTGACGCTCCGCCGGAGCGGGTGTGGGCGCTGGTGAGCGACATCTACCTGATGCCCCGCCTCAGCACCGAGCTGCAGGAGGTCGAGTGGCTCGACGGGACGACCCAGCCTGCGGCCGGCTGCCGTTTCCGCGGCCGCAACGCCCACCGCGCCCTGGGAAGCTGGGAGACGGTCAGCACGATTGTCGCCTGCGACGCTCCCCGCGAGTTCGGATGGGTGGTCGGGGACCCCGGCGAGCCCGCGGCCAGCTGGCGGTTCACCCTGCGCCCGGAGGGCCGCGGCACCGTGCTGGAGCAGTGGGCCCGGCTGGGACCAGGCCGGTCCGGCCTGAATCTGGCCATCGACGCGAGACCGGAGAACGAGCAGAAGATCGTGTTCGTCCGGCTGCGGGAGTGGGAGGCCGGCTTCACGGCCAACCTGGCCACGATCAAGAAACTGGCCGAGGGAGCGGCGTGATGCGGACCGCGACCACGGTCGAAGGGCCGGCCGGGAACTGGCCGGAGATCACCGAGTTCGTGTGCGAGGCGGAGAAACTGGGCCTGGACATCTGCTGGGTCGCCGAAGCCTGGGGAAGCGACGCACCCTCGACGCTGGGGTATCTCGCGGCGCGCACCCGGACCATGCTGCTGGGCTCGGCCGTCATCCAGGTCGGCACCCGCTCGCCGGTCGTGATCGCGCAGACCGCGATGACGCTGGCCCACCTGTCGGGCGGCCGGTTCCTGCTCGGGCTGGGGGTCTCAGGACCGCAGGTCATCGAGGGGCTGCACGGAGTTCCCTTCGCCCATCCGCTGGCCCGGATGCGCGAGACCGTCCAGATAGCGCGGAGCGTGTTCGCGGGTGAGAAGGTCTCGTTCCGGGGAACCCAGTACCAGATCCCGCTGCCCGGCGGTGAGGTGCGCCCGATGAGGGTGAGCGTGCCGCCCGTGTCCGTGCCGGTCTACCTGGCTGCCTTGTCGCCGGGCATGCTGGAGCTGACCGGCGAGCTCGCCGACGGGTGGCTGGGCACCAGCTTCGTGCCGGAAGGCGCCGCTGCCTACCTCGGCCCGCTGGACGCGGGCCTGGCGCGGGCCGGGCGCACCCGGGCGGACCTGGACATCTGCCAGGGCGCGGAGGTCGACTTCGTGGACGCGGCCGGCCTGGCGCAGGCCGTGGCCCTCCGGAAGAAGAAGCTTGCGTTTTCGCTGGGCGGCATGGGGTCGGCGACCACCAACTTCTACAACGACGCCTACAGCCGCCAGGGATGGGCCGACGTGGCCGCCGCGGTCCGGGACCGCTGGCTGGCCGGGGACCGCGACGGCGCCGCGGGCCTGATCACCGACGAGATGGTCCTGGCCACCACGCTCATCGGCACCGAGGACATGGTGCGGGCGCGCCTGCGGACCTGGCGCGACAGCGGAGTCGACACTGTGCGCCTGTACCCGGCGGGGGACACACTCGCCGCCCGGCTGGACAACCTGGCCCGGGCCATCGACATCGCCCGGGCGGTCGGGTAGCGGGCGCTAGCGGAGGATGAGGGAGCCGGACTGCGGCCCCGGGCTGATGACCGCGACCGCCAGCTGGTGCGCGCCGGGATGCCAGGACGTCACCTGGACCTTGGTGAGGAAGCTGAGCTCGGCCACCAGGTCGTCGCCGCGCGCCGGCCAGCCGAAGCCGACCAGGGCGTCGCTGCTGACCTGGGTCCCCGGCACGAGCGCCAGGTGGCTGCGGGCGGTCGGCGCGACGTCGAGCTGCATCGCCAGCGCCCCGCCGTCGCCGCGGCTGACGGAGCTCACCTGCAGGGCGAGGAACTTCCCGTCGGGGCTGAACGCGCCGTTCACCGCGGAACTCCCGCCCGGCAGGGCGATGGCGGCCTGCCGGCCGGTGACCAGGTCCAGCACCCGCACGTGGCAGAGCGGGTCGCAGCCCGTCGCCCAGGCGACCTGGCGCGCGGTGGCCGCCATGACCGTGCTGAAGGAACGGCTGGCCAAGGCAGCGGCCGGGTCCCACAGCTGATAGACGGCCGTTCCCGGCTGGGCTACCGGGGCCAGCAGCAGGCCCCGGACTGTCGCCCGGTCGATGACGTACCCGGCAGGCAGTCTCACCGGGGACCCGATCGCGGCTCCGGTGACGGTGACCTCTTGCGCGGTGCTGGCGGTGGAACTCATGTCGGTGCCGGGCGGGAAGCTCGTGAGCCACAGCGCACGGGCCGAGGCCCCGGGTGCGACGTCGTCGGCGGTACCGACCCGCCTCGCCGACGGGGCCCCGTCGGCGAGGAAGTAGACAGGCACCCGGGGTCCCGCGCAGCTGCCGCAGCGGACGTGACCGCCGGAATCAGCCTGGACCGCCCAGCCCCCGGCCACCCGGGTGAACTGGTAACCCGGCTGGTGACGGGGCAGGCCGAGGATCGGCGTGGCCCGCCCGGTGGCCGGCCGCAGCCAGGCCGGCTCGGGTCCCGTCACGGGCAGCCGGAGACCGCCGCTGCGTGACATGGCCAGCCCGCTGACTCCCCCGGGTCCCGGGGGACCGGCGCCCGACGGCACCAGCGTCACCGGAGCCGGGTTCGCGGACTGGGCGTGAGGCCGGGCCACGTGGTGCCGCTGGCGCGGGAGGTGCGTGACGGCCAGCACCGTCACCACCGCCAGCACGGCGAGCACCACCACCCGGCGTCGCCACGGTCCGGGCTCGCGGTCGCCGCCCTGACTGAGGATGTCACTCACGGCGCCACCGCCAAAGCAGGCTGGTCGATGCATAAGACGATACGTCAGCCTGGGCGGCGACCGCCAATCCCACCCTTTTATCTGGGTTGGGCTTTTTGGTGACCGCCTTCGTTTTACCGGGAAAGCACCCGGGTATCAGCGAACGCGGGGGCACGTACCGGCCGCGCGGAAGAATTCCATCGCAGGCGGCCGTACGGCAGCAAATCGGGGGAAACAATGAGCATTAACGTGCTAGCGCATGGCAAAGAAGAAGAAAGTGCCGTTCCCAGCCAGTACGACACGGATGTCGACTACCTGGACTACTGGACGGCCCGCAGCTACGAGCATCGCGCCGAGGTGATGGCGCTGCGCCGGCTGCTGCACGGCCGCAGGTTCGGTCACGCCGTGGACGTGGGGGGCGGGTACGGCCGGCTTTCCGTGGTCCTGCGCGACTACGCCGACCGGGTGACCCTGGCCGATCCCAGTTCCCGCCAGCTGGAGGTCGCGGCGCGTTACCTGGAGCGGCACCCGGCGATCGAGACACGGCTTTCGGACGCGGCCCACCTGGACCTCGACCCGGCCAGCGTCGATCTGGCCGTCATGGTCCGCGTCCTGCACCATCTGCCGGATCCGGCCCCGGAGCTGGCCGAGATCGCGCGGATAGTCCGGCCCGGCGGATACGCCATCATCGAGGCCGCCAACGTCAAGCACGCGGTCAACCGGGTCCGCTACTGGCGCAGCGGCCAGAAAATCCCCACCACACCGGTCGATATCCGGTCTGAGGAGAATAAGACCAGCGAAAACATTCCGTTCGTGAACCACCATCCCGGCGCCATTGCCAGGCAGCTGACGGCCTGCGGCCTTCATGTCGAGCGGGTGCTATCGGTGTCCAACCTGCGCCAGCCAGCGCTCAAGCGATTCATGCCGGAACGGCTCATGCTCGCCGCCGAATTCGCCATGCAGGTGCCGCTGGCCCCGCTGTCGTTCGGGCCCAGCCTGTTCTTCATGACCAGGAAACAGCCCACCGTCTAGCGTCCTCAGCAAGGCAGCAGGCCGAACCGCTGCTTGGCCGCGAGCACGTGCGCGGCGGCCGCGTCGACCTCAGCCAGGAACACGCGCGAGGCACGGGCCCGGGCCAGCACGGCCCGGGCCATCGCCTCGGCCGGGCCCGCGTACTTCGAGGTCACCAGGTCCCCGCCCGCCGCGATGAACTGGACCGCCCGGCTCCCGGGTGGCACGCTGGCCACCGCCTGCGCCGCGCCCAGGTCATCGGAGACGATCACGCCGCCGAAGCGCATCCGGTCGCGCAGCATCGTGCGCATCACGACCGGGGAGAAGACCGCGAGATGATGCGGGTCGATCCGCGTGTAGGTGGCCAGCGCCACCATCACCAGCGGCACGCCGGCGCCGATGGCGGCCTGGAACGTCCGCAGGTAGGGGTCGTCCGGGGTGGTGACCGTGTCGACCACGCCCGCGCTGAAGTCGGTGTTTCCCTGCACCCGGCCGAGCCCGGGGAAGTGCTTGGCGGTGGTGGCCTCGCCCGCCGCGGTCATCCCGTGGATGAACGCGACGCCGTGGCTGGCCACCACAGCCGGGGTGTGGCCGAACTCCCGCATCAGCTGTCCGATGGGTGCGTTCTGGCTGGTGTCCGCGACTGGGACGACGTCCATGACGGGGGCGAAGTTGAGGTTGACGCCCGCGGCCCGCAGTTCGCCGCCCCAGGTCCGCGCCAGCCCCCGCAACTGCGCGGGGGGCAGCGTCCCCTGCGCGACGGCGCTCGGCATCGTGGAGAAGCCCGGGCCCTGCAGCGCCTGGACCTCGCCCCCTTCCTGGTTGGCGGCCACGAAGAACCCGACCCCGCTGGTCAGCTGCGGCGAGGTGAGCGACTGCACCGCCCGGGTCACGGCGCGGACGCCGGCCACGCCCGCGGTATCGGTGGCGATGAAGCTCACCGACCCGAAGTGGTGCACCCTGATCGCCTGGACCGTGGCCGCGTCCAGCACGCTGCCGGCCAGCCCCACGATGAACAGCTGGCCGACCCGCTGGGCCAGCGTCATCCGGGCCAGTACCCGCTCCGCGCAGGACGAGGGGGTGCCCGCGGCGCCGGACGGGGCAGGCGCCCGGGAGCCCGGCGCGACTGGCGCCGTGGTGCGATGACCCGGGGAGGCCGCTGACGTCGACGCCGGCCCGCCCGGCGACCCGCAAGCGGAGACCACCACCGCCAGCAGCCCCGCCAGCAGGCCGGCGGGCACGCGGGCCGCCGGGAAGCACCGGCCCCGCGGGGGGCCCGGCGGCGCGGGGAGCCGTCCAGCGCCCCGGCCGGGCGCGGGACGGCACTGTCGCATGGGCGTGGCTCATTCCCGTCAGTACGTGGCCGGTGGCTTATCGTTGCTGGCCATCGTAGTGAGATGATCAGCCGCCGCGGGCCGGTCCGCCTTCCCCGCCGGGCAGCGGCAGCCAGCCCCGCACCGTGGTCCCCAGCCCGGGCCGCGAGCGGATATCCAGGGTGCCGCCGAGCGCGGCCAGCCGGTCGGCCATACCCTGCAGGCCGCTGCCCCGGTGGGTCGCGCCCGGGTCGAACCCGGCGCCGTCGTCGGTCACGGTGAATTCCAGGCCGCCGTTCACGCAGGAGAGGCCCACGGTGGCCTGGGCGGCACCCGCGTACTTGGCCACGTTCTGCAGGGCCTCGAGCGCGCAGAAGTACACCGTGGACTCGGTGTCCTGCGGGTAGCGCCCCACGCCGTCCGCTTCCACGCGGACCGGCAGCGGCGCCCTGCGGACCTGGCCGGCCAGCGCCACGGCCAGGCCCTGCTCGGCCAGCAGCGGCGGGTAGATGCCGCGGGCCAGATCCCGCAGGTCATCCAGGGCGGCGCGGACGGCGCTCTTGAGCTGGGGCACCAGCTGCCGGACGGAGCCGGCATCCCCGGCGGACTCCTCCAGCAGGCCCAGCTGGATCGAGAGCGCCACGAGCTGCTGCTGCGCCCCGTCGTGCAGGTTCCGCTCGATCTTCCGCCGCTCCTCGTCCTGCGCTTCCACCAGGCGGCGCCGCGAGGCCCTCAGTTCCTCGATGGACGCCCGCAGTTCGGCGGTCAGCCGGCGATTGCGGAAGACCAGCCCCGCCTGGGCGGCCAGGTCGTGCAGGAGCTTGTCCTCGGCCGCGGTCAGCGGTTCGCTCCGCGGCTTCTCCAGGGTCAGCGCGCCCAGCAGCTCGCTGCCGTGACGGACGGCGACGGCCCGCGTCCCCGGGCCGAAGGCGGGCAGGTGACCGTCGCCGGCCACGCCAACAGCGCCCGGGCGCGGGGACCCCTCCGGCCAGATCGTCACCGGCCGCAGCTGCGTCCCGACCCGGATCCAGGCCTCCGCCCGGATGGCCCCGGTCGCGCCGGCCAGGACCGCCACCATGCGGTCCACGGCCTTGTCGTAGTCGAGCTGCCCGGCCACGTGGTCGGCGAAGTCGGACAGCACCTGGTACGGCGTGGCCCGCTCCCCGTACACCAGGCGGTTGGCGACCCGGCGGGCCCGCTGCCGCACGGGCTGGAACAGCAGGGCGACCGCGACCGCGGCGGCGATGGTGAGCAGCGGGCTGCCCTGCTGCCCGGCGAGCGCCCCGATGCCCAGGACGATGCTGGCGTACACGGCGGCCAGCCCGGCCGAGACCACGCCGTAGACGACAGCCCGGTTGATGATGACGTCGATCTCGTACAGCCGGTGCTTGAGGATCGCGATCGTCATCGCGGCCGGGATGCCGAATAGCGCGATGATCGCTACTGCGGCGTACGCAATGGCGGACGGCCATCCCTGGCCCACCCCGGAGAGCAGCAAGGCGATCAGCTGGATGATCACGAACGCGACGGCCGCGAGGGCCAGCCATTTGACCTGCTGGCGCAGCAGCAGGCCGCCTGTCCGGTACCGCACGGCCAGCGACACGAACGCGGCGGCCAGGAACGCGACGAACACCAGGGATAGCCCACTGAGCGTGCCGACCGCCCGCGCCGCCGGCGGTAGGCCGGCCACGCCGAGCGGGTTCTGGAAGGTCAGTGAGATCCCGCCGGGCGCGGGGAGCTGTACCCGCCGCGGCTGGACGACCAGGCCGATCGTGCTCAGCCCGGTCAGCAGCAAGCCAGCCGCCGCCACCGGCCGCCAGCGCCGCGACGGCAGCCTCCCGGTCGGGAAGAGGAAGAACATGAACGCGATGATGCAGATGATCCCCGCGAAGCTGACCTCGGCCAGCGCACCCACCTGCTTCGCCCCCGGCAGTGCCCCGGGAAACGTGACCATTCCCAGTACCGCGTAGGTGGACGCAACGGTGATAAACGCCAGCCCGGTGCCTTCGCCGAGCATCAGCCAGCCGATCAGATTGCCGGCTCGCCGGACGATGAGCGCGCCGAGCGTCGCGTAGGCCACCGACGCCACCGGCGCACCCAGGTTCGCGACCAGGTCACTCACCTTGAAGTTGCCGCGGGCGACGATGGTCAGGACTACTCCAGCCAGCGCGGTCAGCGCCACCGCCGCCCACACCCCGGTGCTCGCCCGCACCGCCCGAGGCCCGGCTGGGACGACGATCGCTTCCAGTGCCGCGCCCGCAGACTGGCCGACCGGTGTCGCCGTCATGACGTCGCTCACGGCTGCCGTCGGCGCACCGACGCGTACAAGAATGCCGCGATGCCCAGGATGGCCAGGCCGTCCAGGGCGTGCAGGCCGCCGACGAACACGGAGTGGTCCGCCAGGCTCGCGAGCACGCTCTGGGCCAGGAACGCCAGCACGAACAGCACCCCCGCGAGGACCGCCGCGCGCGTTCCGGCCCGGGCGATGAGGGCCAGGATGAAGATCACCAGCGCGACGCCGCCCATCGCGAACCCGACCGCCCGGTGCGGGGCGAAGGCGGTCTCGCCCGAGACGTTCAGGCTGTCGATCCTGAACGCCCCCAGGCCCGCCAGGAAGATCTGGACGGCACCGAGCAGCAGGAAGCCCAGCAGCAGCCAACGGTAAGCCGTGAGCACCGCACGCCGCGGTCCGGTGACATCCGGGGACGGGCGGCGGGTATCGGTGGAAGAGGCCATCGGTTCTCCTCAGGACGTTAGTGATAGCCGTGGCCGGTGATGGCCCTGGTGATGCGTTCGAAGGGAAGAGCGGCACGCCGGCAGGCCTGCTCGACGGAGGCGGGCGAGCCGGCGGCGAACAAGCCGAAGGCGACCTCGTCATCGGGCATGAAGAGGGTCAGGACGAGTTCGACGGCGTTGCCCTGCTCCGATACTTCGGCGGCCGAGCGGCCGATCTGGTCCACGGCCCGATCGAGCATTTCGCCGCTCAAGGCCGGCTGGTACCACTCGACGAGGTAGCGCGGCTGGCTGGGTGCCGGGCTTCCTGACATAGGCCGACGCTAGATCCGGGAGTCACCCGGGGAATCGGGTGTTTCCCTATGCTCCTGGCCCGGCCATGCGCTGGCCCAGTTCGGCTCGGGAGTGGATGCCCAGCTTGCGGTAGACGCGGGCCAGGTTGGCCTCGACCGTCTTCGGGCTGATGAACAGGGCCCCGGCCATCTCACGGTTGGTCATGCCCGTCGCGGCGAGCTGGGCCACCCGCTGCTCGGACGGGGTCAGCTGGGTAGGGCCGGCGGGGCTTACGCTGACGCGGTCCAGCTCGGCCTGCGCCCGGGCGGCCCACAACGGCATGCCCAGCTCGGTGAAGACTCCGGCCGCCTCCATTAGCTGCTCCGCGGCCGCCTTTTTCCGCCGGCGGCGCCGCTGGATCTGGCCCAGCACGAGCTGGGTCCGGGCCCGCTCGAATGGCATGGGCAACCGCCGGTGCTCGCCGAGCGCCCGCTCGGCGGCCACGATGGCCGCATCGAGGTCACCCGAGGCGGCCAGCAGCAGGCTCCGGCAGCGCGCCCCCAGCGCCAGCGCCCACGCCCGGTCCATGCGGCGGCCGTTTGCCTCCAGCTGATCCACCAGCGTGGCCGCCTGCTCCAGCTGGCCCACACCGATCAGCGCTTCGGCGGCATCCGCGGCGAATGGCGCGGCGGTCGGCTCGCCATAGCCCATGGCTGCCGCGGCACTAGCGAGCGGCCCCAGCGCCGCCACCGCGGCCTCGTAATCTCCCAGTGACACCTCGAGGAAGCCCAGGGTCACGATCGGCCAGACGGTGACCGCGAGGCAGCTCCCCCGCGTGAAAATGGCCAGCGCCTCCCGGGCAGCGTTCCGCGCCTCGTCCACCTGGCCGCCGAAGGCGGCCACGTTAGCCTGGGTAGCCAGGGCGATCGCCCGGGGGAAGTCGGTGCCCAACTGCAAGGCCCGCTCCAGGGTGTCCTCGGCGATCAGGCGGGCGTCCGCGAGGTTCCCACGCCAGCACTCGACGATCACGGTGTGGAAGGCGGTGAACATCAGGTCGCTTTCCTCGCCCCGTTCCAGGCACCGCCCCCGGATCGCCAGCAGCCGGTCCCGGGCCGCGTCGAGCCGTCCCGTCCAGGCCAGCAGCAGGCTGCTGATCAACGTCGGGCGCAGCATCACCGGGACGGGGCTATCTGGATCCTCCAGGCTGAGGGCACGCTGCAAGGTGGGCTCGTCGAGCCCCTCACCACTGAGGAAACGGATCATGACCGAAGCCGCGAGCACGTTAGCCAGGAGGCCAGGGTCACCGAGCCGCTCGGCGTCAGCCACCGTGCCCCCGGACAGTTCGAGAGCATCCGGGATACGCCCCAAATTGACCAGCACGAACATCAGCTGGTTCAGGATCCGCACCCGGAGCCCCAGGTCCGGGCCTGCCTCGGCTCGGGCCTGTTCCAGGTAGCCCGCAGACTCCCGGTAGCTGTCGTCGTGCAGGCGCACCACGGCCAGGCGCCACAGCGCTTCCGCCCGCACCGGCCCGGCAGGCAGGTCGGCGACGACCTCCTCGATGAGCCCACGAGCCTGCGCAGGTTCACCGGCGTCGAAGAGGCACTGGGCCAGCCCGATCCGGCGCTCCGCGGTACCTTCGCCCAGCCGGATGGCCAGCTCCAGCAGCTCGGCCGCGGCCGCGGGCGCGCCCCGTGATCGCGCCTGGGCCGCCCCTTCGTCGAGCGCGGCCAGGGTCTCGGCGTCCAGGCGGATGGCGACCTGAGCGAGATGCCGCGCCCGCTCCTCGGGATCGCGGGCGATCTGACCCAGCCGCCGGTGCATAGCCCGCCGGCTGGCGGGCGACGCCGCGGCGTAGACACCCGCGGCGAGCAGCGGGTGGGTGAACCGGACGCGGTGGCCGTCGACCGAGATCAAGCCGCTGTCCTCGCCCTCCTCGATCAGCCGTCCGGCCGCCACCTCGTCGGAGCCCAGGGCGAGCTGGACGAGTTCGACCGTGGGATCAGCCAGCGCGGCCGCCGCGAGCAGCGCCTGCTGCACGTCGGGATGGATCCCGCCGATCCGGGCCTGTACGAGCTGGGCCAGCGTGCGCGGCAGCGGACGCATCAGGTCAGCCGTTCCGTCACACGGGGCGGCCTGCGCGAGCTCGAGGGCGTAGAACGGGTTACCCCCGGACACCCGCTCGATCCGCGCCAGCGCGGGCCGCGGAAACGATCGCCCGGTCCTCCCACGGAGCATCTGGTGCAGCGCCCCGAGGCTCAGTGGCCCGACCGCTACCCGGCTGACCCCCTCCGGATCGAGCAGCTGCAGGGGCAGTCCCCGATCGCCGCCCTCCGTGGTGCGCAGCGCCGCGAGCAGCGCGGCCTGGGCACTCAGCCGGCGGAGCGCGAACTCGATCACCCGGCTGCTTGACCTGTCCACCCACTGGAGGTCGTCGATCGCCAGCAGCACCGCCGCCTCGTCCGTGAGCCGGCCCAGGATCGATAGCAGGGCGGCGCCGACCGCGCGGTGGTCCGTGGCCCCGGGCCTAGCGGGGGCCCGGAGCAAGACGAAGTCGATCGCCCGCCGCTGCGGTTCCGGCAGGACCTCGAGGACAGCGTCGTCAACATCTGAGAGCAGGTCGGCCACTGAGGCGTAGGACAGGCGGGCCTCGGCCGCGGAAGGGCGGCAGGAGAGTACCCGGAATCGGCGGTGACGGGCCAGATCGAGGGCGGCCAGCCACAGGGTGGTCTTGCCGATCCCGGGGTCGCCGTCCAGCACGAGGGCCTGTGGCTGGGTGGTGAGCGAGTCCAGGAATTGCGTGATCGCGCGCAGCTCCGCGTCACGTCCGACTAGATCGGCGCACATGCCGGAGGCCCCCCGTTAGATCAACCGATCGTAAAGGCTCGATCGACTGATCGTAAAGCTCACTGGCGCGGGGGTTCTCCGGCTCGCCGCAGACGCTCCGGGTGATCAGCGCACCCGGATCACGGGACCGGGCTGAGGCCGGCCGCCCGCAGCAGGTACGCGTCGTGGCCCTCCGCATCGTCGACGGCGAGATCCACGATGGCCTGGCCCACCTGGTCCGTGGTCAGGGCCG
>WNGB01010166.1_pt1 | contig 13096 bp, 11 predicted proteins | sample 5400681 | NCBI WGS metagenome assembly WNGB01 (sample SAMN13153367, study PRJNA577476) | soil metagenome | isolation source: 115 cm soil or saprolite under grassland replicate 2 | place: USA:California | collected 2016-06-15 | reverse complement strand
GGCGAATGGAGTTTGGCCCACGCGCACTCGGTGGCCGCAGCATTATTGGCGACCCGCGTTCTCCGGAAATGCAGTCGGCGATGAATTTGAAGATCAAGTATCGTGAGAGTTTCCGTCCGTTTGCGCCAAGCGTTTTGCGTGAACAACTTGCCGATTGGTTTGAGTTGGACACCGAAAGTCCCTACATGTTGCTCGTGGCTGATGTTGCCGAATCGAAACGCAAAAAGATGTCGGCGGCAGAAGAAGCGCTGTGGGGAATTGAAAAGTTAAACGTTAAGCGATCGGAGATCCCCGCAGTGACTCACGTCGACTATTCAGCGCGCATCCAGACGGTAAGGCGCGAGATGAATCCGCTTTACTGGGAAATCATTGAAGCCTTCCGGCAAAGAACAGGTTGCCCGGTGGTAGTGAACACGAGCTTCAACGTGCGTGGCGAACCGATTGTTTGTACTCCCGAGGACAGTTACCGTTGTTTCATGAGAACTGAAATCGACTATTTAGTCTTGGAGACCTGCATCGTTGATAAAAGAGAGCAGCCCGCTTTCGACGAGCATAACGACTGGCGCACGCGCTTCAAACTTGATTAACTGTTGCTGTGCCGCTTTTAAGAAAAGAATGGGATGAAAGAATTGGATTGATGAAGCAAACCGCGTTGATTACAGGCGGCACCGGGTTTTTAGGTAAACGTCTGGGACTGGCGCTGAAGGACCGCTACCGCGTGGTGCTCACTGGTCGCAATAACAAACTCAACATGGATGCGCAGCAAATTACCGGCTGCCCGACATTGCCGATGGATGTCACGAACATCGAGTCTATTCGCGACGTCTTTAGTGAAGTGCGGCCCGATGTCGTGGTTCATGCGGCCGCTACCAAGTACGTCGACCTCTCGGAGTTGCAGCCGATGGAGTGTCTTGACGTCAATGTTTTGGGTTCACAGAATGTCGCGCGCGTCTGCATTGAAAAAGGCGTTGCCACAGTTATTGGCATGTCCACCGATAAGACCGCGCCTCCGGTTGCCAATACTTACGGTTTGACGAAAGCTTTGATGGAGCGCCTCTTCTGCGCCATGAATGCGAAGACGGAGACGACACGTTTTGCCTGCGTCCGTCATGGCAATATCGCCTGGTCAACCGGCTCTGTCTTCCCAATCTGGAAGAAGATGCACGATTCCACCGGCGTGATCGGGAGCACGGGTCCCAATATGACCCGCTATTTTTCCAAGGTGGACGAAGCTGTCGCACTTGTCATCACGGCCATAGAAGACGTCGAGCAGGTGCAGGGCGCCGTGCTCTCGCGCAAAATGAAGGCAGCAGTGATTAAAGATTTTCTTGAAGTTTGGATTAAGCACAAGGGTGGCAGGTGGGAACAAATCGAAGGACGACCGGGCGAGCGCCCACACGAATATTTGATTGGCGAGCCGGAGTTGCTCTATACGCGGGAAGTCGAATACGACGGGATTCCGCATTTCGTTATCAAGTTTAATCATCCGGTCGAGCATCCCCTGCCTGCTCCCTTTTGTTCAGCCAACGCGCCTCGTTTGACCGAAGACGAGATGCTTGCAATCATCAACGATCCGCCGATTGAGGAGCTTTAAGATCGAGTGATTCGACACGCAATCATCATGGCTGCCGGGCGCGGGACGCGGATGGCTCCGTTGACGGACGCCATTCCCAAACCAATGGTCCCTTACGATGGTACGACGCTGATCGCCCGCGGCATCTCGCGGCTGGCCGCCCGTGTAGAACATATTCATGTGACCGTGGGCTACAAAAAAGCGATGCTGGCGCAGCATGTGATCGAGCATGGCGCGAGCTCGGTCCTGAATACCGAAGGCAAGAGCAATTGCTGGTGGCTTTACAACACGCTGCTCAGCCGCCTTGACGAACCGATAGTGGTTCTGACGTGTGATAACGTAGTCGAACTCGATTTCGAGTTGTTGGAAGAGAACTATTTAACCCTGAATTCTCCGGCATGCATGCTGGTACCGGTCAGTCCGGTGCCAGGCCTCGACGGTGATTATGTCTTTCATGAGAACCACGTGGTCAGAGAAATAAGCCGTTTGAAACAGACGGAAATCTATTGTTCGGGCATTCAGGTCCTTAACCCGCATCGCCTCAACCATATTACGCATGAAGGCGACAGCTTCTACGACGTGTGGCAGCAACTGATCGATCAGCAACAGTTGTTTGTCTCCTCTGTCTACCCGAAGAAATGGTTTGCGGTCGATACTATCGAACAACTGACAACCTTGAACAAATCGCCTTTCTAACGCGGGCCGAGCTGCAGCGTGTAGTCGGGCGCGAGCAAACAATATCGACAGCCTTCTGAATGTAATCGTGCTTTGTTTTGCATCTGATGAGTGAGTATCCTTTCTTCTCCGTCGTAATCCCCACCTATAATCGGGCTGCATTTATTGAAGCTACGCTGAAGAGCGTCCTCAGCCAAACGTACCCCCACTACGAGATTATCATCGTTGACAATTGTTCGACTGACAACACGGAGGAGTTGTTACAACCGTACATCCACGCGGGGCAGATACAGTTCATAAAACACGAGCAGAATTTTGAGCGGGCTCGCTCGCGCAACACTGGAATGAGCGCTGCGCGCGGCGATTTTGTAACTCTGCTGGATTCCGATGATTTCATGTATCCCACCAATCTGGCTGACGCCGCGAAATATGCGCGCGCGAACCCCGACATTAAATGTTTTCACAACCGTTTCGAGTTTGTAGATTCCGAGCGCAATGTTCTGCGGCGCCAGACACTACCTCCGCTAAACAACCAGCTCAGAGCCATCGCCGGCGGAAATTTTATGTCCTGCATTGGCGACTTCATTCATCGAGAAATTTACGAGCAATATAAATTTGACGTAACTCCGGATTTGACCGGCGGCGAAGATTGGGAGTTCTGGTTGCGCGTGCTGGCGGATTACAAAGTTGGGCGAATAGAAAAGATCAACAGCGGCATTTTGCAGCATGAAGGCCGTAGCGTTAATAATCAAAGCCTCGAGAGCATGAAACGCGGCCTGGAGCATCTCTGCGTGAAGCTGGAAACCGAACCGCACTTGGCAGAGGTTTATCGGCCGTATTTGAAGCGAATTCGCGCGAACTCGCTGCTGTATCTCGCCATTTTGGCAAACACCGGTGGGCGGTTCGCCGAAGCGTGTGAATTTCTGAAGCTGGCAGTGAAGAGCGACTTCTCTTTGCTCGCAAACGCGCGCCTCTGGCGGGTGGCTCGACGCGCTTTGTTCAAACTACAGCCGCAGTGAAATGGAATTGTAACGGCTGAGCTGCGGCTGGATTGAGAGATAAGAATGCAGACAAAACTGCTCGAGGTGCTGGCGTGCCCGGAATGTCGCAGCGCGCTAAGCTGCGCGGCCACTGAGAAGGACAAGGACGGCGAAATTCTGTCGGGTCGTCTCGAGTGCGCTAACGGTGGGCATCAGTTTCCCATTGAGGATGCCATCCCACGTTTCGTAGCACGGGATAATTATGCTGCGTCCTTTGGCTATCAGTGGAACAGATTCAAGCTTGAACAGCTCGATTCAGCAAACGGGACAAGAATTTCCGCTGACCGGTGGTATTCCGAAACCGGATGGACCACGCAATGGCTTAAGGACAAGTGGGTGGTCGACGCGGGTTGCGGCGCGGGGCGTTTTCTCGATGTCGCTGCCGATAGCGAAGCCCAAGTTGTAGGCATGGACATTAGTGGCGCTATCGATGCTGCTCGAGCCAACCTCGGCGGACGTGAAAACATTCATTTCGTGCAGGCCAGTATTTATGACCCTCCGTTTCGTCCCGGGGTTTTCGATGGCTGCTATTGTATCGGCGTCGTGCAGCACACCCCTGACCCGCAACTTGCCATGCGAACATTGCCGCGCTTTCTGCGGCCGGGAGGACGCATAGCGATTACTGCCTACGAACGCAAGCCCTGGACTCTCTTGTATGGCAAGTACCTTGTGCGGCCGCTTACAAAGCGTCTGGACAAACAGAAGTTGCTTTCGGGAATCAAAGGTGTGATGCCGGTCCTTTTCCCTTTGACGAATGTGTTGTTTCGCCTGCCATTGGCCGGACGACTTTTCAGGTTTGCCATCCCGATCGCAAATTACGTTCACGAGCAGAGGTTGACCGCGCAGCAACGATATGAATGGGCAATCCTTGATACGTTTGACATGCTTTCTCCTCAATATGACCAGCCGCGAACGCAGCAGGAGATTGAAACGGCCCTGACGAGCGCAGGCGTTAAAGATCTCAGGAGGCTTGATAATTCAGGCGTCAACATCGTGGGTGAAAAGGAAGCCAAGGAACCGTCCAGAGGGATGGAATAAGAGCCGGTCAGGATCGCAAGTAACACCAGGAAAGAGAGCGAGCATTATGATTTTATTCTTACTTAGTTTGATTGTCTACGCGGCGCCGGGCGGAAACAACCCGGCCTTTCCGGCAGGTGGTAGCGCGCGATTGTTTGGAAAGCAGCAGCAGGCTGCTTCTCGAAGAGTTACGCGCGTCGCGAATAGTTTTCCCGGATCCGATCTCGGCGCGAAAATTAACGCTGCCGATAAAGATTTGGGCGCGACTGTCGGAGATATTGTGGTGCAAAATGGTGGGACTATTTCTACTCAGGTGACTATCAGTCCGGGTCATACGCTCCGCTTTCGTCCGGGCACCTATCGATTAGCGACAGAGTTGTTGTGGGAAGGGGCCGTCCTTTTGAAGTCGCGAACCGCCGTTGTAGGTTCGGGATGGGACACGATAATCATCGAGCCCTCGCGCAACGGGTGGACTGTCTTCCAATCATTTGATGACATTCGCACGCAGCCGGCCCATAGTGGAACCGATTCGGATATCAGCGTTACAAATTTGCAGATTAAAGGCGCGAACCCTGCCGTGGAAGGTGGTGTCCGTCAAACTATCTCTCTTGGCAACTGTCATCGCTGCGTCGTTGAGAACGTGTGGTTCAACGGTACCGGAGTGATCGGTGTTCAGGCAGGCGGAAATTCGCTAGCAGGAAACCACGCTGATGATGTGAAGATTCGTAAGAACCAGTTCACACACGTTGCCAGCCAGGCCGCTGCTGTTGTTAACGGCAGCAATGTAGTCATCGACGCCAACACCTTTAAAGATTCTGGACGTTGCTGCGCAGAAGGTATGACGCCCATCGATCTGGAGCCAAACGATCCTCGCGATATCATCCGCAATATTGAAATCACTAACAACCAGATCGACTCGCGTGGTTCCACTTTCTTGCACGGGAATGGCATTCTCGTACAGAACGGTGCGCGCACGCGCGACTTTGGCCCTGTGTTAGTCAAAGGCAACACTGTGGTGGGCGGCGATCTGGTTCCCAACGTCTCCGGCAACGTCGCAACCGGCATCTACGTGGCCAACGCGCAGGATGTCACAGTAGCAAATAATACGGTTCGCCGCGTTGCGCATTCCGGAATTCGACTGGAAAACTCAACGCGCATTTACATCGCGAACAACAAACTGATTTCAACGGGGACCGGCGGCATACTTTCTTTTGAGATCATAAATACTACTGACTCCAAAATCTTCGATAACATCGTGGCGGTCGATCCTAACTCGCCCTTGGGCACAAGCGTGATATCTCAGACCGGCACTTCGCGAAACAATCAATACAAGGGAAATACAAACGGGCGGACTGCGCTCGCTCCGTGAATCGAACGCCGATTGCGGTTAGCATGAGAAAGTTAGTGCAGAAAACCGCACACCGATTCTCGCCATTGTCGGATTTGCTGACCAACTTAAACGTGCATTCACACTGCAGTAGGGCGCCGCGATGCTTAGCACAATGGATATCGCCACACTTTACATCTGCTATTTTGGAATCAACGAACCGCTGGTGCAGACCCAGGTGTTGCCTTACCTTCGTCAACTTTCCGCAGCTGGTGTCAGGGTAAATCTGCTTACCTTTGAGCAGGGCCTTCGCAAGACGTGGAGTGCTGCGGACGTGAAGAGCCAACGTGAGTCACTCGCGGCCGATGGCATCAGTTGGTTTGGTCTGGCGTATCATAAAAGCCCTTCGCTCCCGGCAACCCTGTATGACATAGTCGCCGGTGCTCGTTTCGCACTGCGCATGGCGCGCCGCGAAGGAATTCGTGTTCTGCATGCGCGTTCGCACGTGCCCATGGCGATGGCTCTGTTGGCAGGCCGGTTTATGCGCTTCAAATTGATTTTTGATATTCGTGGTTTGATGGCTGAAGAGTATGCGGATGCTGCCATCTGGACCGAGGGTTCGCTGCCCTTTCGTATGGTAAAAAGACTTGAGCGCGCGGGCATTCGTCGTGCAGATCAAATCGTCGTGTTGACCGCCAGTTTGCGTGATTGGTTGGTAGGCCGTCGGTTAAAGAGCGCAGAAGAGATCGAGGTCATTCCGTGCTGTGTTGATATTGGGCGGTTCGAAGAGGACCAATCAGCGAACGTGGGTGAGGCTTCACCGTCGGATCGCTTCGACGTAGTCTATGCCGGTTCGCTGGTCGGGCTTTACCTCATTGAAGAAATGGGTCGGTTCTTTGCGGCGCTGAAGACTCGCGAGCCGAGAGCGTTCTTACGGATATTGACCATGTCGCCACGGGATGAGGCAGCAATGCGACTACGACAAGCTGGCATAAGCCAGGATGACTTCTGGATTGGCACGGTTTCGGCCGATGAAGTCCCGCGGCAGCTTCGCCGTGCGCGCCTTGGTCTTTCGTTTCGCAAACCGATGTTTTCGCAAATTGCGGCGTCGCCAACAAAGATTCCAGAGTACCTGGCCGCCGGGTTGCCAGTTGTTAGCAATGCAGGCATTGGCGACGTGGATGATTTGTTGGAGAGGGAACGGGTAGGCGTTGTCGTTCGCGACTTCACCACCGCAGAGTTTGCGCGGGCGGCTGAAGTTGCGCACGCACTGGCGAACGATGCGAGTGTGCGCGCGCATTGCGTCGAAGTTGCGCGGCGTTACTTCGATCTTCAGGAGGTTGGCGGAAAAGGGTATGCGAACGTGTATAGCCGCATCGCTAACATGAACAGAGAAAACTCATCTCTGAAAGCTCACAACTACTCCTGACGTTTCGAGGAATCGCGCGCCCTCAGAGTTGTTGACGAATTGAGCATGGCACCAGACAACACTAATTTTGAAGACCGTGTCTGCCCGGCGTGCGGACAGGCTGGAGGGCGCAGCCGGGGGCGCAAGAACGATTTCCACCTGTTCTCTTGTGAATCATGCGCGACGCTTTACACTGCCCACGTCCCGGGCATTAGTCAGTCGCAGGATTACGACTCTTACTACACAGCGGAGAACTTAACTGTGCCGGCGTTTATTGACCGGCGGCTGGATGAAATCATTGCCACGCTTGAGTGCTATCGCAAAAACAACCGACTGCTGGATGTTGGGTGCGGGGCCGGCTCGTTACTCGAAGCAGCAGGGCGCAACAAGTGGGCAGCCTTCGGGGTAGAAGTCTCTCAATCTGCGAGCGAGCACGTTCGTGGTAGGGGTTTTGAAGTTTTCTGCGGCGAGCTTGAGAAAGCAGGTTACCCTGACGAACATTTTGACGTGGTGATCTTGAGCGAGGTGCTGGAGCACGTGCCGAATCCACGGGCGCTCCTCGAAGCTAGTGCGAGAGTGTTGCGGCCCGGCGGTTTGCTCTGGGGTACGACGCCGCACGGGCGAGGGATCTCTGCGCGCCTGCTGGCGCTGAAATGGAGTACAGTTTGCCCGCCGGAGCACCTACAGTTGTTTTCCGTCTCGGGGGTTAAACGGCTGTTTACAGGTTTGGGCTTAGGCAGCATCAAGGTGGCGACGCACGGCACGAATCCGTTCGAGATTATTCACGGCTTGCGGCAACGCATCACGCGGCCTCAGCCGGAAACCGGTTATGCGCCTGGCGAGACTTTCAACCGGGTGGAGTCGAGTTATCAGCTGAATGAAAGGTTAAGTGGAGGGGCCGCCGGCCGACTGTTGAAAGCAATGCTGAACAACTTGCTGAACGCAGCTCGGATTGGAGATTCGCTAAAAATTCAGGCCGAGAAACTTAACCGATGAAATATCTACTCGAAGATACGGCAAAACTCTCTCTGCAATTCATTGCGCCGGCATTTCGCTCCGGCTTCGGTCAACGCCCGGTATGAACGTTTTGGGATTGAGCTCGTATCCTGTAGAAGCGGCAGCAACACGCTATCGCTTAGAACAATTCGTTGGCCCCCTAGCCGATCGCGGGATAGTTCTCACAGTCCGGCCTTTCCTGGATTCGAAAGCATTTAGAATGCTCTATCAACGCCACGCTTTGCCCTACACGGCGCTGGCCTTGATGAAATCCGGGTTGCGGCGCTTGAAGGATCTATTGTTGCTTAGCCGGGCGGATGCAGTGCTCGTTCAGCGTGAGGCCATGATATTCGGTCCACCGCTCTTTGAATGGCTGGCCGTGCGAATTTTTAGACGTCCCATGGTCCTCGATTTGGATGATGCTACTTACGTTCCCTATACTAGTCCTACGTATGGAAAGTTTGCACAGGCATTGAAATGGTTTAGCAAAACTGACGATCTGATACGATGGGCCAGGGTAGTCACCTGCGGCAATCGGGCGATTGCCGAGTATGCGGAAAGCAAAGGCGCGACGACACGAATAATTCCGACCGTGGTTGACACCGATGTTTTTGTTCCTAAGCCACATTTGTCCGATGAGCCTGTAATGCTGGGCTGGATTGGCACCCACTCAACGTTTCCCTATCTGCGAGCAATCTTCCCGGTATTGCAGGATTTGGCAAGGACGCATCCCTTTACGATAAGGATTGTCGGCGCGGGCATGAAGGGGGTGAACATTCCTGGTGTCGAAGTTGAGAATCTGGAATGGAATCTTGAAAGGGAAGTGGAAGACTTTCAATCCTTCGACATCGGACTGTATCCGATCGATCCATCTTTGTATGCTGAGAAGTGGGCCGCCGGGAAGTCAGGGTTTAAGGCGATTCAATACATGGCGGTGGGGATTCCATTTGTAGCTGCTCCGGTTGGATCTGTGGCAGATATCGGGGAAGCAGGAGTAACACACTTCCCCGCGACCACGAACCACGAATGGTTCAAGGCGCTCGAGCTTCTGCTTTCCGACTCGGAATTGCGCCGAACAATGGCAGCCGCCGGCCGCCGTCATGTTGTCGAACATTACTCGCTATCGGATCAAGCCGACAAACTCGCGCGCGCATTACGCGAAGCAACCGGCGGTAGGAAGGCGAGCTAATAAGGACTATGCAACGTCTGAGCAAATCCCGGCTGACAATGCTCGTTTTCATCGCACTGCTCCCTTCGTTTCTCAAACGTTTCTGCTACCATTTGTTTTTCGGTTACCAAATCGGAAAGCGCGTGCGCATCGGACTAAGCATTATCGACGCGAGAGAATGCAGGATCGACGATGACGCCAAGATTGGGCATCTTAATCTGATCATCAGGGTGAAGAAGCTTGAGATTGGCGACCACGTCAGAATCGGACACCTGAACATCATCAGAGGCGGCGACGAAGTTCATTTGGGACGCTACTCGGAGATCATCCGGATGAATGAGATAAACTCGATTACCGAACCGGAAGTTGTTAATCCGATTGATCCGCGATTCTCCCTTGGCGACGGCAGTATTATTACGACGGGACACAAAATAGACTTTACGGACCGCGTGACGATTGGTCGCAGATCAATCCTGGGCGGCCGCAATTCTTCGCTCTGGACCCACAACCGGCAGCGTACACGGCCGATAGATATCGGATCGTTTGCCTACATCGGTTCTGAAATTCGCATAGCGCCCGGAGGGGCTTTACCTTCACGATGCATAATCGGGATAGGCTCTGTGATTACAGGGGAACTGACGGCGGAGGGCTATCTTATTGCCGGCGTACCCGCCAAGCCGGTAAAAGAACTGAGCCAGGAGGATCGGTTTTTAGTTGAACGAAAGACGCGCATAGATTTGCCGGACGATGTTTAGGTGGGCTCCGGCTATCCAGCCAGTTGATTCTGAACCATGAATGCTCTGCTTACATTGCTATATCTGCTTCTGTGCGTCGGGATCGTGATCTTTGTGCCGCCGCTGGTGACCCCTTACGCGGGCGACTACGGAATTTTTACCGGCTTCGATGCCGCCAAAGCCGTCCTATTGTGCACCGCCCTTGCGGCGATCGCAGGCTTTTACTCGTATAAAAGAGAAACTGATGGACCTTTTCTGCTGCGGCTTTTTGTTGCCGGCCTGCTCGCGCGAATAGTCATCGGTCTGGCAATCTTCACATTTCGAGGCCAGGACTTCTTCGGAGGCGACGCACTAACCTATGACTTCTTTGGAAGCGCTCAACTCCTGGGTTGGGGAGGAGACAAGTATTATCAATCCATCGCCAATCAGTTTGTGCGCAGCGGAGAGGGTTCAGGCTGGGGAATGGTTTACCTGGTTGCCGCTGTCTACGGCGTTGTCGGACGCAACATGCTCGCAGTCCAACTCATGAATTCGGTTTTCGGGGCGGCGACCGCGGTAGTAATCTACTTGTGTGCCCATCAGTGCTTCAAGAATCTAAGAGTGGCGCGGCTCGCCGGCATCGCCGTGGCCTTCTATCCGTCACTCGTGCTCTGGTCGGCCCAAGGACTCAAAGATGGACCCATCGTTTTCTTACTGGCGATGGCTATCCTGTGCACGCTGAAGCTCGGTGAAAAGCTGAGCATAAAATATATGGCCGTGCTGGTGTGCGCGTTACTTGGGCTGCTTGCGCTGCGGTTTTATGTCTTCTACATGATCTGCGCGGCCATCGCCGGAGCATTTGTCATCGGAATGCAGCAGATTTCGGCTACAAGCTTCGCCCGCCAGTTTACGGCCATCATTCTGCTGGGATTGGCTTTGACTTACGTTGGTGTTACCCGCTCGGCTAGCATTCAATTTGAGCACTATGGGAACCTGGAAACAGTTCAACGCAGCCGTCTTGACCTCGCGCGCTCAGCCGAATCTGGTTTCGGACGAGACGTAGATGTGTCTACCACCTCCGGCGCTATCTCTACAATTCCCATGGGGGTACTCTATTTACTGTTTGCCCCATTTCCCTGGCAGATCACTTCCTTACGTCAGAGTATCACTCTGCCGGAAATGGTAATTTGGTGGGCTTCCTTTCCGGTCCTGGTTCTCGGTCTATGGTTTGCCATCAAATATCGATTGCGAATGATCTCGCCCATCCTGATTTTCACCGTCATGCTTACCCTTGCCTACTCAGTTTTTCAGGGTAATGTGGGAACAGCCTATCGCCAGCGCGCACAGATATTGGTGTTCTATTTTATCTTCGTCGCCGTCGGCTTCGTCTTGATGAAAGAGAAGCGAGAGGCAAGGAAGCAGCGGGAACTCGAAGAGCGCCAAGAGTTGGCGACTCAACAGGCGGTGACTTTCAAAGCACGCCCAGGCAGAACTTCCGCCTAGAAGTCCGCGAAACCAGCCGGGGATTTGCGCGGGAAAACGCGGATCTGAGAAGACGGAATACTAGTGAGTTTTCCGGAAGGCAAGCAGTTTCAGAAGAAAAGAGAGGCCAGTTATTTTGCGGAAGCTTTTCAGATTCGCTTGATCGGCGTTAATCCGCGGCCAATTAGAGTATGTGTGGAATTGTAGGCATAGTTCGGAACGATAAGTCAGACGTTGACGAGGCTGTGTTGGCTCGCATGTGCGCCGCCATCCGCCATCGTGGACCAGACGACGATGGCTTTTACCTAAACGGTGCCGTCGGTCTTGGCATGCGGCGACTGGCAATTATCGACTTGAAGAGTGGGCAGCAGCCCATTCACAACCAGGACCGCACGGCCTGGATAGTCTTCAACGGCGAGATCTATAACTACCGTGAGCTCCGCGACCAGCTCGAGAGTCTCGGCCACACGTTTTATACAAACAGCGACACTGAGGCAATCATTCACGCCTACGATCGTTACGGTGTGGATTGTCCTAAACATCTGCGCGGAATGTTTGCCTTTGCGATTTGGGACGAGCGCACGCAGGAACTTTTTCTGGCGCGCGATCGGGTCGGGAAAAAGCCGCTGCTCTATGCGCAGGTGAATGGCCAGTTTGTCTTCGGCTCGGAATTCAGCGCTCTATTGCAGCACCCTGATATTGGCAAAGACATCAACGCGGAGGCACTGCACCACTATCTCTCTTTTATGTGTGTGCCCGCGCCGCTGACGGCTTACCAGGCGATCAAAAAGCTTGAGCCGGGATACAGCCTGCGTTGGCGGCGGGGTGAGATAAAGATCGAACGATACTGGCAACCCGACTTCTCGAAAAAAGTTGCTATCGGCGAGGAGGAGGCGGGCGAACGTGCGATTGAGATTCTCCGCGACGCAGTAAAGGTACGCTTGATGTCGGAGGTGCCGCTGGGCGCTTTTCTCTCCGGCGGCATCGACTCGAGCGCGGTGGTAGCGCTGATGAGCGAGGAGTCAACCGAACCGGTAAAGACGTTTTCGATCGGATTTGAGGAACAGGATTTCAGCGAGCTACATCATGCTCGTCGCGTGGCAGAACACGTGGGCGCTGACCATCACGAGTTCATCGTTCGGCCGGATGCTCTTGAAGTTTTGCCCATCCTGGTTGAACACTACGGCGAACCCTATGCGGATTCTTCGGCGATTCCAACCTATTATGTTGCCCGCGAAACTCGCAAACATGTAACCGTGGCCTTGAACGGCGACGGCGGCGACGAATCCTTCGCCGGTTACGAGCGCTACGCTGCGATGCGGCTCGCTGAGAGATACCACCGCATACCAGCAGTGCTTCGAGACACGGTGCTGCGTCAGGCGATAGAGTTAATTCCGTCATCGGAGACGAAACGCGGCCGCGTGAGAGATGTGAAGCGTTTTATTCAGGCGGCCTCGTTGCCAAAGGTCGAACGCTATCTGCGTTGGGTGAGCGTCTTCGACTCAGCGGCGAAGCAGGATTTATATACCGAGGATTTCCGACGGCAAACGCAGCAAGCCTCTGCCGCCGACACGCTCGAGCCGTGGTTTGCGCGAGCAAACGGATCCGGCATTGTCGATGCAGCGTTGCTGACAGACATCATGACGTACCTGCCCAACGATCTATTGGTCAAAGTGGACATTGCCACTATGGCGGTA
>WNGB01015766.1_pt1 | contig 13098 bp, 12 predicted proteins | sample 5400681 | NCBI WGS metagenome assembly WNGB01 (sample SAMN13153367, study PRJNA577476) | soil metagenome | isolation source: 115 cm soil or saprolite under grassland replicate 2 | place: USA:California | collected 2016-06-15 | reverse complement strand
GAGCGCGCACGGCGCGGCCGAGGCACAGGGGGCGGCGCTGGCGGTGGCACTCGACTGGCTGCATGTGGCGGCGATGGTCGCCTGGCTCGGCGGCCTGATTCCCTTGGCGATCGCCATCCACGCGGCGCGGCGCACACCGGAGCAGGCGCTGCCACTGGCGGCGCTGATCCCGCGCTTCTCGTGGCTGGCGTTCCCGTGCGTCATCATCCTTGCGCTTACCGGACTCTACAGTTACCTCCTCCACATTGGTGGGCTCGATCTGCTCGCGGCGACAACCTATGGGCAGGCGTTGCTGGTCAAGACGGCGCTGTTTAGCCTGCTCGTTCTGCTGGGCGCGGTGAATCTACTGCTCCTGTCACCGCGGCTGCGGACAGCCGGCAACCGGCTGGCGCGGGCATTCGGACGCAGTGTGCGCACCGAGCTGATGTTGGGTGCGGTGCTGCTGCTGGCCGTCGGGGTGATGACCAGTGTGGCGCCGAGCACGACTGCCTGGGAGGCCCATCAGCGCCTGGGGCTGGCGCAGGAAGCCCAGGTAGGCGACGTCGACCTGACTCTCCGCGTCGCGCCGGCCCAGATCGGCGACAACGAGTGGGCGGTCGATGTGACGGACAAGCGGCCGGGCGCGCAACAAGCCCCGGCCAAGGTGCTGCTGCGTTTCGACATGCAGGGCATGGCGATGGGCAAGCTCCAGACCGAGACGCAGACCACCGACCGCGAGCGCTACACCGCGCGCGGCAGCTTCACGTCGATGGGCGGCTGCTGGAATGTCGAGGTGGTCCTGCGGCGGGCCGGCTTCGACGATGTGAGCCATACGTTTCAGCTGGACATCGTGCGCAGCGCGACCATCGCGGCGCACTAACGCATGAGGCAGGAGCAGGCCAAACCATGGCGCGCGGCCCTACGAAGCGGTATCAGATCCGATCGATCATCGCCGGCATGCTGCTCGGGCTGGCCCTGCTGGTGTTGAGCGCGTGCGGCGGCAGCAGCGGGCCGGTCAAGACGGTCACCCAGCAGCAGACCGTCGATCACCTGACGATTGCGCTCCAAACCCCCGAGCGGCCACAACTGCTCACGGAGCAAGAGGTGATCGTCGCCTTGACCGATGCACAGGGGCAGCCAATCGACGGCGCCGAGGTCTGGCTGGCGCTGATCATGCCGAGTCACCAGATGAGTTCGAATGAGCCGGATGCGACCGCCGCAGGCAGCGGACGGTATCGCGCCACAGCGCTGTTCACCATGGCGGGCACATGGAACGTGGAGGTGCATGCGACCGTGCAAGGCCAGGAATACGTTGCGACCTTCCGTGCCGCGACGGGATAAGCGCGGCGACGTCCATCTGGGAAACCGAGCGGAGGTTGTGTCTCCGCTGGTGAGGATTAGATAGAGGAGGATCTGTATCATGCGGCAACGAATCGGAGTGGTGGTCATCATCGCGATGCTGCTGAGCCTGGCGCTCTTCAGCGTTGCATCCGCGCACGCTAAGCTGGTCTCGTCTGACCCGGCGGCCGGCGCCAAGCTGACCACGGCACCCGCCAAGGTCACGCTGGTGTTCAGCGAGGAGATTTCGGCCAAACCGGAGGAGAGCAACTTCACGGTCACGGATGAGCAGGGCAACGAGGTCGGCAAAGGCCAGCTCGACACGAACGACCTCGACCACAAGACCCAGACCGGCACGCTGAAGGCCGGCCTGGGCGACGGGGTCTACACGGTGAAGTGGAATGCGGTGACGCCCGACGACAACGGTCATACCGACGGGAGCTTTACCTTCGGTGTGAATAAGGAACCCGGCCCGCAGCCGACAGCCAAGCCGGAGCCGACGGAGGCGCCGGAGGCGACCACCACGGCCGCCGCGCCCGCGGCGCAGCCGACCGCGGTGCCGGCCGGCGCCGCCAATCCGCAGAATCTGCCGAAGACTGGCGAGAGTGGGCCGAATCTGAGCGGGTACTTTGTGCTGGCCGCTTTGATTCTCCTCGTGGGTGGGCTCGCCATCCGCCGTGGGAAGGGCCGCACGCGCTGATGACGGACCCTACTTTCGCAAAGAACAGGTTGCGGGCACCAGCGAGCTATCCTTAGTGCAAAACCAGGACTCCTTTGCGGAAATAACCGCCAAGACGCCAAGGATGCCAAGAAGATAGAGGTCTTTTTTGAAGCCTTGGCGCTCTTGGCGTCTTGGCGGTTCAACTCCGCATATGTCGCTTGAGAATGCATTAGAGTGACTAGATCAAATCAGGATCCTGTACGTTAAGCAAAAGCATGGCCTCAGAAAGCCATGCTTTTCCATCGATGCCGTCGGCTTGGTTGGTGCCCGGTGGAAATCCGGTCGTGCTGCTATGGCCTCCTGATGCGCTGAAATTCCTTACCCTGCGATTTTACCAAAATGATCTCGTCACCCCAAGTGCAGTACGACGGATGGCCAGCTGATGGCAGTAGGGGCAGCGCCCATCGGCCCCGGTGGAAGAGCCAGTTATCCAGCATCCTGATCAGGTTCACCCTCTCCCTCCGTGGCGCGTTGACGCCGGCGCCGGTGATATGAGGCCAGCGCCTGTGCCCGGCGCTTCTTTGGATGCTTGGCCACCCAGCGCTTCCAGCGCTCCAGGTCGCGCTCCTTGTTGCTCTTGTGCCAGGAACGGCTGGTCGATTTCTTCTGAGCGACCCGCTCCGGACGTTGCTCGTAGCCGGTCTCGTCGGCCCACTGTTTCTGCCGCTGGGCGTGCTTGCGCCGCTCGCCTTCCGTTGGTTTCTTGCCCCGCCGGTAGGTGTTATTGCGCTGTTTCTGGTGGGGAATGCAGTAGGCCGAGTACCGCTTGCCCTCCTCGTAGCCTTTGGCTTTCTGCGCGTAGAACTCGGAGAGCGGGCGCAGCGGGTTGCGCGGGTATGTGATGCCGGGCGCCGGCACCTCGCGCTCGCAATCGGGGCAGGTCTTGTGCGTTGCCGGCAGCTCGAACGGGGCGCTGCTCGGCTCAACTTCAATGGGTGGGAGTCGGAGTTCCTCGTCAGCCACACTTCCCTCCAGGTCCACATCGGCTCGTGGATGGAAGTATAGCACATCACTATATCAGTGTCGATCTTTATGGCGTCCTGGCGGTCTCTATTCGCGCGCCGCCTTGACAACGGACGTTCGACCCGAGCACAGCACCATCAGCCAGCGCTCGCGCGACCGGCCGCAGAAGTCGCGACAGCAGAGGGCGGCGCGCGGCAGCGGCTGCACCTGTGGCGCGTGGCGCCGTAACCTCACCAGGCTTGCCGCAAATTTCGATCGGCCGCCCGGTGGCCAGCTCGAGCAATGCCAGCTGGTCCTCTCGGACCGTCAGCGGGGCGTGGAACGTCAGCCAGGGGTAGGTCATAAACTGCCGGGCAATCGCGGCCTGGCGCTCTGACTTCCAGGCCCGGGTCAGGGGAAACTCCTCCTTCACCTCACCGTCCACGCGGATCTGCAGCCGGTAGTCGCCCTGGCGGATGTCGTTGACCACCACCAGATCGCCGTTTCCATTCCGCTCCTGCCAGATGATGGCGACGCGGCCGTAGATCCGCAGGCCGTCCTTGTTCGGCGGCTCCGAGAGCGCCAGCTCAGAGTCGCGGTGCTCCGCCTGGATGATGTTCGGGCGGTGGTGGCGGGCGCTGCGGCCTGCGCCGCTCGCGCTGCGGCCTGGGTCGGCTGCTGATCCATCGTGCCAGCGTTGGCCTTGGCGCTGCCGACGACCGCGCTCCAGAACGCGGTCGGGTCGTTGGTGCCCACCTGGAACGGAATGGGCTGCGGCCTGGCCAAGTACTCCTTGTACTGCTGGAACTCGGTGTTGATCTCGGCCATCGTCGCCCCGTTGTCTTTGATGATGTCGGGGTGATACTGGCGCGCGTACCGCTTCCACTGCCGCTCCGCCTCCTCCAACGTCATGCCGTTGGTGAACCACCGCATCTGATTGGGCAGGAATAGCGTTGTCATCGTCTTTCTCCTGGCACACTGAGGGGGCGATCGCTTCTGCGCTCCGACTCTTCGGGCGCAGGGTACGCATCGTTTGCCTGCGGCCGTGACGCGGCATGGTCGGGGCTGGTCAACCGTCATGGGTGCGCACGTTCCAAGTTCCGCACGCGAACGTCTGCGTGCAGCGCGTGGGTGAAGCGGTCGAGCATCACCACACCAGCGCCTATGGCGCGTCTAGCGGCGGTGGTGCGCTGCCTGCGCCACGCAGTTGCCGCGTGCGTTCTTCGACGGCGTGGAGGACCAGGCGGATGCAGGACTCCTCGTCCCAAAGCGCGGTATTCAGGATCAGGTGGAAGGGATCCGGGGCGTGCCAATCGGCGTCGTAAAACTGGCGGATGTGCTGCGCCCGGCGCTGGTCTTCGTCTCGCACCCGGCGCTCAGCCTCGTCTCGACTGAGCCTGTCGCGGCGCATCACCCGCTCGACGCGAACCGGCAAGGGGGCGATAAAGCGGACGTGCAGCACCCCGGGCTGCTCGGCGAGAATAAACTGCGCCCCGTGGCCGAAGATCACCGCATTGCCCGTGTGTGCGGCCTCCCGTACGAGTTGGCGCGTCACCTCCACAAACGCCTGGGTGGTGGATTCAAAGGGGAGCGGGGACGCCGGGCTGCTGATCGGCGCCAGGGCGGGATTAGCGTGCCACAGCACGCGCGCCAGGCGCTCGATAAACGCCTCGGCCCGCTCGTTGTACGCGGCCGCAGTTGCCTCCGAGATCCCCAGCCGGTGCGCGACCTCCTGGATGATTTGGGTATTGAGATAGCTGGCGCCCAGGCGCTCCGCGAGCCGCTGCCCAATCGCGGCCCCACCACTCCCGGTGAGCCGTGATATAGTGATGACTGGCATGGCACCCTCCCTCGCTTCCGGCACACGCGTTGCCGCTCCCCGCAGGTCACGTTCACGACAGCCGGCGCAATTGCGGCACGAGAAGAACGAAGAGCACGGCGCAGACCAATACGACGAGGGCGCCCACCACGATCGTCAGGGGTGCGCCAATGACGTGGCCCAGCGCACCGGACCAGAGCGCCCCCAGGGGCATGCCCCCGAAAAAGGCCAAGGAGTAGATGCTCATCACGCGGCCGCGCAACGCATCCGACACGTGCGTCTGTACCAACGTGTTGGCCATGTTGAAGATCACCATGCCGCCCCAGCCCACGCCGACGAGCACGGCTAAGGACAGCGGCAACGTGCGGACGGCCGCAAAGACCAGCAATACCAGTGGGTACACAAATGTGCCGATCGTCAACCAGCGCCCCCGCCGCCCGGCATAGCCCAAGGCGGCGATCATCAACGCACCCAGGAGCGAGCCGGCCCCCCGCGCCGACTGGAGCAGCCCATTGGTGGTGGCATCGCCGCCCAGCACCTCGACCGCCCACGCGGGCAGGAGCGTCGCATACGCGGTGCCAAACAGGGCCGCGACCGCTGGCACGGCGATCAAGGTCCGCAGAAGCGGCTGGGCGAACGTATAGCGCACGCCCTCCTGCAATTGCCCGAGTGCTGATTGGGTGCGCGGGGTCACCGTGTGGGCGGGCAGCCGCATCCGCAACAGCGCTACAATGACCGCACCATACGACAGGCCATTCAGTGTGAAACACCAGGCTGCGCCGAACGCCGCATACGTCAAGCCGGCGACGGTCGGCCCCACCACCGTGGCTAGATTGAACAGGGTCGAGTTGAGCGCGATGGCGTTGGTCAACTCCTGACGATCAACCAATTCCAAGACGAAGGCCTGGCCGGCCGGGGCATCAAAGGCGTTCGCCGTGCCAAGCGCCAGGGCCAGTAGCACGATCTGCCACGGCTGCACCAGCTGTGCAAAGGTCAACGCGGCCAGCAGAAAGGCTAGGAGCATCATCGTGCTCTGGGTAATCACGAGGAGCTTGCGCCGCGCCACGCGGTCGGCGATCACGCCGCCAAATAGCATGAACAGCAGCGACGGGAGGCCGGCGGCAAAGCCAACGTAGCCGAGATAGGCCGTCGAATGCGTCAGCTCAAAGACGAGGAAGCCCTGGGCTGTGACCTGCATCCAGGTGCCCACCATTGACACGAGTTGCCCCTGAAACCACAGGCGGTAGTTGGGGTACTGCAAGGCGGCGAAGGTGCGCTGCCAGACGTTCGGTGGCGGCGGCGCCGGTGTGCGGGGATGCGCCGCGGCCGACGCCGGTCCCGGTCCAACCGGCTCGGTCGTGGGCTCGCGCTCATCAGCCATCTGTGCTCCCTCGTTGGTTCAGTGACCGCGCGCTGCTCCGTGGCCTGCACAGGTATGGGCGTACCATCGACGTGGGCGGGATGGTGCGCAGCGGGTGCGCGTGTGATGGCATGCAGCCACCGTGGTCGCGTGCATGGCCGGTAGTATGCGGCGGGATGGCCACGTTGTCAAGAAAACAGCCGCAGGACGGGGAGGATGGGGGCACACCCTGAATGATTACGTGGCCCAGGCGCTCCATCTCCATATGCACGCGCCAGCCCCTGTCGGGCTCCCGCCCCAGCCTGCTCTGCCCGACCCAACCAAAGCGTTCCATCTAGACAAACGTTTCCGCATTCGATCATAGCCGGAGCATGCGGCTCAACCAGCCAGATACACCGGCCCCACCGGATAGCGTGGCGGGGGTATTTCGTACAGCGCGATGCGGTTCCTACGGCCCAGCGCCGTGTCGTCGGGCGCGCGAACGGCTCTGACGCCTGGCCGCGCTCGCACGCTTGGCAGCGGATCAGTCCTCCACCAGGTTGCTTATACCATCCAATTGCCGCTTACGCTCTCGGCTGGCAGGTACGCTTGATGGCCGCATCCACGGTCAGCGGGTGAGCACCCAGCACCCGCGGCAGGCCCTGCCGCGGGTGCTGGGTGCTGGTACGGTGCGTCGACCGTTATGCCGGGACGGGTGACCCGCTTGGACGCTGCGCACGGCGACGGGTGAGAACCGCGAGGAGCCCGAGACTCAGCATTGCCTGCAGCATCATACACCACGTCCGGCATGCGCCGCACTACCGCATCCACGGCCGACTCGTCCATGGCGAGACCAGTGGCGAGACGTGCACACGAAACAGGCTGCCCATCCGCAAGGCGGCGAATGGTGGTATACCCGCGTCTTGATTGAACCGGGCTTTGAGGTCGTCGGGAGAGCGAAGATCCGTGAGAACGGGCGTCGGTGCAGCCGTCGATTGCGGTGCAGGTAGGCTGGTTGCCGGAGCGCTCGTGACTGCTCGTGGTGCAGCACCACAGGCGCCTAACAACGCGGTTATCACCAGCGCAAGGCAGCCAATGAGGAGCGCGAACCGGCGCTTCATCATGTCACCCTCCTACACCCAGCGTATGTGCGTGATGCACTAACACGAACATGATTCTTGCTGCTTTGGCGGGCACGGGACGTCACCGTAGCAGCAGAACACGCAGCAATCCTGCCCCTGCGGCCGCAAGAGAACTCCGCAATTGGTACAGCGGTAGAAGAATTGACAGGCGTCTGTCGGCATGGGTTCCTCTTTACTGAAGCCGCATTGGGGACAGCGAATGGTTGATGTCAGCTGCATACGTCGTCTTCCTTACCGCCGGCGGATTCGCCGTCGAGCACGGCGCAGCTTGCCAGTGCGTGATGATAGTCGGCGGCAAAGGCGCGGGCAAGGGCAATCAACTCGCGTACTCGTCCATCCGCTACGCGATAGTAGACGTATTTGCCGCGCCGCTCGCTCGTGACAAAACCACACCAGCGTAAGCATTGCAGGTGCATGGAGACGCGGCCTTGAGAGGAGCCGACCGCAGCGACAAGTTCACTCACATTGCGCTCGCCCTCCAAGAGGAGGAGCAACAGGCGCAAGCGGGTTGGATCACTCACGCCGGCAAAGACTCGTGCAAGGAGCGATGCCTCTGCTCCCTCATGATGGGCAATCGGCGATTCTAGCGTCGTGGTCTCCACACCATAACTCCTATCATATTCGCACAGGCAAATATGATAGCCGATGACACTAGTGGCGTCAAGCGCGGCCATCCACGATTTGCGACACGTGATTCGTGATGGTATCATGTTTGGTATGCAGTATCTTCATCCCATTAGCGAAGATGCGATGGTCGCCGTCTTCCTCAAGACCGAACTCGCCTCCGCGCGCTTCGGTCCGCCCATCCTCGCCATCCTCCAGCGCGACGGGCAAGAGCCGCAGATCATTGACCAACCCGACCTCACTAATCCCGCCGACAACGCCTATCGCCGACAGGTCCTGGGTGAGTGGCGCGGGTACCAGCGGGACGCCGACGTGTTCAAGGATTTCCCTCCAGATGTACGGTGGTATCGTGCAGTGGCGACAATCGCGGACCTGGCACAGCTCCGCTATATCAACGACGATTACTGGATCGAGCTTTCGGGTGGCTCGCGGTTGGTGACCGACGCTGTCGCGCGGATCAGACAGGGCATCGAGGCGTTCCAGGTCAGCAATGCTGGATTTTGGTATATGGTGGAGGCGCTCTGCGCGGGAGCAGTGTTTCCAGAACTCATCCTTGTCGGAAAAGACGAGCGATCACCCTTGGTAGTCCTGGAAGGTCACGTTCGTCTGACGGCCTACCTGCTGCGCCCAAACTGTGTGCCCACCACAGTGCCCGTATTAGTTGGCTACGCGCCGCAGATGGAGAAGTAGTCGCGCATGGGCGCACAGGCCGCACCAGGAGTACCGGTAAAAGGCACGTTGTGTAGTCGGACGGCTACTGTGGATGGGCTGGCACGGGGTTGGTGCTGCTCTGTGGCACGACTGGCCCACGTTGCGCAGCAGCGCCCGGGGCGGCTGGACCACTCTGCGGTCCATTACCAGACCGTCCTTGGCTCTGTTGCGCGTTCGGGCCAGAGGCGGTGGAACTGCTTTGTTGTCCCATACCCTGCTGCCCTACGCCTTGGTGTGCTTCATTTTCTGGCCGGACGTGCCTTCGCTTTGCTCGTCCGAGTACGTGCCCAGCGCGTTACAGTTCCACACATCGACAATGGCGCCAGCAAATGGGGCACAATTGGCGTTGACGTTGTGCATATGATCGCTCTGCGATCGCCCGTGGGGATGCGCTAGGCGCTGCGGACGAGCGCGTCGTCCATCCCGCCCGTCCTGTGCTCCCGCCAATAGTGGGTGGTCTTCGCCACGACCGTGACGACATTCTTGATCTCGTGGTCGATGCGGAAGGCCGGACCAGCCGGTAGGAACAGGACGTTGCCCTCGCGGCGCACGGCCACATTCTCGACGAGGATCGCCCGCAGCAGCCAGAGCGCCATTGCCTCATCCGCACATACGAGGCCGATCCATCCCGGTGCGGCATCCGCCACGACCTCCAGACCGGTGACCATGCGCAGGCCGCGTGCCAGCTTGTTCAGCGCTCGATCGTAGCCCACCGGGTCGGCGCGCACCTCTGCGGGGTCGATCGGTTCGAGCAGCGTGCCGCGGTGCGGTGGGCCACCGGCCAGCGCCAGGTCGCAGAACGGCTGCTCCGGGTCGTCGTGGCCCCAGATCTGGTCCCAGGCCACCTGGCCATTGGCGTCATAGACCAGCGGCGCGGCGGCCATTGGGGCTGCGCTCACCGCCACGCCATTCCGGTAGCGCGGTGGCAGCAGCGCCGCGGCAGTCGCGAGGGCGGGCACGTGGCCGACGCCCGCCGGCGTCACCTCGTGCCGGTAGGCCTGGAGATGTTGCTGGAGCAAACTCTTCCCGTAGTCGTTCCCATTCGGCGTCCGGACGATGGTATGAATGTGTCTGCGAGTTGGCACGTTCGAGGCGTAGGTGGGGTTCTGGCCAAGCGGTCCCGGCAGCTCGTGGTCGAACTCGATCAGGATCACCGGGCTCTGAATGCGGTAGTAGAACACCGCATCGGCGCCGGTACCGCCGACCCAGGCGAAGTAGGTGTCGGCGATATGACTCTTGACCTCCTCCATTTTCACCTTGGCGTGGCCGTCGTCCATGTTGCCAACCCAGAGGGCGATCAGGTCGAGCAGCTGGGTCTGCTGGTCAGCCGTCAAGCTATCGGCCTTTATTCCAGTGTAGGCCAAGACAAGATTATCGGAGAACGCGCCGGCTTTGAGATTATCGCCAGTTTTGTTGTCGTCAATAATGGCCGTTTTTTGCTGGTTAGCGGTGAGCGCGTTGATCATGGCCAGGCCCTTGTCCTGCTCGGTCTGCAACACGCTGACGCCTTGATACGTCCCCGAGGGCGCGACCGGCGGTTCGGCGCCCATAAAGGTCGGCGCCATCACGACCTGGTCGCCCAGCACAAAGTAGTTAATGATTAGGTGATGCCCATCGAGCTGGAAGCCCCATGGCTCGGTGGCCGAGGGCGTGCCCATCACGGTGAACCAGTAGAGCAGCTCGTTGAAGCGATCGGTCTGGCTGAGCAACTCGCCCTCGGTGGTGTTGAGCTTCATGATGTTCTGCGCGTTCTCGAGCCCTTTGGTGCTGAGCGCGGCGCCGAGCAGGTTCATCGCGGCGCTGCGCTGGGCCTCGGTCATGTCCTGCAAGCTGACGCCCTGCCGGGTGTAGCCGTCGACATTGCTCCACTTGCGCCACTCATCGTCATCGATCTTGAACACCGTTGCCATGCGCTGGGCATCGGTCAGGGAGGCGAGGAACGCCTCAGCCGCACTGCGCACGGCGTCGGTTGAGACGCCGGTCGCCTTGATCGGGAAGAGACCGGCAACGACGTTGCCGTCGGTGGTGATGCCCTTGAACGCCTCGGCGAGCGCCTGGGCTTCGTTATTGCCGCCCGGCCCGCCGCCAGCACCGCCGGGTGGCGCGCCGCCGGGCCCGCCCGCGGTCGCGGTCGTGCTGGTGGCGGCCCCATTGGTCGGCTCGGGTGTGACCGTCGCCGCGGCACTGGCTGCGCTCGTGGCTGCACTCGTGGCCGCTGAGGTTGCCCCCACTGTAGCCGCCTCCGTCGTCACAGCTGCCGTGCTGGCCGCCGGAGTCGGCGCCGCCGCGGTGGTTGGCGCGGTCGCTGTGGACGAGCCGCACGCGTCCAGCAGCAGCCCGATCGCCGAGCAGCCCGTGATGGCCATCACCCGCGTTAAAAAGGCTCGCCGGCTCAGCACGCGATCCGGGTCGACCATTGCCACAACAGTGGGCGTCTCGTTGATTTCGGACATAGGGGTTTCTCCTTCCTCTTGACCAGCGAGATGCGACAGGGCCAGGCTGGCCCTGTCGCGTCATCCGGATTGGTGGATGCGGTAGCGTAGCAAGCGGTATTGAGCTATTGCCAAGAAGTAATGCGAAAAGATCTGCATAGATGTGCTGGTATGGGTTCTGGCTCGGGGTAGCGCTTAGACACACGTAAAAAGCGGATGGCCTCAACAAAGGATTGCTTTCGCTGAGGCTCATTGCTCACCGTTGCCACGTGGCCTACCAACACACCGATGCTACGGATGCCATTACGGCGTCGCTGTGGCTCTGCCGCCAGGCGGTGATCCGCCGGGACCACCGGGTTCTCCGCCACCACCTGATTGTCTGGTGCCAACCGTCGAGGGATCGATGCCGAGATCGAAGGTCGCCGCGTAGCCCTGGTCGGTCTTCGTGGTCGTGAGTAGCAACAGGTCCTGGTAGATATTGTCGGTACTGTTCAGCGTATCGGGCGTGCTGCCTTTGCTCGCATACGGGGCCTGCGTGAACACCTGCTGCGAGAGCTTGTCGTCGAAGAACAGCTGTGAGGTAAACACCTTGGTCGCATCGGGATGGACCTTGAAGTGAATGTGGACCGCGCGGCCGGAGTACCAGCCCGGGTAGATCGTCGTGAACGTCGCCTTGCCGGTCGCGTCGGTCACTTGTGCGCCGCGCAGCCAGTTCTGCCCCTTCGTGTTGAAACCGGGGTCGGACACGTCGGAATACTGCCCGGCGGCATCACAGTGCCAGATCTCCACCGTCGCACCTTGAAGCGGCGTGCAGGTACTGTTGCTCACCTGCGACACGTTGAACGTCAGCACCAGCGGGGTCCCCTCTTTCGCTGTGCCGGTGCTCGTGTCGGTGCGAATATCGGAACGCACCAGATTCTCAGCCACATAGTACGGTCCCTCGGTCACTTCGGGGCGGACCACACACGCGGGTGTTGCTGCTCCGCCCCCGCTTGCCACGGCTGTATTGGCAGCCTCCGGGGTGGCGACCTCGGCCTCCTGCGAGGCGATGGCAGACGGGCTCGCTTCGAGCGCCGCCGCGGTCTGCGCCTCGGCGTTCAGTGTGGGCGCGGCGGTAGCGCCACTTGCCGTGGCTCCCGCCGGCGCCGCCGTCGCGCCACCGTTCGCCTGACCGGCGGCGCTGGTCGCCTGTGTGGAGCTGGTCGCGCCAGGCCCACAGCCAACCAGCACCGCGGCTCCCGCCGCCCCGAGCAGCGCCAGTACCTCACGCCGGCTTAGAATGCGGCCAATCTGTCGATCGTCGTTGTCCATACAATCTTCCTCCTATGACGAGCGATTTTCCCTTTCGCAAGCAATATGCATTCCGCACATCGCTAACAACACGGCATTCGGTGAGGACTTCGGACACATCGGAATAGGCGCCAGCCGCGTCGCAGTGCCAAATGTCCACTGTGGCACCTTGGAGCGTGGTGCAACTACTGCTGGTGATCCGCGAGACATTGAACGTGAGGTCCAGGCGTGCGCCTTGTCTATCACTACGGATATCTGAGCGGTTGAGCTTCAATTACGGTCGGCTCGGGTGCATCAGCAAGGCTAATTTCGAGGATGCCAGTTGTTGGCGCGAGATGCTCGCACAGATGCCGCGCGGCTTCCAGCATCTGCATCCCGGTGTTTGCGATCGAATGATCAGTCGTGAGCTCAATATGAATAGCATCCACTGCATAGTTCTCCGTAGCTTGTTTGACAGCGCTAGCATAGACGAAAGCTTTGTAGAGATTGTTAAGAAGCGATGTGGAAACTATGTGTTTCTGAGGATGACAGACTCATAAGAGCCACCCGACTATCGCAAGATGTTCGGCAGCCCCTTCCCGGAGCAGGCCCGCTCGTAGCTCACGTGATCAAATGCATCCAACAAGTAGCGCAGCAGATCGAGATCGAACGGGTTGGTCGGCGCGAAATCGGCGTGGCCGTCCTCCGAGGCCTGGGCGCGGTAGCGCGACGACCCGCGCTTTGCCCGCCTGGTGTCGTCGCGCGCCGGCGGCTGCCGCTGT
>WNGB01012096.1_pt1 | contig 13098 bp, 11 predicted proteins | sample 5400681 | NCBI WGS metagenome assembly WNGB01 (sample SAMN13153367, study PRJNA577476) | soil metagenome | isolation source: 115 cm soil or saprolite under grassland replicate 2 | place: USA:California | collected 2016-06-15 | reverse complement strand
GTGGAAGCGGGGTGGCTGCCAGTGGCTGATCCGCCGGTGACCTTGAAGGATGTCGCCGCGCGGGCGCGAGTGCACCCCGCCACGGCGTCCCGGGCGCTGAACCCGGAGACCCGGTTGCTGGTCCGCGAGGACACCGCCCAGCGGGTACTCGAGGCGGCCGCCGCTCTCGGGTACCGCCCGAACACCGTGGCGCGCAGCCTGCGCACCCGCCGCTCGCACAGTGTCGGGGTGCTCATCCCGGACCTGAACAACCCGCTGTTCCCGCCCATCGTGCGCGGGATCGAGGATCGTCTCGCGGCCGCGGGATACGTGGCGCTGATCGGGAACACCGACGGGGACGCCGACCGGGAACGGACGCTCTTCGAGCAGATGCGCGCCCGGCACGTCGACGGGCTGGTGCTGGCCACCGTGCACCTCGGCGATCCGCTGCTCGCCGAGTCAGCCCGCGCGGACCTGCCGGTGGTGCTGATGAACCGGCTGGCCCATGACTACAGCCTGCCGTCGGTCTCGGTGGACAACGAGCGCGGCATCCGCATGGCCGTGGCCCACCTGGCCGGGCTCGGGCACACCCGGATCGCGCACATCGCGGGCCCGCAGGAGGTCTCGACCGGCCTGGCCCGGTACCGCGGGTTCATCGCGGCCATGGAAGCGCACGGCCTGACCCCCGATCCTGAGCTGATCGTGAACGCCAAGTCGTTCTCGATCGACGAGGGCATGCGCTGCGCCCAGCTGCTGATGCAGCGCGATGCCGGCTGCACCGCGGTGGCGGCCGGCAACGACATGCTCGCGGTCGGCTGCTACGCGGCCCTGGACGAGTCGGGCCTGTCGTGCCCGGCGGACCTGTCCGTGGTCGGCTTCAACGACATGCCGTTCATCGACCGGCTCCGGCCGCCGCTGACCACGATCCGCTTCCCGCACTACCAGGTGGGCACCGAGGCGGCCCAGCTGCTACTGGAACGGATCGCCGGGCACACCGGCCCGGTCAAGGTGCTGTTCCTGGCCCCGGAGCTGGTCGTGCGCGGCTCGACCGGGCCCCCGCCGGGCGCTGCGGGCTCCGCGGGCTCTGCGCCCGCCACCGCGGGCTCTGCGCCCGCCACCGCGCCTGGCCCTGCGGCCGGGCCGTCCGGGGCATCCGGGCCGTCCGGGCCGTCCGGGCCAGACCGCTGAGCCCCTGCGGGCGTGCCCCGGGCGCGCCGCGGGTGCCCGGGGCACGCCCCGCGGGCGCCCGGCGAGCCTCTAGCGCGCCAAATTCTCCGGTATCGAACTGATCATGTCTGTTGACAGCGGCCTGACTCCTACGTCAGGCTTCGTGCAAACGATTGTTAATGCAGGGGGTGACCTGATGGCAGGGCACGGTAACGAACTCCGGCTGGGCTGGCTGGGTACCGGGCGGATGGGTTTCATGCTGGTCCGCCGCCTGCTCGAGGCCGGCTGTGACGTTGCCGTCTACAACCGGACCCGGGCCAAGGCCGAGCCGCTCGCCGCCCTGGGAGCCAAGATTGTCAGCTCGCCCGCCGAGCTGAGCCGGCGGGACATCGTGTTCGCCACCGTGGGCACGCCGCGGGACCTGATCGACGCGGTGCTCGGTGAGGACGGCCTGGCCACCGGGGAGTCGGTGCCCGCCATCCTGGTGGACTGCTCGACGATCTCGGCAGAGGTCTCCATGCAGATCCGGGAGCAGCTCGCGGCCCGCGGCACCGAGCTGCTCGCCGCGCCGGTGATGGGGAACCCGAAGGTGGCGAGCGTGGGCAAGCTCACGCTCGCGGTCTCGGGCCCGCAGAGCGCTTTCGACGCCGCCCGGCCCTACCTGGACCTGCTCGGTGCCGGGGCCACATATGTGGGCGACGGAGAACTCGCCCGGACCGTAAAGCTCTGCCATAACCTGTTCCTCGGCGTCGTCAGCCAGTCCCTCGCGGAAGTGACGATCCTGGCCCAGAAGAGCGGCGTCAGCCGGGCCGCGTTCCTGACGTGCCTTAATAAAAGTGTGATGGGTTCGCAGTTCACTCGTTACAAATCGCCGGCTTTCGTGAACCTCGACTTTCATCCGACGTTTACGGCCACCTTGCTGCGCAAGGATTTTGACCTCGGCCTGGCCGCAGCCAGGGAACATGAGGTCCCGATGCCGGTCGCCTCCCTCGTGCACCAGATCGTGCAGACCCTTATCGGCAACGGTTACGGCGAGCAGGATTTCGCGGCCCTGGTCGAGCTGGAAGCACAGTCGGCGGGCCTCCAGCTGGAGAGCGAAAACTCCGACATCTCTGACGGGCTGGACCAAGCTAATGCGAAGGGGGGCCATGGAGTACCGTGAGCGACTGTCCCCGGCCAGCCCTCAATGCAGCCATCCGGGCCCCCCGCGGACGCGCCTCATAGCGCGGGCTGCAGCTGGCTTTATCCACAGGAGATTCCTGAACTGGAAGGAGGACCGGATGAAACCTCACCGCACCCGGTTCTTGTCTCTAACCGCCGCCGCAGCAGCGGCGGCGATGGTCCTCGCTGCGTGCAGCAGCAGCGGAAGCGGCTCAAACAGCAATGGCAGCAAGTCGCCGATCCTGATCGGCACGTCGCTGTCGCTGACGGGCGACTTCTCCGCGGACGGCCAGGCTTTCCAGCGTGGCTACCAGCTCTGGGCCAGCTACGTGAACAGCCATGGGGGCCTGCTCGGCCGCCAGGTCAAGATGGTGTTCCTGAATGACTCCAGCGACCCGACCACAGTGGCCACCAACTACACCAAGCTCATCGCCCAGCAGCACGTGTCCCTGGTTTTCGGGCCATTCTCGACGCTGCTGACCGTGCCCGCCGTGAAGGTGGCGGCCCGGTACGGGTACGCGTTCCCCGAGGGTGCGGGCGGCGGGCCCTCCGTCTATCAGCTGAAGCTGCCGAACGTTTTCAACCCCAGCCCGCCGATCGCGGACCAGTTGGTGCCGTTCGCGCAGTGGGTGGCCTCGCTGCCCGCCAGCGAGCGGCCGAAGACGGCGGCCTACCCGCAGGTTAACGACCCGTTCGCGGACCCGATGACGCAGACCGCGCAGGCCATCCTGCAGAAGGCCGGCGTGAAGACGGTCTACTCGAAGATCTACCCGGCTGAGAACCCCGACTTCAAGGCGGGCGCCGACGCGGTGGCCGCGACCGGGGCCCAGATGGTCGTGCTCGGCGCGGTGGACGTGCCCACCTCGGCGGCGTTCATCCAGGCGTTCCAGCAGCAGCACTACAACCCGAAGATCTTCGCCGCGACCTCCGGCCCGGACCAGGGAGCCGCCTTCACCAAGGCGATCGGCGGCGCCGGCAACGCCACCGGGATCATGGTTCCCGGCGGCTGGTACGGCGGGATCCAGAACCCGCTGAGCGTGGCGATGGTCAAGGCGTACATCGCCAAGTACGGCGGCACCGCGGCGGACATCAACCAGGATGTGGCCGAGGCCTACTCGGTCGGCGAGATCACGGCGGCCGCGGTCACCGCGACCAAGGGCGTGGACAACAAGAAGATCATCAGCTACCTGCACAGCGGCGTCACGCTGCAGACAGTGCAGGGGCCGGCGAAGTTCAACAGCACCGGCGAGAACACGGTCGCGCAGAAGTTCATCTTCCAGTGGCAGAACGGCGGCGCCTTCAACCTGGTGCTGCCGGCCAGCGCCACCGGCTCCGTGGCCGTCGTCAACCCGAAGCCCAACTGGGCAAGCTGACCACGTCAGCAGGAATGGATTAGCAAGCCAATGCGGTGCGCGGAGCAGCACGGGCTGCCGGGCCTGGGATCGGGGCAAAGCAGGCTTTCCCCGGCCGGTAAAGGCATACGGTGCCAGTGCGCTCCGCGCACCGGGGCACACCGGGTGCTTCGGCGCGGACGCAGGAAAGGAGATACTTGATGAGGCGCCCCCACCGCGCCAGGTTCGTGCCGCTCACCGCCGCCAGCGCGGTGACCGCTCTGGCCCTTGCCGCCTGCGGTAGTACCAGTGCCAGCACCACGTCCAGCACCAGCTCGGCCAAGCCGATCACGGTCGGTATCTCGCTCCCGCTCACCGGCGACTTCGCCGCGGACGGGCAGGCCACCAGGAACGGGTACGAGCTGTGGGCCAGCGACGTGAACACCCACGGCGGCCTGCTCGGCCGCCCGGTCCGCCTGAAGATCATGAACGACAAGAGCAACGAGAAGCTGGTGACCAGCCAGTACACCCAGCTGATCACGCAGGACCATGTGGACCTTACGCTGGCCCCGTTCTCCACGCTGCTGACCGCCGACGCCCTGGTGCCGACCGCTAAGTACGGGTACGCGCTGCCGGCCGGCTCGGCCACCGGCGGCCTGGTGTTCGGGGTCACCGGTGGCCCGACGTATCGCAATCTGTTCAGCGTCAGCGTGCCCGCCGCCTCCGTCATGACGCCGTTCGCCAACTGGGTGATCACGCTCCCGGCTAGCGACCGGCAGACCGCCGCCTACCCGATGGTGGACGATCCGTTCGCTGACCCGCCCGTGCAAACCACCCAGGGTTTCCTGCAGAAGCACGGCGTCCAGACGCGGTACAGCCACATCGCCACTACGCCGCAGCAGATCCAGGCCGAAGCGAACCAGGTGGCCAGCCTGAAGCCGAGCATTGTGGTCATCGGGTCGGTCGACCTGCCCAGCCTCATGATCTTCGTGCACACTTTCCAGAACGCGAAGTACACGCCCAAGGTCATGATCGCCGCGTCCGGGCCGGACCAGGGCCAGGCGTTCCTGAACAAGCTCAACCCGATCAACGCCGAGGCCATCATGGTCCCGGACGCCTGGTCCGGCCAGTCCACCAACGCGCTGAGCCACGTGATGGTGCAGGACTACATCGCCAAGTTCGGCGGGACGTCCTCCGATATCAACGCGGACGTGGCCGAGGCGTACTCGGCCGGCGAGGTCCTGGCCGACGCGGTCACCGCGACCAAGGGCGTGGACAACAAGAAGATCATCGCCTACCTGCACAGCGGCGTCACGCTGCAGACCGTGCAGGGGAAGGTGAAGTTCACGCCGATTGGCAAGAACACCGGGCAAACCGGCTTCATCTACCAGTGGCAGCAGGGCGGCAGCTTCACCCAGGTACTGCCCGCCCGGACCGGGTCGAGTCCGATCCTGGCCACCAAGCCGCAGTGGGGGCAGGGCGGCTGAACTAGCGGGTTCGCCGGGTACGCGGCCCGCCTCCACCACCACCAGTTAGCAGGATGAAGGGCATGAAGCGGAGATGGGACGTCAACTCAGCGAGGCGATCGTCGATGGCATCCTCGGGGGCAGTGTCTATGCCCTGATGGCCGTCGGGCTGACGCTGATCTTCGGGGTGCTGGACATCATCAACATCGCCCAGGGCATCCTGGTCGTGCTCGGTGCCTATCTCAGCTACGTGCTCTCCGTCCACCTGCACCTGGACCTGTTCGTGGGCCTGCTGGTGACCGTCCCGGCGATGTTCATCGTCGGGGTCGCGATCCAGTGGGCCTTCATCAGGCCCCTGCGCGGCCGGGAACGGACCTCGATGTCCCTGCTCGCGACCTACGCGGTGGCGATCATCATCGAGGGCATCCTGTACATCATCTTCGGCTCCAACTTCGTCAGCCTGAACGCCTCGTACACCACGTCGGGCCCGAAAATATTCGGGTTCTACCTGGACTACATCTACATCTACGGGTTCCTGATGGCCCTGCTGCTCGTCGCGGGCATCTACTACACGCTGTACCGGACCCAGTTCGGCCGGACCATCCGCGCCACCATGCAGGACCAGACCGCGGCCCGGATCGTGGGCATCAACGTGAACCGGGTGCAGGCCCTCACGTTCGGGATAGGGGTGGCCGTCACCGCCGCGGGCGGGATGGTGTTCGGCGCCACAGGCGGCGGCTTCAACCCGAACACCGGGTACGACCTGATCTCCCGGCTGCTCGCGATCGTCATCCTCGGCGGCCTGGGCAGTATCGCCGGGGCCATGATCGCGGCCATCTTCATGATCACGCTGGAGGGGGTGGTGGACGTGCTGTGGTCGCCGAGCTGGTCGGTGGTGGTGTTCTACGGCGCCCTCGTGGTCGTGCTGGCCTTCCGCCCGCAGGGCGTGCTCGGCAAGAAGGCGGCGAGGGCCCAGTGAACGGCGGCCCAGCGAATCGAGGTCCCGCGAGGGCGGGGACGGCCCATGCAGGCACGGCGAGTAGTGAGGGAACGATGAGTCAGGGCACTGTGAACGCGAGCCCGGCCCAGGTAGGCGGCGCCATCGAGCCGCCGGCCGGCCGGGACCGCTGGGCCACGGCGATCCGGCTGGGACTCCTCGCAGTCCTGCTGATGATCGCGGCGATCTTCCCGCTGGTCATCACCAACGCGCTGTACACCCAGTTCGCCGTGGACACCATGATCTACGTGGGCGCCGTGGCGGCCTGGAACCTGTTCTCCGGCTACAGCGGCTACATCGCGCTGGGTCACGCAGTGTTCTTCGGCAGCGGCGCCTACACCGTGGGCCTGCTGACCAGGCAGTGGAAGCTCCCCGGCGGGGACATCTTCGCGCTGCTGCCGCTGGGCGGCCTGGTGGCCGCGCTGATCGCGGTGCCGCTCGGGCTGATCGCGCTGCGGGTCCGGCGGCACACGTTCGTCGTGATCACCATCGCGTTCTTCTTCATCTTCCAGCTGATGGCGTTCAACCTCAGCTTCACCGGCGGGAACCAGGGCGTGAGCTCGCCCTTCTTCCTGTGGTCCGCGACCGACTACAACAACCCCTTCTACTACGTCGGCCTCATCATCGCGGTGGCTACCATCACGCTGTCCTGGCTGATCCGGAACTCCCGGTTCGGCCTCCAGTTGCTGGCCATCCGGGACGACGAGGACCGGGCCCGCGGGCTGGGCGTGCGGACCATGAAGGTCAAGCTCATCGCGTTCGCCATCTCGGGCGGGATCACCGGCATGATCGGCGGCCTGTGGTGGTACTTCATCGGGCAGGCGCTGCCCGAGACCGCGTTCAACCCCCTGTTCGACCTGACCGTGGCGCTGATGGCCTTCCTGGGCGGGTTCGGCACGCTGGCCGGCCCGGTGCTCGGCGCGCTGCTCCTAGAGCCGCTGCAGCAGTGGATCGGGATCACCTTCACCAACGGCTACACCAGCGACATCGTCCTCGGCGTGCTGTTCCTGGTGGTCATCCTGTTCCTGCCGCGCGGGATCGTCCCGACCGGGACGGAACTCGTCACCAAGTGGCGGGCCGTGCAGGCCCGGCGGCGTGAGCCAGCGCCCGGAGGGCCAGCCCCGGGCGGGTCAGCCCCGCCCGGGAGTCCCGCGGTGAGCCGGACCACCACTGGTACTGCGAGCACCGGCACGCCGAGCGCGGGTACGCCGAGCGCGGGAGGCGCGCGATGACCGCGCTGCTGCGCACCGACGCGGTGAGCAAGGCCTTCGGCGGCGTCCAGGCCCTGAACGGGGCCACGATCGAGGTGGAGCAGGGCAGCATCGCCGGGCTCATCGGGCCGAACGGCTCCGGCAAGACGACGCTGTTCAACGTGATCACCGGCTACGAGACGGTGGACGGCGGGGAGGTCTACCTGGGCGACCAGCGGATCACCAACACGGCGCCCGACAAGGTGTTCTCGGCCGGCATCGGCCGCACGTTCCAGCTGACCCGGGTGTTCTCCCGGCTCACGGTCATGGAGAACATGATCGTGGCCGCACAGCACACGGAAGGGCGCCAAGGGCGGCTGCGTAACCCGCTGGCCCGGGCCGGCGGCCCGGCCACCCGGCGCCGTGCCATGGAGTTGCTGGAGTTCACCGGCATCGTCAAGCACGCCGGCGCGCTCGCCGAGACACTGTCCTACGGCCAGCGCAAGCTGCTGGAGCTGTCCTACGTGCTGATGGCGGACCCGGCCATCGTGCTGCTCGACGAGCCGGCCGGCGGGGTGAACCTGACCCTCATCTCGACGATCGCCGACCGGATCCGGGAGCTGAACCAGCGGGGCACCACGTTCCTCATCGTGGAGCACAACATGGACTTCGTGATGGGGCTGTGTGACCAGGTCACGGTCCTGGATTACGGCACGGCCGTCGTGAGCGGGCCGCCGGACGTGATCCGGACCGACCCCCGGGTACTCGACGCCTACCTTGGCACTGCGGAGGATGACGATGACATCGCGGTCGGCTGAGCACGTGACCACCGGCGCCCCTGCCCTCGAGGTGCAGGACGTGGTGGCCGGCTACGGCGGTGGCGACGTCTTGCACGGCGTCACCATGCAGGTCTACGAGGGGGGCATCACCTGCGTCGTGGGCCCCAACGGGGCGGGCAAGTCCACCCTGCTGGGGACCATCAGCGGGCTGCTGAACCCGCGGCTCGGCCACGTCAGCCTGCGCGGTGAGCGGCTGTCCGGGAAGTCCCCCCGCCAGGTGCTGGACATGGGCGTGGTGCTGGTGCCGCAGAACCACAGCCTGTTCCGCGAGATGACGGTGCGCGAGAACATCGTGCTCGGCGGCTACATCCTGCGCCAGCGCGGGCTCGCCGACCGCAGGCTGGACACCGTCCTGGCGATGTTCCCGCAGGTGACCGACTGGCTGGCGAAGAAAGCCGGCAGCCTGTCCGGCGGCCAGCAGCGCCTGGTGGAGTTCGCCCGCTGCCTGATGCTCGACCCGAGCCTGGTCATCCTGGACGAGCCGTCCATGGGCCTATCGCCCAAGGTGGTCAAGTCGGTCTTCGACGCGGTCCGGCAGATGCACGCGCAGGGCAAGACGATCCTGCTGGTGGAGCAGAACGCGCGGGCCGGGCTGCGGCTGTCCACGCACGGGGTGGTCCTGGAGAACGGCCGGGTCCGGCTGGCCGGCTCGGGTCACGAGGTCCTGCACCACCCGGAGATCGGCGCGCTGTACCTGGGCGGGGCGGTGACCCCGCCGTCTGATTCCGGGACGGCCGGGCAGGCGGGCGGCTCCGGGGCGGCCGCGGCGCAGGAAGCCGGCGTCGCGGGGGCCGAGTCGGCGGCGAACGGCACCGCCCCCCGTTGATCGTCGACGCGCACTGCCACGTCATCGTGCCGGAGATGACGGCGCGCAGCGTGCCCGAGGCCTGGCGGCCGGCGCTGCGCACCGAGGACGGCCGCCGGATCGTCCGGTTCCGCGGCCGGGAACTGACCTCGGCAGTCGGCGAGTTCAGCGACGTCGGGGTCATGCTCGGCGACGCGGCCGGCACCGGGGTCGGGCATCTGCTGCTGTCCCCGTGGATCAACCTGGTGCCCGTGGACGCCGGGCCGGACGAGGCCCAGCTTGTCTGCCGGGTGCAGAACGAGGCGCTGGCCGGGCTGGTGGCCGCCCACCCCGGGAAGCTCAGCGCGCTGGGGGCGGTCCCGGTGCAGGACCCGGGCCTGGCCGCGCGGGAACTGGCGGACCTGATGACCGTGCCGGGCCTGCACGGGGTGGAGATCCCGTCCAGCGTGGCTGGCCGCTACCTGGGCGACGATTTCTTCCTGCCGTTCTGGGCGGCGGCCGCCGAGACCGGCGCGCTGGTGTTCATCCACCCCTCCACCCGGGGGTTCGGGATCCCCGCCCTGGACGGCTACTACCTGTGGAACTCGGTCGGCAACCCGCTGGAGACCGCGATCACTGCGGCGCACATCGCCGTGGCGGGGGTCCTGGAACGATTCCCAGGGCTGCGGATCCTGCTCGCGCACGGCGGCGGTGCGCTGCCGGTGCTGCGCGGGCGGCTGCGCCGGGCGCACGCCATCCGGGCCGAGGCGGCGGAGCGCCTGCGCCAGGGCCCCGATGTGTCGCTGCGCCGGTTCCACTACGACACGGTGACCCACGACGCCGGCCTGCTGGCCGACCTGATCCAGTACGCAGGCCCGGAGCAGGTCCTGCTCGGCTCGGACCGGCCCTTTGATATGGGCACCGACCATCCCGTCGAGGAGGTGCGCGCGCTGCGGCTCGGACCCGGCGAGGACCTGGTCCTGGGCGGGAACGCCGGGCGGCTGCTGGGACTGGCCCGTGACTGAGCCCGGTGCCTGAGATCCGTTGCTGAGATCCGGTGCCTGAGCCCGTGCTGAGCCGGCCGACGGCGTGTCTCGACGGGCGGAGGGTAATCGGGGTACGGTCAAGCGCGTCCGCTGCGCGCCGGCCTCATGACCTACCCGGAGGACAGGCATGGACTACACCAAGGCGGAGGCCAAGCAGGCGGCCCGGGACTGCTTTTCCGGGCTGTGGGCCGCGACCACCACGCCGTTCGACAGCAGCGGAGCGCTGGACGCTGACGCGCTGCGCCGCGACCTGGACCGGCTGACCGGCAGCCTGGGAGTCGACGGCATCTTCTGCGGCGGGGTGATGGGCGAGTTCTGGTCGCTGGCGGGGAGTGAGCGACGGCGCCTGGTCGAGATCACCGTGGACAGCACGCGGGGCCGGTGCCCGGTGATCGCGCACACGGGCCACTCGTCGGCGCGTCAGGCCCTCGAGCTGACCCGGCACGCGCAGAAGGCCGGAGCCGAATTCGCGGTGCTGATCAACCCGTACTACCCGCCGGCCTCCGATGAGGGTCTGTACCAGTGGTTCGAGACCGTCTGCGCGAGCGTGGACATCGGCATCTGGCTGTTCGACACGGCCTACTCGGGGGTGTCCCTGTCGCTGGAGCTGATCGAGCGGCTGGCCGCCATCGAGAACATCTGCGGGATCAAGGTCGGCCGCGACCACGCCCGCTACCTCGAGGTCCTGAACCGGGTGGGCGGCCAGATCCTCGTCTGCGAGCCCAACGAGGGCACCTGGCTGGAGAACATCTGCGAACACGGCCAGCGGGTCTTCATGTCCTCGGCGGCGCCCTACCTGTACCAGACGCCGCAGTGGCAGCCGATGCGCGACTACACAGCGCTCGCGCTCAGCGGTGACGTCGCCGCGGCGGCGGAGGTGGCGGCGACGCTCGACCCGGTGCGGGCGGTGGCCGCCAAGTGGCTGCATGGCCGGGCCCGCCGGGTTGACTCGGTCACCTCTATCAAGGCGTGGGCCGGGCTGGTCGGGATGTCCGGCGGCCCGGTCCGGCCGCCGCTGCTCCCGCACACCCGGGCCGAGCTCGACGAGCTCGAGGCCGACCTGGACGCGGTGGGGCTGCTGCCCGGGAGCGGCGCTTCACGGCGCGTCACCAGCAACGGGCACCGCCCGGCCGCCGGCTGACGGGGCACCCATGATCGCGGCCGGGTCGTGGCCGAGGTCCTGCAGCAGCACGATCGCCGCGTTACGGCCGGGGGCCCCGGTGATGGATCCGCCGGGATGCGTGGTCCCGCCGGTCTGATAGAGCCCGGGGATCGGCATCCGGTGCGAGGCCCAGCCCGGCACCGGGCGCAGCGCCCCGCTGAAGGCCGGGCCGCGGTTGCCGCCGTGGAACGCGCCGTGGATCATGTGCGGGTTGAGTTCCTCGATATCGGCGGGGGACTTGACCAGGCTGGCCAGGATCACGTCGTCGGTGAAACCGGGCGCGGCCCGGCGCAGCCGCTCCAGCTGCCGGCGGGCGTGCCCGTGCTTGACCATCTCCCAGCCGCCCATGCTCTCCGGCAGCTCGTAGACCTGCGGGCTGAGCAGCTTCACCGTGTGCTGGCCGGCCGGCGCGCGGCCCGGGTCGGCCAGGGTGGGCGTGGCCACCAGCAGCCACGGCGGCTCGGCCATGAACCGCCCGGCGCGCAGGTCGGCTCCCTATCTACCCCGTAATGGAATTCGGCGGGCCAGGCGTCCGCGGGAGCCATGTCGCGCAGGTGCTTGACGTGGATCGTGGACACCACCGCGGTGCGGGCCCGGTACTGCGTCCCGTCCTCGGTCCGCACGCCGGCGCACCGGCCGCTCTCCACCAGCAGCCGCGTCACCCGCTGGCCGCAGCGCACGGTGCCGCCGTGGTCGACCAGGTAGCCGGTGAGGGCGGCGGTCAGCTGCCCGGAGCCGCCGATCGGGATGGACCAGCTGCGCTGCTGGCGGCCGGAGGTCTGCGCGTAGGGCAGCACGCCCGAGCCGGGCTCGTCCGCCGGCTGGAAGACCTGGAAGGCCATCCACAGCAGGAACGCCTGGATGTGGCGGCTCTCGAACTCATGCCGCACCACCTGCACGGCGGACAGCTGCCGCCGCCGCGCCCAGATCTTCCCCGCCGGATGCTCAGCGAGCCGTTGCTCCAGCGACGGCCCGAACCCCACCGGCGTGAACTGGGCCTGGCTGAAGATGTGCTTGACCTGGTCGTACTCGTCGAGCAGGCGGAGGTAGGCGGCCGCGTCGGCCTTGGAGAACCGGGCCACCTCCTCAGCCGTGCGGTCCCGGTCCAGCCACATGGTCAGCTGCTGGCCGTCTGGGAACGCGACCTGCTCCACCGGGTCGGGCTCCGCGTAGCGCAGGCCGTAGTCGGCGGTCAGGCCGAGCTCGTCGTGGCCCAGCGCCGGGTTGACGCGGATCATCGTGTGCCCGGTGGCGCAGGTATCGATACCGAACCCGGGCAGCAGCAGCTCCTCGGTCGCCGCCCCGCCGCCCGGGATGGCCCGCGCGTCCAGGACCAGGCAGCGGTATCCGGCCTTGGCCAGGTAGCAGGCGGTGAGCAGGCTGTTGTGCCCGGCCCCCGCCACCACGATGTCGGCGTCGTAGGTCATCCTCGCCCCGCCTTTCTCTAACGGTCTGTCCGGACTAGCGCCTGCGTCGGCGGCCCGGATCCGCGGCTGGTCTGCAAACCATTGCACCCGGCTGTGATCCTGACATCCCGGCGGCCCCGGCGGCAAGCGCGGCCGGGTGAGGGGAGGCCCGCGGCGGGCGGGAGGGTTCCAGGTCCCCGCGATTTCACTCGCGCCGGGTGACGCCACTGGCCGGCCCGCGGCCTACCGTCCGGGGTGAGAGCAAGGGGGCATTGATGGCGCATCCGGACACCCTGTACGTGCTGGCGGCGGCCTATGACGACACGGCCGGCGCCGTCGAGGACTACGAGGCCGTGAAGGCGCTGTACTACGCGGTCAAGACCTCGCACGACTTCGACGCGGCCGTCATCGCCAAGGACGAGGCGGGCAAGGTCAGCATCGTCAAGAAGCACGAGCAGCCGACCCGGCACGGCGCGGCGGTGGGGCTCGGCTGGGGGCTGGCCGCCGGCGTGGCCGCGGCCCTGTTCCCGCCGGTCGGCATCCTGGGCGCGCTTGCGGTCGGCGCCGGCG
>WNGB01013676.1_pt1 | contig 13099 bp, 9 predicted proteins | sample 5400681 | NCBI WGS metagenome assembly WNGB01 (sample SAMN13153367, study PRJNA577476) | soil metagenome | isolation source: 115 cm soil or saprolite under grassland replicate 2 | place: USA:California | collected 2016-06-15 | reverse complement strand
TCTTCATTGCACGCTCATTCGGTGGCAAGATGTTTCTTCTGGCAGCGACACGACCCACGCAGCTCCTGAACGACGGAAATCGCTATCCCGTAAATCGATAGCCGATCCCGGGCGCGGTCTTTATCAGCGATGGCTTCGCCGGATCCGACTCGATTTTTTGCCGGAGATGCGTGACGTAAACACGGAGGTATTGCCGATGTTCTTCCGATTTCGGACCCCAGATTTCACGCAAGATGTATCTGTGCGTGAGGACGCGCCCAGGATGCCTGACAAACAAGCGGAGCAAGGCGTACTCGGTGGCGCTCAGTTTGATTTCGCGGCCCGCGCGCGTCACCACACGCGCCGTAAGATCGACAACCAGATCACCATTCTTGAACACGGAAATCTCTTCCTCTGGACGGGTTTTTCGTTGTGCTGCGCGGAGGCGCGCCAGCAACTCCGGCGTGCTGAAGGGCTTGGTTACGTAATCATCTGCGCCGGCATCCAGAGCGGCCACTTTTTCGTGAACATCGTCACGGACGGTGAGGACAATCACCGGCGCCTCGCTCCATTCGCGCAATCGTTTCAGCACTTCGAGTCCCTCAAGATCGGGCAAACCGAGATCGAGAAGGACGATAGCGGGTTTGTAATTAGCAATTTCAATCAGGCCCTGCTGGCCATTCTCAGCTTCGTGCACCTGATACTTTTCTCCCTCCAGCGCGACTCGCAGAAGCCGCCGGATTTGCACCTCATCGTCGATGATGAGCGCGACCGGTTTCATTAAGAGCCTATTGAAATACCCGGCCACGCCGCGCGGAAGCGGTTTGAGCTGGATGGCAAGGCGCGAGCGACGAGCATGTCCGCAGCGACCTGTGAGGAGCGAGCAACGCAGCCAGACACCCCAAAGCGCTTCCGCCCTCCGGGTTGCGCCGCCTTTTCGCCTTTCCGGCGTTGCTCGTCGGTTACAGACCGCTGCGGGTATGCGCACTCCTCCCGCCTTGGAAAGACGAAAAATCGACAGCAACGCGGCATGGCTGGGTATTTCAATAGGCTCTTACGCGGTTGCTTCGCTTGGCAATCGCATCGGTTCGCCAACCGGAATTCGAATAGTGAATCGCGCGCCGCCGCCTTCGCGATTCTCCGCAACGAGCTGGCCGCCGTGCGCTTCCACGAGTTGCCGGGCAATGGAAAGCCCAAGGCCAAGGCCGCCGGGACGCGTTCTCGGACCGCGGTAAAACTTTTCGAAAACCTTGTTCCCTTCGCCGGGCTCAAGACCAGGACCGCGATCGGCCACAGAAATAGTAAGCATTGAGCCATCGCGCGCAGCGCTCACTTCGATCGGTTTATCGCTCCCGCCGTGCGCAGCAGCGTTCGAAAGTAACGCATTCAACGCCTGTTGAATGAGACGCGCATCCACAGAGATGGCCGGGAGGTCATTATCGATGCTGATTCGAACGCTGTCGTTTAATCCCGAAGAAGCGACCGCTTCGCGTACCAACTCCGCTGGATCGCACCATTCACGTAATGGTTGCAAGAGGCCCGATTCCAACCGGGTCGCGTCGAGCAAATGATCGACGGTGCGGGTCAGCCGCTGCACGGCCTGCTGCAATTCGGCGCGGTTGGGTTGTTCCGAAGATTTTCCGGATTGGAGAGCGACCGACATTGCGGCCAAAGGCGTCTTCAATTCGTGGGAAACAGAATCGAAAAGCGCTTTCTGCAATTTCTGGGACTGCCGGGAAATTTGCGCCGCGCGGCTTTCTTCGAGCGCGCGTTCCTTTTTCACGAACAACGCCAGCTGTGCGGCAAAAGCGTCGAGCAATTCGCGTTGCTCCAGCGTAGGCGTGGCTGGAAGGCGGACAGTGAGCACACCTTCTGCCCGATCGCCGGTAACGAGCGGCACGTGCAGTGACTCCGCGTCCGGCAATGTGTCAGTCGATCTTCCGGCAGTTTGTTTTTTTTGAAACGCCCAGACTGCTACGCTCTCGTCTTTGCTCGACGGCGTGAACGTGCTCGCCCAGTGACGCGACAGACCGCTCTCGTCACACAACCAGACCGCAGCATCGGATTGAAACGATTCTTTGATTAACGCGAAAACTTTCGGCAGCGCTTGATCCAGATCGCGGCTGGCGGCGAGCGCACGCGTGAATCGATACAGTGCAGTCGCGCGCTGCTCGCGGCGGCGCTCGGCTTGTTCGCGCTCGCGCAATTGCGTTGCCAGATGACCGATTACGAGCGCGACCACGAAGTACGCGCTGAACATCATGAAGTCCTGAAATTGCTCGATGTGGAACGTGAATCGCGGCGGAACATAAAGGAAATTCCAGAGCATGGCGCTGAGCGCGGCGAGAAAAAGCGTTGGCCATCGACGCAAACGCATTCCAGCGAGCACGACAGCGAGCAGGTAAAACAGCGCGACCGCGTAGTACCCCGTGTAGGTGAAGATTGACAAGGAAATCGCAGTGACAATTGCTGCAATAGCAAGGGCGATACCGAAGTCACGCCATGGGGCGCGTGCGAGTCGCTCCTCAATAGTTTCTCGTCGCGGCGCCGCCGATTCCTCTGCCGGAATCATGTGGATATCAATGTTGCCGCTGTTGCGCATGAGCCAGCGTAATGGGTCGCGCTTCCAAAATAAAAGCCAGCGCCCTCCAAGCGGTTTTCCAATGACGATCTGGGTGACGTTGTGCTCACGTGCGATACGCAATAACGTCTCGCCGACATCAGTGCCCGGGGTCGAAATGACTTCTGCTCCCAGTTGGCGTGCGAGCGCGAGATATCGAGTTAAGCGCGACTGTTCTTCCTGTGACAGAGGGCGTGGCTGCTCGATGTTGGCGACAATCCATGATGCTTCCATGGATGACGCGAGCCGCCGCGTATAACGAATCAATCGTTCGGAGTACGGACTCGCGCTCACTGCGACGAGCAGGCGATCACCACTCTTCCACGGTCCAGCGATTCTTTCTTCCGACATGATGTCGCGCAGGTCGCGATCGACATGCTCGGCGACGAGGCGAAGCGCCATTTCGCGCAAAGCCGTCAGATTGCTTTCGCGGAAAAAATTCTTTGCCGCCCATTCTGCGCGTTCGCCGAGATATACTTTTCCCTCGGCCATGCGTGACAACAATTGTTCCGGCGTCAGATCGACAAGGACGATTTCATCGGCCAGATCGAGAACCGAATCAGGAACCGTTTCACTGACTGGCGCACCGGTGATTTGGCGGACGGTATCGCTTCGGCTGCCGACGTGCTGAACATTCAGCGTGGTGAAAACATCGACACCAGCATCGAGCAATTCGAGCACATCCTGATAACGCTTTGGATGACGCGAGCCCGGAGCGTTGGTGTGTGCGAGCTCATCGACGACTGCGAGCCCCGGATGCCAGGTTAGAATAGCATCCAGGTCCATCTCCGTGAGGGTAGTGCCGCGGTATTCGACCTGTGCGCGTGGCATAATCGGCATCCCCTCGAGCAGCGCCTCCGTTTCCTTGCGTCCGTGAGTCTCGACAATGCCGACGACAACTTCGCATCCTTCCGCTTGCTTCTGCCGCGCGGCTTGCAGCATGGCGTAGGTCTTCCCCACGCCCGGCGACATCCCGAAGAAAATCTTTAACTTACCGCGCGCAGACTCAGCTTCTTCGCGCTCCATTCGCGCCAGAATCTCATCTGGATTTGGCCGCTCCGGGTCGCTCATATCCGAGCTTACGACAATCTGCTCTTCAAAAAAAGAGGCTGTCCGACATAAAGTGACAGCCACTCAATATCCTGCGCCGTTGACCGACCGACCGTGGCCTACTTCGTAGAGAAATATCGATCGCGTGCGCTTCTCTCTAAAACGTGAAGAGCGCGTCCGCGCTGAACATTACCTGATCTTTGTCGCCATTGTCGAACACTGCCTTGCTCGAGTGGTCGTAGCGGATTTCCGGTCTAAACAGTAAGTGCGAAAGAAATGCGTTTTCGGGAAACGGCTTGATGGCAACGCCAAAGCTTGCCGCGTAGAAATTAGCGCTAACAGGAATACCGACTGAGAACCCGCTGGCAGCATCGCGATACCACTCCAACCGTGTGTTCAAAGTGAAATGTGGATCTACCGCGTAGCTGAGGTAGCCATCTACAGCGCCCCACCGTTTGGCGCCGCCGCTTAAGCCAGGAATCTCTGGAGCGTTTACGAAGTCAATTCCTATGCCGGCGCTCAATTCGTCCGTAATCTTGTGCGTGACAACCAGGTCCAGGTATGTCCACCAGTGACTATTATCGCCTCTGGGTAAGTTAGGCCCCACGCCGATTGGAAACTCCGGGCCTTCGGTCATGACGAAAGTGACCGAAGTTTTATCGCTGGGTGCCCAAATAATCCGACCTAGAAAATCCAAGGCGTTGTTGGCGTCGCGGGTGGACTGGTTCCAACCGCGCGTGAATCCGGCTTCGAACGTCCATTTCGGGCTGTGCACGTAAGTGAATAACACGCCGGTCTGTGTACCTGGTTCAGCGTAGAGAAACGAGTAGCTGTGGGAGTAGAAGTTCCGAGCGGGGTCGCCAAACGCGTTGTAGATATTCGCGCTGTAGTTCTCGAATCCCGCCAGTTCGATCCATTTGCCCGCTCGAACCCGCATTGGTAAGCCGGGCAAGGTTACATCCACCCACGCTTGCAGAAGGTCCCATTGATTGCGGCCAGTCTGATCATCGAACATTCCATTTGAGTGGATGAATGCCGCATCGGCACCGTAAAGACCTTCCACACGGAAACCGACGTCGAACTGCTTCTTGGTCGGGTCCACCGCTCGCTCCAAGTTCAAGCTGATGTTGTCCAGAATGAAACTATTCTTGAACTTGTTATATCCCAGGAACGTGGGGCCGTCTTCATTATGCGAGGCGCTAAAGTCATAGAAATAACCGCTCTCGATGTATCCGTAGAGATTGATGCCAAGATCCTTGAGAGGTTTAGCAATGCCGGCTTGATCAAGGAGGTACATTAACGGCGCTGGCGGCGATGGAGTCGGCGTTGCGTCGGCAGAAACTTGTTTGTCCGATGCGAACGCTAGAGTGGTGCATAACATGACCCCACTGGCGATGATGGTTTTTTTCATAGACCTGCGGACGCGCCTGCCTTCAGTATCGGCGCGACGACGAAGGTCGCGGATTATCGACGAACCAAGTCCAGAACGGCGGCTCATCGAGTCGCGATCGATGTGCTCGACGCCAGCGTCGCAAGCTGTTGCGAGCTTTCCCGCCCGTCTCGCTCGCTTCTTTCCCGCTCTCTGGTTGCCTTCGGGATGAAACGACCGCTGCTTGTCCCGGCGAACGACTTCGAACGATCTCGACATAAATCGGGACAAAGACGAACACGATTGTTCTAACGCTTTTCATCAGCGCGCCTGATCGAGAGCGCGATTCAGCTCCAGCACATTCACGCCCGGGTCGCCGAAGACACCAAAATCTCGCGGATCGGTGTATCGCTGAATGAGCTCGCGCACTTTTTCCTCACTCAAAGCCCGAACTTGAGTCACCCGTGCCGTTTGGAGCTCGGCGTTACGCAAACCGATGTGCGGATCCAGTCCGCTGCCCGACGCGCTGACTGCATCCGCAGGCACAGGCTCGGATTCACTCAAACCATTTTCGGCTCGATACGCCGCTATGCGTTCTTTGATTGCGTCATTTAGTTTTTGCGAAGTCGGGCCGAGATTGCTGCCGCCGGAACTCGCTGCATCGTACCCGTTGCCCGCAGCGGAAGGTCGCGGATGAAAATATTTCGGATCAGCGAACGCCTGGCCTAACAACTTCGATCCGCGAACTGTTCCATTTGGATCGACAATCAAACTGCCATTGGCTTTGTCGCGAAAGAATGCCTGCGAAATTCCGAAAACGATCAGCGGGTAGAGACCGCAGCAGATGACAGCGAGTACCAACGTCGACACGATTGCGCCGCGAATGTGGGAGAAGAAATCTTTCACTTCGTTAGACCAAATGGAACGTCGTGATGATAAGATCGATCAGTTTGATGCCGATGAACGGAACGATGATTCCGCCGAAGCCGTAGATGAGCAGGTTGCGCTGTAGAATTGCGAGCGCGCCCATCGGTTTGTAAGCGACGCCGCGCAATGCCAAAGGGATCAGAGCGATGATGATTAACGCGTTAAAAATGACAGCGCTCAGAATGGCACTCGTGGGACTGTGAAGATGCATGATGTTGAGCGGCGCCACCTCGGAAAACCTGATCATCAACATTGCAGGAATGATCGCGAAATACTTCGCCACATCATTTGCGATGCTGAATGTGGTAAGCGAGCCGCGTGTGATCAGCATCTGTTTCCCGATCTCAACGATATCGAGCAGCTTCGTCGGATTGCTGTCGAGATCGACCATGTTGCCGGCTTCGCGCGCCGCCTGCGTGCCAGTGTTCATCGCGACGCCAACATCGGCTTGCGCGAGGGCCGGCGCGTCGTTCGTTCCGTCACCGGTCATGGCAACTAGATGGCCTTCTGCTTGTTCGTGCCGGATGCGCTTGAGCTTTTGTTCCGGGGTGGCTTGCGCCATGAAGTCGTCCACGCCGGCTTCAGCGGCAATCGCCGCGGCAGTGAGTGGATTGTCGCCGGTGATCATCACCGTCTTGATTCCCATTTTGCGCAACTGCGCGAAACGGTCCTTAATTCCGCCTTTGACGACATCTTTGAGCTCGACCGTGCCGAGCGTCATTATGTCCGACGCGACAACCAACGGCGTGCCGCCGCGATGGGAAATTTCGTCAACCGTTTTCGCGACGGATTGCGGAAACATCCCGCCCGCTGATTCGACAAATCCGCGCACCGCTTCAGCCGCGCCCTTGCGCACACGCATGGTCGGTTGCGTCCCGTTGGCATGAAGATCGACGCCGCTCATGCGCGTCTGTGCGGTGAATGGCACGAACGTCGCCTCCAGTTCGTGCATTTCCCGCGCGCGCAATCCGAACTTCTCTTTCGCGAGTACGACAATCGAGCGTCCTTCCGGTGTTTCGTCCGCTAGTGAACTTAATTGCGCGGAGGCAGCCAAATCACTAGCCTCGACGCCGGGCGCGGGATGAAAGCCAACCGCCATGCGATTGCCGAGCGTGATCGTCCCGGTTTTATCGAGCAACAAGACATCGACATCGCCAGCGGCTTCCACGGCGCGCCCACTCATTGCAAGCACGTTGCGCTGAAGGACCCGGTCCATTCCCGCGATGCCAATCGCGCTGAGTAAGCCGCCGATAGTTGTTGGAATCAAACAAACCAGCAGCGCCACAAGAACGGGAATCGAAAACGCCGCGCCTGAATAAATGCCGAACGGTTTCAGCGTGACGCATACCAAGAGAAAAATGAACGTCAATGCGGCGAGAAGAATCGTGAGCGCGATCTCGTTAGGCGTTTTCTGGCGACGGGCACCCTCAACCAGCGCAATCATCTTATCCAGAAAACCGGCGCCTTTATCGGCCGTGATACGAATGACGATTCGATCGCTCAACACGCGAGTGCCTCCGGTCACCGCGCTGCGATCGCCCCCACTCTCGCGGATCACCGGCGCGGATTCGCCGGTGATCGCTGCTTCATCCACGCTGGCAATTCCTTCTACGACATCGCCGTCTGCCGGGATTATGTCGCCGGCCTCACAAACGACCAGGTCGCCTTTCTGCAACGACGGAGCGGGAACTTTTTCCTCGCGACCGTTCCTCAGGCGGCGCGCGACTGTGTCCTTGCGCGCCCGACGCAGACTTGCTGCTTGCGCTTTGCCTCGACCTTCAGCGACGGCTTCAGCGAAATTGCCGAAGAGCACCGTGAACCAGAGCCAGATTGCCAGTTGGGCCACGAAGCCGCGCAGTCCCGGCACCGCCGTGAAAATTCCCACGGTCGTAAGCGCGGCCCCGACCATCGTCACGAACATGACCGGGTTCTTGACCATCAGACGCGGGTTCAGCTTCTTGAACGCATCGCCGATGGCCGGACCAACAATGTTCCAGTCGAAAAGCGATGCAGATTTTTGTGTCATGGCGTTTGGATTTCGATCTTAGAAAAGTTTTCCGCCTTGCATGAGGAAGTGCTCAACGATTGGCCCGAGCGTCAACGCGGGGAGAAAGTTGAGCGCGCCAACCAACAGCACGGTGCCGAGCAGCAAAATGAGAAATGTTCCTCCATGCACTGGAAACGTGCCGGCACTGGGCGGCGCGACTTTCTTTTGTACTAACGAACCGGCCAGCGCCATGATCGGCACGATCATCAGGAAACGGCCGAACAACATGTCCAGGCCGAGGGTTGTGTTGTACCAAGGCGTATTTCCGGATAGACCGGCGAACGCGCTGCCGTTATTCCCTGCGCCGGAGCTGAACGCGTAGAGAATTTCGCTCAGTCCGTGTGGCCCGTTGTTGTTTAACCCGGCCAGACCCCACTTGCTCACCACCGCCCAGGCTGCGAAGCCAAGAATCGAGATGGCAAGAATTAGCAAAGAGAGCATCGCCATCTTCACGTCATACCCTTCAATTTTTTTCCCGAGATATTCCGGTGTGCGCCCGACCATCAGGCCGGCGATGAAAACCGCGAGCACCACGAACACCAGCATCCCGTAAAGGCCGGCGCCGACACCGCCGATGATGATTTCGCCTAACTGGATGTTGAACAACGGAACGAAGCCGCCCAGCACCGTGAATGAATCGTGCATCGAATTGACAGCGCCGCAGGATGCATCGGTCGTAACCGTGGCAAAGAGTGCGGAATTAAAAATGCCGAACCGGACCTCTTTGCCCTCCATGTTGCCGCCGGGGACCCCAAGATGATGATGAATGGGATTGCCGTTTGCTTCCGCCCACCAACACAACAGCACGCCGCCGAGAAACAAGGTGACCATCGCTGCCCAGACGGTCCAACCGTGTTTCTGGTTCTTCACTGTCCGGCCCAGGTAGTAAGTCAGCCCGCTCCCGATTGCGAAAATCGAAAGCATCTGCAGGAAATTTGAGAGTGGCGTGGGATTCTCGAACGGATGTGCGGCATTCGCGTTGACGTAACCGCCGCCATTGGTTCCAAGCATTTTGATTGCGACCTGCGACGCCATTGGACCTTGCACGATGTTCTGTTCGGTCACAGTCTGCTCTTCCGTCACCGGCTTTCCGGAAGCGTCTTTGATCGTCTCGCCTTGGTCGTTTTTCTTTTCGACCTGTACCTTCATCGGCTCGACCAGCGTGGCTTTGGTGTAAGGCTTGAAATTTTGAATCATGCCCTGCGACACCAGGAATACTGCGAAGATCAGACAAATCGGCAGCAGCAGATAGTAAGTCACGCGAACCAGGTCGACCCAGAAATTGCCGATCGTTTTCGCGGAGTACCGCGCAATTGCCCTAACCAGCGCAGCGGCAATGGCGATGCCTGTGGCTGCCGAGACAAAATTGTGAAACGTCAGTCCGACCATCTGCGAGAAGTACGAGAGCGTCGATTCGCCGCCGTAGTTCTGCCAGTTGGTGTTGGTGGTGAAACTTGTCGCGGTGTTGAATGCGAGATCGGGATTTACCGCGCCAAACTTTTGTGGATTAAGTGGCAGAAGATTTTGTAGTCTTAGGATCACGTACGTGAAAACGCAGCCGAACAAACTGAAAAGCAACATCGCGAGCGTGTACTGTTTCCAATTATGCTCCTCGGCAGGCTTGATACCCATGACGCGATACGTTCCGCGCTCGAGCGGGCGCAGCAGAGGATCAAGAAACGTTCTGCCATTCGCGTCCAGCACCTGCACGAGATAAAGCCCCATCGGCTTCGTGATCAGCGCGAGCGCGATCAGAAAGATTGCAAGTTGAATCCAACCGGGTGTGTCCATGTGAATCTTAGAATTTTTCCGGCCAAATCATTGCCACGAGCAGATAAACGAAGAGTAGCGATGCGATAATTCCGACGATGGCCGTTTCCATTTTGTCTTCCTACAGCTTCTCGCAAAAACGCACGTAGAGCGCGCTCGCGATAAAAAAGGCTATGACGATCCCGACGAAAATGAGGTCGTTCATATTATCGCCCGTCCTGTCCCCGCTTAAGGGCTTTCCGTTCGCGGAAGCTCACCAGAAGCGCGCTTAAGACGTAAAAGATCCAGACGGCAATTCCGGTAACGATCAATCCATTCATAGTTGACTCCAACTGTCAGCGAACTCGCGGGAGCAGCGTTAATTAAACTGCGCGCTAAATGCGTTAAAAAATTGTTAACGCCTGGAAGAGGCGGCGGACTAGAGACCGCCGCTCCTTGATGATCGTTCGCGCCTATGGCTGAAGATGTGCGATGGCTTCGATCTCGGCGGTCTGTGGAAACATGTCGAGAGGTGTAACCGACTGGATGGTGAACTTTTCCTGCAGTTCTTTTAGGTCACGAGCCAGTGTGGCGGGATTGCAGGAAACGTAAATCAGTGTTGTTGGCGCAAGACTAACAATCGCTTTGCGAGTGTTTGCGCTTAGGCCGGTCGCCGGAGGATCAACGATCAACGTCGAGGACTTCAACGAGCCGCGGTCTGCGACCGCCGGGGCGGCCTGGAGCGCGCCCTTCCTTGTTTGTTGCGGCAGCCGAGATAGCTCAGCTTCCACATCGCCGGCGACGTACGTTTCTTTATCAGTCGCGTTTTCTTTCGCGGCTGCGATTGCAAACTCGTCCCAATCGATTCCGACAACACGCTCAAACTTGTTGAGCAACGCTTTGGCGAAGAAGCCTGCGCCACAGTAAGCATCGATAAGAAGATCCTGATTCGACGGAACAAGATCCACAACCCGAGGACGTGCGCAAGGTGTAATGTCCATCGCGCGGCTGTCGCTCCCGAAGTTCCGTCAGCGCCCGATTCACTTCGCCGCACGAAATGGGGCACCGCTCGACATCGACCAAGCGATGTGAATCGCGCCGGAAAAATCCGAGCACCCCATCCTGCACATGAACCGTGATGCGATTGCGATATTCGTACTGCTTCGGTGACGAAATGATCGGTCGCAGAGGGATATCTTTGAGTTTGCCGATTCGCTGAAGAACGTTGCGCACCTGCCGCCATTTTATCGCCAGCTGATGTTCGTAGTCGATGTGCTGGTATGCACATCCGCCGCAACGGCCAAAATACGGACACTCCGGCGTTACGCGATGGGGGGAGCTTTCCTTAACTTCTACCAAGTCCGCCTCGGCGAATTGTTTTTTCTCACGCAAGATCTCGGCGGAAACCAGTTCGCCCTCAATCGTGTACGGGACGAAAACGGCTTTCCCCTGCTCGCGCCCAACCCCTTTCCCACCAAAAGCGATATCTTCAATTTTCAGATCTACAACGCGCATATGATTTCAAAATTCAAATCTCTAAAATCGAAAATCGCGCGTCTTGATCAATTCGTCATTTGATAGATTTGGGATTTGAGCATTGTTTTGAAATTCGGGATTCGATATTCGGATTTTCATCCTGTTATGGCCTGGCGACTGCACGAACACGTTTTGCGTGGCAAAATCGATAACCGCACGCGCGGGCGCGTGACCGGTGAGATTTGGCTGGCCGGCATCGACCAGCCGATGGCCTGGCGACTGCACGAACACGTTTTGCGTGGCAAAATCGATAACCGCACGCGCGGGCGCGTGACCGGTGAGATTTGGCTGGCCGGCATCGACCAGCCGCTGGTGTTGGAATTATCAGGCGACTGTGCGCCCGACCTCGCCGGCTGCGAGTTGAGCTTTGAAAATCCCGACGCGATTCCAATGAAAACGAAACCGCCCGCTCCTCAGCAGCGTGGCCCCGCCGGCGATCTCACGGCCGCGCGCAAAGTGCGGGTGTTCGACGTTCCCATTGAAGAAGCGTTGGCAATGTCCCGACGCGGCGAAACGCCACCCGAACACATGGCGAATGCGGTGTACCTGGAGTGGTTCAGCGAGCGCAGCGGCCGGGTAGTCATTGAAAGCGCTGATTATCGCCTGGAAATCTCCGAGCCAGCGTGGCGTTATACAAAAGAAGAAATCGCCGAGCGCGACCAGCGCATTACTGAAGAAGAAACGCCGTTTGCTATCGCAATCACTGAGGACGGCGAGACGCAGGAATGGGACGAAGTTCGCTACGAGCAATTTCTCCGCGAGAGCGATGCGTTAACAGAAAAATACGGCCGACTACTGGAGAAATACGCGGACCACCCTGACAGCGAACGGATCATTGCCCGTGAGATGGGATGGTCGTGGCTTGAGGAGGCGCTCGATCAACAGGACGAAAAAGAGAACAAGCAGGAGGAGCAAGCCAGGGATTTGGAAGCGAAGATCGACGAGGAAAAGGAAGACGAATCCGAAAGCAATATTGAGGATTATGAATTGCCGCCGCCCAATCCGATTCGTGAAGGAATTGATTGGGTGCGCGACGAGCGCGGCCACATCTTGCATCCCATCGAGAAACGCGCCCATGATACCCTGCATGCCTTACTCGATGAGTTAAAGGCAGCAGACCGTTTTCCCGAGGAAGAAGATGAGCAGCTTGCCGATTTCGTCAGCGGTTTTATGACGCTCAGTGCAAAGCTTGCCGGCGCTTTAGGCGGAGTTGCACGCGGTGACGATTTTTTTGAACCGGGGATGGTAATCGCATGGCTCAAACGCATTCTGGAGATTTTGAACAAGACGATCGCAGCCGCGGACGCTGTGCGAGGGAAGGACTTCCTTCCGGCAGACCGGCTCGCTTACTATCGGAGCGAGCTTTTTGCGATCCGCGAAGACGTGTTGGAATTAATTAAGGAGCTACGATCGCGCTGATCAGGCAGGGAGGCCGCGCTGGTGTGCGGCATACTTCCCGATGGAGCGAGTTAATACGGATCCTGATCGTAATCCCGGACGTACGGATATTTCGATTCGTTGCCGATTTCGGGAGGAAATTCTGCATAGCCAGCGTGGATATACGGAATTTCTGGTGGCAGAATGGGGTAATAGCTGTCGCGCCAGATTGGGAATGGCCAGGTCAGAATCTCAATAAGCCCCGCTACGTGTCGCGTAGCCGAGCGCCCGACGCCACGGACCACGCCGTAGCCAAACGCAGCGTTGTTGCCTTCGTCTTTGTTAACTTTGTTGATATTCACGATGATCTCCGTCGGCGCCCAGAGAAAATTCGCAAAACCGCGGCCGAGTTTCCGCGTTGGCCCATAGTCATTCGCAGGCGGGT
>WNGB01010163.1_pt1 | contig 13100 bp, 12 predicted proteins | sample 5400681 | NCBI WGS metagenome assembly WNGB01 (sample SAMN13153367, study PRJNA577476) | soil metagenome | isolation source: 115 cm soil or saprolite under grassland replicate 2 | place: USA:California | collected 2016-06-15 | reverse complement strand
CAAGACCAAACAGGTGCCGCCGGAACGGATCGTGCTCTTCGGCCGATCCCTCGGCGCGGCCGTGGCCGGCCTGGTGGCAAGCCAGCGCCCGGCGGCCGGCCTGATCCTCGAGTCCGCATTTCCCTCCGTCGAGGCCCTCGCCCGATTCCATTATTGGGGACTGCCCGGACATTGGCTCGTGAACGCGCAATTCAACCTCGCCGACCGCTTGCGCGAGGTCCACCGACCGGTGCTGGTCATCCACGGAGACCGCGATCGTACCGTCCCGCTTCAGATGGGCCAGATGGTCTTCGACGCGGCGCATCCGCCGAAGGATTGGTATGTCGTCCACGGAGCCGACCACAATGACCTGATTTACATCGGACGCGCCCCTTACTTCGAACGCATCAGACAGTTCGCGAAGGAGGTCGTTCCGTGATGACCGCACAGGTGCCACTTGCCTGGGAACGCTGAGGCTGGTATAGTCGTTTTGACGATTTCGCAGGCGCCGTGCAAGAGGATTAGTGATGGACCAGCAGTATATCGTGGTGGATCAGAAGACTTTCACCAAGGAAGATCTGGTGCTGGACAACCACGTCTACAAGAATTGCCAGATGGACAAATGCCGGATTTATTACAGCGGTGGCCCCTTCGAGCTGATCGATACGCACATCACGGAGTCGGAATTGATCCTGAATCAGCCCGCCAGGAATATTTACGCCGCCATCCAGATCTTCCGCACCAAGTCGCCAGGCTCGACCGTCATCTTCGAGTAAAAGGGTTAATCGTTATGCGTTATAGGTTAAACGGCCCTGAGTCGTTTAACGGTTAACGTTTTACGTTTAACCTCCTCAGTTACGAGCACGGCCTCTTCTGTATTTTCCCCTCCGCCACTCTCGTGTTACCGCACCGCTTCGTGATCTCCGACGACTTGAACACCGGGTCGTTCATGCCGCGGGAGGTGAAGAAGGCGACGCGGTCGGCGAACGCCTTCGGCCATAAGTCGCCGGGGGTAGCGTAGTGAAGCGAGATCTCCACATCAAAGGATGGGGTCCCTTGCGGAGTGGGGAAGGCGATGGTCTCCACGCGGGTCTCCTCCGCTTTGAGGGTCGTATCCTCGAGCAGTTTGACCGCATCGTGGTCCATGAACGTCTTGTTGCCCTTCGCGTCGGCGAAGGTGCGCCCATACGCGCGCTTCTCCCTAAACACCTCCTTGAGGTTCAGCCCTCGGACGACGACTTGGAGATACACCTGGTTCCAGATGGGATGTGAGGTGGGTACATTATGAGGAACGAGGTTTTTCACCTTCGCCGTCAACTTGGTTTGGGCGCCCTGGACGTCGGTCTCATAGTCCAGGTCAAAGGCCTGCTTGCGAAGCGCCGGGGACTTTCCATTGAACTCATGACCCGCGATGTCGCGCTTCTTTTCCTCGTTCGCCGACATGTCGAAACCCTGCGGCATATGGCAGGTCTGGCAGGACTTGCCTTCCTTGGCCGCCTTGCTGCCTTTCCAGTTGCCGATCGCTTCGGCCGTCGGAACGCCAGGCGGGGCCACGGTATGGCAACTGAGGCAGAGGTCAGACTTCTTAAAGAGGTCGAGATATTGCGAGTCGTGTGCCTTGCTTTCGAGATAGTCCTTGTACCCGCCGAAGACGGTCCGGCCCGGCTCAAGTTTGATCGGAGGATGACCCTTCAAGTTCGGATCCACGGCCTTGACGAGATGGCATTGGATGCAGCCCACGCCTTCGAACGTCGGGTCTCCCGAGATGATCTGCTTGATCATGGACTCAGCCAGGTCCGGGAACACCACCGACTGAGGCGCATGGCAGTTGAGGCAATAGCGCTTGTCTTTTCCCTTGCCGGCGTAGTCCTCCAGCATGGCCCGGAAGGTCGGCGACACGATGGCCCGCGCGATGGTCGATTCTTCATACTCTTCGAAGGCCCGGATATGGCACTTCTTGCACTTGGTAGAGGCCGGAAAGACCTTTTCAGGGGTCATCGGTCCCGCCTCATCCTTGGCGGCAAACGTGCCCTGGAACCACCCGATGCCGATGATCAGACCGAGGACGGTTACACCGATTGTGAGCGTTTTCACTTGTCGAGATGTCCATCCCATAGCGCGCATGCTCCCTGTCTCACGATGTCCTGCCACGCAAGGCGGGGTGGCTTAGAGGGACTTCGTCCTGAACGTCAACACACGGGGTTCGGCATAATCTGCGATGAGGCGTTTCGCACGGTCACGTTCCGCGTCCGTCGGAAGGGTCTTGAGGTATCCTTCCAGCAGCGCGGAGGCGGGCTTGGGAATCAGGCTGTAGGTCAGCACGGCGTCGATCTGCAGGCCTTCGCCCTCTCCGCTGAGTGTCAACTCAAACGGCACCCGCTTGGTCGTGCCGCCCTTGACCAGGATATCCCCCAGCGGTTGCTCCAACAGTTGTTCGTACTGCGTGCCGAAGGTCTTCTGGGACGAGCCCAGCAGGCGGCCGTTCTTATCCTTGACGGACACCGTAATGTAGAACTGCTTGAGGACGGGATCGCCGTCCGGGAAATTATGCGGCACAGCCCCGTTCATGACGGCCACCTGGCCTTCCACGCGGGTACCGTTCTTCTTGGCCTCCACCTCAAGGCGCGGCATCCATTCCGCCTGCAGGTTCCGGTTCTTCAGCATTAAGCCGGGGATCACGATGCCACGGAAATAATGCCGGCCGATCTCACGGGTCATCGCTCCACGCTTCGACGTGGAGCTCCCCGTGGACTGCTCCATGTGGCAGGATTGGCAGACGGCTCCTTCCAAAATTTCGCTGTCGATGGTTGGGCTTCGGAAGTCGCGGAGCTTTTCAAAATGGCAGGATGCGCAGAAATTCGCTCCTTTGTATAGTGGAGAGTGGAAAGACGTATGGACCATGTTGTCTTCCGAATCCTTGAACGGGCCGTACATGGTCTTCCCCGCGGTCAACTGGAAAGATGGCACCTTCTTGGGATCGTCGACCAGCTTCTCGACCAGGTGGCATGACGCGCAGCTGATACCCTCGACAGTAACCTTGCCGCTCATCACCTGCCCAATGATCCGGTCCGTGTGCTGCGGGAACACCATCACGGCCGGCGCATGGCAGGACAGGCACTGCTGCTTCTTGGCGGCGCTGGGGTTGGTCTGCAGCCAGATGCCCATCACGGCTCGGAAGACCGGCGACGGCAAGGCGGTCCCATGCAGCAGGGCGGCATCCACCCGTCCCATCAGCTTGAGGTCCATCGTCATCTCGCGAAGGCCGGCCATCTCTTCATAGTGCCGATCGTGGCATTGGCGGCAGACCTCCGAGCGCACAAACACGCGTTCGATCTCTTCAATCCATGGCTCCTTCTGGGCCCTCTTATCCTGCCCGATGCCTTCCTGAAACAGAGCGGTGCCAACCCCCACCAACAAAAAAGCTGCCAGGCCCGCCCCGAACACCCCGCCCTTGAGTCCCGATTTCCGCATTCTAATCCGCGCCCTTGGGCACAAAATGAAAGTTCATCTGTCCGCCTTGGCCTTGATTGTCAGGACTCGTAGGCTCCCACGTGCCGACCGTGCAATTGCCTTCCTTCAGGCACTCGGGCAGCAGTCGCCCGAAGTCGTCCAGGTTGCGGACCGGCTTCTTATTGATCTCGGCAATGACCGCGCCGACCTTGATGCCGGCTCTTTCCGCAAGAGTATCGCCGATGATATCCAGCACCGCCACGCCTTCGGGCGAGCGCAAATTCAGCTCTTTGCGGATGTCCTCGGTCACGGCTCCAACGATGATCCCGAAGTCTTCGGCCATAGCCTTCACATCCTTATCTCTATCTGCGGGGGATGCCTTTTTGTCCGAAGGCTTGCCCGCAGGCACCGCGGCGCCTTTCTGGTCAGGCGCCGGCTCCGCCACCGCCAACGTGGCACTACCCATCATGGTCAACAGCACCGCTAGCGACATACCGATCATACGCATGTGCGAGTTATCCTTGTTTGGCCTCTGGGGGCACCGGATCGACGATCAACTGCATCCACGGCGCGATGGCTTTCTGGCCGTTGCGCTCCTTGTTCTCGCCGTTCCATACAGCAAACGCGACCGTCTGCATGCGGCCGGGGCCGAATACGGCGTCATTGTCCGGATCGCGGGTTTCCATGGCCCGCTTGAAGACCACCCGCCAGCGCCCTTGCTCCCAAAGCGCATTGCCCTGGACGGTGCCCTGTCCCCGTTTGCTGGTCAGCGTGCTGAAGCCTCCCCCCAGGAGATCCTCCACCGACGACGCCCTCCGCGGAATGACTTCAAACCGCCGCACTTCGCCCTCAGAACCCTTCGCTTTTCGCTCCGCCTCGCTGGCCTTCCGCCGCTCGATATCGGTCTGCCAATCCGCCTTCCAGTGCCAGATGTTGAGGTAGTGGTCCAGTTGGCCCATGCAGAAGAAGGCCGGCGCGTCCCCCAATGGGAACGCCATCGCCGCCCCGTCGCGGAAGGTGCCGGGCGTCAGCCGATCGTTTTTCGTCGGATCCGACCACTCCAGGAGGAACACCATTTCCTTGCCGTTATGGAGGGATCGGACCGTCAGGCTTTTAATGGTGGGGTCAGGAAGGGTCGGTCGCGTGACGACCTGGCCGCTGAGCGGGAGCACCATCGGCGTCGCCTTCTCCCACTCCGGCGCTTTGGGCTCGAAGGGAAGCTCGCCGGGGACATAATAGGAACGGATGTAGAGGCCCTGCGAGCTGACGACCGGTACGCCTGCAGTATAGGCAACAAGAACCAGAATGAGGGTGAGCCCAAGGAGAACCTGTGCGCGACGACGCATACTTCCCTCCATCCTCAGCATGCATGAGGCCTCCCCGCCTGGGAGGACAGGCGCTAGTAGAGCTTCAACCGGCGAATCTTATTCTCGCCCCGTTCGCAAATGTACAGGAAGCCGTTGGGATCCAATGCGAGGCCTGCCGGAGAATTGACCACCGCCTCGACGGCCACGCGGCCGTCTCCATGCTTGATCATCTCCTTGTCCACGGCCTTGACGAACTTGGCCATTCCGCAGCCGCCCATCGCACCCGAGTCTTTGTAGCCGCTGTCGCCGGTCCCCGCAATCGTAGTGATGATCCCCGTACCCGCCTCGACGCGCCTTACCCGATGATTCATCGCGTCCGAAACATACATGTTGCCGAAGGGGTCCAAGACGACGGCTTCCGGAGCATTGAGCATAGCCCTGACGGCCGGTTTGCCATCCCCGTCGTAGCCGTAGAAGCAGGCACCCGCGACCGTGCTGACGATCCCCGTCTTCATGTCAATCTTCCGGATCCGGTTGCTCCCTTTATCCGCCACATACACGTCGTCGTGCGTATCAACGGCAATGGCGACGGGATCATGGAACCGCACCTCCGGCCCCGGCTTGCCGTCGTCCACATACACGCTCATGTCCATACCATCCGGCGAGCATTCGGGACGCAGCCACCCATGGTCGTCGCTGAAATCAATCCCGATGGCGTCCCCGGAGAGGACCACGAGGTTTTTGGCGATCAAGGGGCTGTCCCGATCGTCATCCTCTTTCGACCATCGGCCGGCGATGGTCGTAAGCTGCTTGGTCCGGGGGTCGTACACGCGGATGCGGTGGGATTGGCCGTCCACGATGAACATCCGATCCTTGGAATCGAAGGCGATCGCGCTTGGATACGTGAGGTTCACGTCGAGCGCCGGGCCGTCGCCGTTGAACCCGAATTCGCCGGTGCCGGCGATGGTGTCGATGATGCCGGTCTTCATCTCGACCCGGCGGACCCGATTGCTGCCGGAATCGCAGATGTAGAGGTCCCCATTCGAATCAAACGCGACATCGAGCGGCAGGTACAGCCCCGCCTCCGCAGCCGGACCGCCGTCCCCGCTGTAGCAGGTCTCGCCGATACCGGCCACGTGACCGACGATGCCCGTCGCGAGCTCGATCCGGCGCACGCGGTCGGAGCCGGACTCCGCGAAATACAGGTACTGCCCCTGTGGATCGATGGCCACGCTCACCGGTAATGGCATCCCTGCCTTGGTGGCGATCTTTCCGTCACCCGTGCTGCGGGACTTCCCATTGCCCGCAAAGGTTTCGATGACGCCGACGGAAATGACGCTGCTTTCCATAGAATTCACCTCACGTCCGACTTGCTTAACCTCACACCTTCGGCGGTTGCGAAGCCCCGGGCGGCTGCTGTGAAGACGGCGTCGAGCCGGGAGTACCAGGCGGCGGAGTTGGTTGCCCTCCCGCATCTGGCGCCGGGGATGCGCCCGGCTGCTGGGCTTGAGCCTGCTGCGCCTCGATTTCGATCGCGTCGGCTTCATGCACCGACTTTTTGAATCCCTTGATGGCTTTCCCCAGCCCTTCACCTAGCTGGGGCAGCTTCCCGGCCCCGAAAATAATCAGCACGATGAACAGAATCAGCACCAGCTCGGTGATACCCATGCTCCCAAACATAGCGTGCGCTCTCCTAGTAGGTGACCCGTTTACTTACCCTTGGACTCCGTAGGCCGCCGAGCGGCAAACCGCTGCTTAAGCCGCTCGCGCGTCTGATCTGCCTCGGTGAATCGCTTCGCCTTCTCGTACGTGCTGATCAGGTTGTAGTAGGCCAGCGGTTCATCCGGATTGTTCTCGACCGCCGCCTCCATCACGAGAATGGCCTCTTCGGCCTTTCGCAGATGCAGAAAGACCTCCATCAACGCGAATGCCGATTCAAGATTGCGCGGGTCGAGCTCGAGCACTCGACGGTAGGCGGCAATCGCGTTATCAATCGTGTGCAAGTCGGAAATATGCCGCAGATCCAGCTTTTCATAGACCTTCGCCAACTGGAACCAGGCGATCGGATCGTCGGGCGTGACGTCGACGAGCCGCTCCAGTAGAGGCATCGCCTCCATATACTCGTCCCGATCGTACAGCGCCCGTCCCAGATTGAACAGAGCCAGCACATCCTTCGGATTGATTTCGAGGGCTTTTCGAAACTGGGACATGGCTTCATCCATGTCGCCCTTGGTAGCCTGGATAGTGCCGCGGTTCGCATAGTACATCGCGAGCGAATGGTCCATCTGCTTACGGATAGACTCCGCCATTTCAATGGCCTTCGACACGTTCTCGAGCGCCTCGTCCAGCATCCCTTTGGCGAAATAGACCTCGCCCAGCCGGCATTGCGCCTGGAAGTCCTCCGGATCGTCCGCCAGCAGTTTTTTTAGTTCGACGATCTCATCGTCGAGGCTCAGCGGCGCTTCAACAGCCTGCTCCGCGGCTTGCCCTTCCGGCGTGGCGCCTTGCTCAGTTCCAGCATCCATGTTTGCTCATATCCTCATCGTTCATCATCGGCCCGGTTCAGGAAGCACCCGATGCCTGTGCCGCCGGACGATCCGGCATCCCCACTGGGAACATTTGGCCGACCGATTCCCGGACGTCGAGCCTCCCATCATTGACGACCAACAGCAACCCCGCCACCACGAAAAGGGTCAGGTGGGATAACTGCAGCGCATAGCCCGCGATGAACATCAAGGCTAGGCCATAGCCGGCACGCCGCCCCATGCTGACTTGCTTGATCACCGCGTAGGACCAGAATAACAGGCCGGCCATGTAGAGGGCGAACGGCAGATAAAAGGTATAGCCCATGCCCATCTGAAAAATCCACCCGATGCCCTGGCTCGCCTGACGGACCTGTTTTGCCATCGCCGGATCGAAGAGCTCGAGCACCCCGTCCATGACCAGCAACGTAATGAAAAGCGTGGCCCAAGTCGCGACGAATTGGAACGTCCGCTTCCGTTGCTGTTTGTTCTTGGAACGGAAGGTGAAACCGGAATACACCGCAAACACGAGGGCCGTCGCCACGACCATCAGGGCCTCGCCGAGGCGACTGATTTCATGAACCAGCGGCGGGGACGCCGCAATCCTCAGCCATCCATACGTCGTCGTGGAGAGTTGGTAATACAGCCAGCCCGACACGCCGAGGCCATAGCAGAAGATCATGGCACGGGCCGTCGGGGAAGCATGGGCCCGGCAGTACTGGAGCACCAATGTCCAGACGATGAGCGCCGTCAGCACATTGTACGCAATGGCGCCCGGCATGCCCCCCGGGAACAAGAGGAACACCACCGTCAGCGCGAGGAGCAGCGACACCATGGGCACAACGGCACCGTCTCCGGGGCGCATCAGCAACCCGTTCATCTTATAGAAGAGAAAAACGAGCAGGACGATAAAGACGAGAATCGCGGAAAAATTCATGAGGGCGAATCCTATATTCGAGGCCCCCCGTAAAAAATATTCGACGGCGACGTACTCTCGCGCCACTTTTGACAGATGCATTCCGAGCCGCGAAATCAGCCGATAGAAGATCAGTTCGCATAGGCCGGCGACCAGCAGCGCTTTCAGAAAATACTCCAACAGCAAGCTCCCGGCTTCCGGACCGAATCGACCTTTCTGGGCGATGGCAGCGTCAGACATAGATTAGGCCGCCGCGACCGGGTGCGCCTTTGCGCGGGCGATGAATAACAGCCCGTCCGCCATCGAGTAATTGAACGGCAACTCGCACACGACTTCGCTGATCTTCTCATAGACGTGCTGATAGACCCGTTCAGCCTGATCGGGCGTCATCCCCTCCGTCACCTCATAGAAATAGCCGAGGCTGAGGTCCTCCGCCGCCGGCCGCATGATGCGCCGGATCCCGTAGCTGGCCGGGTCGCTCATGATGGGTGCCTCTTTTTCCAGGTCGAAGAGACACGGCTGGCAGGAGAACCCGTACGATGAGTTCAGTCTGCTATGACCGACGATAAACTCCGCCGTCTCCATGGCTTCGGATTCCGTCTCGGTGGGAAACCCGATCAGGACGTAACAGTGCACCGCGATGTCGAGGTCGAGGCAGTCATCTACAATCCGGTTCACGTGCTCGCGCTTGATCCCTTTCTTCATGAAATCCATCACCCGCTGGTTGTAGGATTCCAGCCCGAACACGATCTTCAAGCAGCCGGCATCCCGCATCAGCTTGAGGAGATCCCGCGTCAGGTTCTTCTCAAAGCGCATCTCACAGGTCCACTGGGCATTCACGCCGGCATCGATAAGCTGGGCGCACAGGCGCTTGGTCGGTGAGAGCGCAAAGCACTCGTCGGTGAAGAAAAAGAAAGGCGTCTGGTACTTGTCCATGAGCAGTTTGACGTCCTCCGCCACCTTCTCCGGCGACCGCTGCCGGAAGTTCTGGTGGTCCAGCGTCAAGGCACAGAACGCGCAGTCCTTGTAATAGCACCCGCGGGAGAACTGGATGGGCAGCACCGACTGCGGCGCGAGGTACTGGCGGAACGGGAACCCATCAAAGTTCGGCGCAGCCAGCGCATTGATGTTCTCCGAAAAGAACGGCTGGTTGACGATCGTCTTGCCGTTCTGCCGGTAGATCAGGTTCGGCACCTTGCTGTAGTCGCGCTTCCCTTCCAGTTGATGGATCAGCTCCAGCAAGGCGGTCTCTCCCTCAAACACCACAAAATCATCGGCGAACTGAAACATCGCATCGGCCCGCCGCAGATTGTCTACCAGCCTGGTGAAGATGCTGCCGCCGACCGTCAGGTGCAGATCGGGATTCGCCTGCTTGATCAATCGGCAGAGGGTCAAGCCCGGCAGGATCTGGGATGTCGCAGTGATCGAGACGCCGACGAGGTCGGGAGCTTGTTGCAGAATGTCCGGCACCAATTTGGTCCGGAAGATTTCCAGATAGGGATTTTCCTGTTCGTCGGCAACCGCCTTCAGGATTTCTTTCGATGAATAGATGGAATACCGCCACTGATTGTCCACCACCGAAATGCGTGTCGGAAAATACAGCGTCGAGATGAAGGCCAGCCACCGATCGATGAGGAAGAGGCTTTCCCGATACTGCTCCAAATCGTAAAACCGCTCGGACCGCAAGGTTCGTTTGGCCTCTTCGACCTGGTCGTAGAGCGGTGGGAACCAGTCGAGGGCTTCCCGCATACGGGCGAGGTGCTCCTGGCTGGCATGGCCGGTTTCCCCCTGTGTACCCGTCCGCTCCAGAGACCTGACTTTGTCCTGCATGCGTTCATAGGTCTCGCGCCCGACCGACTGGGTCAGGAAACCGTCGAGGACCTCAATGCCGAGGTCCCGTTGCACAACGTCGGTGATACCCTCTTGTTTGAGGAACCCCGTCAACGACGGCAGGCTCAGGTACGGCTGGGAAGGATGCCATGTCGGGGGAAACAATAAAACCGTCTTCATTTACACGCCTCACTAGCGCAAGCTATTGCAAAATAAGAAACCACAGACACGTCCGGAAGACCCCATTTCTCCTCCCGGCCCTAGGGGTTTTATACACCCAGCACGTGAGGAAATGCAACTGAATCTGCCCCTTCAGCCATGGCTTTGAACGGGTATTTCCTGCTCCCACGCATCCCCCAAACGGGTTAGAAAAGGCATAAAAAAACCCCGGGGAGAGGCGACCCTCCACCCCGGGGTTTCTTCTGGTCATTTATCTTACGGGATCTGCAGAGTGAACCAGGTGGAGATCCCCTTCATGCCGTCGCGCTCGACGTTCTGACCGTCCCACACGGCGAAGGCCACCGGAACCGCAGCTCCAGCCTTGAACTGCACATCGTTAGGATCCGATGTCGTCAAGCCCCGCTTGTACACGACGCGCCACGTGGGCCCCGTGCAGCAACCGCCCTTGATCGAACCAGCCGGCTCCCAGAGACCGTTCCCCACGACATCCTGGTGGGCTTGGGTTGTCAGGGTGCTGAACCCGTTCGCATTGAGGTCCTCAACCGACCCGATCCGCATTTCAGGATCGGACAGGATATTGCCGGACCAGATACCGGGATTGAACGGCCCCAGGCTCCGTCCGACGCGGTCCAGATAGGTCACACCGCCAGCCGGTTCCTCATAGTAGTAGTCCCAGAAAATGGCCGGATACTCGTTGTCCACGTCCCAAATCCCTGCGCTGTCTTTGCCGAGGTCCTTTTGCCATTCAGCGTTCCACCGCCAAATGTTGACCGTGCCTCCAGACTGGCCCATGCACTGGAACGGCGGGGCTCCACTGATATTCACGGGAAACTGGATGGCGGCCTGGTCTCGGAAATGTTGTGGACCGATGGTGGTGTCGTTTTTGGACTGATCCGCCCAGTCCAGACGAATTCCGATGTCCTTCCCGTTCGTCACCGCTTTCACGAAAACCGATTTGACGGCGATGTTGGGATGCATCGGGGTCGTGATCGTTTGCCCGCTGAGTGGCACGACAACTCCGGGGACGTTCTCCCAGATCGGATTGGCACCGTCCATCGGGACTGGTCCCTTGATCGCCTTGACTTGAATGGCGACCGGCTGGCTGACAGCCAGGGGGATCTGTCCCAGCGTCAGGACCACGCCTATGACGAGGGCGCACAACAGCACCCCCCAGACGACGGCCCTGTTCTTGGTTTGAATGATTTCCATAGTGATAGCCCCTCCTCTCCTATAAAAAATTAACCGAAAAACGCCCGACTCACGAAAAACGCCAACTCTGTTACGCGTGACCGCCCTTTTGCGAATCGCCTTCTCCTGGACCGCCCTCGTCATCCATCTGCGAACGGCCGCCGACCTCATCCAGGAGGACGTTCAATTCGTTGCCGAGATCCTGGGCGCCGCACTCAAACGTCGCCCCTTCAGGGGGAATGAACGTGGCCGGCTTATAGTCGGTTTCTTTATACGGTTGGGGGGTCACGCCGAGATAGGCACACTCGAACTTGAGAAAGGCCTTACAGAGTTCACACAGATAGTAGAAAAATCCCCGCCGCGCCTTTTTCGAGCCCATGTCGGCGAACATGGGCGCCCACCGCCCGATGTGATCCCGCACAAACTTCTTCTCGGCATCCACCACGATCTGGAGTTTCTCGTCTCCGTCGTGACAGAGTGCGTACGATTCTTTATACGAGAGGAAATGAAGGAACTCCATCTCGACGCTGAGGTGATCCAGCCGCTCATGGACAACCTCCGCCAGTTCCAGACCGAATGCCTTGTAGTAGCCGGCGATATCACCCATGGTATGGGACTGCTGAAAGACATGTTCGTTGCCGAAGAGGGTTTCGTACGGAGGGGCGTCCAGACTGATCACGTTGGAGAACACCCGTCGGTGCTCATCTTGCAGGTCGCTGAATTCCCACGTCTTGAAGTTTTCCTCCTCCCAGTCCCCCAATTGCTCGAGCAGTTTCCTCATCGGAACGACAAGGTCGCGGACCGCGGGTTCCGCCTTTGTCGCCTCGAGGCTCTTTTCCAAGGACTCGACGGCCGAGAGCCCATCTTCCACGAATTCGCCGTCCTGGAGGTAGTTGTAGAACTCGTCTTCTTCGGGGAAGAGAAACCCCCACGAGAGGAGCAGATAAAGCTTGCTACGGGACAAGGCGACTTCGACGATCGGGGCGTCAGCCAAACCGATCTTTCCGATCTTTCCGGACGGATTACCGGATATTGCCTGTATTCCCATTGCCCACAGCCTCCTTGCTTTGAGCCCACCAAGAATATGAAAACATGGCTAGGTTGTCAAGGGCTTTTTGTGGCCTCAAAACGGCCAGAAATCACCTTGATTGCAATACGATCGTTGACCGTCGAACATACCTGCTCGCAGACCCCGCACCCTACGCATTTCGCCTGGTCTACAACAGGATAAGGGTCTGTAAAATCAACGGAAAGCGCGTCGACTGGGCATTTGGCCAGGCAGAACTGGCACCCCTGATCTGCCGTGCAATCGGCCCGGCTGACGACGGCCAAGCCCATGCGAACCTCGGCCCGATCTCCCACCGGCAACAGGGCGTCTTCCCCGCAGGCCGCAATACAGGGAAAATCCTCACAGAGATAGCAGGGTGACTCGTTGGCAAAGATGACAGGATAGCCGGTCGCCAAGTCCTTCTTAATGCTCCCATAAGGACAGGCCGGCAGGCAGTCGCCGCATTTCGTGCAGCGATCCAGAAAGAGCTCCTCTTCGACGGCACCCGGCGGCCGCAGCCAATCCACCCGGACCTTGATCAGCGGCTCTTTCGAGACGGGATCGGCCGGAGTCTCCTTCTGCTGTTCGTAGTACTCATAGACGGTTTTGCCGACCGACAAGACGGATTGCTTGAGAAACTCTCGGCGCGCCTTGTCAAAGTCTTCCGCCATGCCGTGCCC
>WNGB01018400.1_pt1 | contig 13106 bp, 17 predicted proteins | sample 5400681 | NCBI WGS metagenome assembly WNGB01 (sample SAMN13153367, study PRJNA577476) | soil metagenome | isolation source: 115 cm soil or saprolite under grassland replicate 2 | place: USA:California | collected 2016-06-15 | reverse complement strand
CGCGGCGACCGACCGCCGGCGGAAGGCGAGCCGCTCGAGGTGGAGGAGTTCATCGCGCGGCACCTCGCCTGACCGTGGCCCGCTGGCGGATCACGCAGGCAACCTCGTTCGGCGCACTGGTCGCCGCGCTGCCCGACGAGACCCGGAAGGCGCTTGCCGACGTCTACCGGGTGCTCTCCCAGGGGCCGCTGCCCGGCGAGTCCCTGCTGCAGGTCGAGCCGCTCCCCGGTGCACCGGACACCTACACCGTCCCCTTCGCCGGCGCCGGCTTCCTCGTCTACGTGGTCGACCAGCAACGCCGCACCGTGGAGCTGGTCGGCGTGATCTGGCTGGGCTTCTGAACGGGTTCGGGGTGTTGGAGTGACATGACCGGTCACAAGATCCACAATCTTCACGGAACCGGTTGCCGGCCTCCGGTGTACAGAAGGCAGTGCGCGCCACCAGCAGCCGTCTTGGAGGGAGCCGACCATGAAGCGAGCCTTGATCATGGCGGCCCTCGTGGCCGTGCTGGTCGCCATCCCCGTGGCGGCCGTTGCCAAGGGTGGCGTCCCCACGGCCGCAACCATCCGCGGCAAGGATCTGGCCGTCCCCATCACCCTGCGCGGCAACGGTGAGCCCGGCAGCGGCACCGACCTGGCCATCCTGGTCCAGCACGGTGGCCTGTTCGCCGCCATGTTCCAGCCGGAGGCGGGCCTGGTCCCGAACCCCCCAAGCAGTGACCTCGGCGCCCGCTACACCGTCACCTACGTGATCCCCCGTGCTGCTGGTGGCACCGCCAAGGTCCGCCAGGACCTGTACCCCTATGCCGCCGGCGGGCCGGTCACCTACACCCCGGCCGGGCAGCTCGGCGCCGAGGGCCGCCGCCTGCAGGCCGGCTGGTGGCAGGCCACCCCCGGCTTTCGGGGCAGCCTGATCGCCCTTGGCCTGCCCGACCGGCCAGCGCTTGGCGCGCTGACGCCCACGCCGGCCAAGCCGCCCGCCCCCGCCCCGCGGGCGGCCTCGGCGGCTGGCTGGTGGGTCGCCGGCGGGACCATCGCCGGGGTGCTGCTGCTCGGCACCGGCACGGTGCTCCTGCTGCGGCGGCGGCCACGCGCGGCCACCGCCCGCTGACGCGCCACCGGCGGACCAGTGGTAGGCCTGAAGCCTCGCGGCTGCGGGCCTTGGTCTGGTGACCGGTGATGTCACTCCGACACCCGAAGCTCTTTGATGGCAGTTCCGCGAGGCCGGGTCCTACAGCCAGTCGCCGGGCGAGAGCCGCCGATGAGCCTCGCGCGCCCGCTCGTCCGCCACCGAGGCGCCGTAGCGTTGCAGCATCGCCCGGGACTTCCAGCCCGCCAGCCGCATCAGGTCGGTCTCACCGCCGCCTTGGCGGAGCCAGAGGTGGGCGAAGGTGTGCCGAAACAGGTGGGCATGCAGGTTCTCGATGCCGGCCTCCCGGCCCCGGCGGCGGAGGAGCTGCGCGATGCCGGAGGCGGTCACCCGGCCCTTGCGGCCGATCCAGAACCACTCCAGCTCGGCATGCGCGTGGCGGGCACGGGCGCGGAGGTACTGGTCGATCGCCTTGCCGGTCCTGTTGCCGAACGGCAGCGCCCGCTCGCGGCCACCCTTGCCAACGACGATCACCACGTCGTACTCGAAGTTCACATCTCCCAGCCGCATGCCGGCGATCTCGGCGCGGCGGCCGCCGGAGTCGAGCAGAAGGAGGATCAGCGCGCGGTCGCGGCGGGCCTCGAAGTCCCGGCCGGTGCAGATCGCCAGTAGCCGGCGCAGCATGTCCTCGGTGAGCACTGGCGCGGGCTGCTCGGGCACCCGGGGCGGCTTCATCTTGGCCATCGGGTCGGCGGGGATCTCGCCCTCGTCTTCCAGCCAGGCGTAGAAGACCCGCAAGGCCCGGTAGCGGTTGGCGGCGGTGGCGGGCTTCCAGCGGGCCAGCAACCCGGCGAGGTAGGCCTCGATGTCCTCGCGGCGGGCGCCGGCCAGGTCGACGCCGCGGGCGGCGAGGAAGGCGTCGAGCTGCAGGACGGCCTCCAGGTAGGTCTCGACCGTGCGGGCAGACTTGTTCTCGGCGCGCAGGTGGCGCTCGAACGAGGTCGGGAGGTCTACGCTAGAGGCTGCCATACCAGCCAAGCGTACCACGCACTTATGTGCTGTTGGACCGCTGTGCTAGACTCCTTGGGAGGTGGCGCGAGAGCGTTAGTGCAGGTCAGAGCATAGATTCTGCGGGGATGTAGCTCAGTTGGAAGAGCACCTGCTTTGCAAGCAGGGGGTCGTGGGTTCGAGTCCCATCATCTCCACCCCCTCGCTAGTTTCCCCAGCTCAGAGCCCATGTGAACCGCCCCGCTGAGGGCGGTTCAGGAGCGTTTGAGGGTTGCATAGCGCTCGGCGACACCCTAACTTACCTACATGGCTGCGGCGTCGGCGACCGGGCCGGACCTGGCGGCGCTCAACGCGAGCTTCCGCCGCACTCTCCGGGCGCAGAACAAGAGCGACCGCACCGTGGAGGCCTACACCGACGCGGTGCGGCTGCTGGCCGAGTTCTGTGCCGCCAACGGCCATCCCCTGACGGTGAGCGCGCTCACCCGCGAGCACGTCGAGCTGTTCATCGCCGACCAGCTCGCCCGCTGGAAGCCGGCGACCGCCAACAACCGCTACCGCGGCCTCCAGTCCTTCTTCGGTTGGGCGGTCGCCGAGGCCGAGCTGGACGCCAGCCCGATGGCTGGGATGCGTCCGCCGCAGATCCCCGAGACGCCGGTGCCGGTGTTCACCGAGGACCAGCTCCGGCGGCTGCTCAAGGCCTGCGACGGCCGCGACTTCACCGCGCGCCGCGACGCCGCCATCATCCGGCTGCTGATCGACACGGGCCTGCGCCGTGGGGAGTGCGCCGGGATCATGCTCGATGACCTCGACCTGGACGACCAGGTGGTGATCGTGCTCGGCAAGGGCCGCCGCCCCCGCGCGCTCGCCTACGGCCGCAAGACCGCGCTGGCGCTGGACCGCTACCTGCGGGTGCGGGCCGGCCACCCGCACGGGGCGCTGCCGAACCTGTGGATCGGCCGCAACGGCGCCATGACCCCCTCAGGCGTGTTCCAGGTCGTCTCCGAGCGGGGCGCCTCGGTCGGCCTACCTGGCCTGCATCCCCACCAGCTTCGCCACTCGTTCGCCGCCTCGTGGCTGGCCGCCGGCGGCACCGAGGGCGACCTCATGCGGCTGGCCGGCTGGAAGTCCCGCTCCATGGTGGACCGCTACGCCAAGGCCACGGCCGAGCAGCGTGCGCGTGCCGCCCACGCCCGGCTCGGCCTCGGCGACCGGATCTGAGCACTCGGCCGCCCTTGTTGCGAACTCGGGCGCTATCATCATGCTAAATGAACGCTCGATGAACGGTTGATGAGAGCCTGCGGGCGCCGGGCAGTTTGGCAGGAGCCGGCGAGGGGGGCATGGGTCGCCGCGTCAGTCTGGTGGCGGCCCTGTACCTACGGTTGGGGCCCAGCGCCGAGAGGAGGCTCAATGCGGCACAGTAAGCGATGGATCGCGATCCTTGGACTGCTCATCGCCATCCTACAACTCTCGGCGTGCACCCAGACGACGGCCAAGGCAACCAGCAGGGCTGAACCCGCCAAGGTCGAGCACGTGGAGGGCTCGGAGGAGGGGTCGCCGGCAAGAAGCGCAAGGTCGTCCCCTACGGAGCGGTGCTCTACGACGCCGAGGGCAAGACCTCGGTGTACGTGAGCTCCGCGCCCAACACCTACATGCGCGAGCCGATCACCGTCGACTTCATCCAAGGCGACCGCGCGGTCCTCACGGCCGGTCCGGCCGCCGGCACCGCGGTGGTGACCGTCGGGGCGGCCGAGCTGTACGGCACCGAGACCGGGGTTGGCCACTAATTCTTTGAGCGCTGGCCGGCGGAAGCTGAGCTAGCTAGTGCCAATGCCAGGGACCTACGGCGGCCAGGCAAAGCGTTTTCCCTGCTCAGAGCCACTGTGAACAGCTCTAAGTCCCTGGCATTGAGGCTAGTGCCGTAGTAGGCAACGTTTGCCCTGTTGGAGGGCTGGCGTATCGAATCGCTTTGTAGCATCGTCACCTCGGCTTCCGGCCCCAGAAGAACCAGGGGAGACCACGATGAGCGATCGTCCGCCCCAGTGGGGAGAGCCCGGGTACGTGCCGCCGCCCAGGCCCAAGGTGCCGCTGCCGCCACCCAGGCCCAAGGTGCCGCTGCGGCCCGGGCAGCGGCGGGCGCTGTGGTTGGCGCTTGTTCTCGCGGCCCTCGGACAGGTGGCCTACTGGATCGGGGTGAGTGGCGCTACGTCCACCGGCGGGACGGCGACGGCGAACGGGACCTGCTGCACCGGTCCGCTCTACGACCACCCGGTCGTCGCGGCGGCTGGCATCCTGGTCTCCCTGGGCGCGCTCGCGCTCGTGGTACCGGCCGTGCGTTCGTGGCCGGAGCTTCTCTCGCCGAGGTTCGCGATCGTCGTGTCGCTCCTCGTCGCGCTGGGGCTCGGTCTAGATGTCGTTCTAGGGGCGCTAGCTCCAGTGGGCTGCGCCTGCTGGTGATCGTCAACCGGGCGGCCCGGCTCGGCCTCGGCGACCGGATTAGCGTGCTCTCTCGTGTACCGGGCGTGGGGGCTAGGGGCTGTCGAGCTTCCCGTCGCGCACCCCGCCCACGAATGCCTTCCACTCGAAGGGCGTGAAGACGAGCACCGGCCCGTTCCGATCCTTCGAGTCACGCACTGCGACGCGGTCGTCCACGAACGCGACCTCGACGCATCCACTGGTGTGGCTCCGCGTGCTCTTCCGCCACACCGCGCGGGATAGGTCCTCCACCATCCCAGATCCCCTTGTTGGAATAGCTGACTTCTCCGCTATGGAGGGGTCGGTTCTCGCCTCTCTGGCGGCGCGGATAGTTACAGCAGGCGACTGTCGAAGGTCAAGTGCGGGCCACGGCTCGTTTGAATCGCTGCGGTACAACGTGCATCATGTGAATCATCGGAGCGAGCGGAGTTGGGGGGCCGCAGCATGCCGGAATGGGATAGCGAAGGCGACCAGGGCCTGCATGTGTACCTTAGCGAACGAGGTACGGTTGTGGTTCAAGGCGCCAGAGTCGAGGCGCCCCTCAGCCCCGGGGATCTCCCGTCTGGCGTGGAGTGCGTAGAGATCCCGCTCGGCGTCTGGCTCGCTGCAAACGAGCAGCTTCTTGCAAGCGAGCTGACGGCCGAGGCGTTCGACGAGGAGTTTGACCGGTTCACCAGGACGGCGTTCCGCCTGGAGACCCGCCAGGACTACGCCGGGGCGACCGGGCCACGGTACGAATACTGGCGGCGAGGCGAACCGATGCCGGAGCGTTCTCCGCGCACCAGCGCATGGCTTGCTCGCGTTGCTGCGACGACCAGCGCGGGCAAGCGCTGGCAGCGTGCCCACGTCGTCGACCAGCCACTCAGCGATTACATGCGCTACGAGATGGTTGTCTATGCAGAGAACGTGGGAGCCGGGGAGGATGTCCGGATCGTCGACCGTGCCGCCCACCCGACCCTCAGCCTGCTTACTGAGGACTTCTGGCTTTTCGACTCCGACGACCGCACTGGCCGGGAGCACGCTGTATTCCTGGAGTTCGACGACGGTGGGTATCCCATCCGGTACGAGCGGACGAGCAGCTCCGCACGGCTACTCGTCTGCCGCTGGCAACGCGACCTCGTTTGGTCGCTCGCGGTCCCACTCGCCGAGTTCCTTGCTGGGCATGACGAACACTCGTGACAGCAACACAAGTGCGCCCCGCCCTCGTCAGGCCGGGTATGGCCGAGGAAGATCAACTATGGACCCTTTGTCTCAACAGCTCACCCACCACCAGCGGCTCGCCGCTGCGCTCCTCAAGCGCCGCACTGCTGCCAACCTGACGAGCAGAGCGCTTGCGCAGCGGATCAGTATCTCCCAGTCGAAGGTCTCCCGGGTTGAGAGTGGAAGGGTGCTTCCGACCATTGAGGAAATCACCGCATGGGCGCACGCAACCGTCACTGATCAAGAGACGCTCAACCAGCTCCTGGCGGAGTTTGACGCGGCGCTGACCGAGTTCGCGACCTGGCAGGTTGCCCTGCGCGACGGCCTGGCCGCCGTGCAGGAACAGACCCGCGAGCTGGAGACCACAGCAGCAGTTGTTCACTACTACCAGGGGGCGCTCATCCCGGGCTTACTCCAGACGGCCGAGTACGCCCGACGGGTGTTCCAACTCCACGACGCGGTCGGCGGACAGGACTTCGCGAGAGCAGTCGCCAAGCGACTTGACCGCCAGCAGGTGCTCTATGACGAGGCCCGCCAGTTCGAGTTCTTAGTCACCGAGCAGGCACTTCGGGCACGGATCGGCCCGGCAAGCTTGGTCGCCCCACAGTTGGACCGGATCGGACAGATCTCGACTCTCTCGAATATAACTATTGGCCTGATTCCCTCCACTGCGCAAGCTACCACTCTGGTGATGCATGCGTTCGTCCTGTTTGAGCCGGCTAACGACGAGCCCCCCTTTGTCCTTGTCGAGCTGGCCCATGGCGAGGTGACCGTACGCGACCCGCGAGGAGTCGAGCTGTACCAGGACCGCCTGGCCCGCCTGCGCCAGATGGCGGTGTTCGGCGACGACGCACGCGAGCTGCTGGCCTCGATCGCTCGGGAGCATCGGCAGACGACCTAAGCTAAGCTCCGGCGGGGTGATTCAGCCTGATTCTTGACGAGTCGGGCTGATCCCTTTATACTCCCGTTGATTCAGTGCCGGCTCGACGCCATGAGGAGCTACATGCCGAAGCGAGAGCCGCTGAGCCCTACGGAGCGGGTGTTGCGGGCGCGTGGGGCGGCTCACGCCAAGCATGCCAAGCACGACGCGAAGGCGGCGATGGACAGGGCTCGCACCGCGTTCCTCGCCGGCTTCGAGCGGCTGGCCGATCCCGAAGGGCGGTTGCCGGCCGCCGAGCGGCAGCGCCGCGCCCAGCAGTTGCGCCGCGCCTACTTCGCCCGGCTCGCGCTCGCCTCCGCCAAGGCCCGCCGCGCCCGCCGCCCGGCAGCCAAGGGAGGTGAGGCGCCCCGGTAAGGAAGCGGGCCGAGCGCGTCTAGCCACGCGCCCGGCCCTGGACTACACATCCCGGGGGAGTACCCCAGATGCAGGCCCAGCATACCGCTGCGCCGCAGCAGCGTCGCTGTTCCCGCTGTCAGGCCACCAAGCCGCCCGGCGACTTCTACCGCAACCCCGCCTCGGTCTGTAGGGCCTGCCACAACACCGCCACCCGCCTCGCCGGTGAGGTCCGGCGGGCAGCGCTGGCGCGGCTGGTTGCTGCCCACCAGGCCGAGTACCGGCGGCTGCTGGCCGCCGAGCGCGCCCGCCGCGCCGCCACCCGTGAGCCGGTCGACGGCTGGGGCGGTGAGGCGGCATGACGCTGATGGCGCGTCGGCCAGCACGGCTGCTGTCCAGCCTGCAGGGCGAGGACCCTGCCGAGGTGGCCGTCGGTCTGCCCGGCCTTCCCCGCGGCGTCACCCTGGACCCCCAGGTCCTCCGCGACGCGGCGTGCGGGGAGCAGGACCTGGAGCTGTTCTACCCCGACCCCGGCGACACCGCCGCCGAGCAGGCCGCCAAGGCCGTCTGTGCGGCCTGCCCCGTCAGGGAGCCGTGCCTGGAGATGGCGCTGGCGACCGGCGACCAGCACGCCATCCTGGGCGGCACCACCCCCCAAGAGCGGGGCCGGCTGCGCCGCCAACGCCAGGTCACCCACGCCCGCCAGCAGGCCGCCCAGCGCGCCACCGCCGCCACCGGCATCGACCCCGCCCAGCTCCGGGCACCAGGGGGGCGGAGCATGGCCGCCCACCTGCTAGGCGACGCCAGCGCCACGGTGCGGGCCTGGGAGCTGTGCAAGACCGCCGGGACCGCCCATGTGGCCCGGCTGATCGGCGTGCACGTCACCGACCTGCACACGGCCCTGGAGCATTGGGGCCTGGAGGTGCCGCGGCTGCGCCAGCCGGCCGAGCTGGTCCACGACCCGGTGGCGGCCAGGGAGGCGTTCGGGCTGGTCGAGGGGGTCGGCTGGGTCAAGGCCGCCCAGCAGCTGCACGTGCACCGCCGCACCCTGCGCGCCGCGTTCGCCCGGTGGGGGCTGGGGGAGCCGGCGCCGCCGCCCGGCCCGTGTGCGCCGTCTCGGGTGGCTCGGGACCGGGCGGCGGCAGCGGAGGCGCTGGAGCTGGCGATCCAGGTGGGGGTGAAGGGCGCGGCCGAGCGGCTGGGGGTCGACAAGGCCACGTTGTACCTGGCGTGGCGGCGCTGGGGGCTGGGGCGGCCGACCGACCGGCCCGAGGGCGCCCGGGCGACGGCGGCGCGGATGCTGGCCGCCTCGCGCCGCGCCGACCGCGCGCGGCATCCGTGGCGACAGGACCGCTCCATCTGGCAGCCCAAGCAGCCGGCCCGTTCCGGTGAGCGGTCGGCGGCAGGGGGAGCGGTGACTGTTAGTCGGTGAGCGGCCTGGCCGCTCGCGTGATCGCTGAGCGCCCCGGGTGATCGTCCGGGGCGCTCAGCATGTCCGGCGGTGGACGCTTGTGGACGGTCGAGCGGACACTTGAGCGGACGGCCGGTGTCCGAGAAGTGAGCGTGTCCGCTCGTGAGCGCCGTCCCTGGGTGATCGTCCGGAGTCACCATCGGGGTCGTGGACGCTTGGGCTCATGTACCCCGGGTGGACGCCTGGCGCGCATAGGCTGGACACCGGGGTCCGGTCATGGACGTCGCTGTCCGAGGTAGTGTCCGCAGCGGACGTACCCGTCCGGACGCCGCGGCTGCCTGGCGGTCAGCATGGCTCACAGCTCGAGACTGCGGCCGCCGGTCCGGTCGGCGTCGGCCGGCTCGGTCCCCAGCGCCGGCGAGCGGCCACCTCAGCCCCGCGCGAGCTGCTGGCGGGCCACCCCGACCACTGTGGCCGTGGCGAGCACGTGGAATAGGACCAGGCCGAGCTGCCTGGCGACGGACACCTCGATGCCGAAGGCGGCGCCGGCCGACAGCAGCCCGAAGGCGACCGCCAGCGCTGTCCAGGCCCGCACGCCGCCCGGCCCGCGACGTCCCAGCAGCCACAGCGCCACCGCGCCGACCAGGGCTGCGCCGAGGGTCGTCCCCACCACCAGGCCCAGCGGCAGGGACATCAGCTCGGTGCCGCCCGGCTGCTTGGGGACCAGCAGCCCGGCGTCGCCGAGCTGCTGTACCACGACCCAGGCCAGCACGTTGACCAGCGTGGCGGCGGCCGCGGCGAGCAGCCCGGCGCGCCAGAGGCGAACGGAGGAGGGGGCTTGGGACAGGGGCCGCGCGCCGGACGTGGTGCTCATGGGTGACTCCTGCGACGGGAGTGAGGCATGCTTCCAAATGAGACGCTGTAGGTAACTACTCGTGTTTCGCACTTCTGGGTGATGCTTGGCTTGGTCCCTGGCCGGGCTGTCGTCCCGCGATGAGCGCGTCTACGGCATCCCGTCGCACTCCCCGCGGGCAACTCGCAGTCGCTGGTTGAGGTCGCTGAGCGCCCTGGCCAGGTCTTCGCTGGCCGCGTCGGCCGAAAGCAGCTCGTACCGGGCCAGGCGATCGCTGAGGTGCGGGGTCATGTGAGGGGCAGCCTCGCCGGACCGCACCTCGCCCTCAAGGACAGCAAGGACCCCGATGAGGACCGCTACGTCCCGGTCGGCCAGCGTGACGGGGCGCTGGGGCGCAGCGCGGATCTGCTCGTGGTGGGTCCCCATGGCCACCCCTCCTTGTCGTGTGTGGACGTGGTCACCTCGGCAGAGGATGGCTTGCCTGGCTGCGCCCAGCGAGGGAGCATCGGCGGCCCCTCCCTTCCAAAGAGGTTGCCGCCGATGCCCGCTTGGAGCCTACCCCGCTCGCTTGCTGACCTGCTCGCCTGCTTCCGCCCGTGCTTCACCGCCCCGACCTTCCAGACCTTCGCCGCGTTGGTGGGCGGGTTCCTCGCCCAGCCCGGGCTGCGCACGGTCACCGGGATGCTGACCGGCGCGCGGCTGGCCGGGGTATGGCACCACGCCCGGGCGTACCGCTTCTTCTCTGCCGCCCACTGGCAGCCCGACCAGCTCGGCCTGGCGGTGTGCGACCTGATCGTGACCCGGCTGCTGACCCCCGAGACGCCGATCCGCCTGGTGGTCGATGACAGCCTGTTCAAACGCTGTGGCCGCAAGGTCTTCGGGACTGCCTGGCACTACGATGCGGCCGCGCCGGGCCGCAGGCGCACCGCGTGGGGCAACAACTGGGTCGTGGTCGGGGTGCTGGTGCGCCTGCCGTTCATGGCCCACCGGCAGGTCTGCCTGCCGGTGGGGGCTCGGCTGTGGCAGCCTCATCAGCTCGGCCGCTCCAAGCTCGACCTGGCCTGCGAGCTGGTGGGGCTGCTCGCCAGCCGCTACCCCGACCGCCAGGTCCACCTGGTCGGGGATGCCGCCTACGCCGGCCGGGCGCTGCGCGGGCTCCCCAAGCAGGTGACCGTCACCACCCGGCTGCGCGCCGACGCCGCCTTGTACGCGCTGCCCGGCCCACGCCGGCCCGGCCGGCGCGGGCGCCCACGGGTCAAAGGCGAGCGGCTGCCCGAGCTGATCGTGCTCGCCGCGATGACCAGCGTCCGCTGGGAGCAGGCCCGGGTCTGCTGCTACGGTCGCGCCCAGGCCAAGGAGCTGACCAGCCTGGTCTGCCTGTGGCCCACGGTCTTCGGTCCCCGGCCCGTGCGCATCGTGCTGGCCCGCCAGCCCGGCGCGCCCGACGGCTACGAGCTGGCCGTGGTCACCACCGACCTGGACGCCAGCCCCGCCGAGTTGGTCGAACGCTACGCGAGCAGGTGGAGCGTGGAGGTGCTGTTCGAAGAGAGCCGGCAGGTCGCCGGGGTCGGCCAGGCCCGCAACCGCACCCCCCGCGCCGTGGAGCGGACCGTGCCGTTTGGCCTGCTGTGCCTGAGCCTGGTCGTCTGCTGGTATGCGCTGCACGGCCAGCCCACCCTGGACGTGGCCGCCCACCGCGCCCGCGCGCCCTGGTACCGCACCAAGCACACCGTCTCGCTGGCCGACATGCTCGCCGCGCTGCGCCGCGAGCTACTCACCGCCCAATTCCTGCCATCTCGCCTGGTCACGCCCACCCTAGAAGAACTCCTCCACGCGCAGGCAGCCGGGGCCGCCACCGCTGCATGAAGTGCGAAACCCGAGTAACTATGGAGCCACCCGCAGCATTCCCCTCCGCGACAATCCGCGACAAGCACGCCGAACCGCTCGCTCCTTGAGCCTGCCCGGCTCAGCCGGCCTCCCGCTCACGACAGCCGCGCCCACGCTCATCGACCCGAGGTGAGCGTGCCCGTGCGCTTGCCATGTCCTGGGCGGACACCTACGGACGACAATGCCGGACACCCGGGCCGACCCTCGGTCACACGGCCAGTAGCGTGGACGGCTGAGTGGACGCTTGAGCGACGGCCGGACCCGAGCGCTGGACGCTGTCTGCTCGTGAGCGCCGGTCCAGGGTGATCTTCCGGGGCGGTCAGCATTAGGGGTGGTGGACGGTCGGCCGTCATGGCCTGGACACCGAGTCGTCTTGGGTGGACACCCCCATGGACAGCGGACACTGCGGACGTATCCGCCTGAGCACGCACCCCAAGTGAGCGCCGCGACGCTCATCCACAGGTGGCTGTGGACGCGGGTCCGCCAGTGGACGCGAGGTCGGTCGTGGACGTCGCTGTCCGGCGCAGTGTCCGCAGCGGACGCCGCCGTCGGACACCGCAGCCGCATCGCGGTGGAGCTACACCTCCGGGCTGGTCGGCCAGAGCGGCTCGTCTTGTTGGGCCGCCGCCAGCTGATGGCGCAGCAGCTGACCGCACTTCATTGAGCTGGCCGCCACCGCCTGACAGCCTCAGGACAACGGCCCCTCACGAAATCGAGGCTAGGGCGCGGGGTCATGGGCCGGCCATTGTGTGGACTTCTGGCCGCGAGCGACGTGCGCCTACTCGTCCGGGGGAGCGGTCATCTTGTCGATCTCCTGCTGCGCCTCTTCCTCGAGTCGCGCCATGCGCAGCAGGGCCGCCCGCATCAGCTCCTCTTCGGTGCAGTCCCCCAGCCGCTTGTACTCATCAGGCTCGATCTCCATGAGGGTGTCGAGGGTCACAGGCTGGTCCTCGAGTCGCCGCTGGTCCTCGGTCATGGGCACCTCCTGGCTACCTGCTGATGTACGAAGTTCATCACGAACTGCTGCGGCGGTGGTCATGGCCGCTGCTCGTCTTCTCGCCCCTGTCGGGTTCCATGGTGGGGCAAGCTGCGCCACGACCTCCGCTCAGGGTCGCGGCGCAGCGACGCCTCGGTCTCCCGCTCTGGGTCGCGGAGGAACGTGGCCGGGTCGCGGTCGTGCCGAGTCCGGTCCGGCCGAGCGCCTGGATCGGGATGTGCTCGGCGCGGCTGGCGAGGGTCGGGGCTCAGGAGGCATGTCGACGTCCCAAGTCGACGGTCCGGTCAGCCCGCGCCCATGGGGCGGGCCGGTCCCTGGTCCACCGGTAGCTTCCCGGCGTGCCGCAACTCAGCCACCTGGAGGTCGCTGGAGGTCGTTGGGCTGCTCCAGCGGCGCGGCATCGGCACCGCCCTGATCCGCGCGGCCGAGGACGCCGCCCGCCAGCTCGGCCACGAGCAGCTCACCCTGGCCGTGGGCATCGACAACCCGACGCTCGGCGGCTCCTCGTGCGGCAGCACGGCGACCAAGACGCGGCTGTGGCGCTTTCGCGGTGGTCCTCACCGCCCGACGTTGACGGCGCTGCTGCAAGCAGCTGGAGTGGTGTCGTTGTCTGGGAAGGTAGCCGCACAGATGAAGGGCCGGGCCTCCTCGGGCCCGGCCCTTGTGGCTAGCGGCTCACCGGCCTACGGGTTTAGGGATCGCTAGGCGGTGATCGTGATGTAGGGCGAGGCGAAGCCCGCGAACGTGAGCGTGTAGGTGAAGCTGTTGAGCGTTAGGGTCCCCGCCCGGATCGAGGGCGTCCAGTTCGGATTCGGACAGACCTGCGGCGCGTCGAATGCACTTGCTGACTGCGCCGGGACACGCAACTGCCCATTCCTCGAGGAGGTCAGGGTGGCCGCACTGCTGTCCGAGAAGG
>WNGB01012399.1_pt1 | contig 13106 bp, 10 predicted proteins | sample 5400681 | NCBI WGS metagenome assembly WNGB01 (sample SAMN13153367, study PRJNA577476) | soil metagenome | isolation source: 115 cm soil or saprolite under grassland replicate 2 | place: USA:California | collected 2016-06-15 | reverse complement strand
GAGTGACGTGTCCACTCAAAGGTGGTCAACAGTTCGACGATCAGGTGGTCAACTTTTCGGCGATCACACCCTGGGCTTGAAAGCGAAAAAGGTCAACTTTTCGGCGATCAAATGGTCAACTTTCCGATTGACAAAAACATACGGGGGGTACGGGGTAAGGCATGGCTATTTTTTCTTCTGATTTGCAATGTAGGTATCGAGCGCTTCACGCACCATTGCACTCATACTCCCAATACCACCATTTTTTCGGTCTTCTGTTGCCAAGTGTTTGAGTGATTCGTATTGGTCCTGGTAAATATCAAACGGGTGGCGTTGTTTCATAATCCGTTTTCTCATCGGTGAGCGGGGAGGAGGGGGTACTACCCGTACGGGGGGTACGGGGCTACTTTTCGCCTCGGTTCGGACAAAATGTGGTTTTTGAATGACCGGCAGGTTTTCAAAAGACGATTTTAATGCCGGTTCCTCTTGTGCTGCGTTTGGGTCAAAATCGCTAACTCTGGGTTTTTTCATAATCAATTAACCAGTCAGCCAACACATCATAGGCAATGGCCCCTGGATGCTTTGGGTCTAACCTGCCAATCGGTGTTTTTTCATCATACGAGCGCGAAAAAATAGTGGCGTGCGGAATTTTGACAGTTAACACATTGTCGCGCCAAATCTTTTTGGCGTTGGCCACAATGGCCGGGGAGTGGGTGGTGGTTGCCCGATACATGGTAAATAAAATCCGCAGCTCCTGATGGGTGAGTGCAAATTTTGCCCACATAATTTTTTGCACATGCGTGATAAGGTCTGCCACACCATCCACCGCCATCCGTTCAGCAGAGGCGGGAATGATGATTAAATCCGCCGCCGCCAGCCCATTAAAGGCCAGCATGGCTTTGCCGGGCGGATTGTCAATTAAGATAAAGTCGTAATTGGCTTTTAAGGGGTTTAAAATATCAGAGAGTTTCAGTTCGTCACCAGGTTCTAATGCTTCCTCAATGGCCGCGAGTAGGACATGCGAAGATAAAACGTCAATGTGTGCTGCGGTTTTTCGGATGGCAAGCTGTGCCGGTTTAATACCCATAAACACTTCATACAGGTTGGGGGACTGGTCCGGGTCCAAATCTAAATAGCGTGTTGCGGAGGCCTGTTGGTCCAAATCAACGATTAAGACTTTCTTTCCTTTGTTCACTAACGCTGCCGCAGTGCTTATGGTACTGGTTGTTTTGCCTGTCCCGCCTTTAAATATGGAAAAAGACACAATTTTCATTTGTTGAATTTTTTCACCACGTCCTCATAGGTTGAGAGTGGAATACGCCACTGATGGCCTCCTTGAATACGGATCTGGACATTGGCGAAAATGAACCTTAACAGCCTCACCCTCCATAGCCTCTGGGGTCTTTTGTGGGCGCAGAGCGACAACCGGGCTTTCCGTGGTATGGAGCCCAGCGCGCGCCCCTTGACGGCTAGGCAGAATGGCTATGCTGGCTGGCTTTCCAAGCGCAGGAATCGCTCGAGCACCTGCTGCACTGAGCCATTGATCTGGGCCGAGCGTTCTTGTTCGTAGCGCCGTTCGACATACGCCCAGCTTAACAGCACGACGACCATATATTTGTCCACCGCCACGTAGGAACGGACCCGAAAGTCGGCCAGCCCCAATTGGGTTTTCAGATAGAAGTTGAGCACTTCGCATGACCAGCGCCTGCGATAACCCTGCAAGGCTTGTTGAGCCGAGCGAGTGAGATCCGTACTCATGAAGTACGCCGGGGATTTCTCGTAGGGGTGCCGTCTCGAAAAAAACACGCGGACGTCGTCGGGAACGTTCTCCAGATGGCCAGTCGTCTGGCGCACATAGTAGGTTGTCTTGTTCCCGTCCGCAGCGGTCACACGCACATGTGTATACCGCTTGTGCCTCAGCGCGTAGGCGATTTGCTCGATGCGTTGCCCATTGAGTTTGCGATTGTGTTTCAGGCCACAGGTCACGTGCCAGCCTTGGCGACGGACATACTTGATCAAGGTTTGGGAGGCGTACCAGCTGTCGAATTGGACCACCACGCTCCAGGAGGCCGGCAGCAGTGGGCGTAAGGCGGCCAAGATAGTGAGAGCCAGGTGGTTCTTGCTGCGAAAGGGCAGGCGCTGACCAGGTGCTCGCCGCCGATTGAGCCGCCGCACGGTCTTTTCGCGCAAGTACAGGCGCAGGTCGACCGTTGCCACGATCGGACCGATCGCCAGCGTACACTCTAGATAGCAAAAGGCGTTCTTGAAGATCGGTTTGGTCTTGGTGCTCTCGCTGTGGTCGTGAAAGAAGTCGACTGGTTCCAGATGCCTCGTCGCTTTGTCTTTCTCGCCCAGGGAGTCGTCGATGTTGATGGTGATGACTTTGGGCAGGCCCAGGCGCTCGGCCTCGGCCAGCAGCCATTGTACCTGATTGGTACGCAGTGCGGCGCGCACGTCTGCGGCCTGCCAGGGGCTGATGCGCAGAAAATCGGCCATATTGGAGGCATCCGGCGCGTCGAGAAACTGGCGCTGCAGGGCCGCCAGGGTCTTCTCGTCTTCGCAGACGAGGAGCGCATCGGCCAGGTTGAGCATGTGCTGGCGCTGGGGTTGGGAGAGGTCGAGGTACAATTGGTCGAGAAAGGCACACAGGTGCGGCGAATTGTGTAAAATACGGGTGAGCATGGGATGACCTCCTGTTGGAACAGGTAGTTGGCGTTTCTGCCATGCTACTCAGGAGGTTTCCCATGTTCAACTTATCCATGTTTTTCGCCAGAGTCCAGTACGGATGGCTCCTTTGAGAAGCCCTTTCTGTGCCCATCTGGTAACTGTTGCACGATTGACTTTCAGGAGTTTGGCGACCTCTGCTGCATTGAGAAATGCCTTCATACCCTAACAGTAGTAAATTACACAAATAATGTCAAGAGCAAAAGTGTTGCATCTGTTGCATACTCTCTGTAATGGATGGACGAGGCCGGTGGGGGAGGATTGCAGTACTCTATGCCAGGTTCCCGTGTCTGTATGCTTGTGCTTGAGAAGAGTGCCGTGAGTGCGCTATGCTTATTTTCTATGAATGAGCATCTGACCTTCGGGACGCCAGAGCGTATTCAACACAGCAAAGCAGAACAATTGGTAGAAATGTTTCCGGACGGTTCGGATTTGCCCTTGTTTTCCGGCACGCCCATTCCTGCTATTGAGCATCCATTTGTCCTGGAAGACCTAAGTTTCAAGCAAGGCATGTTGCCGGGGATGCCGGATATTGACTACGAGTATATACTTACCAAAGACCGGGAACTGCGCCGGCGAGGGCACAAGAAAACCGTTGTGCCATCAGGTGATGATATCTTCACTGCACCAGCGATTCTTCCGCAGGCCGTGCCAGATGGAGCAGCCGAGCCCACCAGACACCCTGCAAGTGTGCTGCCGCCACTGCGAACAAACCTGGTAGAGCCGAACCGGGACGAGACACCACAGCTTGAAACCATGCATCCCCTGCGTGAAGCGCTGGCTCCGTACTTGGATTTCCCCACCCTTCGCCTGCTCGCAGCTCATGGAGAGACGCTTACCCAATCCTACATCGGGAATGGCGAAATGCCAGCAGAGGTTCAGGCTATCCTGGCAGCGTTATCTCTCTTATTGCGGCCAATACACCGGGAACAAATCAAAAGCCCACACGATATGGCCGCAATCTTTATGCTGGAAATGGCGCATTTAGACAAGGAGCAGCTTAGAGTTGCCTGTCTGAATACCAAAAACCGGCTGCAAAAAATCCATGTGGTGTACCAGGGGAGTTTGAATGCCTCACTGATTCGGGTGGGGGAGATATATAGAGAACCGCTCAGACTAAACAGTGCAGCCATTATTGTGGCACATAACCATCCCTCGGGCGAGCCTGAGCCAAGTCTGGAGGATGTGTTAGTGACGCGGGAAATCGTGGAGGCTGGCAGAATATTAGATGTGGAATGCCTCGACCATCTGGTGATTGGCCAGGGCAAATGGCTTTCCATGCGAGAAAAGGGGTTAGGGTTTAGCCGATAACAGCTTTGAGAAAGATTGTAAGCAAAAAGCGCCGAAACGCTGCTACGACAGAACCCACACAGAAGGATTTTGGCGCAGTCGCTGGCAACTAATAGTAAGGAGCGGCCGGGGTTGCTGCCAGGCTCACAGCTCAATCGTCAGGTACGCTCCTGTCTGACCTCACGCAGGTACAGCGTGCGAAACTCTGCCAAGGCGGTCTGATAGACTGCGGGCAGATTGGACACATGGTCATGGATAAATTCTTCCACCTCGACGAGGGGACGGCCTGCTGCCACCATTCGCTCAACCCTGGTTCGGTCGCGGGGTGCGAGGCTATTGATATAGGCGGTGAAGATATAGCGATTCAAACGAATAAAAAGTGCTTCGCGTTGCTGTGCAAGCCCTGCCAGCACCAGTGCGTCAAGATACGAGCGGATGTCTGGGGGAATGGCCGGCGCCATAGCAGACCTCCTGGAGACCAGGACACGCTGATACCAAACGCCACAGCTGCCAGAGGGACGGTGCGGCTGCCTTTGGGCTGCTGTACAAGATTGAGTAGTGTCTACCAGATATAACCTGACCAACTGGGGGAGAGGATACGAATACAGCAGACCGGCGCACTACTGCAAATCGTACTGTTGAGATAGACACATGCACCAACGCTTCGCGCCTGTATGAGGGAGAGACAGCCATCAGCCCGCAGGCGCACTGCCGGCAATCGGGCATAAGCGACGGCGAGACAGGCCGTCACCCGCCCGCCCCGCGAGGGGGTTTTCACCGCTGGTGCCGACGGCAACCACACCAGCGCGCCGCAGGCCGGCAATCCCGCAGCCCCGCTGGAGCGAGTCCCGACAAGGAGCGTGGCACAAAAGTTAGGTTTTTCCATATCATGCCACGCGACGCTGGCGGGCCGCTTCCAGCGAGTGGCTGGCGTGGTGTGGTAGGCTAGGCCGGCGGTGAAAAGTACGGCGGGTAGGCCGTTTGTCGCAGCCGGAGCGGGAAATTGGCATCGGGGAGGGGAGGTTATTTGTGTGACTGGCGGGAATGCTGTCTGATGGCCAATGCCACCACAACAACAGCGATGATAAGAACGCCGGTGGCTATTTGTGCTTGGGTGAGAATATCGGAAATGTTCTGCATATATGGTGAGTATAACGAACTGACGATAGTATGTCTAGATATGAATATATATGCATAGGTGACTATTCTTGTGAAAGCAATTCAAGAAAATATGCCGCACCGGAGCAGGCAATACAGGCGATAATAGCATTCAGTTTTTCATAAAAACCATGTGAGAAGAATATCGCGAAATACCAAGCTGCTGCGGTATTGAGGAAAAAGCCTGCTGCAAGTTTCAAAAATAAGGTGCTGTGTTTATTTCCCATCTACTACCATTATAGCAAATAGGTATGTGTCGTTATTGCCTTTTCTTCGCAAACACTCTATTGTGCGACATAAGGCATGAGTTGTTCTTAAAAATAGTGCGTAGTGATTTTCACCTGGTTCTCGAAGACATCTTAGTGACAAGGGAAATAGTACGAGTAGACAAATTACTTGATGTCGGGTGTCTGGCTCATCTGGTGATTGGACAAGGAAAAATGAGTAAGTATGCGGGAAAAGAAGCCTGGTTGGCACTAAGTTGCAGTAGATGGTGCAACAAGCTCTTGTGAACTTACCGAGGTACACAATGCAGACGAAGTTATCTTGTTGGACAAAATCATATCAATTATCTACAATTAAAATCACTACTATGTTCGAGCTTGTAATATTGTTCTTAATAGGGCTTATAACCCCAACAGTAACAGCTATCGTGTTTTATAAGGCATATTCAAGGGAAAAACAAATACAACACCTTATGTTTAATACCAGTTTCCTGGTGACAGGAGATGGCGCCAAAATCAATTATAAAGATATCCAGTCCATCACACTAAGATCCATGTTCTTTTCCGAGGAAGGTTGGAGTCCGCGTGTAGTCATAGCTTATACGGATAATAATGGTAGTCCACAAATGAAAGTCCTTGTGCCGAATTTTCGTTCCAGTGGGTGGTTCTATGGAGGGAGATCATTGGGAAATTATACGACAACAGAAAATCTTCGCGAAATGCTGAAATACATACCAGAAAAAGTGGATTATAAATGTAAAGAGTATTTGAATGGCAATGATATAAAGTTTGAAGAGTTAGAGCCGATGAAACAATTTGGAGAATCTTTGAGACCAAAACCTTCCGGGAGCTTTCGAATATTGGAATAGAAAGTCCGTACGATTTACATAGCGGTGGGTGACCTTTCTGTCTATTTATTTTTTAGGAGGGGTAGATATATGTGATGGTCACTTCCAACTGTAAATCCCCATGTTGCTGTACTGGAATTCCCAAGAGTATCCCGCGCTGAAATTGCAACTTTGTGTAGTCCTGTTCCCAAATCAGCTGAGGGGATATACACTAGCTCTCCCGAGCCTACAATGTATTTCGTCGCGACCACCTGTCCATCAAGCCGCATCTGGATCGAGGCTGGGTCAGTTCCTACACCTGAATCAGTTACTAGAGCACTAATGACCGGAATTGTGTTGCTGCTGACACTATTTCTTTCCGGACTTAGGATACTAATTTGAGGTGGTGTAACGTCGTAGCCTAAGGTGTATGTTCCCAATTCGGTTATATTGGCTGTGAAAGTGTTATTTGCCAGGTTAGCTTGGGAAATTACCGGTTGCCAATTATTTCCGTTGGGATTCCAGTGAAACATTTTGATGCCGCTCTCGTCTATTCCGCTTGCGGCGTTGTCTGTGTAGGTAATAACGAGCGTAGCAGCGGGGTTTATGGTCATTGTGTAGGGCTGTAGGTCATAGATACCACCTACTACAAAATTTGTTCCACTGGCGGCAGTCACCGACGGGCTAGGCATCAAATTGCTCACAGCATTACTACTAGCTGGTACCCAACTTGTGGCGCTTACAGTTGCCGAACTATTCCCTGTGCTTGGTGGCGTGGTGATTCTTACACCGCCCATAATAGAGCCACCTGCTTTTCGGGAAATAATATTAATCACCCAACCTGCACGATCTGTCACCTGCTTTGAGATCCAACCGAACTGATCCTTAACAGACTCCCATAATCCACCTAAGGCATTGAGAGATAAATCTCCCCAGGTTTTACCTGGACGAGAAACGTAGCTATCAGCGGAATACGATTCCGTTTTATATGGATGACCACTTAAAAAGACACCACGCTCTCGCACCAAGTTACGGGTCTTTTTCACGGAAATTCCTGGACCTAATTCAATCTTGATGAGCGCTGTAATACCCAATTCAGTTTCGAAGCGGGTTTCTGCCCCATCATCCACGGTTACTTCATAATCAACGCGACTCAGCGGTGCCAACAAATTATTGAGTTCCTTCACCATAGCTGAGGAACCGATCTGTAAAGGATTTGTTCCCGTATTTTGAGCCACTTGTAGCAGACGAAGTACATTAAACAGCCGACTAAGTACTTGAGGCGTCAACTCATTCGCAGCAATTATTGCCTTAACCGTCACTTCCTCCTTGAGCACATCAGTGAATGCATCTGGATTGCCCTCGCCAGTGAGAGAGAGTTCCAATCGCTTCAACTGCTGTGTGTTTGAGTCCAGAATTATTTCCAAACGGACTTTCTTGGCGCGTTGGCCTATCAGGCCAGCAAACTTATTCTTAAAATCTCCTATTTGGAGAGAAAGTGCTGAAAAGTCCAAGTCAATCCCCATCTCACTTGCTAAACCTAGCTCATTACGATCTCTATAATCTGTTAAGGTTTCTAAGGTTACAGTTGATACATTGAGGTCAACTACATCGAAACCTAGTGCTCGCTGCTTCCAAAGTACGCCGCTCCGTAATAGACCCAGAGAAGCTTCAGTTCCTACATTGAGCTTTAGTGGAGTGATTTTTGTACCAAATCCAGCCTGCTGCTCAGTAATATAATTGTGGTACGGGACATTACTGTCTAGGGCGCTCCTTAGGAAAGCCACGCCAAATGGCTTACCTGGAAATGCATTTTGAATGCTGTCAATTGCTGAAGCAAGCAGAAAGATAGCCTGTCCTTTTTTATCATCAGACGTATACGGATTCCGGAATCGAGCAGTTGTATGTCCCATGGTGCGGATATTGAACTCACTAGTCGCCGATGCACCTGCTCTAATCTTCAGAATAGCTACTTTCAATTCTTTTTCGAGCCCTATACCGCCTCCTGCACCACTTTCATCACTATAGTCTTCCTTCATCAGAACATTATCGTCTGACATAACAGCCGGGTTGGTTTCGGCCAATTGTAGTTCCAAGCCACCTGATGTCGTACGCTGGAGATAGGCAATGAGACCAGCTGAGACACCGCCTTTTGCTCGAGTAGATGCACCATAACTCCAAGCATGGCTATAACGGCGTTCTTTAACTTCAACAGGGAATGTCGGTTGGCCATTCGTCGGATATGCCTGATTACCAATAGTTATACTCTGCACACTAACGTAATAGCGTCCGATCCCACCCAAGGTATCAGCGGCAATAGTAATCGTGAAATAGCCTTGGGTATCAGAAGTAGTTGAACTACCCTTGGACAAATTGATTTTGGCATTAGGAATAGGTGCCCCGTTAGCGTCTAACAACCGATAGTAGCGGTAAAGCTCGCCGCCCTGCATTACTACACTTGGCGTGATGTAGTCGGGCGGATAAATAGGCAAAACTGTGCCGGCAAAATTCCCTGGAGAGGGAGACGAAACAGTAATATAATTGTTGAGTGTTTTGACATTTGTACCCCCAAGGCCAGTAACAGTCAATTTGACAGTATAATTACCGGCAGCGTTGTAGGTATAGGTTGGATTCTGCTCCGTGGAGTCGATTGTGCCATTATTGTCAAAGTCCCAAGCCCAACTGACTGGATTTCCTTGCGAGGTGTTGGTGAAATGAACGGTCAACGGCGCACTGCCGTTTCGGGGAGAGGCAGTAAAGTTTGCATCTGGGGTTGTCGTTGTACAGGCCCAATTAGTCGAGGCAGAGGAGCCAGAGTTGTTATAAGCGTATACAGCGTAACAATGATACGAATTTGGTGCCAGCCCCCCAATCGTAGCGGAGGTGACGTTGGCTCCCACAGTAGCCACAACGCCGGTTCCATCATCAATCTTAAAACCTGTCTCGTTATTGGAATTATCTTGCCACGTTACGCGGATCTGCGCGGCGTCTATAGTCGTGGCCTGTGGGTTGCTTGGAGCAGCTGGTGGTTGGCCAGCGCTTGACGTTGTACCGATAAAATTCACGCTTGTCTGATTTGGTGGTACAGTCGCTTGGTTTGATGATGGCGAGAAGGTATAGCCATTTTTGGACGCAGTGAGAGTATAGGTACCAACAGGCAGGTTTGTCAGTGTATAACTCCCATTGCTCCCGCTTGTCGTAGATGTATTAATCGTACCAGCAGCACTGACAGTGACGCCTGAAATGCCAGTCCCGGCGCTGTTTGTGACCTTGCCAGAGATAGAATACGATATAAGCGTTGTACTTACCGTTGCTGTATTATTTGCCGTATTGGGATCGGACTCATTGGCTGAAACGGTAGCACTATTGATGATCGTCCCTGATCCATTCGCTGCCGATACGTAAATCGTAACCGTGGCACTGGAACCACTTGGTAGAGATGCTACAGTGCATTGAATAGCGCCCCCTGGCGTGGAGCCAGACGGCGTAACTGGGCAATTACCTTGGCCAAAGATAAGTGATGAATAGAATACTTTATCCGATAACGTATCAGCGATGGTTACATTTGTTGCAGTACCAGGGCCATTATTGGTAACGGTGACTTGATAGGTTAACGAATCTCCCCATTTTACACTGCTAGCAGAGGCTGTTTTTCTAATTGACAGATCAGCGGTAGCTGACCCTGATGTAACGGTGAAGTCATAAAAGTTAACAGCATAGTGAGCAGGGGAGATGGTGCTGTCCAAAGCGAATGTTTGCTGTCCTGGTGTAGCAGTAGCGGGCACGGTGAAGTTGGCACTGAAGGACCCGTTGTTATCAACGAGGATTGTCTCTCCACATAACCAGATACACGCATCAATTGCGTCACCAGGATATGGCCATCCGGTCCCCGTTATTGTTACCACAGTTCCAGGAGGTCCGGAAAAGGGGCTCGGGGTAACCTTCACGCCACAAGCAGCAGCGCCGGTCAGGTTAGTTTCGATGTTCTCATAAGCCGACCAACCGACAATCTGATTTTGAATCAGGCCATATTCTTGCGAATCAAAAGCAGGGTTGAGGGCGGTCGTTTGTGGATCGAATATCCGGTAGGTTGAATAGACATCTCGGTAGAGCGGAACTGCGACAACTGGCGAATTGTCTGAAGGAACCAGCACGGAGATAGTAGACCCACCAGTCTGCGCCGTTGCTTGTTTCGTTTGTCCACAGATTGATGTTGTAGAAGTCGTAGAGTTCGATGTAGCGGAAGCACTTGCAATGACGGAGGCACTAGCTGGCAACAGCCCCGCAAGCAGCACAAGCAAGAACAGCAGTCCAACGACAACCAACCGCTGTCTCAGTACAAATTGTGCCATACAGGGGCCTCCTCTCGACCATGGGTTATAGGCACCGAGTGCGGAGCATACAGCAAAAAAGCGTTATATACGCATCTATCGAGTGGAAAGTTCTGGCGCTAATCCTACAAGATGGTGTTATCGTATCTCAGGGTATGGGTTGGTAGCGTTGCAATTCAGGTATCCTTTAGAGAAGAAACTATAACCGAAGTTTAGTCTCACCTGCATTATTCACAACAGGCTGTCCTCAGCCATGCCTAACGAAGGCTGGCACACATCAAGGTTGCCAGCAACTGGTCAGGATACTATACTTGGAGAACAAATGGATAATCTATTGCCAGTATATGCCACTTGATTCTTGGGCGCAAGGTATCGCGATACCATGAAACAGTATGATGGAGGCATTTCATGCCGTTAGGAAGCCGTAAAACCAAACCCCAAAATCCCAAAACGGTGGGCGGTACAAAGCTGCGCGAACTGCGACGAGCAGCGGGGCTGTCGTTGGTGGATTTGGCGGCAAAACTGGAAGCCGAATTGGAGAAATCCGTTGATCCTAAGCATATCAACAGAATCGAATCTGGAGATATCAAGCAGCCAACAGCAGAAACGCTGGAAGCGATTCTTGCAGGGCTTAATGCGAGTTATCGTGATCGGCGAGCTATCCTTGAAGCATTTGGGTACAACGTGCCAATAAATCTACCAAGTGAGCAGGAAATTGCCGTAGTCGTACAATTGACTGCGGGCGACCTTCACGACGCGACGTATCCGGTCTGTCTTATAGATTTTGGGCAACGATTGTGGGCCTGGAACCGTTTTGCACCACGGCTCATTGGGCTGCATCCTGATGATCCCGCCACTGCCAATTTCCTCGGTATTAGTACGGTTGATCTCATCTTCAACCCAACAGTTGAAACACGCCTGCTGATAGCCAACCCGGAAGTATTTGCTCCTGGCATAGTTCACAATATCAAGGTCGGCATCGAGCCGTTGCGCGACCAACCAGGCTATCGGGAGCTTCTTGGCCAATGGAGTAGCTTCCCTGGACTTATTGAGCTTTGGGATATTGTGCCTGCGGATATGGTTCGGAGTGTCGTGCCGTTAAAAGTAACTGTTCCTGGTCGGGGGATGCTGCAATTTAGGACATACAATGCGATCTATGAAGCTGATCCACGCTTTGAATTGCTCCATTTTGCACCACACGGTGCCCAGACATTGCGCGTTTGCGCTGAATGGGCCGAGGAAGAAGGAGTGCTGTAACTGCTGATACGTGAACGGTGAAACCACGTCGTTCAAGGTATTTCGTTGCGAGGGATGTAGTGGCAGTGCTGCAATTTCGCATCACGTCCACGCCTATCCAGCTTTGAGGCGATGCGCCTATCTTGAGATTGGCCAGTCTGCTACTGTACATGTTCTTGGGCAACATTGCGCTGAGCGGGCTGGATGTAGCGATACAAGGTTGAGCGGGATATGCGTAGCGTCCGGCAGATATCAGCTATTGAGTTCGTCTTATCGCTATACAGCGCCTGCGCCATCGCAACCTTTCTGGGGTCGTTGAGCGCCGCTACTTTTGGCCGACCACCGGTTCTTCCACGAGCGCGGGCAGCATCTAATCCTGCGCGGGTTCGTTCTCTGATGATGTCTCGCTCAAATTCTGCCAGTGCGCCAAAAATATGAAAGATAAGCTTGCCGCCGCTGGTCGTCGTATCAATGTTCTCAGTGAGGCTTCTAAAGCCGATGCCTTGTTGGTTAAGTGTGGTGATGGTGTCGATGAGGTGTTTGAGGGAGCGGCCAAGTCTATCCAGCCGCCAGACAACCAGCACATCACCCTCACGCGCAAAGTTCATGGCTTCAGTCAGGCCGGGCCGGGACGTGGTGGCGCCACTGGCAGTATCGGTAAAGATACGAGAACAGCCAGCGGTGGTCAGTGCATCGCTCTGCAAGGCAAGCGTTTGTTCGGTGGTTGAAACTCGGGCGTAGCCAATGAGCATAGGTGGATTTACTTCCTCAGAAGATGGCCAACTGGCCGGTCTCCCTCTGGACCTTTCGCTCGTAGTGGAGCCCGAGGATAGTTTTGTACAGCACCCGAGCCGCAAGGCTAAAGCGCTCAACCTCCTCTTTTGTCGGCTGCCTGCCAAGCTCTGTCAAAAGAGCAACTGAGATTTTCGCCTTCAACAGGCGTTTTTCCTGGATGGTCATACATCAATTGTCTCAAAACGCATTGAGAAATGCAAGGGGTGAAACCTTGATTTTGGTATGAGTTTTGAAACAACTGTGTAAGAGGAAGAGTGGGGGGAGATGCCGTGTCATCTGTTGTGTCTCAAAAACGACCGTTTATGAGACAAGAAGCACCGAAGCTAATCAATAGTTGAGTCAGATTGTAGGGATAGAATAAAGCTTCGCTCCAACGAGTGCGCATCAGCCGCGCCGCACCGATAGATCGGTAAGCCCTTCGAATCGAACTCAGTTAGACTTTTCAGGCGCTCCGTGGTAGAGTAGCGGCACGTCTCAGCGCGAGGCGAACTACAATGTGAGGAGTGCCGTGACCACTATTCCAGTCACAGTGACGGAAGCTC
>WNGB01017468.1_pt1 | contig 13107 bp, 11 predicted proteins | sample 5400681 | NCBI WGS metagenome assembly WNGB01 (sample SAMN13153367, study PRJNA577476) | soil metagenome | isolation source: 115 cm soil or saprolite under grassland replicate 2 | place: USA:California | collected 2016-06-15 | reverse complement strand
GAGAAATCCATCGATGACATCATCGCTCGCAATCGCCCGCTCATGCAGTATGCGTGGCGCGGATCTTCATGCCTGATTCTCGACAAGGAGTGGGACGCTTCCCATCGCTCGGCAACCGCCGATGAACGCGATGAAGGTGGGTGGAGACGGCTTCGCGCGCTGCTGGCGCGAGGTTAGCCGAGCGCCGCCAGGGTTGACTTTGGCCGCAAGGCGGTCTATTCTTCGCCAAATGCAACTGAGACTGAGTCTCAATCACATTGTACTGGTGACCGTGATCACAGCGGCCAGTGCCACGGCTCAGGAAATCCCCTACATCGTCACCTACGACCACCACATGGAGGAGCCGCACTACCTCGAGGTCTCCCTCACTCCCCTGGTCGCGGCGCCGAAAGAGGGAAACCGCTTCGCCGCCACGACCATCGAGTTCGAGTTCGCGCCCAAGGCCTGGTGGACCAGCGCGCTCTACCTCGACGGACAGCGAACCTCGCACGAAAGCTCGCTCTACACCGGCTATCGCCTCGAGAACCGCTTCCGGCTGCTGATGAAAGAGCACGCGATCAATCCGGTGCTCTACATCGAGTACTCCCATACGAACGGCGCCGACAAGGTGCTCCGTGAAATCGTCGGCTTTGACTCCTGGGAGGACCTCACCGCGCCCAACGGCGAGGCGCGGCTGGAGAAAGAGAGAGAGATCGAGACGAAGCTGATTCTGTCCCGCAACCAGAACGGCTGGAACATGTCAACCAACTTCATCGCCGAGAAGAATCTCGCCGGCGAGCCGTGGGAATTCGGCTATGCGATCGGCACGAGCAGGCCGCTGGCCCTCGCCGCGACGCCGCAGGAGTGCCTTTTCTGCCGCGAGAATTTTTCTGCCGGCGTTGAGGCCTACGGCGGTCTCGGCGAGCAGCATGAGCGCACACTCGCCAACACGGCGCACTACATCGCGCCGTGTCTGTCGTGGTCCTTGCCGACGGGACTCACGTTGCGCGTCAGCCCGGCATTTGGCCTGACGTCGCGCAGCAATAAATTCCTGATGCGTTTCGGCGTCTCGTACGAAATTCCGTTCATTCGGTGACCACCATGCGCAAACTCCTGTTGCTCACACTCCTTTTCGCGTCGTGCATGCCGCAGCATCCTGTTGTATCGATGACCTCCGATTCCACCGCCGCACTGGCCGGAGGCAAACTGTTCCGCCAGCACTGCTCGGGATGTCATGGTTCCGAGGGGGTGGGGAGCCGCTATGCGCCGGCACTGCAGTCCGCCAGGGTGCAGTCGATGGATCCGCACTCACTGTTTCGATTCATTACCGACGGCAATCTCAGACATGGCATGCCGTCCTGGTCGCGTTTGCCGGATGAGCGGCGATGGCAGATCGTCGCGTACGTGAAATCACTTACGACGGCGAATGCGGCCCAGGGATCCCCTCGAGCGCAGAAAAATCGGTCTGATCGTTCTTCTTCAGAACGCTGAGGGTTCCGTCGGTCTCGAAGGCCACTGCATCGACGTCGACATCGAAATCCCCTGAATCACAAATGACCGTTCAGAAAGCTGATGGTCAGCGCCCACGCATCGCGGGTGGCGTCGGGGTTGTAACTCGCGCGCTGGTCGCAGAAAAATCCGTGATCGGCAAAGGAGAAGAGTGTCTCGGCGAACGGCTTCGATGCGTTCATCAACGCACCGCGAACGGCGCTCCGCTGATCTTCTCCGATGTGCTTGTCCAGTCCACCCCAGAAGAGAAGGATGGGCGCGTTCTGCCGCGCCGCGCGATCGAGAAGCGCGGGCGCGATGCCGCCGCCGTAAAACGAAACGGCCGCGGAGAGCGGAAGGATCGAATTGGCGATATAGGACACGCGACCGCCCATGCAGAATCCAATCGACGCGAAGCGGCCGTTGCACGTCTTGTCAGAGGACAGCAACTCGAAGGTCGCGCGGATGTCCGCCTCGAGGCCTTCGTTGGTCAGCTTGCTCATGAGAGCTCGCACGCTGTTGAAATCGTCGTAACGCCCTTCGAATCCCGGCTCGATGCGATGGTAGAGCTCGGGCGCGGCAGCGAGGTATCCGAGGTTCGCGAAGCGCTGCGTCACATCGCGAATGTGCGCGTTCACGCCGAACGCCTCCTGAAAAACGAGAATGGCCGGAACTTTGTCCGACTTTTGCGGACGGGCGACGAAGACGCGCATCTCGCCGCCGTCGCTCACCGGAACGGAAAGGAAGTCGCTCATCGCTGGATCACATCAATCTCGCTGTAGAACGTGTTTCCCCACGGATCATCGTTCTCCGCCTCGAAGAAATCGAAGAGCAGATAACGAAATGCACCGAGAGTGCCGGAGAAATCGCGGATGCTGACGCCGTACTGGCCGCCTTCGTCTTCAGGATCCCGCGTGTCGACAAAGGCGATCAATTTCCATCCGCGAGTTGCAGGATCGAGTTTCGTTGACGGTTCAGGATTGAAGTTCGGCTCGCTCCCGTCGGCGGCGAAGACTTTGTAGACCTGCGGCGCTCGTGAATCGGGATGCCACGAATACGAGTTGATCTGCGCGATGTCGATCTTCGCTCCGAAATCCATGCGCACACGCCCGCCCCAACTCGAGAATCCGAAGAAAACGTTCTTTGCCGGCTGATCGTCGTTGCTCGGCAGTTCGCCGTCCGTGAGCGCAGCGAGCGCGGCGCTGTTGCCGTCGAGAGCACCGGCGATCAGCGTGACCGTCGCCTTGGCGGCGGCGTCGTCGCGGATAGGAGAGGGAACGCGCTTGAATTTGAACTGCGGCGTCTCCGCCTCGCCGACGTTCCGATCGACCACGACCTCCACCTTCTGCAATGGATGCGCTTCGGTATTGAAAATCAAGCGATCAACAGAATTATCATTACTAAATAATAGATATAAATACTTCAGCGTCTCAGCGAGGAAGTAGCTGGGCATCAGGTCGCCCTTCTCCATCGTCTCCACGCTCTTGAGCGTGGTGTAGCCAGCGTCGGTGCGGCAATTCTTCACCAGGGCATCGAAGAACGTGCGCCCCATCGCGATGTACTGCGGATCGTGAGTGTAGTGATGGAGGTAGTACGCCGACTCGATGATCTCCGGTCGCAGCGGATATGCGGCTGCGGTCACTTTCATCGTGCGGTAGTTGATCGCTTCCGGTTCGATGCCGGCGAGAGTCCACATCTTGAAGCAGGAGGCTTCGAGCCGCTGGGCACGCGGCATGTCTCCTGCCAATGCGAGGACCGCCGGGAGAAACGCATGCAGCGCGCCGAATTCCGGCTTGGTGATCTTGCCGCTATCCATGTTCACTTCGCCGTACCAGGCGCCGTCGGCGACATATTTGTTCACCGCATCGATGCTGGTGCGCCACATCGATTGGCAATCGCGATCGCCGAAGAGACGCGCGCACTTCAGCAGGTACTCGTAATAGGAATCGATGCCGCCGCCGACATGACTGGTGCGACTAATCCATTGTCCGGAGTCGACATCGATTTCTTCGCCGACCAGTCCGATCTTCGACCGCCGGTCATAGAGCTGCACGAGCGCGTTCTTCGCCTTGTCGAAGTACACCGGCTTGTGCGTGAGCTTCGACAGCGCTCCGAACTCGAGGATCAGCGTCCCGATCTCCGCGGGGTTCGATTTCGAGCCGCTCGTTTTTCCGGTGCGCAGGTTCACGAAGCGGTACGGCATTCCTGTCGGCGAGTTGAAGACCGGCAGCAGACGGGTGCCGAGGTCGTCGGCGAGTTGCAGGAGCTTCTGGTCGTGCGTCAGCTCGTAGGACGAACGAAGTTCTGGACGGAGATGTCTCTGTCGAATGACAGCTTCTCGTCAATCAGCTTGCGCGCTTTGTCGGCTTCGTCGTTGAAGCCCATGAGGATCAGCGTGTCGAGCGAATCAATGGGCGTCATCAACAGCGATTGGCCGTACCAATCGCGCGGCGTCTTGCTGATCGGGCGGAGCTCATCGTGACCCCACGCGTACTTTTCGTAGGCCTGCCAGGAGAAGAGGAATTCGGAGCGGACGCGATCGGCGAGAGTGTCGCCGAGGGCGGCGGCGCCACACTGAAGACAGAATAGAATAATGAGTATCTTTCTCATGCAGTATTCTCCGCCGCGCGGGATGCTCGATACCGATCGGCGGCGACGGCGATAACGATGATGACGCCGATGATGATCTCCTGCACGTAATTCGGCCAACCCATTTGCTGGCAGCCGTTGCGAAGCAGCGACATCACCAGCGCTCCGATCATCGCGCCGGGAATGCTTCCCTCGCCGCCGCTGAGACTTCCTCCGCCGATGACGACCGCGGCGATGACATCGAGCTCCACGCCCACCGCAACGGTTGGATCGCCTTGCCGCAGCCGCGACATCTGCGTGACTCCGGCGAGGCCGAAGAAAAGTCCGGCGATGCCATAGATCCAGATCTTGAGGCGATCGGTGTGAATGCCGCACGCGCGTGCGGCGAGCTCGTTCGAGCCGATGGCGAACACGCGCCGGCCGAACACCGTGTTGCGCAGCACGAGCGTCATCACCGCGGCGAGCGCGATCGTCAGCCACACGCCGGGCGCGAACAGCATCCACGGCCGCGAGGGGAAGGTCACTGCGAGCTCGTTGATCCAGGTCGGCGGCGCGTTGACGGTCTGCTGATTGGCAAAGTACTTCGCAACACCGCGCGCCACGCCTAACATGCCAAGGGTGGCGATGAACGGGACGACGCGCAGGGTGGTGATTGCCAGGCCGTTGATGAATCCGACGACGGCGCCGATCGCCACTCCCGCGGCGACCGCAGCAATCGGCGCAAATCCATCGCGCAATGCGACAGCGGTGATCACGCTCGCCAGCGCGATCGACGACCCGACCGACAAATCGATACCGCCGCTGATCATCACGATGGTCATTCCGAGAGCGCCGATCGCGACGATGACCGTTTGCGCGAGCACCACCCGAAGATTTGTCGTCGACAGGTAGCGCTCCGGCGATCCGGTGAGCAGCGCAAACAGCAGCGCGACGCCGACAAGGCCGATCACGGGCGCGAGGATGTTTTCCAGCACCTTCATCCGACGGCCACTTCCATCACGCTCTCCGGAGTCCACTCCGACACCGGCCGCGCGGGCGAAAGCCGTCCGCGCGTCATCACCGCGATCCGATCGCAGACTGCGAACAGCTCCGGCAGATACGAGCTCACCATCACGATCGCTTTGCCCGAGGCGGCGAGCTCCGAAATCTCGCGGAAGATGTCCGCTTTGCTTCCGATGTCGATTCCACGCGCGGGCTCGTCGAGCAGGAGGATCTCGGCGTCCTGATGCAGCAGCCGTGCGACCGCGACCTTCTGCTGATTTCCGCCCGAGAGCCGGAACACGCGGCTGCGCGCGCTCGCGGCTTTCACACGCAGCTTTCGTATCACTTCTTCAGTTTGCTGCGCCTGCCGCCGCAGATCGATCCAGCCCCATCGCGCACACTTCGAGAGGCGGCTCATCGTGACGTTGTCGGCAATCGAGAGCTGCAGCGCCAGTCCTTCGCGCTTGCGGTCTTCGCTGAGGTAGCCGGCATTCCGAATTGCTTTGAAGAGCTGGCGAAGAAATTCCGTGCGCCCCGAGCCGATCACCCCCGCAATGCCCACAATCTCCCCTCGGCGCAGCTCCAGATTGCCGAAAGAGAGAACGACATCGTTCCAGATGACGTGCTTCCTCTCGACAACAGCATCGAGTTCTCGCCCCACCATCATGGAGATGAGCTGTTCGTCGGTCACCGATTTCAAATCTCCCGTTCCGACGCTCACGCCGTCTCGCAGAACGGTGTAGCGATCGGCGATCTCGCGCACCTCTTCGAGAAAATGGCTGACGTAGACGATCGCCGCCCCTCGCTCGCGAAGCTGTCGAATCAGATGGAAGAGTCGTTCGACGTTGGCGCGCTGCAGGCTGCTGGTGGGCTCGTCCATCAGAATGACTCGCGCGTTCGACGACAACGCGCGGCAGATTTCCACCACTTGCTGATCGGCGAGTGACAGCGCCCCTGTGCGCGCTCGCGGATCGATATCGCCTCGGCCGAACTCTTCGAGCAGTGCCGCCGCACGGCGTAGCAACTGTCCTCTTCGCAACCAGCCGCGAGAGGACGGCTCGACGCCGAGCAGAATGTTCTCCGCAGCAGAAAGATGCGGACACAACGCAAGCTCCTGGTGAATGTAGGCGACCGCGCCGCCGCGACGGATCGTGCCCGCATCGGGCCGCAGCAGTCCGGCGATGATATTGAGCAGCGTGCTCTTGCCGGCGCCGTTCTCGCCGATCAGCGCGTGCACCTCCCCGGAATCGATGGCGAAGTCGACTCCGCCAAGCGCCGCGGTCGCGCCAAATTTCTTCTCGATACGGATCAGTTCAAGTATTCCCATTAATTATTTGGCAAACCAGTTGCACTCATTCGCCTCCGCAGATGAGAGATGGAGCTGATAAGGAGAAATCGATGAAAACAAAGGCCGTACTTGCTTTTATGATCGCATTTCTGCCGATCACAGCCGCACATGCAGCTCAACCGGGCACAGTGATCCTCAGCTTCGGAACGATGTACGGAGTCGATGGGCCGTTCATCGACAGCACATTCATTCGTGGAGTACGGGGAGATGAGCTGCCGTGGATTGTCGGCAGCGCGCGCGGGTCGTTGACGACTGACGGTCACCTGCGGCTTGGCGTGAGAGGAATTGTGTTTGCGAATGATGCTTCTGTACCAGCAAATCTCCGCGGCATCAACGACGAATCGCAGTTCCGCGGCCTGGTCAGTTGCCTGATCGAGAACGGGAAGAAGATTGGCACGGTCAATATCACAACGGTTGGTTTTCCGGCAACGCAGTCCGGCGACTCCGATATCGATACCTTTGTCGCTCTCCCCGGGCAATGCGTCGCTCCCATCATTTTTGTGATGTCCGGGTCGGAAGATAAGTGGTTCGCAGTCACGGGCGCGGAACAGTAAGCTTTCGCGATCGTGCGGGAAGTTCGCATCGATCCGACGTTCGAGAGTTGGCAATCGGCGGCGCGTTCCCTTCTTCGCGAAGGGATCGCGCCGGCTGATGTGCAGTGGAACGACGGGTCGGTCGTGCAATCGTCGCTGCTGACGCTCAGCGCGCCGCGCGCGATGGAGCCGGTCACCGAATATCGCGTTCCGGCGCGCTTCATCGAGATGGCGCAGCGCGCCGCAACGCATTCGGACCCGGAGCGGTGGGCGCTTCTCTATCGCGTTTTATGGCGCATCATCCGCGAGAATCACGATCTACTCGACGTGGAGCGGGACACCGACGTCGCACGCCTCTCACACCTTTCCCAACCGACCGCCCGCCCCTTCGTGCCCGACACGCAATCAGTCGACACGCTGCGCGAAGCGGTGAAAGAGTGTCGCGGCTGCGATCTCTACAAATATGCGACGCAGGCGGTGTTCAGCCGCGGACCGCAGAACGCGCGCGTTGCGCTGGTCGGGGAAGTTCCGGGCGATCAGGAGGACCTGCGCGGCGCGCCGTTCGTCGGACCGGCGGGCGAAGTCCTCGACCGTGCTCTCGCCGAAGCGCAGTTGCGGCGCGATGATCTGTACTTCACCAATGCGGTGAAGCACTTCAAATTCGAGCGCGTCGGAAAGCGCCGCATTCACAAGACGCCGTCGCCCGTCGAAGTAGCGGCGTGCCGGCCGTGGCTCGAAGCGGAGTTCTCCGTCGTTCGCCCGCAGATCGTCGTCTGCCTCGGCGCGACGGCCGCGCGGTCGATGCTCGGCGATCAGTTTCGCCTCATGAAGCAGCACGGCCAGTGGATCGAAAGTCGCTGGGCGCTGCGCACGATGGCCACGATTCATCCGTCGGCAGTGCTGCGCGCCGACGATCCGCCGATGCAGGAGCGCAACTACGTGATCTTGCGTGACGATCTGCGGAAGGTTGCCGCGGCTCTGACGGCCGTGTCATCCTGAGCGCAGCGAAGGATCTCAAGTTACGCAGCTTGAGATCCTTCGCCGTCTGCGCGGCTCAGGATGACACTATTTCAGATAGCGGTCCAACGGCGGATGCAGCAGCTCCTGCGACTGCGGCGCGTCGAGATTCGCAGGCGTCATCAGCGTTACGCCGGTGTCGACGCGCTTCTGAATCGGCTTGCCGAGGAGGTGGTCGACGAGAGTTTTGACGCCGAGATCGCCCATGCGAAATGGATTCTGGACGACGATGCCCTGCAATTTTCCGGCGCGCATCGCCTGGACGAAGATGTCGCTGGCATCGAAGCCGATGAAGCGGATCTTCCCCGCTTTGCCGGAATCCTCCAGCGCGAGCAGCGCGCCGGCGGTCGATGACTCGTTCGGAGTGAACATGCCGTCGATGTCGTTTCCGAATCGATTGAGAAGATTCTCGGCGGCGCTCTTGGCAGTGTCGCGCGTGGCGCCGGCGTACTGATTCGATGAAATCACCTGAATTCCCGGATACGTTTTGATCTTCTCGACGAACCCCTTCTCGCGCTGTTCCGTGCTGAAGACGCCCTCCTGATAGCGAAGGACGAGGACTTTGCCTTTGCCGTTCAGCAGGCGCGCCATTTCATCGGCCGCGAGCTCACCGCCGTGGTGATTGTTGCTGGCGACGAAGCTGATCGGATCGTTCGACTCGAGGGCGGAGTCGATCACCACTGTCGGAATGTTGGCGCGCTTCGCTTCTTCCACCGGCCGGACGAGCGCGTTTTTGTCGAACGGCGCGAGGACGATTCCGTTCACGCCCTGTGTCAGAAAGCCTTCGACGACCTGCACCTGCTGCTCGCGATCGTCTTCGCGCATCGGTCCCTTCCAGATGATGTTCACCTTGACGCCCTGCGCAGCCTCGTCCTCTGCCGCTTTCATCGCGCCGGCGTGAATGCTCTTCCAGAACTCGTGCGTGGAACCCTGCGGGATGACGGCGATGGTGAACGATTTTGTTTGTGCCGTCTGCTCGTGTCGCGCGCACGCCACGACCAGGAAAAGTGCCGCCGCGAGTTTCTTCATCGCTGCAGAGTATCGTAGAGCGGTTGCGCAGGAACGACTGAAGGCCCCTCCTCTGAAGCGACGACTCTCGAGATATGGATCTTGTCGTTGTCCGGAAGCGTGAGCGTCTTCGCATCCGCCGGCACATCAAATATATACGAGAATACATACGAATATTCGTACGATGCGTTGGCTTTGAACGACGCCACCGGCGCCCGCCTGATGAACCCCGGCGTCAGGCCCGTGTACTCCAGCACCATCCGCTTCCGCGGCGGCGCATCGGGAGGAGCATCCGCGCGCGGCGGCAGCACCTCTTCGTGGCGATTCCACGTGCGGTTGTCCCACTGGCCGATGTAGCCGCTGCCGCTTTGCACGGTGACATTCACCGGCCGGTCGCCGATCCGAAATGTCGCCGGCTGATCGCCGTCGCCGTACGCGAGCACGGTTACGCGACGCGTGCTCGGGGGAAGGGTCACCGTTCGGCTCGTGGCATGCAGTTCTTCGAGCTGCGACTTCCGCAGCGGCTTTGGAGTCAACTTCACCGCGAACGTGCGGAGCTGATACGGCTTCAGATTCGTTACCAATGTCGCGCCGGCGGTCGCCGCCGAGGGCGGCGGCGCCACACCGAGGGGCATTTCCTGTCCATTGACTTCGCGTGCGGAGCGAATCGGAACGGCGAATGTTAGGCGCACGTCCCGGGGAGCCTTTCCATCGAGCTCCACGATGCGCACGATCGTCTCATCGCTGTCTTCCGCTTTTTTCACCGCCAGGACGCGCACGCGGCTGTTGTTGAGCTTCAGCAGCGAGAATGATTTGCCGAGGGAGCCGGGGTGCTTCGCCGAAACGAAGGCGATGAGCGGCTGATTGAGGCGGAGCGCCTGCCAGTCCGCCGGATGCGTGCCGCTGTGGCTCGCAAGCCCATACACGAATTCGTGATGTCCCCAATCCTGCGTCGCCTGATCGCTGTAGGCGCGGCCGTTGCCTTGGCCGAGTCCCGGCGTGTAGATCAACGTCAGGCGAAGCGTGCTGTCGTCGGGCTTATCCGATCCGTACTTGCAGTCGCTGAGGACCGTCACGCCATACGCGCCGCTGCGATCGGTCAAATCGAACCAATGATGCGACGGCACCTCATATTTTTTCGGATCGTTGTTGCCGCGCTGAATGGTGCCCACCTCCCAGTTGTACGTCGCCAGAGGATTCGACGCCGTTAGAGGAAAGGAGGCCTTCAGCGCCGCCTCCGGAGTTTTCCAGTCAAACGCGTTCGCGAACTCGATGCGATTGCCGGCGTCTCCCGCGGCGAGGCGAATGGTCTGCGCGAACTTCGATCCTTCGCTCTCGCGCGTAATCTCCAGCGCCACGCGTGCCGCCCCGCTCTCGACGATGCGCACCGTCGCCGGACCGGACACGAAGCCGCGCGGCGGCTTCTGCTGATCGGCCCAGTCCATGTTCCACGCCGGCCAGTCGTGCGGCTTTTCGGTCTGAAATGCCAGTCGCGCGGAGCTCGACAACAGCTCTTTCTTCAGCGACTTATCGAAGATGCTGGCGACGTCGCCATCGCTGTCAATGCGAATGCGATAACGCGCGTTCTCGAGCGAGCTCTCAGAAACGTGTAGGACAGCCGCCCTCGGCTGTCCGGACAGCGGAGGGCCGCTGTCCTCCACGTCATACACCGCAAACCCTACCGCCGGCACGCGCGCGAGAAAAATCGCCTTGCCGTTCGAAACCTGCGAAGGCACTTCGACGCCATCCGGTCCGAACACGCGGACGGGTTTGTCGGAGGGAACCTCGACGACGTCTTCGCGCGCGACATTCAGAGGGTTGTACACGACGATCGGAGTGCCTTTTGTTTGCGTGTCGAGCGCAGAGGCGATCGTGTCGGTCGCGTTTGTCAGGACGTCGGCGAACTGGTTCATCGCCAACACATCGTCGTTCCACGAATACTCGTACGCTTTCGGCGTCGAAGTGCCGGCGGCGATGTCGTGAAACTGTCCGCCCATCACCCAGCGTCCACGCGTTGTTGAGGCGCTCCATCGGATATTCGTGACCGAACAAGGCCGCCGCGACGGAGGCCTTTTCAGCAGCGTCGGCGAGCAGCTCGTTCTTGCGGTTCCATCGCTTCTGATAGGCCTGCGACGTCAGCGAGCCGGCCGAGTGCTGCGTCAGCTCGAGGTCACCTTTGTAGCGCGGCAGGCGTGCCGCCTCTGCCGGTGTGATGTCCAGAAACATCTGCTCCGCGGTCGATGAGAGGACGCGGAGCGGCCCGTCATTCTTGGTGACGATCGATTCGAGCAGACTCACGGAGGACTCGCGCGGAGCGCCGCCGGTATCCCCCGTGCCGTAGTAGTGATAATCGGTATAGAGGCCGCTCGCCTGCCCGTTCTTGTTTACCCGCGCGGGCCAGTCGATGAAATTGCGCGCATTGGGCGGCGGCGTGCTGTTTGAAATGTCATACGTGATGTCTCCGCTGTAATCGCCCGGATTGAACGCCGCGAGGACGGTTGCCCCATCCGGTCCCTCCCACACTCCGACGTTGAACGGGATCCCGACAGCCGATCCCCACGTCAGCTTTTGGGTGGAGAAGCCTTTGATACCGCTGTGCGCGAGGATGCTCGGCAGCGACGCTGGAAAGCCGAAGCAGTCGGGCAGCATGTACTCGGCGCTGGCTCGGCCGAACTCGCTGCGAAAATAGTGATTGCCGTAGAGCACCTGCCGGATGAGCGACTCGGCCGAAGGGGAATTGACGTCCCCTTCCTCCATCGAGGAGCCGGCAGGAAACCATCGTCCCGCCGCGACATACTTTTTCATGATCGCGGAATCGGCCGGGTAGTACTCCTTCATCATCCGATAACGGTTCGCCCCGCTGAAGTTGAAGATGTAGTGTGGGTACTTCTCAAAAAGTGCGAAATTATCGTGCAGAGTTTTGGGTAAGAATTCTGCGATCGTGCGCGGGTACTCCCAACGCCATTCGGTGTCGAGATGCGCGTACCCGACCACGTAGAGAGTCGGCTGCTTCGTCAGATCGGGCGAAGTCGCCGCGAGCAATGAGAGCAGAATGAGCGTCCGCACACTCAGTCCTCAGTCCTCAGTCCTCAGTCCTCGGACTAGAACTTCAATCCCACCGAGAAGCGGAATGTCCGCGCCGCCTGGTAATTGCTTTCAGTCTCCGGCTTTCCGAAGCCCGGCGCTTTAATGTAGTTCACGCCCTCAACCGGTTTTTCCGTGAAGGGGTTGAATGCTTTCAGACCGCCGGCAGGACACTCTGGATTTTGCGTGGAGGTGCCGGTGCAGTCGACGGCGGTCAGCACTTCTTCATTGAATGCCTCTACTCCTCGCTCGTTCAAGAGATTGAGAATCTCCGGCTGAATGAAGAACTCGACTCCTCGCGCCACCTTCACTTTGTAATTGATCGCCAGATCTGTGCGGGTAATGTTGTCGCTCCTGATCGTGCCGCGCCCGCCGAAGAAGTACGTGACCGATGCCGGCGGGTTGAGATAGCCCGGGTTGGTCACATAAGGTCTGGAATCAATCACCCCGTCGACGGACGTCGGCGTTCCGGAATCAAAGCTCTGGAGAACGCTGAAATTGAAGGCCCCCACGCGTGTCGGCAGATCGTACGAGCCGTAGAGTCTCAGGCGGTGGCGTTGATCGCCTGTGAGGTAGCCCGTCGGGTAGTTCCAACGAGGCTCTCGATATTCCGGATACCACCCCTCCTCGCCGACCAGCGGTCCGCTGCCGGTGTTCTCGCCGATGAGATTGCCCTTGAGAGACGACCAGGTGTAGTTACCGCCGACATCAAATCGCGGCAGCAGCCGATAGCTGAATTGCGTCTGGATCGCTCTGTACCTGCGGTTGTAGATACCGTTGTCCGTGCGGATGATGGCCAGATCGGACGGGTTGCCGAACTGGTCCTTCGTCTTACCGGTCGAAGCATCGCGGTACGAGGTATAGAAGCGATCCCAGTTTCGGAAGATGAAGTCGGCGCGTGCAAATCCTCGTGTTCCGAGGACCGTTCCCGCTCCGAGGGACCACTCGTTCGTGCTCGGCGTTCTCAGGCCATTCGGATCGAGAATGCTGTCGACGCCCGGAATGGAGGGACTCGTGCGGAACGGACGCCGATCGGTACCACCGTTGGCGAAGAACCAGTCCATGACCATTTGGATGGCG
>WNGB01010155.1_pt1 | contig 13107 bp, 14 predicted proteins | sample 5400681 | NCBI WGS metagenome assembly WNGB01 (sample SAMN13153367, study PRJNA577476) | soil metagenome | isolation source: 115 cm soil or saprolite under grassland replicate 2 | place: USA:California | collected 2016-06-15 | reverse complement strand
AGTCGCCTCCATGGCTAGTACGGCTGAGACGGTGCTGCTCATCGACGACGATCCCGGATTTCGGAGCGCGTATCGCAAGCTCCTCTCGGCCGAAGGGTTCCGCGTGCTCGAGGCGGGCACGGTCGAGAAAGCCGAAGCCCTGTTCCACGCCGAGCCGGCGCGACTGGTCGTGCTCGATCTCATGCTCCCTCCGTCGGGACGGCCCGAAGCGGGGGCGAGCTTGTGCAGCCGGCTGCTCGCGCACCGCTCGACAACGAAGGTCGTGGTGGTCTCTGGAACGGGCGAAACGCGGCTGGCACTCGGGTTGGTCCAGAGCGGCGCCTACGACTTCATCGGCAAGCCGGTGGATCCCGATGTCCTTCTGATGGTGCTGCGGCGAGCGGTGGCTCGACTCGAGCTCGAGGATCGCGTTGCCGAGCTGGAAGCTCGGGTTTCTTCCACCGAGAAGGGACCCTTTCTACTCGGAGGTTCGGAGTCGTTCGTCGCGGCGCGACGGATGGCCGAGCGCGCCGCTCCGACCGACGTCCCCATTCTGCTGACCGGCGCCACCGGGACGGGCAAGGAGGTTTTCGCCGCATTTTTGCATGCCCGCAGCCGGCGCGCGGAGGGTAACCTGATAACGGTCAATTGCGGCGCGCTACCGGCGAGCCTCCTCGAGAGCACGCTGTTCGGCCACAAGAAGGGGGCGTTCACCGGTGCGATTCGCGATGAACCGGGCCTTTTCGCGGCCGCCGACGGCGGGACGCTCTTCCTCGACGAGATCGGCGACATGGAACCGTCGCTGCAAGTTGCTCTCTTGCGCGCTCTCGAATCGGGCGAAGTGCGCCCGGTCGGCGCCACCAGCGCGGTCAAAGTCCACGTTCGCATTATCTCGGCGACGCACCAGCCGCTCGATCGAAAAACGCAGGAGGGGACCTTCCGTCAGGATCTTTACTGGCGCATTCGAGGCATCGAGATTGCGCTTCCTTCGCTCATGGATCGGACGGGCGATCTGCCGCTTCTGGCGCAGCATTTTTTGAATCAGGCGCGCGCCGTCGTGCCCGGCACGGGACCGACCACGCTCTCACCGGGCGTTCTCCGCCGCCTGGAGGCCTACGATTGGCCAGGCAATCTACGTGAGCTGCGGCACGAGATGCAGCGGGCGCTGGTGATGGCTGCGGGGCGGAGGCAGATCGAGGAAGAAGATCTATCGCCAACGTTGCTCGCGCCATCGCGCAAGGAACCCGGCACGACGACCACCGCGTCCGCGCAGGCCGGCGAAAAGCAAACCATCCCGCTCGAGACGGCCATCGCCGATCTGGAACGTCGCGAAATCGCCGCCGCGCTGGCGGCGTCGAACGGAAATCGCAGCCAAGCAGCACAAGTTCTGGGCTTGTCGCGTCAGGGTCTGCTCAACAAGATGGCGCGCCACGGGATCAAGTAAACATGCCTGAAACACCGTACCCACGTTGGTGACGGCGGTTCGTTGAAAAAATCGAGAGAGGGGCCGGGCGCAACCCCGGCCCCCTTCTCGGCACATGTTGCTCATTGCGGGCAGAGTCACTCGTCCGCAATGACTTGCTTCAGGCGCCCTGCGTAGAACGGATTGGGTGACTGGGCCAGCATCTCGCGAGCGCGCCGCGCTGCTTCGGCGCGCTGGCCCGAGCGCCCGAGCGCTTCGATCATGAGAACTTCCCGTTCCATGGCCAGTGCGCCTGCCGGAAACGCGGCCGCGTGTCGACCGAGCGTCACGAGCGCCGCGCCTGGGTTGCTCGCCACCTGCCGCTTCGCTTCGAGCAAGATCGATAGCTCGGCGGACACGCTTCGATCCTCGTCGACCGCCGGCGACGCCACTTCCGCCGGCGGCGCCGGTGGAACGTCGTGATTCGATTCGCGCGCGGGTGGCTCGGTCTGCTGGCGTTTCGCTCGGACGCCGGGAGGAGGCGATGTTGCCGGCAACATCTCGGGGGGCGACGCCGCCAGCGGCGGAGCGGTCGGCGCTTCGGACGAAGGCGCCGATGACGCCGAGACCGCCGGGCGATGGTCGCCTGCGGCTACGATCTCGGCGGGCGGCGAGGCGAGGTCACGCCAAGCCAAGAGGCGTGCGCGAACCACCGGCACGCCGGTGACGACAGCCACCGCACTTGCAACCCCGAGCCCAAAACCCGCCGCGGCGGCCTTGGACAACAGCCCCACGCCGAGACCCACGATGGGTGCCGCTGCCAGCCGGCCGACCCTTCGCTCGCCACGCATTCGGCTGCTCTCCGGAAGAGGTCGCGTAGCCTTTCCGGCCGAGAGAAGCGCGCGCGCCAGCGGATCGGCGTCATCGGAGTGCTTCCATCGCGAAGGTGGTCTCAACATCGAACATCTCCTCGGGCTCGCGCGCGAAAACGAGCGACGGCTTTGGCGAACGCCTTTCGGGCAGCGTGCAGACGTGAGTAGACGGTGCCCAGCGGAAGGCCCAAAATCGAGGCGATTTCCTCACACGGCAGCTCGTCGATCTCGAACATGGCGAGCAGCGCCCGCTTCTCCAGATCGAGCTCATCGAGAAGGGCCTCGAGCACGCGGCGACGTTCTCGCACGGCCAGCTCGTCTTCCGGGCTCGTGCCATCCTCGTCGATGGTGTCGTGAACCTGATCGACCGAGAGCTCTCGGCGCAGGTGCCCCCGCCTTCGCTGGGCGTAGGCCACCCGCAGGCAGATCGAGTAGAGCCAGGTTGTCATCCGAGCGTCACCGCGGAACGAGGAGAGCCGTTGGTGGACGACGACGAACACTTCCTGCAGAGCGTCGTCGAGGTCGCGGTCTCGAACCCCGAACCGCTGCAGACATGCCCAAACGAAGTCGACGTGCCGTCGGTAGACCTCATCGACGCGAAGCGGCAGCGAAGAGGCTTCCCCGCTATCCAGCGTCTTTCCGATCGTTTCCGCGACGGTCATGGGCATACGTCTGCTCTTTTCAGTGCCGCGAGGGCACGCCCGCCTTCATGAAAAACGCACGTTCACGGAAAAAGCACGCCTAGCGAGAAAAAAAGCCCCAGTGTGGCGACCGGCTGCTGAAATCCGACCGCCGGGCATGCGTCGGCAACGTAAGTTGGCCGCGTGAGCGGTACGGTGCCCTCCGCACCCGCTTCAGCCACTGCGCTCTCGCTGAATCGAATCGAGGCGGCGGTCGTCATCGATCCTGCATACCAGGCATGCGTACCAGCACCGGACACCGGAGCGGCTTCGCTCTTGACCTGGACCGCCCCGAGCATCCCGTAGGCGCAATGCGCCAGTGCGAAGGGCGGCACGCGTACCGTTTCGACGCACGCACCGAGCCGCGCCGCGGTGAGCCCCAACGAAAACTGACCCCCCTCGCTCGAACGCGGGAGCCAAAGACCGCCGATGGCACTCGAGACGCGATCGCTCACCCGATAGCGGAGCCCGACGCCGAGTCCCGTCGTGGGGCGTGGCACGGATCCCAAGGTCCAATGCGCCTGGGCCAGCGTCGACCACGAACGATTCGCCCATCGCGCCGGATCGCGCCGTCGTTCGGCCTCGTCGAGCTCGGGCGTTCGATCGACCACTCGCACGTCCTCGGCCCGTGTTGAAGGCGCTGGCGCCGATCGCGCTTCGACGGGTAGGCGCTCGATCGAGAGGGCGATGGCCAGCGCAACGGCATCGGCAAGCGGCGCGCAGCTCGCGGCATCGGTGTGCAGCTCGCGCGACTTGCTCGGCTCGCTCTTCTCTTGCAGAGAAAGCGTCGCGATCAACATTCCTGCCTCTCGCCGGACCACGCCCCGTACCCTAGGCCCGTCAGGCCGTGAGAATGGATCGCCGCCGACCAGCGCGGCCACCTTTTGGCGAAGTGCCTGTTCGGACGGGCATTGCTCGGCACCCGTTTCCCGCACCCATGAAAATCGAGCTGGTTGCGCGTCCGCGCCGCGCGTGACGAGAGCGGCAAGGACAGCGCCGAGATTCGCGTAGAGCATGCTCGCGCGCAGCTTCGCCATTCGGGTCTATCTAGATCGCTGCGGCGCGATCCGCAAAGTCGCATTCATTTTTCTTGAAGGATGAATGATGGTGCGCGCACCAATACATGTCGCCAAACCGTTACTGGAGGATCCATGATTCGTTCCGGCCGCCCCGTGGCGCTGGCTATCGCGTCGCTCGCCTTGGCCTTGGTCATGCTCTTACCTTCCGAGCTCGCGGCCAACGTGGACGTGCGCCTCTCGCTCGCGGAGCTGACGCGCAGCTCGACGGGGATCGCCACCGTCACCTGCGTCGAGCGACATAGCGAGTGGGAAGGCGCGCGAATCATCACGCTTTCGCGCGTGCACGTCGATTCGGTCCTGGCCGGAGAGCTACCCACGGCCGAGCCGATCGTGCGGACGCTCGGCGGCTCGGTCGGAAGGCTCGCACAGATCGTCGAAGGGGAGCCAGAGCTCGCTCCCGGTTCGCGCGCTGTCCTCTTTCTGCGCGAGCGGACCGCGGGCGGCTTTCAGGTCAGCGGTCGCGGTCAGGGGCAATTCCCGATCGTGGCGAGCTCGGAAGGCCGGCCCTTTCTGGTCCGTCATCCCGGTTTGGGAATGTTGGTGGACCTTCCAGGCCGGCCGAACGCCAAGCTGACGGCGGCTGTCTCGGTGCTCCACGGTCTGTCGGTCGATGCAGCGCAAGCGGCGATCCAGCTCGCCTGGGAGAAGACCCATGCGCGCTGATCGCTTCGCGCTGGTGGTGGTGGTCGGGTTGGCTTCGCTGCTGGCTTCGGCAGACGCCGGTGCTTTCTGCCGAACCCCGGCGACTGCCGAGAATCTGTCTGTCGGTCCCGCCCTCTGTCCGGTAGGAGCCCCGCCCGTCTACTGGAAGAGCGCCTGCGTCGGTTATCACGTGAACGAGGCGGCCTCGAGCCACCTTTCCTTGAGGGACGCGAGCACCATCGTTCGACAGGCGTTCCTGGCCTGGACCAGCCCGGGACAAGTTTGTTTTCCATCGATCGAAGTCGTGGCGCTGGCGCCAACGACGACACGAGAGGTCGGCTATGACCACGAGAACATTTTCGTGTTCCGCGACGACGTTATACCGGACGCGGCCGAGCCGACCCTCCAACTCACGACCGGCACGTTCGACAAGGAGACCGGGGAGATTCTCGACTTCGATGTCGAGACCAACATGACAATCCCATTCATCCTCCAAGAGTCAGCCGATGCCGGCGCCGCCGATGCAGGGGAGGCGATGGCTTTTGACCTGCGTTTCGTCATGACCCATGCAGCGGGACATTTTCTCGGGCTCGGCCATTCGTGGCAGGATCCGGATGCGGTCATGTGGGCGTCGACGAACCCTGGGCCCATTGCCTTGCCGTTCATCAAAGCCGATGATGCTGCCGGCATATGCGCAATCTATCCCGAAGAAGGGCGCACGACCGCCGACAGCTCGGGAAATTCGATTACCGTCGCAGCGAGCGCGTGCGATCTCTTTCTTCCGCCATCCTCCTGCGGTCCTCCCGCGATCCACCACGGTTGCTCGATCGGGCTCGGCGGGCAGGGGTCGAGCTTTGCCGGCGCGGCGTTTCTGGCGCTGGCGTGTGCGTTCCTTTTACGACTTGTTCCACAGCCGGAACCTCCCCGCTCTCTGACCGGACAGCGAATTCAGCGGTCGTCATCGAAGCGCTAGGTGAAAACCGAGCGCGAACAAGAGAGCGTTTCGAACCTCGATCATCGTCTCCGGCGCGACGTCTCCAACGTACGTTCGTAACCCCGCTCGGGGGACGGTCACGACGTGATGCAGATTGATGGCTGAGGGTCGCTTGAGCCCTACTTCCGATCCGACCACGACCTCGCTCGGCACGCCGCGAACGGTCGAGGTGAGGGGGGCGACGGTGACTGTATGAAGGCGCTCGATCATGTCATCGCGTGTCAGTACGAGCACGGGCCGCTTGTGGTCGGGCTTCGGGAACGAGAACATCCAGATCTCGCCGCGGGCTACTTCGGCCATACCTGCGCTCCGAGCACGGCCGCGAACTCATCCTCCTCCACTGGGTGCCGCTCGTACCCGCTCTGATCCCGGCGCACGGCTTCATCGTACTGGCGCCGCTCCAACCAAAGCACCAGCGCCTGTTTGATAGCAGCGGCCCGGGTGAGATGCGCTCGCTTTCTCTGGCGCTCGACTCCTGCCAACAGCGCTTCGTCGATACGAATTGCTATCAATTTCGACATACACGAAGTATTGCGTTCACGATAGGAAAGTCAATGGCTTCGCGGCCCTCGACTCCGCTCCCGCCGGATGGGTGCGTCGCGGCCTCAATCTTTGGCCGGAGGTCGAACGGTGACCGTCCCCTTTCGGGGCAGCGATGCGGTCATGCTCCAGCGACACTCGAGCCTCAAGTGGCCGTCCGAGCCGCCGCCGCGGAGCACGCGCGAACGAACGTCGACGGCCCGGCGCGCCACCAGCACACCTTCGACCGCCCCCGTCACATCGCTCCAAATCGCGCGGTCGAATCCCTGCCATCCAGTGAAGTCGACGACTCCGAATCCTTTGTCGACCTCCAACATCGTGACCTGCCCCCCCTCGAAGAACATTCCGAAGAGCTTGGGAGCCTGCGTGACGAGCGTCTCGCTGGAAATCACCCGCAAGAGCAGGCGATAGATTCCTCGAAAGTCCGCGATGGTCGACTCACGTCCGATCCGCCGAGAGAGCTCGAGTCCCGTCTCGCCGCACGCGCGGTTCATGGCGCCGTGAAGCTCTCGATACCAATCGATCGAATACCAGCCACTGGCCACGACCTCGCCGAGGCGCAGCGCTCGAGCGATATCGGGAGGCAGCTCCGCGAGCGTCTCCTCGACGCGATGGCTGCCGCGAAGGCGCTCGAGCGTCGTGAGGAACGAGCAAAAGGCCATCCCTTTGGCTCGCACGGCTCCAACCGCCATCCTCAAGCCTAGCACGAACGCTCGAATTTGCAGATTTGGCGCCAACCGAACGCAAACTACGGCGAGGCCGTCGGAATTACCCCGCATGCGAAACGAGCCGCGACGCCTGGCCAGCCTCGCTCCGCAGCAACGAGAAATCCGCTGTTCGGTCAGCAGTTGGTGTTTACTCGGCCCCGCCTGCGGTTTCGTGGGTTTGTGGCCGCTCCGACGATCGATCTGGTAGCGGAAATCTGCGGCGGTAGTGCTAGCTGGAAGACGCCCGGGTGGCGATCCCGAGCAGGGTGGCTGCGGTGATCCGCCATCCAGAACCGATTCCGGCGCGCGGCGGGCGAGCAAAAGGAGCGCGGTCGTTGTGTGCATTCCTCTTCGCGGTCGTCCGCGTTCCGGTGAATGCGATGTCGCAATCACGATTCGAACACCCATGCGGCCGGGTGGTCATACCGATCGGCTCATGCATTTCCGTTCGATGGAACGCATGGAGACAGATGGTCGCTTCGTGTTATGAATACATCGCTTCTTACCTGAGGTGGAAACATGAATGTCGAGGAGATCGTCCGTTGGGCGGCGGCGGTGACCGCGCTCGCATGCGGGTCTACGAGCGCGACGGGTACCGGTGGGCCCTCGAGCGGCCCGGGTGTTGGAGGAAGCGGCGGCGCCACGACGAGCAGCGGCACGGATACGGGTTCGAGTGGCAGCAGCGGGCCAGGTGGGGCCGGGGGTACAGCGGGAGTGGGAGGCAGCGGTCTCGATTTCGACGGCGGCTACGCGAGCGACTCGGCGGCCGCCGACGCGAAGCCCGACGGTTCGGTCACCGGCGCCGATCAAGACCTCGTTCGCTACGTCAATCCCTTCATCGGCACCGGTCCCGCCAACAGCTGGCTCGACTTCACGATGGCAAACGGCGACGTGTTTCCGGGAGCGGGGTACCCCCTCGGCATGCTCGCGCTGAGCCCCGACACCTCCTCGAAGCTTCCGGGCGGATACGATTACCGCGATACGAAGATCATGGGATTCAGCCTCACCCACTTCAGCGGTCGCGGCATCAACTGCTATCAGGATGTGCCCTTCATTCCGTGGGTCGGAGCCATCGGTCGTTCGCCTGGAACCAATGCAGCAGATTACGCGTCGAACTTCAGTCACGCCAACGAGAGTGCGTCGGCCGGCTATTACAAGGTGCATCTCGACGGTACGAACGTCGACGTCGAGCTGACCACCCTCGCGCGAGCAGGCATCGAGCGGTTCACGTTTCCGCGCGGTTCGCAAGCCAAGATCATCATCAACGCCGGCGGAGCGATCAACGGCACGACGGCAGCATCGGTCGCGATCTCGGCTGCCGACCGCACGATCACCGGATCGGCAACGAGCCACATCGGCGGGGGCAGTGCCCCCTATACGGTGCACTTCGTTGCGCGATTCGACGTGCCGTTCGCGTCATTCGGCACCTGGAATGCTTCGACGGTGACCGCTGGATCGGCGTCGAGCAGTGGAGCGGCGAGCGGGGCGTACGTCTCGTTCGACACCGCCACCAACACCGTCGCCCAGGCGAAAGTCGCCATCTCCTACGTGAGTCTGGCGAACGCCAAGCAGAACCTCGATGCCGAGATGGCCGGCACTGATTTCACCGCGATGAGGGGGGCCGCCGCAGCCGCGTGGAACAAGCGACTCAACTCGATTCAAGTCGAGGGGGGGACCGACGACCAGAAGAAGAGCTTTTACACGGCCCTCTACCATTTCTTCTTTCACCCGAACGTCTTCAACGATTCGAACGGGGACTACCTCGGATTCGACGGGCAAGTGCACCAAGTCGCCGCAGGTCACGCGCAGTACCACAACATCCCCGGATGGGATCAATACCGAACGCAAATACGCCTTCGCGCGATCTTGACCCAAGACGAAGCCAGCGACATCGCCGCTTCGCTGGTCAACGACGCAAAGCAGAGCGACGGACACATTCCGCGGTGGGAGCAAACCAACGCCGACTCGCACGGAATGAACGGCGATGGCGGGACGATCATCGTCAGCGAGGCGTACGCGTTCGGGGCGCGGAACTTCGATGCGGCCGCGGGACTGCGCGCGGCCATCGATGGTCAAGCCAAAGTACGTGAGAACAGCGCCGAGTACGTATCGCTCGGCTACGTGGCCCTAGAATCCGCAACCAATTCGGCTGCCCAGACGCTGGAGTTCAGCCAGGCCGACGCCGCCATCGCGCAGCTCGCGAAAGCGCTCGGCGACATGGCGACGTACACGACGTATGCAGCGCGGGGCAACAACTGGATGAAGCTGTTCAATGCTGGCACTGGATACATCCAACCGAGGCACCGCAACGGTACGTGGGACGCGACCCTCAGTCCGACCACCACCACTGGCTATCAGGAAGGAAGCGCCGCGCAATACCTATGGATGATCACCGATCCGCACGATTTGGTCGGCTTCCTCGGCGGCGCGGCGAAGACGATCGCACGCCTCGACACGTACTTCACGAAACTCAACGAAGTTCCCAGCAGCGCGTACGCGTTCATGGGTAACGAGCCCGATTTCCAAGATCCGTATGTCTATGACTTCGTCGGTGCGCCGGCGAAGGCGGCGGCCGTTCTGAGGCGCATCCAGAACGAGCTCTTCTCCAACCAACCAGGCGGAATGCCGGGCAACGACGACGCCGGCTCGACGTCGTCTTGGTACGTCTTCTCGACCATGGGCCTTTACCCCTTCTACCCGGGCGTTGCAGGTTTCGTCGTGGGGAGCCCCGCGTTCACGTCGATGACGGTGCGCATGAAATCGGGCGTGCTGAAGATACTCGCGCCCAACGCCGTTCCGACGAAACCCTACGTACAAGGCCTCACCATCGATGAAACGCCGACGACGAGCCTTTGGATTCCCTGGAATCGTATTTCCAATGGAGCGACGCTGGTGTTCGATCTTACGGACAATGCTGCGACGACGTGGGGCACCAGCGCGAGCGACGCGCCACCGCGTCCGTGAAATGGTGTCGTCCAGGTTGCGTCATGAACCGAGACAGTCTCATGCGTAGCACTCTCTGGGCGAGCGTTCCTTTCAACATCGGCGCGGCACTTCTCTTCGCGTGTCCATCGTCTTCACTCGGGCAGCTCGCCGGGCTTCCGCGCTCCGCCCCGCGCGTCTACACGATGCTCCTGGCATGGTTCGTGGTGCTCTTTGGCGGCTCATACGCCTGGCTCGCTTGCCAGGCGAGGATCGATCGACCGCTCGTCGCAATCGCCGCCATAGGGAAGAGCGGCGTATTCGTGACGATCGTCGTCTTGTGGTGGATCGGCGATGCACCGGGACGGGGGGTACTCGCTGCCACGAGTGATCTCGTGCTTGCCGCTATCTACGCCTGGTGGGTGATTGGGGCACGAAAAGCAGCTTCGTCCGATCCGCGCGTTGGCTGACCCTTAAGTTTGCTGCATGTGCGGCTAACCAGAAATCAACCGGCAGCTCCAACAACATTTGCCCTCCGAAATGGTGGCCGATGATGCTGGTTCGACGTCGATGGGACTTGCGGCGAGCAATCGCCGATGCTGATCGACCGTCAGGAGCCAACCGTGCTCGACGGGCACTAGACTAGTGCCCCGTTTCCATCGACCTGATGGAAATTTTGCTTTCCATCCGAGCGAAAGCGTGTTCCATGGTGGAGATGGCCACACAGTATACCATCAACCTGTCCGAGGACGAGCGACTGGAGCTCGAGGATCTGCTGTCGCGCAAGCGGTTGTCGCAGCTCAGGTCCGTCATCCGTTCGGATGTCGGACCAGATGAAGCTTACGAGCCAACGCATCTTTCGCCTTAGCGAGAATTTCCTTGTTCACCTTGTGGTTCTTGCTGAATGCTTGACCCCTCGGACGAATTCGGACCTCACAGTGTGCGTCGTTCGCAGGATCCTCCGGCGGATTCGGATCGTCTTGCGCGAAAAATTCGTATGGCCGTTCGGGTGCACTCGCTCGAGGAACAGGCTCCGGCAGCCGTTCCGGGGTGACGGAAACGATCCCGGTATCGTTCGGGCGCGCCTCAACGATAACGCTCTCTGGAACGGAATATTTTGAACGGTTGAAAGAGCACCTCGGAAGATCCACCGCACTCGGCAGAACATCGTCGCCAGCGAGGTCGTCGCGACTGATGCTCCGGTAGAGCTCTTCGCTGGTCGGAATCTCAGCGTCCGCGGATCGGGTCACCGGCTCCCCGCAAGAAAGTTTGAATCCGAGTAAGGGATTCCGAGATGTTCGTGGGATCCACAATCCACGTTTCGGCTTCCTCGTCTCTCGAGCGATCGCTGAGGGTGCCTACGATGTCGCTGTCCTGATCGCATTCGAGAGTAGCGAAGCGACGGCCACGGATGAAGGTGAGTGCCCTTGAACCAGATCGAGTCTGGACGTCGCGATCGATCGTCATCCCCGCGCGCGCAACCGCGTCTCGAATCACTTGTGCACTGCGATCGACGACTACGTCCTGGTCGTGTTCCTTCTCGTCCGTCGGATCCGAAGCGATGAAGGGCGTGGTCGCTCTCCCGGCAACATTACCTGCGAACCACTTCGAGACTCGTGTCAGAAAGGAGAGATTGGTCTTCAAATTTTTGCGCAACCGCTCCCCTTCACCTTGCTCAACATCGATCAGCAACTCGTGTCGTGGTCGAAAGCGCAAGGTGAGAGCCGCCATCTGACGGCCTGCCCATTCAATCTGGATTCCCCCATCCGCTTGCGGGGAAACGCGCACTGGTTCAGGGAGAAGGGGCACCATCTTCAAGACGTTGAAAGCCCACTGCAGAACGTATGGGTTTGCCTCCGCCCCGTGTCCCGCGCGACCACGACCCATCGTGAGGCTACCAAGTCTGCGCACGACCCACGTGGGCTCGCCGAACGTTGTTAGTTGCTCACTCGACGCCGAGGTGGCGACTGTCTTCTTGATCCTCTCCTCCGTGATCGAGGCGGTCGCCCCCGAGAAATCGCTAAGTGGCTCCATCGCATCGCCCCCATTTCTCGTGCATCTTGGTCGTTGTGAACGAAGTAAAACCCCTCACGATGTGTTCCCGACCAAGTCGCAAAAAGGCCAGCACGCCTTCCGTGTTCGCGTCGAGAGGCTGACCTCGCGCCGTCAACGTGAGACGCGTCAGCGGGTCGCCCGTCTCTCGATCGACTCCAGGGGCAGCAACGATGTGCAGCCGGCCGATCGGGGAGGCGTCCGACTTGCGAATGACGAAGTGTGCCGCGACCTCCGCAGACTCGGGGCGTGCGAGGAAAGCGTCGCTGAAGCTTCCGGTCCATGCCGCGACAATTTCGCTCAGATCTGGGGCGCCTGAAGCGGATGGCGGGATCAGATTGACGTACGTTACCTCGCACTGGTTTGGCGTAACCCGTCCGAGGCCGTGACGTTCCGAAAAATCACAGAAAGCCTTGAGGTCCTCGAGAAACCGATCGCAGATGTATTCGAAACGAGGGTAGGGGTCGCCGCCCTTGGTCCAGTTTCGGACAAGCCGATCAGCCTGGAACTGCTTCAGTTCGGTGCCATCTGCATTTTCGAAGACTGCGCGCCGAAGGGGCGGTGGGCCGAAGTCAAAACGCCAGGCGCTTTCGGCAGGCGGGACGCCGAAGAGCTCGAACGTCGGTGCAAGGGGGACCTGATCTCGCCAGTGCGGAAACTGCTGCTTCGACTCGGTCCAGAGCTCGGCCAGGTGACGCGTCGTCAGCCCGACCGGTTCGAACTGCACCGAAAGCGCCACCTCCACCACGGGGGGCGCCTTAAAGTCGGGCAGGTCGGGGGGCCGGCTCAAACTGAGGTTCAGCATAGTCGATTTGCCATGGTCTTCAGCAACTTAGTGTCCGCGCGGCCCAGATGGTGGGCATGCAGAAGATGGACCGAGAGTAACGGCTGGGCGATCAAGCGCCCTCTTCCTGCCTAGTCTGCCATTCAGCTCGATCAACCGCTCGGCACCGAGAAATCTGCCCCGAAAATCGCGGGGCTGGGGTAATTGTCGTCCATCAGTCGTCTTCGTTCCTCGATGGTCTGAGCGTCACTAGGACGAAACCACCGCTTGGACCGTGCTGATGGGGGCGCCATGATTAATCTGCTGCGACCTCCCCCTTGCCAGTTTGCACCCCCATGCCGCCACCCGAGTTGCAGGGTGATGCCGCCAGAGGAACGGGCTGAACGACCAGAGCGAAGCATGCCTCGTATCGGTTTTGGAGTCGATCAACTTTTTGTGGTTGATCCACACTCCA
>WNGB01010598.1_pt1 | contig 13109 bp, 9 predicted proteins | sample 5400681 | NCBI WGS metagenome assembly WNGB01 (sample SAMN13153367, study PRJNA577476) | soil metagenome | isolation source: 115 cm soil or saprolite under grassland replicate 2 | place: USA:California | collected 2016-06-15 | reverse complement strand
AGGTAGGCCAGCACCGGAAGCAGCCACCAGGACAGCCGTCGGAAGCGGTCGACGCGAAGGCTGGCCACGGCCAGCGGCCACCACACCCCGAGTGACATGGCGAACGCGCTGCCGAACCAGAGCCAACCATCGCCGTCCATGCGGCGATCGAGCGTGTAGGCGAACCCCATCGGCTGCGAGAGGGGAGTCGGCGGCAGTACCTCCGGCAAGGTCGCCAGTGCCGCGAACACCACCAGCGCCGGCAGCAGCAGCCCGATCGTCTGCGACAGCGCCCGCCAGTCGAGACGGCGCTGGCGGAGCCAGAAGTAGGTCGGCAGGGCGAACCCGATGAACTGCTCACGGGTTGCCGCCATCAGCACCAGCAGCGGTGCGATCAGCCAGATGTGCCGATGGCGCACCAGCACCAGGAACGCGGCGGTGAGCAGCAGGAAGGCCGCCGGCTCCGTCAGGTAGGGGTCGTAGAAGAAGAAGAGCCAGCCCCGGCTGCACAGGAGCGCCGCCGTGGCGAGGAGCGCGTAGCCGTGACCGACCCCCAGCTCGCGGGCCAGCAGGTACAGCAGCCACCCCGTGACGGCGAGGCACACGAGCGAAACGGCGTGGAAGGTCGTCACCACGTCGCCGCCCAGCGCGTGCACCAACCACGGCACCAGCACCCGCATGCTGTAGGGGCGGAGGATCGGGTCCGTCGGGTCACTGGCCAGCCGCAGATACTCGCTCGCGTCGCAGCAGACGGGTTGCTGGGCGAGCGGGCTGACGACCAGCCAGAAGCCGGTGAGCACCGCCGAGAGCACCGCCGCCTGCACGGCTTCGCCCGCGGTGGTTCTGGAGCCCATGACCTGCGTGGCCGTCATGCCATGGGCCAGGCGCGGTGCGGCTCGGCGGGAGCTTCTCCGGCAGGTCCGGACAGCGGGGATGCCTGTGGTCGTGCCTGTCCCAGCCGCTGGCGCTCTTCGCGGACCCGGTAGACCACGTCGGCGTGCCAGGCGCGCTGGAGGAGCTGCCAGCGGCCCACCCCGATCCTGTGGATGACATCGCGAGCCAGCAGCCCGATCGTTGCCAGCCCGTACCGCAGGCTGTCCCACGGCCCGACCGGGGAGGCGCGCACGAAGTAGCGGGTGGGCAGGACGACCTCGACGATCCGCAAGCCGAGACGGTGGGCCTGGAGCATCGTCTCCTGATCGAACAGCAGGTCGTCGGCTGCCCGCACCCATGGCACGGTGACCAGGAATCGCGGCGAGACGGCCCGGTAGCCGGTATGGAATTCGCGCATCCGCATCCCAAGGATGCGGTTCTGGAGCGCCGACAGCGCCCGGTTGCCCATGCGCTTCCAGGTCGGCATGTGCTTGACCAGCTCAGGGTCAGACAGGTTCCGGCTGCCAAGCACCAGGTCGGCCTGCCCGCTGAGCACCGGTTCGGCCAGCCGGGCCACCAGCTCGGGGTCGTAGTCGTTCTCGGCCTGGAGCATGACGACGGCCGCCGCGTCGTGCTCGATGGCTCGCAGCAGGCACGCCTTGCGGGTCGCGCCATACTCGCGACCGGCGGTCGGTCCCGGCACGGTCCCGCCGGTGAGCCGGCGGGCCGCCGCCGCCCCGGCGTGCCGCTGGGGCTTGAGCAGGGTCCAGGCCGCGAAGCCCTTGAGCAACCGGACGCCGGCCGCCTGGAAGGTGCCCTGCGCGGTCTGGATGGGCATGACGAGGCCGCTGGGAATTGGCTCGGCCCGCTCGGATTCCAGCTTGGTCGCCACGACCACGCGTTCGTCGAGCAGGTTGACCGGGACGGTCAGCCGGTCGAGTCGGGCCATGCGCAGCCCGCGCCGGACCCGCGTCATGCCGGGCAGGTACCCGCCGGCGATCCCGATCCAGTAGTCGAGGGAGAACCGCAGCGCACCTGGGCGCTGCGAGCGGATCCCGAAGCCGATGGTGCGGAGCAGTTCGCACAGGCGCCGATGGGGGAAGAGCACGACATGGCCGGGCAGCATGCCCCACCAGCGCCTCCCGAGCACGCGCGCCGCGGCCGAGGCGGCGTTCGGCGTGACGAGACAGAGCACGCCGCCAGGACGCAGCACCTGCGAGACCTTGGTGAGGGTGCGGACCGGGTCGGCGAGGTGCTCGAGCACGTCGATCATGAACACGGCGTCGTAGGAGCCGGGCGCGAAGCCGGCCTCCTCGAGGGTGCCCTGGAAGACGTCGAGTCCGAGGTGCCTGGCTCGCCGGACCCCCCAGTCGGACAGCTCGACGCCTTGCGTGCGCCAGCCGCGGCGGCGGGCCTCGTCGAGCAGCAACCCGACCCCACAGCCGACGTCCAGGACCAGTGGTGGGTGGTCGCCGCTGAGATGGGGGCTGGCCGCAGCCAGGAGGTTCCTGCAGGTCGCGCGGCGGGCAGTCTCCTCGGCGACGTAGGCCTCGTCGACCATCCTGGTGTACGCGGTCTTGAGCTCGCCCTCGATCACCCGGGCCTGGAGAACGCCACAGCGTCCGCAGCGGTGCAGCTCCGGCTGCTCGCCCGGGTGGTGGCGGGTCGGGGCGACCTGCTCGCCGGTGGGGGAGGCGGTCGCGCCCTCGTAGGCCAGCGTCAGCTCGGCGCCGCCGCAGATCCGGCAGGTCGTGGCGGGCAATCTGGTTCCTCCGTGAGTGGGCTGCGAGGCCAGAGTCAATCAGGTCAGCGCGCAGAGCGCGACGCCGGCCCGTTCGATGGGCTTTGCAGCCAGGTCACCGCTGTGCTACCTTCGCCGCCGCACCGCGGGGTGGAGCAGTCTGGTAGCTCGCTGGGCTCATAACCCAGAGGTCGAGGGTTCAAATCCCTCCCCCGCCACCAAGCTCACCAGGGACTTCGCCCCTCACCTCCTCTCGGGAGTGGGGGGCGTCGCCCGTTTGGCAGCAGAATTGGCAGCGCCGCCGCCCTGTGCGAGTTGTGCGGCTGCGGGTGATCCTTGACGTTGTGGCTTCGCCTGATGCTGGACAGAGTTTCGGCTGATGCCTGACACGGTTTCGGGTGATCCTTGACACTCCGGCTGGGCCCGCCACGGGGTACCACAGGCGATCCTCACCGACAACGGCAAAGTATTCACCGCCCGGTTCGGCCCAGGGCCCGGGCCGGTGCTGTTTGACCGGGTCTGCCACGACAACGGCATCCGCCATCTGCTGACGGCGCCGTACTCGCCGACCACCACCGGCAAGATCGAGCGGCTGCACAAGACCATGCGCCGCGAGTTCTTCGAGCTGCACACCTTCGACACGATCGAGCAGGCCCAGGCCGCCCTGGACGCCTGGGTGGCGCACTACAACACCGCCCGGCCCCACCAGGGCATCGGCGACCGGCCTCCGGCCGACCGGTTCGCCCTCGCCCCCCAGGCACGCGTGGAGGTCGCCGAGCCAGCCGAGACCAGCACGCCCGAGCCGGCGCCGGCCCTCGGCCGGCCAGCAGGGCTGCCGGCGATCACCCGGCGGGTCGCTGACAGCGGCCGGATCAGCCTGGCCGGCGTGCGGTACCTCGCCACACGCCGAGGTCCGAAACATCGTCATCGGCAAGCCGCAGCGGGCGATCGGCCATCAGGGCAAATTCACTCAGGGACCCGCGGTCTGTCAGACCGACCGCCGCCGTCCGCTGCGCCAAGGTCCGGTCGGCTTCCCGACCGGCAGGCCACTCCGAAAGTCGCTGGTCAGACAACGTGTCTGATGTGGAGCGGACGCCTGACTCTACCTGGTCCTCCGAGAACTTGACACAAACGCCCAGGAGCCCGGCGACCAAGGAACTCTAGCTCACCTCGAGCCGGGTGAACACCACGGCAGCCACGGCGTCAGCGGCAGCTCGGGCACGCCAGTCGTCACCCGACTCCTCGAGTGTCAGGCAGACATGCCAGCGCAGCGAGCGCTTCTCGATCAGGAGCAAGTAACCTCTGAGCAGCCCGTCGCCTTCCGCAGCGCGCAGACGCAGGCAGAACGCGCGTACCGCGCGCGCCTCGAGACGCTCGACGAATGCGGACGGCGGCTGTTCCTCTTGCCACTCGACGAGCTCCCACGCCTGCGCCCCGGGCAGCGGGCTCGGCGGCCGTCCGGCGTCGAGTTCGGCCACGACGTCGCCGGCCGTGCTCGCGTCGGCGAGCCCAACGACGAGGCCGGCGCCCGTCGACTCGTCGCCCCAGATGCCGAGCAGCTCAGCGCTCTGGACCGAGAGCGTCGGTCCGCTCCACGGCACCTCGGGCGGCAGACGCGTCCCGAACCGCAGCAGTCGGTCGAAGACGAGCAGCGGGGCGCCACCAGCATCGGCTCGGGCAGGGTCAAGCCACGTGACCGGCACACACGTCGCCTCGGCGGGCGCCGGTGACGGCTGGGTGGGTGGAGCCTCCCACTCTTCCAGCAGCGCGTCGGCGCGCGCGCGGATCTCGCGCGCCTCGTCGAGTCGCCACGGCAGCGGCTCGGCGTGGACGAGTCTCTCGATCGCCGCCACAGCGTTGCGGACGTCGTCGATTGCGGCCGGTGTCGCGGCGGAGAGGGCGGCGCGCTGCATCAGGTTGCGGGCCAGCGCCCGCCGATAGTCGGGCTCCTCAGGATGCAGTCCGCTCAGCCGGCGCGCCAGCTCGACGGCAGCGTTGACATAGTGCGTAATCGCATCGGCCGTGCCGCCGGAGTGACTCAGGTCGTCGACGAGGCGCGTGAGCGCCCGCAGCAAGGCGAAAGCGTTCGCGTAGTCGAGGCTCTCGACCGGGACGTCGGTCACTAACCCGACCGCCTCGCGAAGGTACTGCGCGGCCTGCCGCACCTGTCCTCGGAGCCGCGGGACGTCGGCCCGACCAGCTGCCATCCGGAAGGCCGCCCAGCGGTCGACATCAGCGACGGCGGCCCCGCTCTCGACCGCCGCCGCAATCCGCTCGCGGCGCTCGTCCGACGTCAGCTCCGCACGCAGCGGAACGTTCCGGTAGAGCGACAGCAGCGCCTCGCGCTCCAAATGGGTCGCGCAGTTGCGCAGCGTCGGCGCCCGCCACAGCACCTCGTCCAGCCTGTCGTGGTGGCTCCACAGGCGGAACCCGTAGATGCCGGCCTCGTCGGCCCGCAGCGGCACCTCGAGGCGCAGCCGGAGATCGGTCGTAGCGGGCTCGACCCGCTCGGGCGCCCCGTTCGGCGGGTGCAACCAGACGGTGACGCTGGCGCCCCCATCGACGAGCTTGCGCAGGCACGGCAGCTCGAAGCGTGTCAGTAACGCCATCGTCGTCGCGCGCTCCTCGCCCGTGAACTCATCGCCGGCAAGCTCGAATGGGAACGTGAGCGGCATTTCGCCGAGGTCGGTCCCGTCCTCCGCGCTCGCCGCGGTCAGCCTCCGCCCCGCCCAAAGCAGGCGCGCATCCGCCCGCGCTTTCGCGCCGAGGAAGGCATCGGGCGGGCGCTCGTCGATACCAGCGTCCGGCCGCCACGTGTGGCCCTCGACGTAGGGCGCGAGCAGGATCGACAGCGGCCCCGTGAAGATGTCGATCTCGAGGACGAACTCGATCACGGCGCCGCTCGTCCCCGGCCAGGTGTCCTGGTCGACGCTCACCGAGAGGCTGCGAATCGGCTCGTCGATCACGCGGTCAAGGCTCTCGCGGAGCGCAGGAAACGCCGCCTCGGCGGCCTCGACTGCGGCGCGGTCTGCGAACTCGGCGCGGCGGACGGCGTCGAGCACGACGCCCTCCTCGACGTCGCCGCCCAACGCTCGGCGGATCCGGAGCGCAACGGCGGCGTCTTCGAGCCCGCGCGTCGCGTCGATCGCAACGACGTCGGCGAGCTGTTCCGGGATCGGCGCGGCGCGCACAATCACCGGCATCACCCGCAGCCCCTTCGCCTCGGCGGCGAGCGCGTACTTGATCTCCTCGAGCACGTACGGTGACTCGACCGCGCTCGGCGAGACCAGCAGGCACAGCACGTCGGCGCTTGAGACGCCCTGCTCGAGCTCGCTTGCCAGACGGGCCGCGGGACGGATGTCGAACAGGTCCATCCACGCGTCATGACCCTCGGATTCGATGAGCTCCTTGAGCCGCAGCGCGTCCGGGCGGTCGCGCGAACTGTAGGAGATAAAGACCTTGAGCGCCACGGCAGTCAGTTCCGGTCAGGACGGTCGTCCCCCTGGATCCGCCCTCGCAGGCCGCTCCGACCGTCGCCTCGATCAGAGCATCCCACCTCGGCCACCGGGGTTCAAAGGGCGGACCGCGACGCGATGGTTGGTCGGCCGCCTCGGACGCCTCCCTCTTCTGAATGAGCTCGATGATCCGGTCGGCGTCATCGAGGATGGCGCTGTTGCATTCAGTCAGGTCAAGGCGCGCTGAAGCAGCGCTCGCCGTACAGGATCAGATCACCAGGAACGTCCGGGCCAAGCTCGCTGCCGCGCTGATCGTGGCGGTCCCACAGCTCATGCTCGAGGTCACAAAGGGCATGGCGGCGCGCTGGCGGGCGCGGCTTGGACTGGTGACCGCCGGTCCGAAGTCGTTGATCAGGCGACTCACCGGCTCCTCGGCTTCCTGGTACGACACCTGCGTGGTGCCGTGCGCGGCGAACCGACCAAAGAGCCAGAGCAGCAGCAGCAGCGGCTTATGGGGGATGCGCTGGTTCCCGACCTGCGCTCGCCGCAGACGCGACAGCCGGCTGAGAAGCTCCTCACGGTCCATGGGTTCTCCGAGTACGTGCCGCCGTGGTCGTTTGGTCCATCGCCGGCAAGTCTTCCATGGGAGCGGCTGAGGTCCTCCTGTCTCCGGAATGCGGCCTCGAACTCGGCCGGCGGGACGTAGCCGATGGGCTCCAGGAGCCGGCGGTGGTTGAACCAGTCGACCCACTCCAAGGTGGCGTACTCGACCTGGTCGTTGCCCTTCCAGGGGCCGTGGCGGCGGATCAGTTCGGTCTTGTACAGGCCGATGATCGTCTCGGCCAGCGCGTTGTCGTAGGAGTCGCCGCGGGAGCCGACCGAGGTGACGGCACTGGCTTCGGCCAGGCGTTCGGGGTAGCGGATGGACAGGTACTGCCCGGGTTCAAGGGGTCGTCGCACAGGTACTGCTCCCCTCGCATCACTACGGGGATAATCAGTCCCTTCCGCTTGCCGAAGCCTTGCGGGAGGAGCTTCAGGCGCTTCGCTTCCAGCTCCAGCATCGCCTTGTACTCGCGGGCGCAGTACATCGACTGCATGTCGAAGTAATAGGGGCTGAATAGGAGCACCATGCAGGCGCTGGAGCAGAGATTTGCGGCCAGTTCCGGGTCCAGGAAGTCGCCGCCGCGAAGACGCCGTTCATCGAGGTAAACGGTCCGTCTTGACAGCCACCAGGCGACGGAGCCTTCGAGTGCTCGTGGAACGCCTTGACGATCTTCTCCGCGTTTGGCGCATGGGAGTGCCGGTAGCTGATGAAGCAGGCATTGGAGAACGACATGGCCAACCCCAAACAGACAACCGATGCACGTCACCATTGGCTGTTCTGTGTTCCGCGAGTCAGGGTTAGCCAGAAGCAGACCTTCCTGACAAGCTGCCGCCGCGGCGGCATCGGAAGGCGCCGGTGGTGTCGCGGCTTGACGGCGAACGCCGGTCGCCCGGTCGGCCGTACGTCACGCTTGACGCTCCTGAACGTCGCATCTAGCGTAGCGCGCAGGATGAGTCCGAACTTGACTATACGGCTAGACAGCCGCAGTGAGATTTCCGCGCTGCGTGCGCCAGCCCGGCGGCAACCTCAACAACGGTCCTCGTGCTCGCGGAGGTCGGCTCATGGCCCAGGTGACGTTCATCCACGGTATTGGCAACAAGGTGGCCAGCGACGCCTTGCTCAGACGCTGGTTGGATTTGCTGGCCGATGACGGCGGCCCGGACCTCGCCGCCGAGGGTGTCGGATGCGCGATGGTCTACTGGGCTGACTTCCTGTATCCCGAACCGCAGGCGGTCCGGGGTGCCGAGAGCGCCGAGGCACTCGAACTCCAGGGCATCGAGGACGTCGAGATGGGCTGGCTGGTCAGCGCCGAGGGGGAGGAGGCCGCGCTCGTCGGTCGCCTCGCCGCCAAGATCGGATTCGAGGAGTTCGCCACCACGGAGCGCGTCCAGCCTCCACAGGTCGAGGAGGCGCGCGAGCTGCTACCACCGTTCGTGGCTCGGCAGCTCATGAAGACCTTCCTCAGGGACGTGCATCACTACCTGTTCAACGCCCGCTTCACCCCACGGCCCGGCCAGGAGTACAAGATCCAAGAGGTGATTCGGGAGCGGGTGGTCGAGACGCTCCGGCAGGGCGCCGGGCGGCCGGGGCCGCATGTGGTGGTCAGCCATAGCATGGGAACGGTCATCGTTTACGACTGCCTGAAGCGGGTTCCCGACTGCCCTCCGATCGACGGCTTGATGACTATCGGCAGCCCGTTGGGGCTTGATGAGGTCCAGCATCCCCTGAAGCCCGCGTGGACGCGTGAGGATGGCTTTCCCGCCGAACGTCTGACCGGCCGTTGGGTGAACGTCTATGACCGCCTGGACCTGGTGGCCGCTGCCGATCCGGGGCTCGCCGATGACTACCAGCGCGGAGGGGCGCGCGTTGTCGTCGACATCGACGAGCCGAACTATGGGCGGTGGCGGCACGATATCGGCAAGTACTTCGCCGGCGGCAGGCTGCGAGCCGAGCTGTCCGGACTGCTGGGGATCGCGTGATGGAGCCCTTTGAGCCGGAGACGTCCGCGCGTCAGCTTGAGGATGCGCTGAACGCATTCGACCGGCCAGCCGCTGAACGGCTCTGCGCGGAGCTTATAGAGCACCTGTACACGACCGACGAGGTGTTCCCAGGCCAGACGGGCGTGCGCATCCTCGCCCTTCTGCGCCGCAAGCGGCAGTTCGACCTGCTGCAGCAGGTCGCGGATGCGTTCATCCAGTCCGGTCTCGAGCTGCCGATCGTCCACCGGCAGCACGGGCAGGCGCTCCTCGACCAGGGACTGACCATGGCGGGGCTCCGGGTCCTGGAGGCGCTCTCAGCGTCGATCGGGTACGACCCGTACGAGGCGGCCGAGGCTCGAGGGCTGATCGGCCGGGCCTACAAGCAGATGTTCGTGGCCACCGGGACGGGGGCGCCGCGGCGCCGCCAGCGCTGGCTCGAGCGCGCCGTCCGGGCCTATCACGATGTCTACGCCGCGGCGCCCACCCACCTGTGGCACGGCATCAACGCGGCCGCGCTGCTGCTCCGGGCGGCGCGCGATGGCATCGACCTGCACGCCTTTCCCGCAGCGGAGGCGCGGGGCGCCGAGATCGCGACCCAAGTCCTTGCCGACATCGGGCGTCGGGCTGACACCGTCAAGGTGTGGGACCGGGCCACTGCGGTGGAGGCCAGCCTAGCGCTGGGCCGGACCGACGAGGCGCTGGAGTGGTTGACCGCCTACCTCCAAGACGACAGGCCGGACGCGTTTGAGCTGGGCAGCATGCTGCGCCAGCTTACCGAGGTCTGGCAACTCAGCCCCGATCGTGACCCGGGTGCCCAGATCCTCCCCGCACTACAGGCCAAGCTGCTGCAGCGCCAGGGCGGCGAGGTCGAGGTCGGACCGACCGATGTCAGCCCCCAGGCCGCCGAGCTTCCGGACCGGAGCATCGGCTTCGAGAAGGTATTTGGTCCCGAGGGGTCCGAGAACTACAGGTGGTTCGAGGACCTGATGCGCCGCTGCCGCGCCGTGGCGCGCATCGAGGACGACTACGAGGAGGGCGTCGGCACCGGCTTCCTGGTGCGTGGCGCGGACCTGCACCGTACGCTGCCCGAGACCGTGCTGGTGACCAACGCGCACGTGGTGCCGGACGCGCTCGACCCCGCCAATGCCATCCTCACGTTCCGGGTTCTGGGATCGGCATCAGGGGATCGGGACCGTCAGCGGATCCGCCGTGTGCTCTGGTCGTCGCCGGAGTCGCAGCTCGACGCTACCATCGCCGAGCTGGAGGCCGTCCCGGCCGGGGCCGAGGTCTGCCCGCTGGCCAAGGTTATGCCCCCTCAGAAGAGCGACCCACCGGCGCGCGTCTACGTCATCGGACACCCAGAGGGGTCGTTGTCGGTCAAGATCTCCATCCGCGACAACCACCTGCTCGACTACGATGACACCCTGGTCCACTACCGGGCACCGACCCAACCGGGCAGCTCGGGCAGCCCGGTATTCGACAAGCGCTGGAACGTGATCGCGCTGCATCACGCCGGCAACGACCACATGCCGATGCTGGGCGGGCGGCAGGGAACCTATCAGGCGAACGAAGGCATCCGAATCGATCGGATCAAAGCCGCACTGCTCCGGGACCCACCCCAAGCGCCCTAGGCGAAAGGCTCGCAGATGCCCACAATCTTCACCGTCCGCGTAGGGGACGGACAGGCGGTGACCGCCGCCCGCGTCGCCGCGTCGGGCGAGCTGACCGGCGCGCTGAAGCAACTCGGCCTGGGAGGTTCGTACCCCACCCTAGTCCTGGTCGGGGGCGCCGGCCGGATGGACCCGGCAGACTTCGAACGACTACGCCCGGTGTTTGAGGAGGCGCTGGTCCCTGTGGCCCAGGCCACTAACGCGGTAGTGGTCGATGGGGGGACCGATTCGGGTGTCATGCGGATGCTCGGTCAGGCCCGTGCGCGGCGCGGTGCGACCTTCCCGCTGGTGGGCGTGGCGGCCGCGGCCACCGTGGCGCTGGAAGGCGATCACTCCTCCCACCCCGACGCGGCGCCCCTTGAGCCCAACCATACCCAGTTCCTCCTGGTGCCCGGCCAGGACTGGGGCGACGAGTCACCGTGGCTGGCCATGGTCGCTACGGCCTTGGCCGGTGCCAACCCCTCGGCGACCGTCGTGATCAACGGGGGTCCGATCGTGCTGACCGATGTCGCCCACAGCGTGGCCGCCAATCGGCCGGTCCTGCTGGTCGGAGGGAGCGGCCGGTCGGCTGACCTGCTCATCGGCGCACTGCAGGGTCGAGAGGTCGACAAGCAGGCGGCCAGGTTAGCCGCGTCCGGGCTGCTCAGCGCGGCCGGTCCGGCGGACCAGCCAGCAGCCGTCGCCGCAGCGGTCGCAGAGCAGCTCAGAACCTGAACCCGAGTGGGGGGTGCCCGATGGCCAAGCACATCTTCATCAGCCACGCACATGACGACAAGGCCCTGGCCGACGCGGTCACGCAACTGGTCCGTCGTGTCTTCGACGAGCATGCCGTGGTCGGCTACTCCTCGGACCATTCGAGCGGCGGCGGCATCCAGGCCGGATCCCAGTGGCTGGAATGGATCCTGCAGCAGATCCGGCAGAGCGACGTCACGATCGTGATGCTCACGCCCGCCTCCATCAGCAAACCGTGGCTGATGTGGGAGTCTGGGGCGGTGAGCGGCGTCTCGCTCGCCCTCAAGGAGGGCACGCCGATCATCCCGCTGCTGTTCCGCCTGGACAAGGATCAGATCCCGAGCCCGCTGGGGGACCGGCAGGCGGAATATGGGGAGAGCCGCGAGGGAATCGAGCGGGTCCTGCAGGCGCTGCAGGCCAGCATCGGGGAGCCGTCGCTCGCATATATGCCCTTGCTGCTCCGTGAGCACGTGCCGCCATACCTGGAGCAGGTCGAGCTAGCAGTCCAGGACCGGCCGCTGCCGCTCACCGAGGACGCGGTCCAGGAGTGGTGCGAACGGCTGGATGAGCTGCGGGCGGCACGGCGCGCGCGCGAGGTCGGTCACCTGCACCGCGCGCTGCTACTCGCCTTCACCCCGGCCGGCTCGGAGCCGCCCCCGTTGGACCTCCGACTGCACCGCCGGCTTGGCGAGATGTATCTGGAGGCCGGGCTGGGCGCGGAAGCCATCAAGCAGTTCGAGCTTGGGCTGAGGCTGGCCCCTAAAGACCTGTTCCTGCTGCACAAGCTGGCCCTGGCTCACCTGGAGGCGGTTGACGTCAACGGTGCCCTGGAGGTGCTCACGTCGATCGAGATGCTCGATGCGGACGCCGTCAACTGGAGCCCCGAGATCGCCGGCCTTAAGGGCCGGAGCTACCGTGAACGGTGGCAGAGCACCCGCGACGTCGAGGATCTGCGGACGGCCCGCGACGCCTACAGCAAGGCGATGGAGTTCAGCCCCGACTCCTACTATCTGGCCGACAACCTCGGCCAGCTCAGCCTGCTGCTGGGGGAGCGGGAACGCGCCATCGAAGCGTTCGACAAAGCCGCGCAGGCCATCGCACGGTCGGGCGAACGCAGCGTCTGGAGCCTGGCCACCACCGCTACTGGGGCGATCGTGCGCGGCGATGAGGCGCTCGCCCTGGCCATCCTCGGCGACATCCAAGCCTTGGGTCCGACCCAGCGAGAGCTCCGCTCCATCGAGAACGGCCTGAGCCGGCTGCGGACCAGCCTCGATCAGTCTGACGAGGTGTTCGGCCGCTGGGTCGGCGCACTACGGGGAGGGGCCGAGGCCGTTGCACCGGTCGAAGTTGAACCATCTGGCTGACCTGGCCCGTCAGCGCAAGCCTCTGCTGAGGAAGGAGAACGGTCATGGCCCACTTTCCCGACCCTTCTCAGTCGGCGGCGAAACGTCTCCGGGGCTTGGGACCGAGGATATTCATCTCCTATAGGACGCCTCCCGCAAGCTGGTAGCGACCTACCAGACTCCCGATGTGATCGCCCAGCGTGCCGCCACCCTCCAGGCGCTCGCCCTCCAAGCCGGCGAGTGCCCGTCCGCCTGTTCGCGTACCCGACCCGCCACGCCGGCCTTGGAGGGCCACCGCGTCGTTGTCGAGCCGCAGCGGACCTTCTCCAGCCTCGCCGCCCGGCGGGTGGTCGCCAGGGTCGCCCGGAAGGTGCGGCCCGCGGCCGTCATCGACGAGGGTTGAGGTAGAGGTCCCAGCCGCGCGAACCCGGCGAGTGACGGCGCCGAGGAGTCGAGGCGGAAGGTGCAGTTGCTCGGCCCGTCCAGGCTATATAAGTACGCGATCACCTTCAGGTTGGGCAGCCGGTTCTGGAGCGTGGAGGGGATGTCGGCGCCGGGCAGCCTCCACGCTGCTCATGCCGGCCGTGACCCCGCGTCATCGGGTCCCGCCCGGAGACGGACCGCCTCGGCGAACACGTTCAACTCCAGCACGGCACGCGCTCTCCAGATGAGCACGAGGTAGACCACGCTGCCCGCGACGGCGGCGGCCGCCAAGCCCGCCAGGGTCGCGCCC
>WNGB01010154.1_pt1 | contig 13109 bp, 12 predicted proteins | sample 5400681 | NCBI WGS metagenome assembly WNGB01 (sample SAMN13153367, study PRJNA577476) | soil metagenome | isolation source: 115 cm soil or saprolite under grassland replicate 2 | place: USA:California | collected 2016-06-15 | reverse complement strand
TGTGGCACTGGGTTTCCCGCTCCCGCGCCCCCGCCCGCGCTTCCGCCACGCCGTCGAGGTCCCGCTGCCGGCCACCGAGGCGTACGACGGCCTGACGGTGCTCGGCTGCTTCCACCCGAGCCAGCAGAACACCTTCACCGGCAAGCTCACCGAGCCGATGCTCGACGCCCTCCTCACCCGCGCCGCGAGCCTCGCCGCGCAGTAGCCCGTGCGGAGCCGGCACTCCGCCAGCGCCACCGCACTTCACCGAGGGTTGCGACAGGGGGTGATGTGCAGTCCCGGTCGTGAGGTGACGTGTTCGCACCGGCGAACGGCGTGGCGGGCGTCACTCTCGCGGGGGAGGGCGTGTCTCGGAGGTCACTCCTCGGAGTGCTTGTGAAAGTTTTCACGAGGGTAATACTCTGGTGGCCGTACGTCGAGGAAGCTGAACTGCACTCAAGGGAGTGAACGGATGACAGCGCAGGTGCCGCACATTCTGGTCGTCGGTGGCGGGTACGTCGGGATGTACACGGCGTACGGGCTGCGACGGGCCGCGCGCAAGGGCAGGATCCGGGTGACCGTGGTGGACCCGCGGTCCGTGATGACGTACCAGCCGTTCCTGCCCGAGGCGGCGGCCGGCTCGGTGGAGCCGCGGCACGTCGTCGTACCGCTGCGCAAGGTCCTGAAGGGCTGCCGGGTCGTCACCGGCCGGGTGAGCGGTATCGACCACGCGCGCAAGGTGGCGACCGTGACGCCGGAGGAGGGGCCGGACTACGAGCTCGCGTACGACCAGGTGGTCGTGGCGCTGGGCTCGGTGGCGCGGACGCTGCCGATCCCGGGGCTGGCGGAAGAGGCCATCGGGTTCAAGCAGGTCGAGGAAGCGATTGCCCTGCGCAACAAAGTGCTGGACCGGCTGGACGTGGCCAGCTCGCAGCCGGACGAGGTGCTGCGCAAGGCGGCGCTGACGTTCGTGTTCGTGGGCGGTGGGTACGCCGGGGTCGAGGCGTTCGCGGAACTGGAGGACATGGCCCGCTACGCCACCCGGTACTACGACAACATCAAGCCCGAGGACATGCGCTGGGTGCTGGTCGAGGCGACCGGCCGGATCCTGCCGGAGGTGGGCGACGACCTCGGCGAGTACACCGTCGAGCAGTTGCGCAAGCGGAACCTGGACATCCGTTTGAACACCCGGCTGGAGTCCTGCGAGAAGGGCCACGTGGTGCTCAGCGACGGCGAGGAGTTCGACGCCGACACGATCGTGTGGACCGCGGGTGTGAAGGCGAACCCGGCGCTGGCGCAGACCGACCTGCCGCTCGACGACAAGGGCCGGGTGCTCTGCCACGCGGACCTGCGGGTGGTCGACCGGCCGGGCGCCTGGTCCGCCGGTGACAACGCCGCGGTTCCGGACCTGACCCACCCGGGCCAACTGTGCAGCCCGAGCGCGCAGCACGCGGTGCGCCAGGCGCGCCGGCTGGCGAGCAACATCCTGCGCGTGGTGGACGGCAAGGCGCCGAAGAACTACGAGCACAAGCACGTCGGCTCGGTCGCCAGCCTCGGCCTGCACAAGGGCGTCGCGCAGCTGTTCGGGATCAAGCTGAAGGGCTGGCCGGCCTGGTTCCTGCACCGCACGTACCACGTGTCGCGGGTGCCGACCCTCAATCGCAAGGCGCGGGTGGTGCTGGACTGGACGCTGGCGCTGTTCTTCCGGCGCGAAGTCACCTCGCTGGGCGCGCTGCAGCACCCGACCGACGAGTTCCGCCGGGCGGCCGGCGCATGACGCACCTCGCGGTCACGGTCATCGGACCGGACCGGGCGGGCATCATCGCGAGTGTCACCGGAGCGCTCGCCGGAGTCGGGGCCAACCTCGAGGACTCCGCGATGACGCTGCTGCGCGGGCACTTCGCGATGATGCTCGTCTGCACCGGGCCGGACGCGGCAAGCGTCGAGGCCGCGCTCCAGCCGCTGCAGCCGGAGCTGCTGATCACGGTTCGCGAGGTCGGGCCGCAGACGGAGCACCCGCCGCTGGGACCGTCGTACCTGCTGAGCGTGCACGGCGCCGACCGGCCAGGCATCGTCTCCGCGATCACCGGAGTGGTCGCCGGCGCGGGCGGCAACATCACCGATCTCGCGACCCGGCTGAGCAGCGGTCTCTACGTGCTGACCGCCGAGCTCGAGCTGCCCGCCGACGTGGACACCGACATGCTGCGGAGCGCGCTCGAGATCACCGCGGACGAGCTCGGCGTCGGGGTGACGCTGCACGCCGCCGAGGCCGACCAGCTGTGACCGACGCCTGGTCCGTGTCCCAGCTCGGCGTCACCGGCTCCGTGCTGGACGTCGTACGCGCACCGCACCCGGTGCTCGCGACCGAGGGCGCCGAGGTCGATCCGGCCGACCCCGTGATCGTCGAGCTGGCCGCGGACCTGGTCGCCACCATGCGGGTCTCGCCCGGCTGCGTCGGGCTCGCGGCGCCGCAGGTCGGCGTGGCCGCGCAGGTGTTCGCGATCGACGTGACCGGGCACCCGAAGACCCGCACCTGCCACGGAACGCTCGTACTCTGCAACGCGACGGTGGTCGAGGCGACCCGTCGCGAGCGGGCCCGCGAGGGCTGCATGTCGGTGCCGGACCTGACCGGAGACGTACGACGTGCCACCAGGCTGGTCGTGTCCGCCCAGCTCCCCGGTACGACGGAACGGGTCACGCTGGCCACCGACGGGTTCGAGGCGCGTGCGCTGCAGCACGAGATCGACCACTGCGAAGGGCTGCTCTTCCTCGACCGGGTTGCGGGCGCGCACGCGGTCTTCCCGCGCAAGGTCTACCTGTAGCCGGGTTCGCGCTGCGAGACTTGCGGCATGGCGCGCGAATCGATGTACGACTTCGCCGGCGGGGAGACGGCGTTCCTCGCCCTCGCGGCGGCGACCCACGAGCGGTGTCTGCGTGATCCGGAGCTGAACCACCCGTTCTCGCACCCCGACCTGCGTCCCGACCACGTCGAGCGGCTCGGCTACTACCTCGCCGAGGTGTTCGGCGGGCCGTCCCGCTACACCGGCGGGCACAGCGCGATGCTGAGCATCCACGCCGGGGAGGGAATCGGCGCGGAGTTCGGCGAGCGGTTCGTCCAGTGCTTCATGGCCGGCGCGGACGATGCCGGTCTCCCTGACGACACCGAGTTCCGCAACGCGCTGCGGGCCTACATCGAGTGGGCCACCGCGGAGGTCATCGACTACTCCCCGGAGGGATCGCAGGTCACGGCCGGCCTACCGATGCCCCGCTGGTCATGGGACGGCCTGCAGTAGTCTCGTCTGGCCGACTTGTCAGCCAGATCCGCGTCGCGGCGCGACATCTGCATGACAACCCGGCCCGGGTGGCGGAATGGCAGACGCAGCGAGCTTAAACCTCGCGGCCGCAAGGCGTACGGGTTCGACTCCCGTCCTGGGCACGCAACCTCATGACCTGCATCGACATCAGCCAGCAGGCGCGATGCACTTGACGAGCAGACCGCGTCCAGTTGCAGTGCGCAGTCACGGTCAGGCCCACAGCGCCTTGCGGCTTGACACTTTCTAGGCCGTGTTGTCAATTGACAGGCACGGCCTAGTCCTCGCTCACTCCTCCTCGGGCGTGGCGCAAGTCCCGAAGTCGAAGTCCTTCACGTTGGTCGGCTCGCCGTTGACGAACTGGATGAAGAACGTCGTGTTGACGCTGTCGATCGTCCCGCCGCTCTGATCGATCAGCTGGAACTTCTCCGTGTCCCAGAACTGCTCGGTCTCACGCGATACGTTGACCGTGCCGCCGAACCAGGCCGCACCAACGATCGCGACTTCGTTCCCGGCCGGATCCTCGGCCACGACATCCACCGGCGTGACCGTGCCGGTGAAGTTCAGGTTGCCGGTCTCGCTCTCACCCTCGTGGATGATGATCTTGATCGAGCCCGAGGTGATCGTGTACGACGTGGACGTGCAGGTGAAGACCTCGCCCGTCACGTCCTCCACGGAATGGAACGCCGGCTGGCTCGCCGAAACCGGCCCGGCCACCACCCCCAGGAACGTCATCCCCGACGCCAGCGCCGCCGCTGCCCGTACTGCCTTCCTCATCGCTGCCTCCCCTGGGTCTGCTGCCTATGCATGACCAGACTTCGACACTACGAACGCCACGAGAGGCTGTCCAGGCTTTTGACTGGCGGACAGCCTCAGCCGAACGGCAACGGCATGGGGCGGACGGGGGATGGGCGAACTTAAGCCTCGCGGTGGCAAGGCGTACGGGTTCGACTCCCGTCCTGGGCACGCAGCCCGCAACGGTCGTTGCCGGAGCACGAATCGGTCGCAAAGATTGCTCTTCGCCCAAGCTTCGCCACCATCCGGACGGCCTAAGCCCTTGCAAATAAGGGGATTCACGGATTCCGACGAACCCTGGCGGCCGCGCGCGGACAGTGTCGGAAGGTCACCGGAAGTAAGCACGCCCGGGGATTGTGCGGTGACCTCTGCCGTGGCAGATTGCGCCTGGTACGTCAAACGCGCGTCGGGAGCTTCGTCCTTCCAACGAGGAAGCGGAGCGCAGATGGGACAGAGCCGCCGAGGCTCAGTCTTGCGGAGCGGGCACGGAGTTCTTGGCCCCCAACCAGCCCGTGGACTACCGGAATGTGGGGGAGGGCAACATCGTCTACACGAACCCGTTGAATGGCGCGACGGTCGTCGACCACTTCGCCGGCTCGCTCTCCGACACGATCATCTCGGGTGACCCGGAAGGGGTGAACACGCACGAGCGGACCTTCAACGGACTGATTTCACATGGATCGCACGGACGGCGGGGTGCTGTACCGAGGCGCCGGCTACGTCGTCGTACACGAGGTCAACAACGGTGACGAGGTCCTGAGCACCGAGATCGTCGTCGACCGGGGACCCCATCCGGATGTCGAGAGCGGCTTCACGCTCTTCTGCGACACCATCCCGAGCGCCCTTGGGCTGAGCTAGCGGCGCGCCGTTGACAGTGGCGGCCGGGCACCTCACTCAGGCTCGACCGGCTCGAGGACGGCGACCGGGATCGTCCGGCCGGCCTTGCGGGCGTACTTCGCGACCTCGGGAGCCTGGGCCAGTACGACGTCTGTCCACACCGCGTCGCGTTCCGTGTCGGCGAGTTCGCGCGGCTTGACCCGCAGTCGCTTGGCGCCGACCTGGACGTCGGCGACGGCCGCCGTGCGCAGGTTGCGGAACCAGTCGGGGTCGCGCGGTGAACCTGAGCCGGTGCCCCAGACCACGAACCCGCCGGCGGTGTCGAGATAGCGCACGCAGGTGGAGCGCGGCACTCCGGTTCGCCTGCCCGGTGAGGTGATCACCAGGACGTGGACGTTCTTGCTGCCGCTCGCCAGTCGGCCGTCGAGGGCGCGGTACATCCCGACGCCGATCCGGTTACCGAGCCCGATCACCCTGTGCTTGATGGCGCCCACCTGACATCTCCGCTCCGCGTCAGCTCACGAGCCGCGTCTCGTCGAGCGTCCTGCGCCATCGCGCGTGCGGTCAAGACTGTTCTGTCGCGCGCGGCTGGTCGTCCTGGATCCGCGCTGTCGGCTCCCGCGCGGGTTCCGTTCGGCTCACAGTTCAAGAGGCCCCAGGGACGGGCCTGCCACGAAGTGCGCCGTCGGATCGGACATGACGTCCAGCTCGAGGACGACCAGCTCGTTGCGGCCGGCTTGCACGACGGGGCCGGGCACGAAGAGGGTGCGCTGGGGTCCGCGGCGCCAGTAACGACCCAGGCAGAAGCCGTTGACCCATGCCAGCCCCTTGCCCCAGTTCGCGGTGTCGAGGAAGTGGTCCACCGGCTCGTCCGCCTCGAAGTGGGCCCGCCAGGCGGTGGGCCCGGGGCCCGGATCCTGCGTGCCCACGGACGCGCGGTCCCACAGGCGCGGCACCCGGTCGAGGTCGATGGCGCACACCGCCCAACCCGACAGCACCTCCGCGCCCAGCCGGATCGGTTCCACCAGCCCTTTGTGCTCCCCGATGCGGGGGCCGTAGTTGACCTGGCCCTGGTCCTCGACGACGAGCTCGAGCCGGCCATGACCGCGCGGCAGCATGACGGCCTGGTCGTGGCGCTCACGCTCGAGAACGCCGACCGGGTCGCCGTCCAGGAACACCGCGGCCCGGTCCCGCACCTCGGCGACGCTCAGCACCGCGGGACCCTCGCCGTGAACCTCGGTGCGGAAGAGACCCAACCTGATCCCCAGCTCGTCGAGCACGGGCGCCGAGTCGTGGTGGGTCCAGACTCCCCAGGGATCCGGGTCGGCGAGGAGGCGGATCGGCTCGCCGAGGCGCACGGACTGCTCCGGCGCAGGTGCCGTGGGCGGCACAGTGGTGGCCGGGACGGGTGCGTACCGGGAGATCACCTCCCGGAACGCGTGGTACTTCGGCGTCGGATTGCCGGCCTCGTCCAAGGGGGCGTCGTAGTCGTAAGAGGTGACCGTGGGGCGGTAGACGCCCTTGTCGTTGGCCCCGCTGGTCAGCCCGAAGTTCGTGCCGCCGTGGAACATGTACACGTTGACCGACGCGCGCGACGCGAGCAAGGCGTCCAGCTCCGCGGCAGCCTGCTCGACCGGGGTGGTGTGGTGTGGACCTCCCCACTGGTCGAACCACCCGTCCCAGAACTCCATGCACATCAACGGTCCGTACGGCTGGTGGGCCCTCAGTGTCCGGAGACGCTCCACGCTGCGCGACCCGAACGAGCTGGTGCGCAGCACGCCGTCGAGACCGCCGGCCGCGAGCATCTCGTCGGTGGGCTGGTCCACGGTCACCAACGGCACCGTGATGCCTTCGCCCCGGATGATGTCCACCAGCGCCTTCAGGTACGTCTCGTCGTCGCCGAACGCGCCGTACTCGTTCTCGACCTGGACGATCAGCACGGGGCCGCCCCGGTCGACCTGGAGCGGTCGCACGATCCGCAGGACGCGCTCGAGGTAGTCCTGGACCGCTGCGAGGAACTGCTTCTCGTGCCGGCGCACGCCCACGCCGGGGGACCGGAAGAGCCAGGCCGGCAGCCCGCCGTTGTCCCACTCCGCGCAGATGAAGGGGCCCGGCCGGACGATGGCGTACATGCCCGCGTCGACGACCTGCCGCAGGAACCGCTCGAGGTCGAGTATCCCCTCGGTCTCGAACACGCCAGGGCGGGGACTGTGGGCGTTCCAGGGCACGTAGGTGTCGATGGTGTTGAGCCCCATGAGACGGGCCTTCTCTATCCGGTCCGCCCAGGACTCCGGGTGCACGCGGAAGTAGTGCAGTGCCCCGGAAAGGATCCGGAACGGCTCGCCGTCGAGCAGGAAGTCGGACTCACCGATCGTGAAGTCGTGCATGCGTCTCTCTCTCGCGAAGGCGCCGGTCCACCCACCGCCGAGGCGAGGTGAGCGGTGGTAGCGCGGCACCGGCCCGGGAACGGACCCGGACCGGTGCGGCGCGACAGCCGGGCGTCACTTGTTGGTCTGGAAGCCCTGCTGGTTCCCGTAGCTGACCAGCGCGTCCTGCCACGCCTTGAGCCCGGTGTTCAGGTCGGACTTGGCCTGGTAGGACTTGCCGACGGTGTCACCGAAGATGGTGTTGGCGTAGAGCTGGTACGGCAGGTAGCTCCAGCCCGTGACCACCGAGCCGGCGGCGGCGGTGAGGACCTGGTTGATCTGCTGGCCACCGAAGTAGGCGCTCTTCTTGTCGACGAACGCTGGGTCCTTGAGGTCGGCTACGGTCGACGGGAAGCCGCCGCTCGCCAGGAAGGGCTTCACTCCGCCGTCGTGGTTGAGCCACCGGACGAAACCGGCCGCCAGGGCGGGGTTCGCGCTCTGCTTGAGCACCGACTGGGTGCTGCCACCGTTCTCCGCGGTCGCCGGCTGGCCGTCGTACGTCGGCATCGGCGCGACCCGCCACTTGCCCGCCCCGTTCTTGACCGACGCCTCGAGGACACCGGGCATCCAGGCTCCGATGTTGAGCGTGGCGATGGTGCCGTCACCCAGGGCCTTGAACCACTCGTCCGACCAGCCCGGGATGCTCGCCACCAGGCCGCCCGTCACGAGCTGGTTCCAGAGCCCGGTCCACTTCTGTGTTCCGGTGTCCTGCAGGTTGATGGTGACGTTCTTGTCCTCCGTGGTGAAGGGCTTGCCGCCGGCCTGCCAGATCATGCTCGTGGTGAAGCCGGCGTCACCGGTGTCGTTGGTGATGTACTTCTTGGGATCGGCCTGGTGCAGCTTCTTGGCCGCGGCGACGTACTCGTCCCAGGTCTTGGGGACGGCGATGCCGTACTTGTCGAAGACGTCCTTGTTGTAGAACAGCGCCATCGGGCCGGAGTCCTGCGGCAGGCCGTAGAGACCGTCACCGGCGTGCACCGCCGTCCAGGTCGACGGCGTGTAGGCGGACTCGTACGTGTCGAAGCCGTACTGGCGGAGGTCGACCAGCGAGCCCGGCAGCGCGAACTGCGGGAGTGCCTGGTACTCGACCTGCGCGACGTCCGGTGCCCCGGAGCCTGCCTTGATGGCGTTCTGCAGCTTGGTGTAGTGGTCGTTGCCGGTGCCGGCGTTGACGTAGTTCACCTTGACGTTCGGGTACTCCTTCTCGAACGCCTTCACCTGCGCCTCGGCGGAAGGGGTCCAGCTCCAGTAGGTGATGGTGCCACCCTTCTGGAGGGCGGCGTCGACCGCGTCCGGTGAGGCCTGCGACTGGTCGCCCCCGTCGTCCGACTTCGCAGAACCTCCGCACGCGGCCAGGACGAGCGACGAGGCCGTGAGGGCGGCCGTGACCAGGACGAGTGGTCGGATCCGGCGCCGATGGTTGGTCTTCATGTGTTTCCTTTCACTGTGTGATGACGGTCGTCGCTACGAGCGCGTCCACTGCTGGTTGGCCTGTCCGTTGCAGTACCAGACGTCGACCGGCGTTCCGTTGCCCGTGCCGGCACCCGCGGCATCGAGGCAGAGTTCGGGATGGCCGACGCTGGTGATCGACAGGTCCCCGTGGAGTTCCCATGCCTGGTTGGGCGCACCAGTGCAGTCGGTGATGATCACCGGGCTGCCGGCACTGGATCCGTCGCCGCCGATGGTCATGCACTTGTCGGCGTAGACCGTCAGTTGCTTGTCGGCTGTCCAGTTCCAGGACTGGTTGCCACCGCCGTTGCAGTCCCAGAGATCGAGAGCCGTGCCGTTGCTGGTGGAGAAGCCGGGCACGTCGACGCAGCGGCCGCTCGCCACCCCTCGCAACACCTCACCTGGAGGCGCCGGCGGCAGGTCGTTCAGGGGCTCGTCTTTGAGCAGCCCCCATCCCCACTGCAGCTGCGCCAGGCCGGTCTCGCTGTTGACTTCCAGGTCGCCGTCGCCGACCAGCGTCGTCATGGAGTACGCGTCGCCGTCACGCAGTCCGGGCCAGTAGACGACACCCATGCCCTGCTCGCGGGCGGTCTCGGTGAGGGCTCCGAAGTACGACGTGTAGACGTTGCCCTCGTGGTTGCCGTAGTTCAGGCCGGTGGTCATCGGCGCACCGGCCTCGTCGATGATCGTCCGCCAGCCGTACTCACCGATGCGCGGCCGCAAGTTCGCCAGCCACTCCTGCTCGGTCGTGGAGCTGGCCCAGAAGCCGTAGAAGTGCAGCGACAGCAGCGTGCCCGTCAGCTCGGGGGCCGCACCGACACCCGTCACGTGGTCGTTGTAGCCCGTGCCGGAGATGACGACCCGGCCGCGGGGGACGTCACTGTGGCGTGCCAGCCACGACGACGTGAGCGACACCCACTCGTCGAGTGAGTAGCCGAACGGTTCGTTCATCGGCTCGAAGTACACGCGCGGATTGTTGCCGTAGGCATCGACCACGGTGTCCCACATGGCATCGAAGGCCGCCTGGTCGTCGACCCGGCCGTCCTTGGCGTTGTTCGCCTCCCAGTAGCTGAGGATCACCTTGAAGCCGTTGCCGACGGCCGCGTCGATCGCGCCTCGGTAGGACGCCCACCAGTCGGTCCCGACACTCGAGGGGTTGATGGGCATCCGGATCGTGTTCGCCCTCAACTCACGGCGGAACTCCAGCACGATGCCCGTGGAGCGGCGGTAGGTGGTCGCGTAGTCGTCGTCGACGCTCAGGCCTGACGGCACGACCTCGTCCGAGGCGTAGTTGTCGCGCGGGTCCGCCCAGTTCACCCCCCGGAACTCACTCGTGCCCGCCGGTCCGGTCGTCGGTGACGCGGCTGCGGGAAGGGCCGCCGCGCCGGTCACCAGGACCACCGCGGCCACCATGCGCCGCCACACTGCAGTTTTCATCGGGCTCCGATTCCTTTCACTGCTTGACGCTGCCTGCGCTCAGGCCTGACTGCCAGAACCGCTGGAGAAGGAGGAAGGCGACGACGAGGGGCACGATGGTCAGCAACGACCCCGTGATCACCAGGTTGTAGATCGGGCGGGCGCCCACGCCGGACGCCTGATTGCTCCACTGCGTGAGCCCGACGGTGAGCGGATACAGGTTCGGCTTGCTGAGCATGATCAGCGGCAGGAAGTAGTTGTTCCACGTCGACACCACCGCGAACAGCAGGACCGTCACGATGCCCGGCGCGAGCAGCCGCAGCGCGACCGTGAAGAAGATCCTGATCTCGCCCGCGCCGTCGATGCGGGCCGCCTCGAGCAGGTCGTGCGGTACGGCGTCCGACGCGTAGACCCACATCAGGTACAGACCGAACGGACTGACCAGGGACGGGATGATGATGGCCCAGATCGTGTTCGTCAGCCCGAGGTTGGAGAACATCAGGAACGTCGGCACCGCCAGTGCGGTCCCGGGTACGGCGACGGCGCCCAGCAGTACGGCGAAGACGGCCCGCCGGCCCGCGAACTTGTACTTCGCCAAGCCGTAGCCGGCCGCGGTCGCCAGAAGAGTCGCCCCACCGGCGCCGACGACTACGTAGACCAAGGTGTTGCCGAGCCAGCGCAGGAAGATTCCGTCGTTGTAGGTCAGGGTGTCGCGGATGTTGCTGAACAGCGCGAAGCGGTGACCGAACCACAGTCCCGGACTCGAGAGAAGGTCGTTCTGCGTCTTGGTGGCACTGAGGACCAGCCAGACCAGCGGGACGAGCGTGTAGACGAGGTAGAGGAGCATCAACCCGGTCAGCAGCGGTGAACGCCGGGGCCGGAGCGGCGACGTCGTACTCACATCGCCTCCCGGGACCCGCGCAGTTGGACGACGTACGCGATCACGGCCGTGATGAGGCCCATCACGATGGCGACGGTGGCGGAGTAGTTGAACTGCTGGCCGGCGAAGGACAGGTTGTAGGCGTACATGTTCGGCGTGAAGTACGTCGTGATCACGTTTGGCGCCAGGGTGCGCAGGATGTTCGGCTCGTTGAACAGTTGGAAGCTGCCGATGATCGAGAAGATGGTGGCGATCACGATGGCGCCGCGCAGCGCCGGGAGCTTGACCGCCAGCACCGTCCGGACCGCCCCCGCGCCGTCGATCGCCGCGGCCTCGTACAACTCCTCCGGGACCGTGCGCAGCGCGGAGTAGAAGATGAGCATGTTGTAGCCGACGAACTCCCAGGTCACGATGTTCGCGATCGAGGTGAGCATCCAGTGCTGGCTGAGCGGCCGCACCGCGGTGCCCAGCAGGTCGTTGAGATCGGCCGCCAGTCCGAAGTTGTTGCCGTAGATGTAGCCCCACATGAGGACCGCGACGACGCCGGGAACGGCGTACGGCAGGAAGATCACGATGCGGAAGAAGCTCGCACCGTGCAGGCGGGCGCTGTCGATCGCGAGCGCGGCCAGCAGGGCCAGGACGAGCATCACCGGCACCTGGACGACGAGGAACAGCAGCACGCGCAGCGAGGCCTCCCAGAACTTGGCGTCGCGCAGCACGTCGGCGTAGTTGTCCAGGCCGACGAACACGTTGCCGCCGAAGAACGCCTGCTCGCGGAAGAGGCTGAGGTAGACGGCGTAGGCGATCGGCGCCAGGAAGGTGAGCGCGAACACGGCCAGGAACGGACCGACGAAGATCCACCCCTTGATGTCGCGCTGAAACCACGTGCGGCGCCGGCGTACGACGGGCTCTACCACGTCCGTCGCCCTCCTTCTCGTCGGTCCGACATGCTCTAATGTTTACGTCAACATCAGACGCGGCGACGGTATCGTGTTTACGTCAACATGTCTACGGTCTCCAGGGAGTCCCGATGAGCTCAGACGTCCCGCCGGTCCCGGCGCCGCGACGGCGTGGAGCGTCGATGGCCGATGTCGCGCGCCTGGCAGGGGTCTCCGGACAGACGGTGTCGCGCGTCGCGAACGGTCGCGAGAACGTCGACGGCGCCACCCGCGAACGAGTCCTCGCGGCCATGCGGGAGGTCGGCTACCGCCCGAACAGCGCCGCGCGCGCGTTGCGCAACGGCCGGTTCGGGAGCATCGGTGTGATCGTCTTCGAGCTCTCCAGCTTCGGCAACACGCGCACCCTCGACGCGATCGCGACGGCGGCCACCACGAGCGGCTATGCCGTGAACCTGCTGCCGGTCCTGGAGGCCACCCAGGGGGCGGTGTCGAGCGCCTTTACCCGGCTCGGCGAGCAGGCGGTGGACGGCGTCATCATCCTCATCGAGGCACACCAGCTCGACGAGGCCGAGGTCCTGCTGCCGGACGGCCTGCCAGTCGTCGTCGTGGACTCCAGCGCCCATTACGACTACCCGATCGTCGACACCGACCAGGCCCAGGGTGCTCGCCTGGCCACGGAGCACCTGCTGGACCTCGGGCACGAGACGGTCTGGCACCTCGCCGGCCCGCCGTCGTCGTTCTCCGCGGCTCGGCGCCGCCGGTCATGGCAGGAGACGCTGACGGACCGCGGCCGCGCGGTGCCGCCCGTGCTGGTCGGTGACTGGTCGGCCGGCTCCGGGTATGACGCGGGCCGGAAGCTCGCCGCCGACGACGAGGTCACGGCCGTGTTCGCCGCCAACGACGAGATGGCGCTCGGACTCCTGCGCGCACTCCACGAGCGAGGCCGGCCGGTGCCCGGCGACGTCAGCGTGGTCGGCTTCGACGACATGGAGGCCGCCGCGCAGTTCTGGCCGCCCCTGACCACCGTCCGTCAGTCGTTCGGCGAGGTCGGTCGTCGCAGCGTGGACGCGTTGATCAGCGAGATTCTGGCCGGCGAGCACCGGCACCAGCCCGTCAG
>WNGB01020250.1_pt1 | contig 13110 bp, 13 predicted proteins | sample 5400681 | NCBI WGS metagenome assembly WNGB01 (sample SAMN13153367, study PRJNA577476) | soil metagenome | isolation source: 115 cm soil or saprolite under grassland replicate 2 | place: USA:California | collected 2016-06-15 | reverse complement strand
TGGAGGATGGCTGCTGCATCTCGAGTACAAGGAAGCGCAGCCGGAGGGCTTGAGCCACACCCAGTTCTGCATTGCACTACCGTCGCTGGCTGGGGCGCTAGCACGTCGTCATGCGCCTGGAATACGCCGCAGGTGAGCGCATGTCTGTCGACTCCCAATTGCTGGACGTCGCGCCCGACATCTTCAACAACCACCGGATCGACCTGCAGGCCATGCTCGAGAGCCAGACTCAGAACGACATTACCGACATCACAGGTCCGCAATGGCCGCCGCCCACGGAAGGAGGTTGCCGCCGGGGGCCAACCGGCCCAACTTTGGACAGCGCTTCCTGCCCCGAAGGAACGACGCCGCGCAAGGGGGCGGGGAACCAGGCCGGACCCATGTACATGCAATCGTGACCACGCTCCTACACACACGTCTGCGCGTTGACGAGCTCGTCCGTCTCACCTGGGCTGATGTGACGTTGCAGCCTCGTTCGGGCAGCGTGCGTCCTGGCCGACGGAACAAACCGCCAGGAGATCTGGAGCGTGCTTAGCACTGGCGAGGAAGGTCCGCTAGGCGGCCGGCGCAACAGGCGTGAACGGCTCCTGGGCACACGAGTCCCCTGAGTGGGGGATCCGGGTCGGAAGGGCTCAAGCGCGCGCACTCACCGGCCGATACCTACCACGGACCCTCGGGCCGACCGAGGGCTACCGCACTTCGCCCAATGTCCACAAGGAGGCTTTTCCCGATGCAGTTCAACGTCCGCTGGTCAGTGCCTGCAAGGATTCGCGCCACAGTAATGCTCGTGACCGTCCTGGTAATGGCGATCGCCGGCTCCGCCGGTACCCGCTGGGGCGCCTAAAAGGGGCGCTTAGTCTGTCGGGATCGGGCGGAACGGATCGATCGTCTGTCCGCATCCGCCCGCCCGGGGCTCTTTACTCATGGTCGCCCTCGTCGTTCCCAGCATGCTCGCTCTGTTGCTGAGCATGCTATTCGGCGGGTCCTTGTCAGCCTGGTCAACGCTGCGCGTGCACTGGTGGCCTGTGGCCGGTACCAGCCTGTTGGTCCAGGCAGTGCTGTTCAGTCCACTTCTCGAGGAGCAGCCGTGGGCCATCGCCTGGGGACCATGGCTCTATGTCGCGACCATGGCAGGCGTCCTGCTCGCGTTGCTCGCGAGCGCGCGCGTGGGGCAGGTCGGACGGCTCGCGTTATCTGTTGCAGCCATCGGCGTAGCACTAAACTGCATGGTCGTAGCTCTCAACAGCGGCTACATGCCCCGCTCAGAGCACGCCACCGCACTCCTCGGTCGGTCACCTACCGCGCGATCCGACGAGGCCAATCCCCGCCTGGTGAACGTGCAACCGATCGATGAGGCTACCCGACTTGCATGGCTGGGCGACATCATTCCTGAACCTGGCTGGCTGCCACTGGCCAATGTCGTAAGCATTGGCGATCTACTGTTGTCGGGTGGGCTCGCATGGTGGACCGTCAACGTAACCTCCCCTTCGGCGGGGTGGCCGATTCGTCGGCGCAGGTTTGACGCCGGCTGCGCTTCAGGCGAGCCTGGCTGAGGTCGTCGCGTGCGGACTCGGACAACTAACCTGTATGTCGGCCTGTCTACCATTCTGGCCCTTGCTTCGCTGGGGGCTGGCGCGGTCGTGGCGAGCAGCCGCAGCCAGGATTGGGCCTGGTGGGGCGCGGCGCTGCTGGCGGGAATCTCAATCGTCGCCGAACGACGGGCGGTGCGCATGCCGGGCGGAACTGAGGTGTCTGTGGCCACTATCCCTCACCTGGCAGCCGTGCTCCTGTTGCCACCCCCGTTAGCCGTCATTGTCGCCGGCTCTGGCATTCTCGTCGACTCGGTTCGATCCGGCGCACCGTTCAAGCGCGCGCTCTTTAACCTGGCCAACACCACTGCGACCGTTGGTCTTGCGGCTCTTGTGGCCACGCTGCTGGGCATCACGGGTGGGGCGCTCGCTGACAGCCACGCCGCCGATGGCCTGCGATTTTTCGTCGTCGCATTGACGTATTACGTCGTAAACAACCTGCTACTCGCTGGAGTAATCTGCGTCTCTGGTGGCGGCGACCTGCGACACATCCTTCTCGCGAACGCGCGCTCGTCGGCTCCGCCGGAGCTCGCAGTGGCAGTGATCGGAGGACTGGTAGCGTTTGTATGGGTTCGCGACCCATCGTGGCTGCCTGCCGTGCTGGTGCCTGGCGTGATCGCGCAAGTGACACTAGAGTACGTCAGGACCGCCGGTCGTCGGGCCGAACAACTCGAGCACCAGGCGCTTCATGATTTACTGACGGGCTTACCCAACCGAAGTTTGCTCAATGAGCGACTCTCACACGCGATTGAGCAGGCAACGCGAATACACGGCTCGGCGGCTTTGCTCGTGATGGACCTCAACCGCTTCAAAGAGATCAATGATACGCTCGGTCACCACTTCGGCGATCTTCTGCTCCAGCAGACCGCGCAACGCCTTTCGGGAGTTCTCCCGCCCGAAGATCTGGTCGCCCGACTCGGTGGTGACGAGTTCGCGATCCTCCTTCCCACCGCGCACGGCGAGGGTGCCCGTCTCATAGCAGAGCGCCTCTGCGCAGTCCTGCGCGAGCCGTTTGTGCTCGAGGGCCACATCGTAGAAATCACGGCGAGCATCGGCATCAGTGTCTTCCCCGAACACGGGACCGACCCGGAAACACTGCTGCGTCGGAGTGATGTTGCGATGTATCTCGCCAAGCACTCGGAGGTCGAGCACGCAACATACTCTCCCGAACAGGACAAGCACAGCCCCGAACGACTTGCGCTCGTCGGGGAGCTACGGAGAGCCATCGAGCGGGATGAACTTATACTCCATTACCATCCTAAGGTCGATCTGGTGCGAGGGGAGCTGGTTGGAGTCGAAGCTCTGTTGCGCTGGCCACATCCTGTCCGCGGACTCGTGCCGCCCGACGAGTTCATCCCACTGGCGGAGCAGACCGGACTCATCCAACCGTTGACCCTGTGGGTGCTGGAGGCTGCACTCAAGCAACGGTCCGAGTGGCAGGACACGGGCCCACAGGTGCCTGTGGCGGTAAATCTGTCCATGCGCAACTTGCATGATCTCCACCTGCCGGACACTGTTGGCGAGCTGCTCCAGAAGTGGGGTGGCGAGCCCGACTGGCTCGTCCTGGAAATCACCGAGAGCAGCCTGATGGCCGATCCAGAGCGCGCGCGGCAAATCCTGGCACGACTCTGCTCGATGGGAGTGCGCATTGCCATCGATGATTTCGGTACGGGCTACTCCTCGCTAGCCTATTTGAAGCGATTACCGGTGCATGAGCTCAAGATCGACCGGTCGTTTGTCCAGCAGATGAGCCACGGGGACGCCGTGATCGTCCGCTCCACGATTGGCCTGGGTCACGACCTGGGTCTGACGGTGGTGGCTGAAGGAGTCGAGGATGAAGCCACACTGCACCGGCTCAGGAGCTTTGCCTGCGATGTTGTGCAGGGGTACTTCGTCAGCCGCCCCCTGTCCGCCGCGCAGCTGAGCGCGTGGCTGCAGAAATCGGGATCGGACTCGCGGCTGAGGAGCGCGGCGTAGCTGGCGGCTAAACCGGCCACACGCACCTGCGCGGCGGCACCGCCGGACCTAACTCAAGCCGTGTGGCTTGACGACCACTAAGCCACGACGGTTGCTCAAGCAGCACATCCCGGTACGCACATTCACCGAGTGGACCGACGTCCAGGCCGGCTTCTTGGAGGCTGACCTGGTCGCCCATTGTGGGGGCAGCATGGGCGGCGCTTTCCTGTACACACTCACCCTGATCGACGTGGCCACGACCTGGTCCGAGTGTTTGCCGCTGTTGCATCGCACTCAACACGGCGTCGTGCATGCCCTGGAGCGCGCGCGTGGCATGTTCCCCTTCCCGCTGCTCGGGATCGACACGGACAACGGCGGCGAGTTCATCAATGACGAGCTGATCGGCCTACTGTGCCACTGAACCAGCGGTGCCGCAGCTTGCTCTTGACCTCTTTGAGCTTGGCCCGCAGGCGTGGTCCGGCCGTCTGTCGACGCACCGCAAACTGTCCAGCTCGGGTCCGCGCGCAGCTGTGGACGAACCCGAGGAACTGAAATGTTTCCGGCTTCCTCTGCCCTCGCCGTTGGCGTCGTTCGGTAGCATACCGCCCAAACTCCAGCAGACGTGTTTTGTCCGGGTGCAGCGTCAGGCCAAATTTCCCTAGCCGTTCCCGGAGGGCTGTCAGAAAACGCTCGGCATCGGCGCGGTCCTGAAACCCGACGATAAAGTCGTCCAAGAAGCGCACGATGACGACGTCACCTCGCGCTTCTGTCCGCCGCCATCGTTGGGCCCACAGGTCGAACACATAGTGCATGTACAGGTTGGCTGTCAGCGGTGAGATGCTCCCACCCTGCGCAGTCCCTGCCTCACTCGGTGTCCACGCCAGAACCCAAGCCGATTGGTCAAGACGGCGCACCTCTCGGCTGCCCACGCAGGACTGCCGGGCGAGCTACTCATGTGGGCTCGCGAGAACGAGGTCGGTGATGATGAGCCGCTGTTCTTCTCCCGGCAGCGCACTGCGGACGATCGGCGTAAAGCCATCGATCGTCTGCGGGCGTGGCAGCTTGTGAAGGCCGCCTCAGAACGGGCCGATGTGCGCGTGCGCGCGACTGGCTGGCAGAACGATTCGAAGAGCACCGGCCCCGGCTGCGAGCCGTCGCCTACCGCGTGGTCAGATGACCAGGCGAGTGTCCACCTAGTGTCGCACCCACCGGGGGGACCTGGCTGGATCTCTCGCGCCCTGGCACCGGCTACCTCATTGTGTGCTCCAAAACATCGCGCCGTTTCTGGTCCGATACAGTTATGCTGGATCAACTGCAGGTAGGCGTCAGGGACAGGTCGTTGCTCGACGGACCTTTGGGTCGCGTCAGGCGAACTGGCAGGTGCGGCGATTTGCCTGGGTGACGATGTCGTTTGTGAGCCGTCAAGCAGAGCCACGCCTGGGCAAACAACCAGGCGAATCCGCCAGAATGTCTGACTAGGAGCTGGTGTGCCGGACCGGACGCCTGGGCGGGTCTTGGTGGTCGAGGATGAACCTGAGATCCGCGAGTTCGTGTCGATGGTCCTGGACAGCCAGGGCTACCGTGTCAGCACCGCGGCAAACGGCGCGCGGGCGCTCGAGGAGATTCATCGAGAGCCAGTCGATCTGATTCTGCTCGACATGCGCATGCCAGTCATGGACGGCTGGAGCTTTGCACGTGCCTATCGCGCTGCTTTAGGGCCTCACGCCCCAATCGTGGTCCTCACGGCAGCGCAAGACGCCGCGGATCGAGCCGCTCAGATCAATGCCGAGGGATTCCTCGGAAAGCCGTTCGATCTTGACGATCTGCTGCGTGTCGTGGCTGAGCACACGCGCCACCGGTCCTAGGCGCGTCGAGTCGCCCCCACTTTCGTTGGCAGGATGACGTTGAAGCGGGTGCCGCCGTCGGGCGGAAATTCGGCTGCGATGCGACCGCCGTGAAGTTCGACGATCTGGCGGCTGATGTACAGCCCGAGGCCGAGACCACCAAAATGGCCCTCTCCATGCGCCTGGTAGAACCGGTCGAACAGGTTGTCGCGCCGGTCGGGCGGGATACCGAGCCCATGGTCGCGCACGACCAGACGTACTTTGCCGCGACCAGCAGGACCAAGCACGACGTCGATGGGTCCTCCTTGTGGGCTGTACTTGATGGCGTTGTCAATCAGGTTGCCGACGACCTGTTCGAGGCGCAGTGGATCTACCATCGCGCGACATACCCGTGGCGCGGCTAGCGTCAGGGTGTGATTCTCCGTCACCGCCTGACCAGTTTCGATCGCGGCGCGTACGAGCCCGACGAGGTCGACTTCACTGCGTTCCAACCGGAGCTTGCCAGCCTCGATGCGCGAGACATCAAGTAGCTGGGCTGTCAGATCGACCAGCTTTGCCGACTGAACGTCAATCGCACGCAGGCCACGGCTGAGCAGCGCGGGATCGATCTCCTGTCCGTCCTTGCGCTCGCGCAACAGCCATTGCGCGTAGCCGCGCAGCGTGGTCATGGGGGTCTTCAGCTCGTGTGCCGCGACAGAAAGGAACTCGTCACGTAAGCGCGCAGCACGCTGTGCCTCGGCGTGCAGCTGCGCGTTTTCGATGGCCAGATCGCATCGACGAGCCAGCTCGGTGGCCAGGTCGACGTCGAGCTCGGAATAGGGTCGCCGTTGCGGACCTGCCAAAAAGGTCATGATGCGGCGGATGCCGCTGCGCGAGACCAGCGGAACGAGCAGCCTGTATGGTGTGTACTCTGGCTCGCCGGACTTCAGCACACTTTTCAGCTCGCCCTCCGTGGGCTCGCCTGTCGCCTCGTTATGGGGGTCAACAGTCGCGCCAGCACGCCAGAAATCACCGTCCTCATCAAGCATGTGCAGCAGGCACATGTCCGCCAGCCCAGGCACGGCAACTTCCGTCACGTTCTGCAGGGTCGTCGCGTAGTCAAGTGACGAGGCCAGCACACGGCTGGCATCGGCGAGAAACGCAACGCGTTGTCGCGCGGCTTCGGCCTGCGTTCGCGCTGCTTCCATGGCCGACAGCTTGAGCCGCTCCGCCTCGGCGCGCTTGCGCTCGGTAACGTCGAGCGCCGTGCCCACCACCTTCAGGGGCCGACCATCCGCATCGTCCACCAGCTCATTCTGACAAGCAAGAATGCGCTCGACGCCATCGAGAGCCGCCGTCCGCACCTCGTACGTGTAAGACTTGTTGCTCGTGAGCGCGTCGTCGAGTGCCTGTTGCACACGCGCGGCGTCGTTCGGATGGACCGCGCGGTCGAGCGCCTCGCGGGACGGCCTCACCTGGCCCTCGGTATAGCCAAGCAGACGGTAGGTCTCACGCGACCAGTAGACGGTGTGCGTAGCTACATTCCACTCCCAGCTACCGAGGTGTGCCACCGACTGAGCCCGCTGGAGGGTCGCCTCTCGTTCGCGCAGCGCCGCCTCCATCTCTTTGCGCGCCGTGATATCGGTGTTGATCTCCAGACATGCCGCTGGGCGACCATCGGCATCGAACTGCGGCGCCCAACGGCTGGAGACAATGAGGCGGCTTCCATCACGGCGGGTGTGGACGAGCTCACCTTGCCAGTGGCCCTCGCGAAACAAAGACGCTTCGAGCTCGTCGAGCGGAATTGCCGACTGCGTCTGCAGCAGTTCGTGCGAGGATTGGCCGACGGCTTCATGCCGCGACCAGCCGTACAGTGCTTCGGCGCCGTGGTTCCAGAATGCGACCTGGCTAGTGCCCACGTGACGAACGATGATGGCATCCGGCGCGAGGTCTAGCAGGGCCGCCTGTCGCTTGAGTGCCTCCCAGGCGCGACGATTCTCAGCCATGACGGCCGCTCGACTGGCTTCCTGCTCGTCGAGCAATTGACGGCGTACGGCCGCATTGAACCCTGCTGCCACGGCGGCAATGAGTATGGCGTCGCGGCGGCCGAGGGCCGTCCCTGCCCTCCGGTCGAGTCCCTCGCCCAAGGTGGTGCTGAACAGCTCGATCGTGGCGCCGAGCGCCTCCGGCGAGCGGAAGCCCAGGCGAACAAGATCGGATCCGAGGCCGAGGGCCGCATCGCGACCTTCGTCACCCTCGACCACACTCAGAGCGACGTCGACAAGCTCGAGCAGACGCTCGTGGATCTCGGCGGCGCTGTAGGGGACCGCCCCGGTCTGCGTGATGGCACGCTGCCAGCGGTCGGCGAGCTCGAACCGAAGCGCGGCGCCAGGGGCAGCGCGTTCCACTGCCGGATGCGCAGGCATCAGAGCTTGCGGCCGACGCCTGCGTAGTTGGCGCTGCGCTCGGGTTGGTCGAGCAGCAGGTCGTGATCGGTCTCAGGTCGCCACACCGGTAAAAGCACCAGGCCGGGCTCAACCAGCTCAAACCCCTCGAACAGGCCCGCCACCTGCTCACGAGTACGGAAGTGCAGCTGCGCGCTGGTGCGACTGTAGAGTTGTTCGCCTTCATCCGCCCGGGCGCGGTCAACGGCGTCGGCCGTGGCATGCGTTAGCGCGAAATAGCTGCCGGACGGCATTGCATCGCGCACTACACGGAGAATGCTGGCCGCTTCCTCGTCGTCGGGCACGAAGTGCAGCAAGGCGATCGCCAGCGCGGCGATCGGTCGGTCCCAATCGAGCGCGGCCCGCACCTCGGGATGCTGAACGATCTCGTGCGGTCGGCGCGCATCGGCCCGAACGGCGATCGTGTTGGCAGTCGCCCCGAGGATCGCCTTGCTATGCGCGACAGCGACAGGGTCAATGTCGACGTAGGCCACGCGCGCGCCGGGGGTGATCCGCTGGGCGATCTCGTGGACACTATTCGCCGTCGGGATGCCGGAGCCGATGTCCAAGAACTGGTCCACACCCTGGCTCAGGGCGAACCGAACGGCGCGCCCAAGAAATGCGCGTGTGACCTGCGCCACCAGCGGCAGATCGGGGTACAGGCCTATCGCCTGCTCGGCGGCTTGACGATCAATGGCAAAGTTGTGGCCGCCGCCCAGGAAGTAATCCCACATTCGGGCCACGTTTGGCCGATCGAGGAGGACCTCGTCAGGCACCCAATCAGACTGCTGCATGAGTTAAGAGCCGCCGACTATACGATTTCTGCCTGGGGTCTCAAACTACCCAGGTGCAGGATTCGTGCGCGGGCGTCACGAACCGAACCACGACCGTGACACAATTGTGATCCATCTGCTGGGTGGTTTGCCAGGCCCCCAGCGGTCGCGGTACGGCTGAGCTTGCCCTGAGGGGCAACAAATGGCCAGAACACAGCAATGCCCGCTCACCCGCCTCTCATGCCTCGCGCCCCGCTCACGAAGTGCTAGGTGTTCCATCTCTACTAGCACAGCGAGGCCTTGAGGCCCGCTACGCGGCGCCCCGACCTCGCGGTCACCCACGCAACGGCAAGAGCGCCGCCCACTGGTAGTCCACCAGCAGGCGGCGCTCAGTTGAACGCGCGATTAGCGGCCCTTCTTCTGTACCGTTTGTTGTTGTTTCTGTTTATCTTTGGCCGCCTGCTCGGCGATCTCCGCCCGTTCGATGTTGTAGTCGGCGTTCACGCCCTGGGTGGCGCCCTGCTTGGTCTTTGTGTCGTATGCGTCACCTTCCTTCTTCATGGTTCCGGGCTTGCTTTCGTCGAAGATATTGGTCAGCGTATTTAGCGCTTGCTTGCCCGTCTTGCCGACCAGCTTAGACGCCACGTCCTTCGCCTCTTTTTGAGCGATCTTGACGTGTCCCCTTCGTGCTCCAGCAATGCCTTGCGCACACGTTCCCCTCAGCCTTGGCCTTGGGGCCGACGGTCTTCGGGGGCGTCCACTCCGGCATCGTGACGGTAATCACGACCTTGACGGTTGCTTTTGCGACCTTGCCCTTGGCGTCCGTCTGCAAAGCGTTCGGATCGGGTACGATCTCGACCCCGGTATTGGCCCATTCGCCCGGCCGGTTCTGCTTCAGCCACTCGACGGCCTGCTCCATCGTCGTACCGGGCACGGTGAACTTGTCGTACTTCACCTTGATGTCGGTAACGGCATTCGGCTCTAGACCGGTCGGATCGTTGTACCGCAGCGGGTTGTTGACCGCGTAAGCGTAGACATTCAGTAGAGCGGTGCGCGTCAATACGGACTCCGTCTGACGACTCACCAGTGGATCCGTCGACATGAACTTGTTCGTGCGCGGGTCGTAGTACCGAGCTCCGTAGTAGTACAGATCTGTCTCTTCGTCGAACTCCTTACCGGTGAAAAGGTATGGAGTGCGCTGAGTATTGCTCGATTCTGAGACCCAGGACTCACCCGACGGGAAGTATTCCAGGTGCTCGTACAGCGCACCATTCAGGTCGGTGATGTAGTTGCTGCTGCCCAGGTGATCCGGGTGGAAGTAGTACTGGTCTTTCTCGAATTCGTTCTTCTTCAGCAGCTTGGAGGCGACGCGCGTTGGACCAGCGTAGAAGTGCTTGGTCCCGATAGCGCCGTTGCGCATCGTGAAGTACTGGTTGACGTAGACAGTCTCACCTTGCGGACCGCGCTTGATGATCCGCTCACCCTGATCGTCGTGCTTGTACGCATTCTCATGGCCGTTGTCGAAGATGCTCTGGATGCGATCCTCGTCATCCCAGACCACCGTACACCGCGTGCCGTTGAGATCGTGCGTCCAGCCGGTTTCGTTGCCATTGGCGTCGAAGGTGAACGTGCGGTCGTCGATGTGCGTGGCCGCGTGCGGTCGCGGACTCCCGTATGCATAGATGAAGTCGTAGGTAGTCTTGTGCTGCTCAACGGGTGTGGCGGACGGCTGCACCAGCGCAGCGATCGCTCAATCGCGGATGCCCAAAAACGTGGCGGTGTCATGGCAGGACATCAGTGCGTCGAGCTCGGCAGCTGAGAACTCCTTTACCTCATTCTTCCTACTCGAATCTCGATGCTGCTCGGGCTTGGGCCTGTAGGGCTCCACGCGAGACAGCAGGTCTGACCGGATGTACTCCATCACCCTATATAGATACAGATTGCTGAAGGCCTTGAGCGCCCCTGTGTGCTGGGCGATCTTACGACGCCGACCGATATGAGCAGTCCCTGAGCGACGGCAACCTGCTTTCTCGTTGTGCACGGCCTGAGCTCGAGACCTCCTCGGAGCAGATCGAGGCAATTCTCGAGCGGTAAGGCCACGTAGGCTAGGGCCAGCGCTTCGTTCCAGGCTACAAGACGGTGCAGAGCACAACCTTGATGCGATGGACATCAGCGCGAATTTGGCGCACGCTCACGTTCACTCAATGGAATCTGGCAATTTGACGCAGCAGCACAAACTCGCGTGGGACTCGTACGTCGCCATGCTCGCCACAGCGCTTGCCTATGCGGTCGTGGGCACGATCGTGCTGCCGATGCTGTTCGGCGCAGCACCGTCGCAGTGGATAGCCGTCGTCTGGCTCGGGCTGGCTGTGGTCTTGTCGGTCTGTGCGATCGTCCTGCTGTCGTGGCAAGCAGAAGCGCAGGCAGCGTCGCTTGGCCGGCGGCTCGCCCGACTCGGCGCTGCCAGGGGGCCGAGCATTACGCCCAGCCAAACGCTGTTGTTGTGGCGGCTGGTCGTCGCCGGGATCGAGCTGTTGTTGGCTCAAGCGGTGCTGCGTCGTCCGCTGGCGCTGGTGCTGGGCGGCGAACGGTCGGCCTCCTTGTTCGAGGCGGGTGTGGCCGCGGGTAGTCTGGCGCTGCTGCTGGTGGGGCTGGTGTGGGTGTATCAGGCCGCGCGACCCATGGTGTACGCGGCAGTGTTACGCACAGTGGACGTAGCGGTTCCGACCGCGGGCTCGGCGCCGCCGGCTGTTGCTGTGACCCACGAACCATCGCGCAGCGGAGGCGGCGGCGTGGTGAGGCGGGACGCCGATCCAACTGTCCGTGCGTCGCGCCCAGATGATGCGACTGTCGCGTCGCCGCGCCCGGATGATGCGACTGTCGCGTCGCCGCACTCGAGCGAAGAGACCGTGGCGTCGCCGCGCGACGACCGCAGCCAGGACCCGACGCTCGTTCGTCGGCCGGACGCGTAGCCGTATGGAGGAATCACTCGTCGGACGGGCCTTGCGTGATGGCGAGTACGTCGTCGGCGAGGCCTTCGGCCGCGGTGGGATGGCGACCGTCTATCGCGCATATTCGCGCTCACTCGAGACCGCCGTGGCTCTCAAAGTCCTGGCGCCTCGCCTGGCCGCTGACCTCGACCTGCGCGACCGCTTCCACCAGGAAGCCCGGCTGCTCTCGCACCTGTTCCACCCCAACCTCCTGACCGTGCACTACTTTGGCGAAGAGGGCGACACCGTCTATATCGCCATGCGGCTCGTGACCGGTGGCACCTTGCGCGACCGAATGACCGCGCTGGGCGGCCGGCTCGACCTGGTTAGCGCCGCGCGGCTCATTCGTGGCGTCGCCGACGCGCTGCAGACTGCTCACGACGCGAACGTCGTCCATCTGGACGTGAAGCCGTCAAACGTGCTTCTCGGACGCGCCGACTGGCCGCTCGTGGCCGACACCGGCATTGCCGAGGTCATTCAACCGGCAGAGGCTCCCGTGACCGCGCGCCGAATCGCCGGCACGCCCGCCTATATGTCGCCCGAGCAGTGCCGCGGCGATGTCGTCGACGGGCGAAGCGACCAGTACTCGCTGGCAATCATGGCCTTCGAAGTCTTGACTGGCCAGCTTCCGTTCTCAGGCGCAACCTCGCAGGACCTCATGCGGCACCAGATGTACGATTCGCCGCCGCGTCCGCGCGACGTGAATCCCGGCTTGCCCTCCCCGGTCGAAGACATCCTGCTGCGGGGCCTCGCCAAAGACCCGGGGGACCGCTTCCCCACCATCGCCGAGTTCGGGCAAAGCCTGGCCGAGGCTGCCGAACGGACGCGCGGCATGTCGATGGAGGCCAAGGCCAACGTCGCCGATATGGCGCCGAATGTGCTCGGCAGCCTCCTGTTGCTGATGCTCGGGCCACTCCTGCTGGGCGTTTTGCCCGACGCTGCGCTGCTGGCCGGCCGCATTCCTCTGGCCTGGCCATTCCAGGTGGCGCTGGCGCTGGGCATCAGCGCGCTCCTGCTGGGCATCCGCTGGCATGTTGTTGGACTGGTGGCGCGCGCGGGCGGAGCGATCGTCGACGTGCTCGAGCGGGCGCGGGCGGGCGCGGCCGGCCGAGCAGCGCGGCTCGATGCCTTGCGCAAAGCAGTAGTTGGCTCCGCCGAAGGCGTGGTCAATCTGCTGTACCTGCTAATGCTGTATCGACTGCTCGTCACCCCGTTGCTGGATACGGTGAACAGCGCCGTGGATCCGGGCGTCGCGCGGGCGCTCAGTCTGGGTGTGCTGGGTGTGGTCACTGTGGTGGTGTTGGTGATTCTGGTGTCGATCGTGCGCGGCGGCGGCATCGGTGCCGCGGTCGCGGTCCTGGTGGTGGCGTGGGCAGTTGCGTCCGCAGTGTCCTCGATCGACCTGGGGTTGGGGGACGCGACGGGCTGGTTGAACGCGCTGCGCTTGCTAGTGGGCGCGGGCGTCGTGGCTCTCCTGGTGGTGCGACGACGGTCCACGGCCGAGCTGGTCGGCAGGGCGGCGGGCATGGCGCTGG
>WNGB01010152.1_pt1 | contig 13110 bp, 13 predicted proteins | sample 5400681 | NCBI WGS metagenome assembly WNGB01 (sample SAMN13153367, study PRJNA577476) | soil metagenome | isolation source: 115 cm soil or saprolite under grassland replicate 2 | place: USA:California | collected 2016-06-15 | reverse complement strand
GGCTGGTTGGAACCGGCCGCCCAGCCCGGCTCGTTGTCGGTGAACGCGACCATGCCTACGCGCACCCCGGCTGCCTCCACGATCGCCGGCCGGCGCGCCGCAGCGAGGTTCTGCCCCGCACCGGCGTGGGCAATGCTGGCGGCGTCGAGGTGGACGATGGTATCCAGCAGCCCTTGGAGTTCAAAGTCGAGGGTGTGATTGTTGGCCAGCGCGACCACGCGGATCCCGGCGGCGCGCAGCACTGCCACCGCCTTGGGCGGCGCGCGGAAGTGAAAGACCTTGGGCGTGCGGGTCCAGGGCACCAGATGAGTGGTGATGGCGCACTCCAGGCCGGCCACTACCAGGTCGGCCTGGCGCAGCAGCGGCAGCGTATCGCCCCAGAAGCTCGCCGCAGGACGCTGCGCGATCTCCGCGGCCACGCCCCGCCCAAGCATCACGTCGCCGAGGAGTGCTAGCAGCATACGCCACCTCGTGCATCGGTGATCCGCGCCACATGCGGATCCCACGTCTTGGGTGACAGCAGAAGCTATGCCATTACCGCCTTCGATGCGTGCCTCAAACGCGCGGATCGTGCCAGGAAGCCAACGGTCGAGTTCAATGCACCAAATCAAGCGCAACCTCATACGCAACGCGATGGCCCTAGAACGTCGGGCTATTCGACCGTACGGGTTTGGAGACTCTGTCATAAGAAATGCTGGCTGAGATACACGAGTCATGCCCTATAGCATAGTGCCTCTGCGGTCGGCGCTTGCGCACGAGGAACGCCTGTAAAGTTTAGTATTAAGTGGCGGGGATTCGGCTCTTGGCCACTTTCCGTGAAAGGGCGCTGTGACCAGCATCAGGCGGGGTTTTGTCAACTTAATCCTTGGACAAGGGGTTGGGTGGGTCAGCAACATGCGATAGCGTATCCCCTGAAGGCTAGAGGAGGCTTTGGCAGAGTATTAGGCTGCGATCTGCACTCCCGTTACCGTGTTCCAAATCGTGAACCGCTCCTGCATGATGGCGCGGTACTGTTTTGCGGGTAGGCGATGACGGCGCGGGCAAAAGTGCTCGCGAATCGGACCGTGTGCGGCCAGAAAGCGTTGAGCGTGGCCCCCTGACTTGAAGCGGCGCATTGTTCGCTCCCGCTGGCGCGTTGGTTGGTGGGAGTTCTCTGCACGATTGTTGAGGCGTTTGTGTTGCCGATGCTCCACGCCAGGGAGCACGTCCTGTTTCGCAGCTGCATAGCTGCCGAGTTTATCAGTAATCAGTACTCGTGGCACGTACTGACAGCCCTTCAGCAGTTTGCGGAAGAACTTTTTGGCCGCCCGTTTGTTGCGCCGAGTCTGCACCAGGATATCGAGAACATTGCCGTGCTGGTCAACTGCCCGCCAGAGATAGTGCAGCTTGCCCTTGATGGTGAGAAACACTTCATCAAGATGCCACTTATCGCCGGTCGTTGCACGTCGCCGGCGTAGTTGGTTGGCATACTGCTGCCCAAAGGTTCGGCACCACTGGCGGATCGTCTCGTAGGTCAGCACGATCCCACGCTCGGCCATCAGCTCTTCGACATCGCGATAGCTAAGGGAGAAGCGATAGTAGAGCCAGACCGCGTGAGAGATGATCTCGGCAGGAAAGCGATAGCCCTTGTAGGAGGGTGAGGATGGTGTTGTTGTCATGCCGCCGATGATACCACAAGACCTGCTCGGCGATGAAGTTGACAATACCCGCCGCCGCCCGGCAGCGTCAGCACCAAAACATCCGGGCGGTTGGCATAGGCTACGAGTTGCGCCGCGAGCAGCAGCCCAGCCTGACGGCGATCACGAAATCGGAAGGTCATCGGCTCCTCTCTTGCAGATGCGGACGCCGTCCGCCATGCTTGTGTTTCGCTACTCGGTCGCGCTGCGGCCGGGTCTCGCCGCATCCTGGATCCAGACCGTTTTGATGTTGACAAACTCGCGGATGCCAAACACGCTGAGCTCACGCCCGTAACCCGATTGCTTCACCCCACCGAAGGGCAAGCGCGGGTCGGAGGCCACCATGCCGTTGATGAACACCAACCCCGCTTCGATCTCCTCGATGCACTGCACCCACTCGGCCGCATCATTGGTCCAGACGCTCGCGACGAGGCCGAAGGTCGTATCGTTGGCCAGGCGAAGTGCCGCGTCGATATCAGGCACGCGGAAGAGCGCCGCGACCGGGCCGAACAGTTCCTCGCGGTAGGCGGGCGAATCGGTAGGAATATGCGTGAGGATCGTCGGCGCATAGTAATGACCGGTGCGATCAAGACGTTTGCCACCGGTGAGAATGCGCGCGCGCGCCGCGACCGACTCCTGCACCTGTTGGTCAAGCGTGGCGAGGATGGCGGCAGTGGCCAGCGGGCCGATCTCGGTCGTCGCATCCAGCGGGTCGCCGACCGTCAACTCCTCCATCCCATGGACGAAGCGGCGCTCGAATTCGTCGGCGATCGGTTCAGCGACGATGAAGCGCTTGGCGGCGATGCACGACTGGCCGTTGTTAATCGTGCGCGCCCTGATCGCAGTTGTCACGGCGGCGTCGAGGTCGGCGCTCGGCAGCACGATGAACGGGTCGCTCCCGCCCAGTTCGAGCACGGTCTTCTTGATGCGCTTCCCTGCTGCGCTCGCCACCTGGCTGCCGGCCGACGCGCTGCCGGTCAGCGTGGCGGCCACCACGCGCGGGTCGTCGAGCACGCGCTCGACCTGCTCGGAGCCGATCAGCAGGGTTTGAAACGCGCCGTCGGGGAAGCCTGCGCGCTGGAAGATCGCTTCGATCGTCAGCGCACACTGCGGTACATTCGAGGTATGCTTGAGCAGTGCGACGTTGCCGGCCATCAGCGCGGGCGCGGCGAAGCGAAACACCTGCCAGAACGGGAAGTTCCAGGGCATCACTGCCAGGATGGGCCCGAGCGGCTGGTAATGCATGTAGCTGCGCGTGGCGTTGGTGTCTACCTCCTCGTCGGCGAGGAAGCGCTCGGCATGCTCGGTGTAGTAACGGCAGGCCCAGGCGCACTTGGCCGCCTCTTCCACCGCCGCCTTCTGCAGCTTGCCCATCTCGATCGTCATGAGGCGGCCGAAGATGTCCTTGTCGGCCTCCAGGATCTCCGCCGCGCGCAGCATCATGCGCGCGCGATCGGCGAACGACGTGCGCCGGTAGACGCGGAAGGTGTCCGCCGCGCGCTGGAGTTTCGCATCGATCTGCGTGTCGGCGAGTGGCTCAAACGTGCGGAGCGTTTCACCGGTCGCCGGATTAATGGTTGCGATTGCCATAGCATTGTCTCCCCGTAGCATACTCGTCCCACTCACGCGCCATATGCGTGCGCCAGGCCAGCGTGGGCGCGGGCGGCGTGCTCAAGTAATAGGCCGCGAGCTTCGCCCTCAGCAACCGGCCCGCCTGGCGGCGATCGCGAAATCTGAAGGTCATCTGCTCCTCCCACGTACGCGCAACGGCAATCGCACGGCTGAGCGTGCGCCCCGCCGATATGGTCCTGGATTTCCGCTACGGACCGCCGGGGGCCGGCGCTTTAGTGCAGAGTCGTGCGCTCGAGCGGCAACACCCATGTCGTGGTCAGGTCGGTCACGGAGCGCGCCCCGAGGAGTCCGCCAAGCGTCGCCGCCACGAGCCCCAAGAGGAGGGCAAGCAGCGCCCCCCAGGCGGCGAGACTACCAGCGCTGATACCACTGGGCGCATTCGCCGGCGCGTTCTGGCCTACCAGCGCCTGTGTGGCTGCCTGCAGCGCCGGCCCGTTCGCAGCCTGGCCGGTCAGCGGTGCCGCAATCTGTGCGCCGGTCGTCACGGTGCTGCCAGCAACGGCCGCAAGGGTGGCAATGCCGCTGCCAAGGAGGGAGAAAACCAGTGGGACAGTCACGACCCAGACCATTGCCCCGTTCAGCGCGCCGTTGGCCCGGCCCGCCACGGCCGCCGTGCGCGCGGCCGCCCAACCGCCGATCGTGAAGGCGATCAGGACGCTGATCGCGCTCCAGACGCCCGCGCCGAGTCCAAGCGTGCCGGTGATGTTGCCGGGCGTGACGGTCGTGAGGCCAATGGCCAAACCAAGCAGGCTGAAGAGCGCGACTGTCATCAGGGCTGCGACGAGGCCGGCCAGCACCGCCGCCCAGCGTACGCGGTCAACGGGCATCACGACCAGCGTGCGCGTGGCATACTCGGAAGCGGCGTCTGGGAGCACCGGTTCGCGAATCGGCTGGGTGGCAGACAGTATTTCGTCTACCGTTTCCGGATGCTGGACCTCGACCTCACGAATGCGCTCTCGCTCAGTCATCTCGCTCCTCCTTTGATCGAGCAGGCCGGCACAGGAGCGCGGCAGTTTGGCGACGTGACGCCACGATAGCCTGCCGGTTGCCGTGCATGTGCAAGTGTCTCATACGAGACAGCAAAGCGTGTGCCGGCAACGGCCCGCACAACACAAGCGATGAGTATCTTCGCCGTCGAGTGCAAGCTGAGATACATCACCCTGACTCTCCGTGCCCCTCGCCCACTCGCACGAGCAACACCGGGCAGGGGGCCTGCTGCAACACGGCGTCGGCGGTGCTGCCAAAGACCAGGCGTTCGAGTCGGCCGCGGCCATGGGTGGTCATGGCGATCATGCTCGCGTCCAGGTCGCGCGCCCGCGCGCTGATCACATCCGCTGCCGGCCCTTCGAGCTGCTCATAGCTCACCGCAAGCCCTCGACTGCGCAGACGCTGTGCCAGCGCACGCAGGTAGCTCTCGACCTCGCGGCGCTCGGCCGCAACAACCGCCGGGGGATCGATCGGCGTAGCGGCGACATTTGGGGCCAGCGGCGGCATGGTGGCCGCCGCCGCTGGGGCGGCGATCGCCTCGGCCGGGGTCGTGGCGCGCAGCAGGGTTACGGACGAGCCAAACTGCTCGGCCAGCGCCTCCACATAGGGCAGCACGAATTCTGCACGGGCGGAACCATCCAGCGCCACCACGATCCGGGCGTAGACATTGTTCGCGGATTGGTCACCGGCGGCTTGCGTTCGTTCAGGCGTGTCGTGTGTCGTCATCGCGCCCTCCTGGCCGTTCGTCTGCTGCCGAGGCGTGTACATGGTGTGCCAGCAAGAGCTGTGCCAGTCGTGAGGAGGGCAGCACGGGAGATTGAACCGCCGCACGACGCTCTCGCGGTACGCTTGTTGCTGCGATTTTCACCTGAACGAGCGGGGCGAAACGGTCGCCTAGACACTGATGAAAGGTGCTGAACGGCCTGGTCACGGCCTACACTCACTTCGAGCAGAAGAGCGAGCCAGCCTGGCGGTAAGCAACCTCCACTGTGGACATATGCACATCGAGCAGCATAGCCCGGCGCTCTGGAAGCTCACCATGACGCACTGCGACTACGAGGAACTCGAGCACACTGCTGAGATCGGCCTGCGGGTGCGGGCCGCCACCGGGATGTTCGCCCTGATTGGTGCGCAAGCCGGCGTGCTGCGCACGCGTCACGTCATGACCGTCGAGTCCAATAACGCCGAAAGTCTGCTGGTGGACTGGCTGAGTGACCTGCTCGCCTGGCATGAGCGCACTGGCGAGATCTACGATCAGCCGGAGATCAGGGGCTGGACGCCAGCGCGCTTAGACGCGGTTGTGGTGGGCCACGCGGCACGCACGCCCCCCTCCACATTGATCAAGGCCGTCACCTACCACAGTCTGCGCCTGGCTGAGGAGAACGGTACCTGGCTGGCCGAGATCTATTTCGATGTGTAGGGCCCGCCAGCGCTGCGGAAGGAAGGTGCAATCATGGTTCAGCCGCGCGATCTGGTTCGTGTGTCCGACAACATCTGGGAGATCCCGCCTACATTTCGGAACGACATGCGCGTCCCGGCACGTGTGTATGCCAGCGAGACCATGCTGGCCGAGACGCTCAAGGACCAGAGTCTTGAACAATTAGTCAATGCCACCACCTTGCCCGGCGTGACCCAGTATGCCATCGCGATGCCGGATGTCCACCAGGGCTATGGTTTTCCCGTCGGCGGAGTCTGGCTGGCGATCATCGGCTGGTTCCTCAGCAACGCTGCGATCCAGAGCTATCAGCAGCTCGTCATCCACGACATGCTCGAGGGCGTGCCGGTCACGCGCCTGATGCGTACGAGCGTGCCGGCGGTCGCGCCCACCATGTCGATCAGCGCCCTGATCGACAACTACATTCTGCACAGCGACGAGCGCGCGTTTCCGGTGCTCGAGGGCGATCGCCCGGTTGGGTTGGTGACGCTGGACGACGTGCGCAAAGTCGCACGGGACGTATGGGATACAACCACGGTCGGTGAAATCATGACGCCGGCCGAGCAGCTGGTCGTGGTTACGCCGCAGCAGGACGCGGCTGCGGCGCTCGACAAGCTGATCCAGCGCGATGTGCGCCAGGTGCCGGTGATGCTCGACGGGCATGTGATCGGGATGGTGCGCCGCCGCGACATCGTCCGCTGGCTCCAGCTCCAATCCGGCGCTGTGGCGGGCTGATTTGGCGGGACATCATCGAACCGCGCTTTCGCGATCGCGCCGCTGCCGGGCGACAGCTCGCCGCCCAGCTGCTGGCATATGCGAACCGTCCGGATGTGCTGATACTAGCGCTGCCGCGCGGCGGTGTGCCCGTGGCATTCGAGGTGGCGCAGGCGCTCCACGCGCCGCTGGATGTCTTCGGAGTGCGCAAGCTGGGGGTGCCGGGCTTCACCGAGCTGGCGCTGGGGGCGCTCGCGAGTGGCGGCGTGGTCGTGCCCAACCCCGCGATCACGAACCCGCTGGGCCTGCGCGACCGCCTGATCGCCAGCATTGTTGCGCGCGAGCGGCGTACGCTCGAACGGCGCGAGCAAGCGTATCGCGGCGATCGCCCGCCGCCCGACGTGCGCAACAAGACGGTGATTCTCGTGGACGACGGGCTGGCGACCGGCACGACGATGCGCGCTGCCGTCGCCGCGCTCCGCCAACGCCAGACCGCACGCATCGTCGTGGCCGTGCCGGTCGCGCCGCTCGTGGTCTGCGCCGCCCTGCGCGCTGAGGTTGATGCGGTGGTCTGCCTGATCACGCCGGAGCCGTTCGACGCCGTCGGGCGCTGGTATGCCGACTTCGCCCAGACGACCGATGACGCGGTGCGCGAGCTGCTCGACCGCGCGGCAACAAGAAGCATGGCTGTGGGTAGGGAGCAACGTTAGCGGCGCTGAGCCGCAGCTGGCACAGCCAGCCGGCGAGGAAGAAACAATGTCCAACCAGGATATCCAGGCCACCTGGCAGTATCATAATGGTACCAAGCACCCGAACGGCTCTCTCCTGAGAGAGCGGTATCGTTACGATCCGACTGATCGCTCGCCGCTGTTCAAGGTGTACCCAGAGCTGGCGCCGATCCCGCTGCCGCTCGACCGCTCGCCCCGCGGTGTGCCGGCGTTGGTGGCGATCGCGCGCACCATCCCGCCGACCGAGGGCAAGCAGCACCCGGATCTGGACGCAGTGGCGCGCCTACTCTACTTCTCGGCGGGCATCACCAAACAGCTCCGTACGCCCTGGGGCACGATTCCGTTCCGCGCCGCCGCATGCACCGGCGCCCTCTACCACATCGAGCTCTACCTCGTCTGCGGCGACCTCCCTGGGCTGGCGGCTGGTGTCTATCACCTGGACCCGCGTGATATCGCCCTGCGCCGCCTGCGTCAGGGCGACTACCGCCAGGTGGTGATCGCGGCCAGCGATGATGCGCCGCAGGTCGCGCAAGCACCGGCCATCCTGATTGCGACCGATGTGATCGGCCGCAATGCGATCAAGTATCAGGCGCGCGCCTACCGGCATACCTTCTGGGATAGCGGCACCATGTTCGCCAATACCCTGGCAATCGCGACAACCGATGATCTGCCGGCCCAGGTAGTGGTCGGCTTTGTCGATTGGAGCCTTATCCGCCTGCTCGACCTGGACCCGCGGCGCGAACTGGCCGTCGCGCTCCTCCCGATCGGCGCCGGCTCGGCCGCCCCATCCGCGCCCCAAGCGCTCATCCAGCCGCTTGGTCTGGCAACCCAGGCGACCCCGGATTACACGATCGACTTCCCAGCCATTCGGGCCATGCACCAGGCATCAATACTGCCGGATGCGGGCGCGGTGGCGGCCTGGCGCGCCGCTGTGCCCCAGCGGCGCCTGCCCGAACCGACCGGTAGACTGGTCCGGTTGCAGCCCCTGAGCGATGCTGAACTGCCCGCCGATCCGATCGAGACGGTGATCGTCCGGCGTGGGTCGGCCCGCCGGTTTGCGCATGCGACGATCTCCTTTCAACAGCTATCTACGACCCTGCACCAGGCGCTGCAGGGCGTCCCGCTCGATGTGCTCGCACCGCACGGCGGCAGCCTCAACGATGTCTATCTGATCGTCAATGCGGTAGACGGACTGGAGCGCGGCGCCTACGTACTGCATCGCGACCGCCAGGCGCTCGAGCTACTCAAAGCGGGCGACTTCCGGGCGATCGCCGGCCATCTGGCGCTGGATCAGGCCCTGGCCGCCGAAGCCAGTGCGGATATCTTCTTCCTGGCCGATCTGCCGGCCATGCTCGGGCGATTGGGGAACCGCGGCTACCGGGCGGCACAGCTTGAAGCGGGTATCGCCGCCGGGCGGCTCTATCTGGCTGCCTACGCCCAGGGGTTCGCAGCGACCGGGCTGACATTCTACGACGACGCGATCACCGACTTCTTTTCGCCGCATGCAGGTGGTAAAAGCGTGCTGTTCTTGTTGGCCCTCGGCGAGCGCGCACCGCGCAGTTAGCAGTACCTGCCATCATCCAGGCACACCGATTGCTGCGCTCGTGAGAAAGTATTGAAGCAATGAACCGGTGAGCTGCGCCAGGAGGGACCATCATGAATAGGGGCATGCTGCTGATCGAGAGTGTCCGCCTGGGCGCCCGGCTGCTGGACCTGCTCGAACGAATCGCGCGGAGGCGGATACGACGGGCTATTGCACTGGCGTTCAGTAGCGGCGCGGGCTTTGGCGCCACGCTCATGTATCTGCTCGATCCGGAGCGCGGCCGGCGGCGCCGCAAGCTGCTGGGCGACCAGATCATGCATGTCGTCAGCCAATCAGACGCTGTGATCAGCACGACGGCGCGCGATCTCCGCAACCGGGCACGTGGGATGCTGGCCGAGACGCACGCCCGGTTTGACGACACCGATGTGAGCGACGCGGTGCTGGTCGCACGCATCCGTTCCCGGATGGGCTGGGTGATTTCCCATCCCCACGCGATTGCCGTCACCGCCGATCAGGGGCGCGTGACGCTCAGCGGGCCGATCCTGGCCCACGAGGTGGACGATCTGCTCAAAGCTGTCGCCGCCATTCGCGGGGTGCGCGCGGTCGAGAATAGGCTGGAGGTCCACGAGCGGGCGGATGCCGTGCCAGGGCTGCAGGGCGGCCTGGCGCGGCCGGGCAAACGTCCCGAGGTGCTGCAGAAGAACTGGGCGCCGGCGCCCCGCCTGCTGATCGGTGCAACGGGCGGTGGGCTGGCGATCTACGGCGTGCGACGGGGCGACGCCCTTGGTGCGCTGCTGGGGGCGCTGGGCCTCGGATTGCTGGCGCGCGGTGCCACGAATATCGAGCTGGAACGTTTGCTTGGCCTGGGCGGTGGTCGCCGCGCGGTCGATGTCCAGAAGACCATCACGATCGCCGCGCCGATCGAGGAGGTCTTCCGCTTCTGGAGCAACGTCGCCAATTTCCCGCGCTTCATGGCGCATCTGCGCGAGGTGCGCGACCTGGGCAACGGCCGCTCCCATTGGGTCGCCGAAGGGCCGGCCGGCGTGCCGGTGGCGTGGGATGCCGTGATCACCCGCTCCGAGCCGAACAAGGTGCTGGCCTGGCAGAGCGAGCCAGGCGCGACGGTGGCGAATGCCGGTAGTGTCCCTCAATTACCGTGATAAGCTTATTCAAACGATGGAAACAAATGTTCGAGTGTATGCAGTTGATCTACGAAGCTGACCGGCACACGGTAGGACAGCAATTCTGCCGTCGTCCACTGATGGTCGGTGATACCGGCAGCCATCGCCGGCGTGATCGGGTGCCAACGCCGCGCTGTTCCCGTGCCACGCGTCGGTTCCGGCTGTGCCAAGGGTTGGGCCAAGCTCGCATGCGGCAACACCAAATGGTAATACGCCAACACCAGCCACAGATGCTTTTCCAACCACGTGCGCTCCTTCGAAAAGCCGTTGGTCTCACGCGTCAGTCGGCGACAATGCTGACGCAAGGTCAGATTCTCCCGTTCCACAAAACTGGTATTGATGCTGCTACTGGCCGACGATTCCAGCAGCCGTTGGCTGATCTGGCTGGGATCGCCAAACACGACTTTGTGCGAGACCTGTACCACCTGCCCACGCTCGCGCTGTTTGACCACCTGGGCATACAGCAGATCAGCTGGCGGCACGCGCCGCCGCCCGGGAAAGCGACCACGCGTCCCCTGGCGCTGTGGTTGCTGCCATTCGCCATAGGTGTGCAACAATGCCGTGCGATATTCGGCCAATTGGTCGCTGGTAAAGAAGGGCGTGTGAGCATCGGTGACATGCACCACCCGCTCCAACAAGCGATTGGCTTCGGTCTGGGTGCGCTGGCTGACCACGAATGCCAAGACGCCGCGCCAGATTGGAGCAAAGGCGACCCAAATCCAGGCATCGCCATACGTCTCGCAACAGCGCTTGGCGGTTTCCAGACGCCGTTCTTTGGTATGCACAAAGCTCCACAGTTCATCCAGTTGGCACTCCGTCACGCGCAAGTCGTGCCACAACGACAGCATGACCGTTCGACAGTGCCGAGCTGCTCGATGCAGCCACTCACTGGCCGTGTCTTTATCGATTTGGACAATCCGTCCGGTGGCACGCAGCGAATTTCCTTCCGCGAGTGCGCGAATCGCCATCTCAAAATGGGCCGGCTCGGCATCAAGATCAAAGTAGGCGGTTCCATAGGTCAAGGCCACGGTGCGCCCGCAGCTGCGACAGCGAGCCTGCTTTTGACCACGGGTCGAGCCATTTTTGACCAACAGACTGGCATGAAAGGAGCGGCCGTAATAGCGACAGAATCGATTTGGACAATAGAGCGTTTCCCAATCCACGGCATCCTACCTCGCTGCAACGAACGAATTGCAGCGAAGGATACCCGATGCCGTGTGAACTGATCAACTATCCCATCACGGTAATTGAGGGACAACACCCGAATGCCGGTGGTGTCCCTCAACTGACGTGATGAGTTCGATCGAGCGGCGGGAACACATGTTCGATTGCATCCAAGCTATCCAAAAACGTGGCAGGCTCGCGATAGCCGAGCAGTTCGCCTGTGCTCCAGACATGATCGGTCATCCCTGCCGCCATCGCTGGCGTGACCGAGTGCCATTTGCGCGGCGAGCCTCTTCCGCGCGTTGCTTCCGGTCGTGGCAATTCCGTGCGCAGACTGTCATGGGGCAAACAGAAATGGTAGTAGGCCATCGTCAGCCACAATTGCTTTTCCATCCAGCGCAGCTCTTTCGAGAACGCCGTCGTTTTGCGCGTCAAGCGCCAATTGTGTTGTCGCCAGGTCAGATTGTCGCGCTCGACAAAACTGGTGTTAATCGTGGTGCTCGCGCTCGACGCTGCCACCTGGCGGTCAATCGCAGCCGCATCACCAAACACAATCTGACGCGTCACCTCCACGACCCGTCCTTTCAGACGCCGCTTCACCACTTGGGCATACAGCAGATCAGGACCAGCCTTGCGACGCCTGGCCGGAAAGCGCCCGCGATCGCCATTCCGCTCGGGTTGATACCATTCGGCGTAGGTCTGCAGCAGTGCAGTAGTGTAGGCCGGCAATTGATCACTCTCCAAGAAGGGAATATGCGCATCGGTCACGGCGTTGACCCGAGAGAGCAACACCTTGGCATGCTCCTGCGTGCGTTTGCCAACCACAAACGCCACGACCAGCCGCCAGAGTGGCGCGAAGGCCAGCCAGACCCAGGCATCGCCGTAGGTTTGGCACCACTGCTTGGCCGCACTCAGGTTTTGCTCCTTGGTATGCACAAAGCTCCACAATTCATCCAGTTGACATTCACGCACAGGCAGTTTGTGCCAATGGTACACCATCACCCGCCAGCATTGGTGTGCCGCACGGGAAAGCCAGCTACAGACCGTATCTTTATCGATTTGGACAATCCGCGCGGTGCTGCGGAGCGAATTTCCTTCTGCCAGCGCGCGGATCGCCAGGTCGAAAATGGCCGGATCCGCATTCAGGTCGAAGTAGGCTGTGCCGTAGGTCAGGGCGATTCTCCTGCCACAGGCGCGACACCAAGCTTGCCGATGGCCATGACTGCTGCCATTCTTCACCAGCAGTGCCTGCCGGAAAGGCACGCCGTAGGAGCGACAGTGCCGATTCGGGCAGTACAGTGTTTCCCAGTCCATTGTACCCTCGATCAGTAGACCATCGATTAGGTCTACGAGGATACAGCGGATGCCGTTCAGGCTGGTAGCGTATCACGTCAGTTGAGGGACACCACCCACGCTTCCTCGGCGCGCAGCTTGGCCTCGTCGGCGCCTTGCAGACCTGGACGCGCGACTTGCGGTACCATCCACATATCCATTACCTGGTGCCGGGCGGCGGTCTGGCCGAGGATGGCCGAAGGTGGGTCACAGGCAAGGCCGACTTCTTCGTCCACGTTAAGCCGCTCGCGGCGCTGTTTCGGGCCAAACTACGGGCCGCGCTGCGCCAGACCGCGCTGTGGGCCGAGATTCCTGCCGCAGCCTGGCAGCAGCCCTGGGTGGTGGATTGCCGGCCGGTCGGGACGGCACGGGCCGCCCTAGGCTATCTCGCGCCCTACATCTTTGGCGTTGCGCTGAGCAACAATTGGATTGTGCGGGTGGTCGATGACCAGGTCACGTTTCGCTACCGCATTGGTGATACTGGCCAAACGGCCTACTGTACCCTACCGGTTCAGGAGTTCCTGCGTCGGTTCCTGCAACATAGCTTGCCCAAGGGCTTGGTGAAGGTACGCTACTACGGCCTATTCCGGGTTGGGATGCGCCGCAGCCTGGCGCGCCTGCGCAGCCAGTTGCAGCTGCTCCAGCACAGCGCCACGCCGGCGGCGCTCGCGTCCGTCGCTCGTGACGACAGCCCGCGAGTGGTGATCTGTCCGAACTG
>WNGB01010151.1_pt1 | contig 13111 bp, 13 predicted proteins | sample 5400681 | NCBI WGS metagenome assembly WNGB01 (sample SAMN13153367, study PRJNA577476) | soil metagenome | isolation source: 115 cm soil or saprolite under grassland replicate 2 | place: USA:California | collected 2016-06-15 | reverse complement strand
AGCAACGCATCGTCGGTCTCCTGCACCCGACCGGCCCTCGCCACGTCCAACGCTGCAACGTTCCGGACCGTCGTAATGTGCTCTGCCATCCGTACCTCCGCGTGGCGTAGTCGTCGACACGCGATGACACCAGATTCATGCCGGCACACGCAGTAACTCGCGCCGCCAAGTCGGACCCTGCCCGGCCCCAGGACCACTGTCCGTTGACCTCGGAAGGAGCCCTGAATGGCCCCCAAGTTAGTTCGGTCAACGGGACATCCGCTGCCCCGTGCTGCGCCCCGACCCCGCCCAACGCGGCCGGCTGGTCGAGATCCGCGACAACCTCACCGCCCGCATCGCCGAAGCCGAACGCGAAGGCTGGCTCGGCGAGATCGAAGGACTCACCGTCAGCCTCACCGCCGCCGAGGAGAAAATCGCCCAGCTCGACCGCATCGCCCAACGACGCACCGTCACGCTCGGCATGCCCCGCATCGCCGACGCGGCCGGACGTCTGATCGGACCCGGCGGTCATCGGTAGACCCGACTGTGACGCCACGGTACGCAACCGCCGCAGGTCAGCGGCCCGCCCGGGCATTGCGGATCCCCACGCCTCGGCGCGGTGCCCGATCGGGACCGACGCGGTGGTCTCGTTCGCCGTGGCCCGTGAGATCCTCGCGGGCATGGGTGGGAAGAACCGCAGCCGCCGCGCCCGCGCACGGACCGCGCCGGCGCGGCGCTCCACAGAACGCGGCAGGACACGTCGGATGCTGCGCCTGCCCGGCCTGCAAGAGGTGTACGACGCGGTGATCGCCGGCTGCGCCGACCTGGCGGCTGCCGCCGACGCGCTGGACGCCGAGCTGTGGCTGGCCGCCAACGTGTGCGCCATCCGGGCAGAAGCACCCGACAACAATGCGTTTCACCTTGCGATGCTCGACCTGATCGACGAGGCCGAACGCGACGGGCGCCGGCAGTGTCTGCTCCTGCTCCGCACGATGGCGGCGGCCGGCCCGCACGGGCTGGACGAACCGGCCACCCGCGCGGCCGGGCGGCTGGGCGACCGCGCCGCACCCGGCGCAGGCGGCACGGCAGGGCTGCCGGTCTGGGTCGATGCGCTCGGCGAGACCACGCTCGCGGGTGACTGTTGCGTGTGGACCGACGTCTTCGGCGAGTACACCCAGGTGTATTGCGAGTACGTCCACGCCGGCGGCGGGCGCCGCCACGGGCTGCTGTTCACCATCGACCTAGCCTTCCACGGAGTCATGCACGGCATCGACGTGGTGACCGCGCCGAAACACCTCGACCGGGTGGCCCCGGACATGCAACGCGACGCCCGCCGCGACGGTGGCCGGTTCGAGCGGGTCCCGCCCGCCGACGCGGCCGATCTGCTGCGGTCGGCGCTGGTCGCCTCCGCCGATCCGGCGTTGCCGGCCCTGCGGACCGCGGCCCACCGCGACGACTCCTTGTCCGCGGTCCTGCCCTTGGCGGCGCGGCGGGTGATGACGATGCCGGGCGGGCAGTCTCCCGCACCGCCGCGCGGGCAGGTCGCCGCCGCGTGGCCGCCGCAGCGGCGCCAGGCGCTGGTCGAGGAGTTCATCGCGGCCCACCCCGACGGGTGGGCCGATCCCGGCATGGCGCGGATGTTCGCCGCCCGCATCGTCGACGCGAGCGTGGACGTGCTCGCCTTCCCACCGGACCGGATCGGGCTGGCCAGCGTGGCCCGCCTGTTCGGGGAGGTCCTGCCGGCCACGATGGTCATCCCGCAGTCGCTGCTGGACCAGGCGCAGCAGGTCGCCCGCGCGTGGGTGCGGTGGCGCACCGACGCCCAGGACCTGCCACGCGCCGCCCGCCGCGAGCTGCGCCGAGCCGCACACGCCGTGCTCACCGCGTTCCCGGCGCTGTGCCGCGACCGGCGGCTCAACCCGACCGTGCCGTACCTGGCCGACACGCCCGCCGCGCGCGCGGACGGGCCGGCGTTGCAGGAGGTCCTGCACCGGCGCGGGTTCGCGGTACCGCTGCCCGGCCAGCGCGGAGACGGGATGGTCGATCTTCCCGAACCGGCCAACGGCCTGCCGGCCGGGCCGACCCACGTCGACGACCTGGACGCCGCCGACCCCGCCCACCGGCACCTGATCACCGCGATCGGACAGGCATCCCACGGCACCCACACCCGCCGCATCCCCGTCTACGCCGCTGTGGTCGAGCAACTGTGGAACGACCAGCCCGCCACGGTGTGGCAGGCGGCGAAGCGGCTGTCGGCGACGGGACTGCCCCGCCAGCAGGTCCTCGACCGGCTCGCAGGAGCCTGGCAGCGTCACGGCCCGGACACTGACCACCCCGACGGTGTCATACCGAACTCCGGCACCGGGTTCACCGACAGCTACACCGCGGCCCTGCAGGCGCTCGGCGTGGCGCCCACGCCACGTGGTCACGGGTGAGTCCCGACCGCGACCCGGACCTGGAGATCACCGCCATCCCCAGCACTGGTTCAGCCTGACGGTCCATCGATCGAAGCGCGGTCAGCGGATGGCGGTGCGGGTCAGGTCGGGCACCGAGGCCCCGGCGCCGTGTGCCCACGCCTGGATGGCGGCGGTGAGCGCGAGAGCGCTGCCGAACAGGACGTGCTTGCCGCCTTGGCGTGCGATCACCCTGTCCAGGGAACGGAACGCCTTGCCTTTGCCGGCCAGGACGAGGATGTCGGTGGCGGCGCGTTCACCGACCCAGTGCCCGGCCGGAAGCCGGACCCGCTGTGCCAGCCCGGCGGGCGCGTCCGGGTCCCGCCCGGACAGCCACTCATCGAGCAGGCCAAAGGCCAAGCCGATGCAACCGGCGACGGTGGCGGTCGAGTTGTCCGGCGACTCGGGCTGCACCTGCTCGAGGACCGCGGCGGCCAGCACGCTGTCACCGACGGCGATGGCTTCGATCGCCAACCGCATCGTGGCGGCGGCGAGTTCGCGTGCCTGCCCGACAGGGGTGAACCGGGCCATGTTCTGCCGCTCGACCGCGCGGTTCATTGCCCGCTGCAGGGTCTCCAGATCCGGCACGTCGATGTTATCGACGTCGATGCCTTCCTCGGCCAGCAGCGGCGCGAGCTCGCGCAGCATCTCCTGAGCCATCCCGGGCTTGACCTGGATCTCCGGCGCCCCCGGGGGCGGCTCCGGGCCTCGTCGTCGCATGTCCGTCACGGCACTCATCCTTCCACCGGATTCCCACCAGCGCCGCAGCGCACCCCGGACGCCGTGCTCACCGGTACGTGGGCGTGAGCCGTAGTCGGCCGCCGGAACGGGCCAGGCGCGCGACGGAGTGTCCCAGCCGCACGTCACGGACCGGTCAACGCGGTAGACCGGCGGCGTCGAACGCGGCCAGGAGGTTACGCCGGCGGCTGTTCGCCTTCCGGACGGCCCGCACATAGTCGGCGAACGCCACCGACGTGCCGAGCTTCTCGTGGTAGTTGCCCAGCTCGGCGAGCAGACCCGCAGCGCGCTCGTAGCCGTCGCGCTTGGCCGAAGCGATCGCCGCGTCGACGTGACGGCGCAACACCGGCACCGCATCGCCCGGATGCTGCTCGGCACGCCGGCGGGCCAGGCTCAGCCACAGACCCTCGGCGCAGCCACCATCCTGGGCGGCGCGCCACGCCGCGTCGACGTCACCCTCCCACAGCAACACGTGGACCAAGGTGGAGTGCCCGGGCGGGTGGTACGGCCCGGCGGGCGGCTGGCCCTTGCCGAGGCGCGGCTGAGCGCGCAGCACCGTCAGCGCCTTGTCCCGCCAGCCGGGCCAGGACCGGTCGGCCTGCGCATGCTGATGCAGGCGCTGATAGCCCTCCAACGACGGGGCAGCCTCGAAGTCAGACCAGGCCAGCTCGATGGCGTCGTGGTCGCGGCCGAGCGTCGCGTACAGGCCGATCGCCAACCGGCGCAGTTCGCCCAGACCATGGTCGACCCGTCCGCTGCCGCATTCCCGCAGGCCGCGTTCGGCCCACTCCAGAGCCTGCTCCGGGCGGCCCGCCGTGACCAGTTCCTCGCAGATCCGGGTGAACGCCCGCGCCGAGGTCAAGCTGTACGCCAGCACGTCGACGACCGCGGCCACACCCTCCGCGCGGGCAACGCGTTCGGCCAAATGCAGCACGGTGTGCCGACGCCCGTCGCCGGACTGGCCCGGACCCAACCGCGGCAACCGACCCACCTCCTGCCCGATCAGGTCGCGCAGCCTCTTGCGGCCGACCGCCCCCAGCGGCTTGGCGTAATCGTCCACCACGTTGGTGAACACCCCCCACTCGTCAGCCACCGCCCGCGCGAACAACCGCTCGGCCAGCTCCAAGCGGTCAGGGCGCGGCGGTCACCGCACGTAAGTGGATCTCCTGCGCCCAGCACAGGCTGGCATGCGCGTCGCCCTCGTCCTGAACCTTGCCCACCGCGTCGGCGAGCAGGTCCATCGCGTGCTCGGACAGTTCCACCACCCCGTCGGTGGGCCCGTCGGAGATCAGCTTGTCGAGAATGCCCAGCGCCCGGTCCGCCTCAGCGACGTAGGTGGGCGCGTCCTCCTCGTCGACGTAGTCGGCCACCCACAACGCCCGGTCCAACTCCCGCCGCACCACATCCGCACCGGACCCGCCCGACGCGGCCACCTCCAACTCCGCCAACAGCACCGGATCACGCCCGGCCGCGGCGAGCAGCCGCTCGGCCAGCCACAACGGCGACTGCGCCGCCAGAAACCCTTGAAGATCAGCAACGGTGGACCGCGATCGCGCCATGACGAGCATCCTGCGCCCACCGCCACACCCGCCCAACGCTGCCCACCTGTCAGCGACCTCGACCGCCCCGACGGGCCCACGACATAGACGATCTTCGTTGTTCAGAGAACCGGGCGTGCACGGCGCCATCCTCACCGAGGCATTGGCGTCCCGGTTCAAGGTCCACATCCAGGTCCCCACCGACTGGGACCTCGCCCGCCATCTCGGCGTGCCCCGCCCGGCGATCGAGGCGGCGATCGCTCTCAACCAGCAACTGGCCACCGGTGCCGTGTCGTGGGCGCCTTATGCCGAGGCCGACGTTATGCCGGAGTCCAACGGGCCTCACGTGTTGCACCAGACTTACGAGCCGTATTCGTCGGCATAATGCGGGCCGCGGCAGGGGCGCCAGGATGATGCGAAACAGGGTGGCTGCTGGCTAGGATCCCGGGCGGTTGAGACCGATGGGCGTTGACAAGCCGCGTTGGCGACCGTCGCGGACGAGGAGCACATCAGCCGTAATGTGGCTCACGCCACCGCGCGGGTCGTGCGGCAGGGTCACCGTCGCCGCAAACGTTGCCACGCGGCTATGCCAATATGATCGGTGCGCGTCAGCATGCAAGCGCGCCTGGAACCGTTGCCATCTGCTCCGAGCGCATCGTCTGATGGTGGTCCGCTGCTGGGCCACGGCCATGAGGATTCCGGAGCCTGGGCTGCCGGGACTGGCTTCATATCCGGCTGGATTGTCCACCTCCAGCACCCACGCCAGGTTGTGCTTTTCGCCCCTGGCGGCATCGAGCGCTTCGGCGGCGTACGCGGCCTTGTAGTCCTCCGATGATGAGGTCAGCAGGCATCGATCTGGGGCCACTCGACGATGTTGTTGGTGTTGACCAGGGCGTCGGGGACATATCCGTCGGTGGTATTCCCGTAGGCTGTATAGCGGATCAGGTCCCAGTGGGAGTTCTCCTCGCCGTTGGACTGGGTGACGGACGGCCCGGCGGTCTGGCAGTACACCGTCACCGTGGCATAGCGGGGGACCTGGCCTATGATTGTCGAACGATCGAGCGACGGCTTTGAGTGGATGTCCACCCATCGGAGGACGTCTCCGGGGACACCGGTACTGCGGACCCCGCTCGGCGGGGGAGGTGTGGTGGGCTGTCCGTCGCCACCGCCCGCGGTCGGGTCCGACTTGGTGATTCCCGAGATGCAACAACCAAGAACGACGAGACAAAGAACAATGAAGCCAAGCCAGCTGCCGCATCCAGGGACTTCGCGGACCCTAAACCGGCCGGGGCCGTCACTCTCGATCTCATAGGTCGGCATATCTCGCTCTCTCTGCTGCTGCCAAAGCGAAGAGCTGACCGTACGGCTGGGACGAGTCTGGATGGCGACAGCTATCTAACGAAATGACAAAGATCGCCGGAGTCCGCCTGAAGGGCGGTACTTAGGGCGCGCCGACGAATAACTGGGTGGTTCCCACATCGGCCGTCCGTGATGTGGTATAGGCGGATGGATCGAACCGACGAGATCTTGGCGGCGAAGCTGCAGGCGCTGCTGCCGCACCTGGACGAACGGCAGCGTCGCTTGCTGCTGGGCGCGGAAGCGCGGGCGTTGGGAAAGCACCGTACCGATGCCGACGAGTGTGGGGCTTGATCTGTGTGTCGGTCATCCCCCGGTTCCGTCTCGGTACGGGTCGATGTCGGCGTTGATGTTCACAGTCCTTCGAGGAATGCCAGGAGCTGGTCCGTTGCGGGTTGGTAGCGGCCTGGCATCGTCGTGGTGGGCTTGGTTCGGTCGAGGGCCTGCTGTTTGAGGGCGAGGTCGGCGTGGATGTAGGTCTGGGTGGTGGTGATGGATTCGTGGCCGAGCCATAGCGCGATGACGGTGATGTCGACGCCGGCGTGCAGCAGCCGCATCGCGGTGGTGTGGCGCAGGATGTGCGGAGTGACTTTCTTGCCGGCCAGCGTCGGGCAGTTGCTGGCGGCGTGGCGGGTGTAATGGGTCAGTCGGTGTTCGACGGCGTCGCGGCTGAGTGCGGTGCCGCGGCGGGTGGGAAACAGCGGGTCGGTGGGTTGCCCGGTCCGTTCGGCCAGCCAGCGGCGCAGAACGGTGACGGTGTCGGCGTTCAGGGGCGTGATGCGGTCTTTTCGGCCCTTGCCGTGGCAGGCCACGTGGGCGCCGGTGCCCAGGTGCAGATCGGCGCAGGTGAGAGCGGTCAGTTCGGATACACGCAGGCCGGTCTGGACGGCCAGCACCAGCAGCGCGTGGTCGCGACGGCCGATCCACGTGTCCTGATTGGGGGCGGCGAGGAGGGCGTCGGTCTCGGTGTCATTGAGGAACGTGATGATCGTCCGACGGGACTGCTTGGGTGGGATGGCCAGCACACGGGTGATGTCGGCGGTGTGCTCGGGGTGGTGCAGGGCGGCGTAGCGGTAGAGCGAGTGGATAGCGGCCAGGCGGGCGTTGCGGGTGCCGACACTGTTGCCGCGGTCGTGTTCGAGGTGGTCGAGGAACGCCGCGACCAGGGGCGCGTCGAGGTCGGCGAAGTCCAGTCGAGCGGGCGGCTTGCTGGTGCGCCCGGTGGCGAAGGCCAGCAGCAGCCGCAAGGTGTCGCGGTAGGCGGCGATGGTGTGGGTGCTGGCGTGGCGTTGGCGGATGAGACGGTCGGTGAAGAAAGCCTGCAGGGTCGCGCAGATCGTGGTCATGAGTGGGCGTCCTTTGTCAGGTCAAGGCGGTGGGCGGCTTCGGCGAGCAGTTCGGGTGCGGCATGCAAATACCAGAAGGTGTAGGCGGCTCGACGTGGCCGAGGAACGTCGACAGCAGCGGCAGCCGGGCGGGCACGTCACCGCCGTCGCGGTACCAGCCGATGAGGGTCTTCACCGCCAGCGTGTGTCTGAGGTCATGAATCCGCGGCCGGCAACGCAGCGAACGGGGCCGCACCCCGGCGGTGCGCACCAACCGGGCGAACGTGGAGTGTAGGCAGCTGTAGCGCTTGCGGGTGCCCGCGGCGGACAGGAACAGCGCGTCGGTGCTCGGATTGGGGCACAGTTGGTCGCGCTGGTTGAGGTAGGCGACGATGGTGGCGACTGTGGTGGGGTGCAGCGGAACGAGCCGGGGCGTGCCGTGCTTGCCGGCACGCACGGTCAACACCCCGTGGTCGAGATCAAGGTCGCCGCGGTCCAGCGCGAGGGCCTCACCGACGCGCAGGCCGGTCACGGCGAGCAGACCGAGCAGCGTCGATATGGTCAACGCCGCCATCCGGGACGGCAGCGCCCGTGCGGCGGCCAGCAGCCCGGCCAGGTCGGCGTCGGAGTACAGGTACGGCACCGCCCGATGCTGACCGGCGGGGAGCAGCCCGGCCGGGGGTACCTGGGTGGCCGGGTCCAGGGTGTGCATGTACGCGGCGAAGCCCCGCACCATGGTCATCCGATTGGCCAGCGTGGCCTCACCGGCGCCGATAGGTGGGGAGGACACCCAGACGAGGGCGTTGTCGATGGTGATCGTGTCTTGTCCCTGCGCGTCCAGGGCGGCGACGAACTGGGCCAGGTACCGCTCGTCGTGCTGGAGCTTGAAGCCCAGGGCGCGGCGCATCGCCAGGTAGTCCGCCAGCCCCTGGCGCAGCCTGGTCATGCCGCGGCTCCTGGCCACGGCATCGCCAACGCCCGCAGCGCGGCCACGTCCACCCGGGCGTAGATCGATGTCGTGTACGGGCGCTGGTGGCGCAGGACCTGCCCGATCTCGACCAGCGGGGCGCCGGCGGCCAGCATCGCGGTGGCGGCGGTGTGCCGCAGCCGGTGCGCGGTCAGCCACCCCAGACCAGCTCGCGCCGCTGCGGAGACCACCACCTGAGTGATCCCGACCGGGCTCAGGCCCCGGTGCGGGGCTTTGAGCCGGATGAACACGCACCGGTCCAGCGCGTCGGGCGGCCGGCCGGAGCGCAGGTAGGCGACCAAGGCCTGTCCGACATCGACCGGCAGCGGCAGCCGGTCACAGCGATTGCCCTTGCCCCGGATCCGGACCTCCCCGGCCCGCCAGTCCAGGTCGTCGAGCCGCAGGGCGGCGACCTCGGCGCAGCGCAACCCAAGACGGGACAGGACCACCAGGATCGCGAAGTCACGCCGCCCGGCCGCGCTGTGGTCACAGGAGTCCAGCAGCGCCTGCACCGCTGCCTGGTCCACGCCGCGCGGCAACCGTGGCTGGCGACGCGCCAGCGCCGGCACCGCCCCCAGCAGCGAGTGCCCCAGCAGCCCCTCCACATGCAGGAACCGCAGCACCGAACGCATCGCGGTCACCACACCCTGCGCCGCGCGCGGGTTGCGGCGCCGGCACTCGGCCACCACGAACCGGCTCACCTCAGCCGACGTCACGAAGGCCAGGCCGGCCTCGCCGCGGTCAAGTTGGCCGGCCAGGAACGGACGTACCACGTCGATGTAGTCCCGTGCAGTCTTGGCACTGACGCCACGCTCGCCGAACAGATACGCCCGATACCGCTCCAGGAGCACTTCGACCGGATCCGACGACGTCGCCGCAGACGGCGGCGTAGCGGTGACCCCCAGTCGCCGCAGGTAGCCCAGCAGTGGCTCCAACGCCGCCGTCGACCGCATGTAGGCATAGCCGGCAGCCCGACGTGCCGCCAGGTACGCCCCAACCACCTGCGGCGTCAACGCCGCCGCCGCAAGACCCTCGCCGGCCATCCACCGACTCAAATGCGCGACCAGCTCAAGCTGGATCTTCGCCGAGGTCGCCGCATATCCGAGCCTTCGCAGCTCACCGTCGAACCCCGCCAGGTACGGCGCCAACGGACCGGTGATCCGGACCCGCGACGCATCGAACGTGTTTGCTTCTGCCATGCGCCGTCAACCCCACGACGGCGAACAAGGTTATGCCGCGCTGACCGTCTTCGCACCCACCTCCACCAGCGACCGATCCGCCATCTGCGGCATAACGTCGGCCTCGCCATAAGGCGCCTTATGGCGACGTCGCCATAAGGCACCGCAGCTGCGGGAAATGCTGGGCTTCGCCCAGGTCGCCAAGACTCTCGGCCAGACCGCCGCGGTGGCGAACCTGGCCGGTATCGCCCCGGAGGACGACCGGCCCGCCGTGATCGCCGAACTGTCCAAACACTTCGGCGCCACCGTCACCGCACTGACCCTCGGCACACAGCGCTGACCCGCCCCCGGCCGCACAGCGGCGCCCGAAGACGCCGGCGCGGCCCGACGCGCACACCCGACACCCAAACCGACACGGGAAGGAGCCTTTGCATGCCACACCCGGAAAATCACCTACGCCCGGCCGGAAAACCGGCCACGCCCGACGAGGCGTGGCAGGCGTGGAGCGACGCCTGGACCCGACAGATGCCGCGGCTGGCCGGCCGCGGCGACCTGACCGTCGTCGTCGCTCCCGGCGCCGGCGGCGGCGCCCCCGCCTGCTTCTACCCAGACCACCGCCGGGTCGAGGTCGACGCCGTCCACATCGGAACCCCGGACATCGCCGACCCCCGCCGGGCCGCCCACAAACAGGTCGTGCCGACCGCGTACGGGCTGCTGGTCCACGAGAGCGGCCACGCCGCCCACACCCGCTGGCGGGCCCCCGACGGCACTGCACCGGTCGTCGCCGACGTCGCCCACCTGCTCGAGGAATCCCGCGCGGAAGGCCGCCACCGGGCCCGTCGCCGCGGCGACCGCCGCTGGCTGCGCCACGCGGTCACCAGCCTCCTACACGTCGACGACGCCCCGGTCGACGACGCGTGGCACGCCGGGCAGGTCGCCGGACTCCTCCTGGCCCGGGTGGATGCCCGGATCATCACCCACAAGGACGCCCGCGCCGCCCGCGCCGCCGTCACCACGGTGCTGGGCCGCAAGCGCCTCGCCGCGCTGCGGGAAATCTGGCGGCAGGCCCACGCCGTGGCCGACACCGACGCCCACGCCATGATCGAACTGGCCTGGCGGTGGTGCCGGGTCCTGGGCATCGACCCCACCCGGCAGCCCCACCGGCCCACACCGGATCTCGGCGAGTTCGCCGGGCTGCTCGCCGCCGCGCTCACCGACTACCTGGCCGCCGCCGCCGGCATCACCCCGGCCGAGTACCTGGCCCGGCACGTCGCCGCCACATATCCGGTGCCCGCCGCGTGGACCCGCCGCGACCCCACCGCGAGCGAACACGCCGCCGCCCGCCACCTCGCCCAGCGGCTGGCCCGGGCCCGCGCACACCCCGAACCGGCCGCCGCCCCCGCCGTGCTGCCCCCGGGCCGGTTGCGCACCCGGCAGGCGATCACCGCCGACGCGCAGGCCGCCGCCGGGACGGTCCCCACCGCCGCGCCGTGGCAGCGACGCACCCACACCCCGCCACCAAAGCCGACACTGCACCTCGGCGTGCTCGTTGACGTGTCCGGCTCCATGCGCCGCTACGCCCAGCCGCTGTCGTCGGCGGCGTGGATCCTCGCCCACGCCGCGCACCGCAACCAGGCCGTCATCGCCACCATCGCGTTCGGCTCCACCACCACCCTGCTCGTGCCGCCCCGCGAGCGCCCCACCCAGGTGCTGGAGATGGCCACCGGCGGCGGCACCGGCACGTTCATCGACGCGGTCAAGCTCGCCGACCGGCTGCTCGGATTGCGCCGCACCCGCACCCTGCGGATCCTCGCCGTGGTCTCCGACGGCCACCTGGCCAACATCGACCCGGCGCAAAAACTCGTCACCACCCTGCACCGCACCGGCTGCGCAGTGCTGTGGCTGCGCCCCGCCCAGCTATCCGGGCACACCTTCGACCACGCCATCACCATCACCGTCGCCGACCCGGTCGAGGCGATCGAGCGCATCACCGACGCCGCCGTCACCGCGCTGGCCACCGCCTGACCCCAACCGGTCGTGGTCCACCCCGGCCGCCGACCAGGCCTGTGGGCGCACCGGCACCGCACCCCTTTCGGCGGCGAGCCCCCACCCCTCGCCCGCGCCGGGCCGGCCGGCCACCCGCCGCGCCAGCCACCGGCCCGGCACGCGGTCGCGATTCGCACACGGCCGGGCCCGCCCCCGACAACCCGCGGCAACCGAGATACGACAACGACATACGACAAGGAGTTTCGCCGTGTCCTTCCGAGAACCGATGTTCCTGATCACCGACCCCGCCGGACACACGGTCGGGGTCGTCGCCGTCGAGGACGGCCGATGGGTCGGCCGCGACACTTCCGGCTTGCCGCTGTTCAACCGCAAGGACATCGCTGGCGCCAGCCGGGCCGCGCGCCACCATCTCGACGGCGTGCTGGTCTCCAGCAGCTGGTGGGGCATCCGCGCCGCCCGGCCCGGCCAGACCCGCTCCGAACGGATCCGGCACGACCGGCGCGGCCTGCCCTACGTCACCGAGCCGTGGCCGATGTAGGTCACGCCCTGCTGCGCCGCGACCGTCACCATCACCGTCGATGACGGCGTGCTGTGCTGCCAAGCCTGCTACCGCGCGGTAGACCCCCGCCTGGCGTGGGACCCCGACATCACCGATCCCGCCCCGCGCAGTGACCTGGATGTAGAACAGGTCGAGAACCCGACAGCCGTACCGCCTCCCCCGGACGACGGCCACCGCGCCGAGCGGCACGTCCTCGCCCGCCAGTGGCTTGCATGGTCGAGCACCTTCAGCCCGCCGACGCCAGCCGCGTCACCACCTGGGCGGCACGAGCCGCACCACCCGCGCCCGCCCCGGCACGGCTCGGCACGCCCCGCCACCCTACGTTGACACCCGCTCGGACGTCTGACGCCGACCGCCGTCAACCACTACAGCCAGCGACGCGCACACATGTGACAGATCACCGTGTTTGGCCCGAGACGGGCCCCTACGGCGGTTGGCCGACCCGACTGGTCTTCGGAATTGCCCGAGTTGGTCAACGTAGTTGGCCAGTAGTGCCAGTTTCCGCAGCCGACGGCTCAAAACGGGGCAGCCAACGTACAGACGGTTCTACCTGCGTATCGGCATGGCAGGATGGTCAGGGGCCAGCATCGGAGAAGCATCCATCGATCACGCTGTACGATTCCGGCGGAGCGTTATGTGAGCGAGTACCGCGAGTACGAGAACGGGGTTGCCGATGTACTCGCCTTCCTGACAGTCGGTGAGGCGACCATCGAGCGCGATGTCCATATGCCCGGCCGTAACAGCGGAATTGATAGGCAGATCGACATAGTCGCCCGTGGAAGGGTCTTCGGCATAAGCGATGCGACGCTTGTGGTCGACTGCAAACGCTGGGCTTCCGTCGTTGATGTTGCCGATGTGGGCAGCTTTATCGACATGGTTGAGGACGTCGGCGCAGACTTCGGACTGCTGATGGTCGCCTCTGGCGCCAGCGAGGCTGCCCGCACGCGCGCAAAGCGGGCGCGCGGCATACGAGTTGAAGTACTCACTATTGAGGAGCTAGAGGCTTGGCAG
>WNGB01014536.1_pt1 | contig 13112 bp, 16 predicted proteins | sample 5400681 | NCBI WGS metagenome assembly WNGB01 (sample SAMN13153367, study PRJNA577476) | soil metagenome | isolation source: 115 cm soil or saprolite under grassland replicate 2 | place: USA:California | collected 2016-06-15 | reverse complement strand
CCGTTGCGCACCACGTAGCCGACCGCGTCGACCATCGCCCGCAGGTCGTGCACCATCGGCCGACCCGCGGCCCGGCGGATCTCGTCCATCACCGCCCGCGCGTGCGGTTCCAGCACCCGCCACTGCCCGTCGGTCATGTCCGACGGATACCGCGGCAGGCGGTCACGACACAGACAACCAGGACAGGTGGTACTCGCGCCAGACGCGCCGGCAGGGTAGACAGGCATCCACGGGCTCTTGGTTGTGTTGGGTTGCTAGACACCTCCCACCTACCAGGAGCCCGCCCACATCTCACGCCGCCATGCCCACCGCGACCTGATCGATACGAACGTGATCAAGTCAGTCGGCTACCCCCTTTGCCATCAGGCTCTTAGACCACGCCGAACCGACCCAGGAACAGAGCTGTCGACGACACACCATCGTGCCCCGCGAACGCACGCTCATCGGCACGACCGGACGCCGACTTGGTCCGCTCGTGGTGACGCTGGGTAGCGCGCGATCGGCGGCAGATAAACACGCTGCCTTGCGGCGGTCGCCTGTTTGCTGCGCCGCCTTGTCCCTGGTCAGCTACCGTTGCGTGGCGGTCGGCCTACGAGTGCCCCTGCTCAGCGGACCACGCGGTGCGCTGGCCGTTCAGTACCAGCAACGAACCGCGGGAGCAACCTTGGATGATGCTGAACGTGGCTTCTGGCTCGCTCTTGAGCATCGAATATGTCGGGAGTTCGAAGGCTTCGAGGACCGACGTCTTCGTTTCATGGGGTGCGACGGCCTGATCCCGGAGGAGTACAACCTGCAGGCTGACGAACCATGCATCCGAGGACGTGCCTACTGCGGCCTGGGCGGGCAGGAGAAGTGGCAGTTCACGCTCCTGATCGGGACCAGCGTCGACTCTCCGGAACAAATCGACTGGCCGACGTTGCTGCCGGCCGATGAGGTGACGGGTTGGCTTTCGCCGCATCCGCGGGAGAGGACGTTGGTCTTGGATCCGCTCGGTGCCCAGCCCGATCTCTGACTCGTCCGAGATCGATCTCTCCCACATGCCCGGAACACTGTCATCGGCACAACCGAGCGCCGGCTGGTCCGACCGCCAATGACGCTCCGTAGCGCTCGGTCGGCGGCATGAGCGCACACCTGATCTTGGCAGCAGTCGATGTCGTGCACGGTCGGGCGGCATTTGAGGGCGTCGGATCTTGCGGGTGGGCGCCGTTACATCCTGTGGGGTGTACCACTGATGCCAAGTCGCTATTCTAGTACTAAAGTATGCTCGTGGAGTTGACTCCCGCTGAGCTGACCGTGTTGGGCTTGGTCATCGAACGGCCGCAGCACGGTTACGACCTGGAGCAGGTGATCGAGCAGCGCGGCATACGGCAGTGGACCGATGTCGGGTTCTCCTCGATTTACTACCTGCTCACCAAGCTGGAGCAGCGCGGCCTGCTCCATGTCCCGGAGGCTCCGGCCGCCGCGAAGTCCCGCCGCGTCTTCCACGCCACCACCGAGGGCCGCGGGGTTGCGGCACGTAACGCGCTTGCCTTCGTCGCCGAGGCACGGCCGGTCCCACACCCACTGCTGGTCGGCGTCGCCAACCTGTCCCTGCTCTCGGCGCAGCAGTACGCGCAGGCGCTGCGCACCCGGCTGGCGCAGATCGAAGCCCGGATCGCCGCGGTCCAGGCCATCCAGGCGGTGCAGCAGGCACAAGCCCCCCTCCCGCTCGCGGCGCGTGAGGTGTACTCCTACTCCCTGAGCCTCATGGAGGCAGAAAGGCAGTGGCTCGCCACCCGAGTCCAGGTGCCCGGTGACGAACAAAACTGATGACAAGACCGACTTCAAGAAGACCCTTGACGTCTACCAAGCGCAACGAGGCCGGTTCCGGATAGTCGACGTACCCGACATGCAGTACCTCATGACCGACGGCCACGGCGACCCCAACACCTCGCCCGCCTTCACCGAGGCGATCGAGGCGCTCTACCCAGTGGCGTACAAGCTGAAGTTCGCCAGCAAGCGAGACCTCGGGCGCGACTACGTCGTCCCGCCCCTGGAAGGCCTGTGGTGGGCAGAGGACATGGACTCCTTCACCACCGTCCGGGACAAGTCACGGTGGGACTGGACGCTGATGCTCATGGTCCCGGACTGGATCGACCAGACCATGTTCACGACCGCCGTCGAGCAAACCGGGGCGAAGCACCAACCGACGCGTCTCGACGACGTCCGCCTCCAGACACTGTCCGAAGGGCGGTGCGTGCAGACGCTGCACATCGGTTCCTTCGACGACGAGGCCAACGTGCTCGCGCAACTGCACCATGAGTTCATCCCTGGCCACAGGCTTCGCATGGCCGGCACTCACCACGAGATCTACCTCAGCGACTTCCGTAACGTCGCACCCGACAAGCGGCGCACCATCCTCAGGCAGCCGATCACCATCGACACCCGAGCGTGAGCGGCTGGCTCGCAGTGAGGCGAAGCTGCTCGACTATCTCGATGGCCATACTCGCCGAGGAGCTTGGCCGACACCCGAGCTGTAGTCGGTGACGGACGGGTGCGCGCATATCAAGCAGGAGCGGACATCGCACAGAGGGGATAGCGAATCGTGCCTCGGGTCGCTGATCACGTTCCGAAGTCATCAAACGAATCGTCATGTGGTGACATCTCGTCGGCGAACATGCCGTAGGGCGCACCACCCGAGGTGTAGCCCGCCACGAAGAACAACCTGCCGTCCAGCATGATCCACCACTCGTCGTCGACCTGGTCGTCGCCACGCCTGCCGCTGCCGCGTGGGGTCGCTGGGGGACGCTGTGCCCATTGCCGCGCTGAGTCGGGCAACGCGAGCCCGAGGGCGGTGAGGTCGTCGTAGGCGGTGTACCGGTCGACGCCGTACCGCTTGGCGTAGCTCTTCACCGTGACCGCAGCGCCCGAACGGATCCACTCTCGTGCCGAGTCATGGCGTTGCCGCTGGCGCATCCGGTGACGTCGCGGCTGCATGCTCGGATGCTACCGGCGACCGGGTGCGCGTCGCTGCGGCACGGGTCGGCGGTCTGCCCGGGTTGAGTGGGCCGGTGCAGGAGGCGTCATGCGCGGCACCGGCGCGATGAACGAGCAACGCCGCCGAGCGCGCGAAATGTAGCAGATCCGGACAGTCCTGACCGCCAGACCCGGCCGACACAGATTCGACGCGGGGCGTCCGCGGCCAGCCGAGCTAAGCACCTGTTCAGAAGTGTTGTCCGTAACCCCAGCGCGTCTCGCGCTGGCCAGCCAGCCTCGCGATGGCTGGTTACGGACATCACTATGGGCAACCTGCTTAGGGTTCCCGCAGTAGGCAACCGTGACGCTCGTTACGATTGGCCGGTGGCCATTCCCGCGGAGATCGCCCGCAGCCGGTATGTCAGCCTGACCACGTTCCGCCGCGACGGCAGCCCGGTAGCCACACCCGTCTGGCACGTGATGGACGGCGACGAGTTACTCATCGTCTCCGATGCCGCAGCCGGGAAGGTCAAACGGATCCGCAACAGCGGCCGGGTTGTCATCGCAGTCTGCGACGTCCGGGGCCGGATCGCGGCCGGCGCTGCGACCGCTGACGGCACCGCCCGCCTACTCGACGAGGCCGCCACCGCTGCCGGGCGCGCGCTGCTGGCCCGCAAGTACCTCATGTCTCGCCTCGGCAACGGACTCGTCCGGGTGCTGCGACTACGCCGGCCCCCGGTGATCGGCATCGCCGTAACCGTCTGACGGTCCCGGGCGGCCGGTGGGCAGGGCTGCCGTCGCCAGGATCTCGGCCGACTGGCCAAGCCGATCAACCCCGAGCCAGGTACACCCACCGCCACGACCTGATTGCCACCGAACTGGTCACCGCACTCGTGCGCGCTCGGCTCGCGGCAGATCAGGGCGGAGCGGAGGCCACGGCAGGTCGGTGAGGCTCCAAGGTCGTTGTGGAGCGCAGGCGGCTATGCCAGGTTGGCGGTGTGAGGGGACGTGAGACGTTCGACGGGGGGACCGACCGCTGGTCGCGGTCTGACTGGTGGGGCGTGGTCCTGGATGCACCGGATGCGCCGGCGTTGGCGCGCTTCTACTCGGATCTACTTGGCTGGGAGATCGCTAAAGAGTCGGCCCAGCACTGCACCATGGGGCCGCCGGACGGGGTCGCCTATCTGGCGTTTCACACCTCAGCGGACTATGTGCGTCCGGTCTGGCCGGCAGCCGGCCGGGGCGCAGCAGATGATGATGCACCTCGACTTCGAGGTCGTCGATCTCGACGCGGCCGTTGCCCATGCGCTCGAAGTCGGCGCCGAGCTGGCCGATTACCAGCCGCAGGAGGACGTGTGTGTCCTCCTCGATCCCGCTGGTCATCCGTTCTGCTTGTATACCTAGCCTAGCCAGGCAATGCCTGGGCGGAGTCGCCAGAGGGCCGGGAACACGCGCTGCCCACGGTAACCTGATCGCGGCAGATCCGTACACGTGATCTTGGTGAGTGCCTACCGGCCTGCCTTGCCTTGACGGCGTCTACTCGGCCCAGCGCGAGGTGACGTGCAGCCGCTGCTGCCACACCTGAGCCGTATCGGCACTCCACCGCCGGCACAGGTCCAGAAGCTCCTGACACCGTGCCAGCATCGCCGCCCTCCGCTGCTCCCAGGACGGCTGCAGCCCGTAGGCTTCGAAGAAATCACCGAGCCGGTCGACATGTGTACCGTGGTGCATTCGGATGATCCACTCGCACCACGCCAGATCCTCCACCGCGTCACCCGGATGCGCCCACTCCCAGTCGAGCACCGCGGTGATGGCGAGGGTACCCGGATCCACCAGCACGTTGTTCGGACCGTAGTCGCCATGCACGACCACGCCTCCGGGCGGATCCGACTGGTCTGGGAAGATCTCCGCGATGTCAAGGTGATGGATGTGACGTAGCGTTCGACCGCACGCCCGCAGCACGGCCTCTGCCATGCCCGCCTCGATCAGTTCCTGGCCGTGCACCCCGTCGACGAACGCCATCCTGAGTTTCGCCGCTCTCGGCGCCGCCGAGCAACGCCGGCACCGGTAGCAGCCCCTGCAGCCTGGCCAGCATCGCCCGCTCACGGGAGCGGCGCACCGGGGCATCCGGTCCCTCGTAGCGCTTCACGACAACGCGTCCGTCGCCTCGGGTGTCATTGGTATAGCTATGCCGTAAGGGCTGCATCGCGCCACCTGCCAGACTGGAACGCTCGGCACGCCGACCTCGACACTCGACCGAACCCGTCGCGGCCAGCGACATCGCGTTGACCAACTCCACCGAGAGTAGACGCGCTGTCGGCGGCATGAGAGTAACTTCGGGCCGTGCGGGATGAGAGTGTGGATCACGGCTACCAGTACCGCGGGGAACGGCCCAGCCGCGACCGGTGGCGGAGGTGGTTGGCACATGCGCGCCGAACTCTTTGCCCGGTGTATCCGGTGTAGCGACCTTATTTCTCTTGACCCTGACGAGTACGACAACTGCCGGTGCGGGGCGATACGCAAGGACCGCGATGCCGGGCGCTTCGGGTCAAGCCTGGGAGACAGCCAGATCGAAATCTACCGCCGCCAGCCATGACGCAGCCCGTCCTCAACGACGCTGAGAGGGGTGCTCGACTCGCGGCTAGATCCGGTCGTTGTCAGCGTGGATCTTGAGGTTGCGACATCATGGCCGTGTGACGGAGTCGTTCGATCCGGTCGTCCGCAGTGTCCGGTCTCCGCTGACCGGGGAGATGCTGCGCCCGCTGGATGCCCGTTGTCGGTGGGTGCAGTTCAGCCGGCCGCTGACGGGGGCGGACTACCGGGCGCTCGCGCATTGGCTGGAGCAGTACCCGGCAGTGATCTTGCGGTCGTATGGCGAGGGCACCGGTACGGACCTGGGGTTTCTGCGGTTCTTTCCCAACCTTCGCCGGTTCCAGGCTGACTACAGTTATGACCGGCTGGTTAGCTTGGAGGGCTTGAACCACCTTCCGAACGATTTGGTGTACCTGGGGCTGGGGCAGACCAGGAAGCGGCTATCCCTGGCGCCGTTGGTGCGGTTCACCGTGTTGGGGCGCTTGTACCTGGAAGGGCAGACCGAGGACGTCGATGTAATCGGCCAGCTTCGCAGCCTTACCAGTCTGACGATGCGGTCCATCACGCTGCCCGACCTGTCGCTGCTGCTGCCGCTGACCCGGCTGCGGGCCCTGGACCTCAAGCTCGGCGGGACGAACAACCTCGCGCTGCTGCCCCAGGTCGGGACATTGCAGTACCTGGAACTATGGATGATCCGGGGCCTGGCAGATCTGAGCCCGGTCGCCGACATCGCGACACTGGAGTACCTGTTCCTGCAATCGCTCAAGCAGGTGACGGCCTTGCCCTCGCTGGCCAACTGCACCCGCCTGACCCGGGTACACCTGGAAACCATGAAGGGCCTGACCGATCTCAGCCCGCTGCGCACCGCACCCGCCCTGACCCAACTAGCACTGGTGGACATGCGCCATCTGCAGCCCGCCCACGTGGCTGTCCTGTCCGGACATCCCACGTTGCGTCACCTGACCGCTGGGTTGGGAAGCCGGCGCAAGAACGACGAAGTCGGTCGACTGCTACCTCTACCCCCGGTCAGCGACTACGAGCGACACGTCGCACTCGACGCCATCGATTGAGGTCGCCGCTCAGCCAGTCCATCCAGTCGCTCTCAGATCGGCTCGCATCTAGCAGGGCCGCCACAACACGGTCCCCGGGACGGCGAAGGAGATCGCCCGCGTCGCGGCACATCGGACACGTTTCGAGATGTCCGGCGATCAATGGACCATGTCTGTCACGATCTCGGCGTGACCGATGCGCGTGTGGTCTGCTGGGGGTTGTTCACGGCCTGGGTGGTTCACGACACCGAGGAGGTAGTCACCGCCACATGCTGGTCGCGACGGACTGCACCACGGCTGCAGGCCGAGGGGTGGCCCGGGTGGCTGGTCGACAGTGCCACGACGACCACGGGCCGGTTCGCCGTCGCGGCTGCCGTGGTCGGCGTGGTGGTGCTCGTCGTGGCGTGGCGCGGGGCGCGGACCGGTGGCCGTTCGCCGATGTTCCAGGCCGCCGTACTGGTATTCGGCTGGCACGGGCTCGTCCATATGGGACAGGCTGTGCTCCTGCGCGGCTACGTGCCCGGACTGGTCGGCGCGGTGCTGGTCGTCATCCCGTTACGCGGCATGGGCTTGGCGCGCGTGCGGCCGGACAGCAGAAGCCAGCCGTCCCTCGACTGTCGTGGTCGTGAGCGTAGCGGTAGGCGCGATCGCGCTCACGTTCGCCGCGCAATCACTGTCGGAGCTCCTGCTCGGCTGAGAACGACTCAGCCACTCCGGCGACGCCGAGTGTCCCGCGCGCAACATCCCGATGGCCTCGCCGAACGTCCTCATCTCGGCATGTCAGTGCGCGAACAGTCAGTGCGCCGATGATCCACTGCTACTTACCGTAGTCATGTGGGCTGGCCGGCCAGCTCTCCTGGTTCCCTACCTGCCGAGGCAGGACGCAGCCTCTACCAACGCTGCCGCCCAGCCAGTGGTCAGGCGAAGTTCATGATCAGCGAATAGCGCCGGGTTCGAATACTTGCACTCCACCGGTTGACCGGGACTGCCCGACGGCGAGCACCGCCCCGGTCTGTGCGGGCGAGCAGCTCGACGGCGCCGTCCGACGTGGTCAGTAGCGCCCGAACCGGGTCGGACACCGTCGCACCGTAGATCAGCTGGGCGCCACCGCCCGCCTGGCGTTGGCCGGTCGATGCCGCGACCATCGCAGCCGGCAGCATCGACGGCGCCATCCCAGACCGTAGCGGGCCTGGCATAGGGTTGAGCGCAGCGGAGCCGGGCTCGTGGGAGGAGCCGGTACGGTGGCCGATTTCGTCAGTGTGGGCGAGATGCTCAAGTTCCTGCGCCGCCGGGCCAGGCTGACCCAGCGGGAGCTGGGGCTGGCGGTCGGGTATACCGAAAGCCACATCTCCCGCCTGGAGCAGGACCAGCGTCGGGCCGATGTCGCCATGCTGGCCGCGCTGTTCGTACCCGCACTCGGCCTTGATCGCGAACCCGGACTCGCCGCGCAACTGCTCGACCTAGCCGGCAAGCGGAGCCGGGCGGCGGGCCCGCCGGGGATTCCCGCGTTGCCGCCCCACCTGGTCGAGCGCGCCGGGGTACTGGGCGAGCTGCGGCGGCGCCTGGCCAGCGAGCGCCGGGTGGCGATCTGCGGACTGCCCGGCATGGGCAAGACCACGGTGGCAGCGATGCTGGCGCGCGACTACGACGCCGGTGCCCCGGTGTGCTGGATCACCCTTACCCCCGGCGTGACCGCATCGGCCGACGCGCTGGTGCGTCACCTGGCCGGGTTTGTGCGCGAGCTCGGCCATGCCGAGGGCCGCCGCCTGCTCGCGCACCGCGACCGGGATGGCCCGCTGCCGCTGGATGAGCAGCTCGGGCTGCTCGCCGCGGCCCTGGGCCGCCAGCCCACCCTGCTCTGCCTCGACAACGCCCACCTGCTGCGGGCCGATGCGGTCGCCGCGGCGGTACTGACACATCTGGTCGCGATCGCACCGACCGCGATGCTCTTGACCGCCCGCGAGGACCTGACGGTGCCCGGTGTCGGGCTGCTGCGCTTGACCGGCCTGGCACAGCATGAGGCGCGAGCGCTGGTCGCGGGCAGCGATGTCGAGCTCGCGCCCAAGCTCGCCGAGCGCCTCATCGGCCGCACCGGTGGCAGCCCGATGTTGCTGCGGCTGGCCCTCGGCCAGCTCCGCGACCGCGGTGACCCGGCTCTGCTGGTCGAGCGGTTGGAGAACGAGCCGCAGGTGACCGGGTACCTGCTGGAGACCACCCTGGCTGGCCTGGCCGACCCGGCCTGGCGGGTGCTGTCGCTCCTGGCGGTGTTCCGCCAGGAGGTGGATCTGCTCGACGAGCGCCTCGTCGAGCTGGGCCAGGCGGCTGACGGTCCCTACGATCTGACCGCCGCGCTCGATGAACTCCAACGCCGGCAGTTCGTCGACCACCCCGCGACCGCGACAGTGCACCCGCTGGTACGCGACCAGGTGTACGCCCGGATGGTCGGTGACCTGCCGCGACGCCGGCGGCTGCACCGGGTTGCCGCGCTGTGGTCGGAACAGGCCCGCGGCGACATCGTGGAAGCCGCCCACCACTTCGGCCAGGCCGGGGAATTCGCCCGCGCCGCCGAACTGCTCACCGCGCACGCCGCAGACCTGGTCCGCCGCGGCCAGGCAGTCGCCGCCGCAGACCAGGTCGAGCGCCTGCTCAGCCGCTGGCCGCAGGCCGATCAGGACCCGGTGGTAACGCACCTGCTGAGCCTGCGCGGCGACCTGCTCGCCGATACGGTACGGGCGGCCGAGGCGGAGGACGCCTACCGCGCGGCGCTGTCCGCGGCCGGCCCGCCCGCCCGCCCCGCACTGCTCTGGCGGCTGGCCCGGCTGCTGAGCCAGCGCGGCCGGCCGGCCGAGGCCGTCGCGCTCTGCGCGGAGGCCGCCGAACCGGCCGAGCATCTGCTGCGGGCGCATATCGCGGTCACCCGCAGCCAGGCGCTCGTTGCGCTGGCGCGCTACGACGAGGCGACTGTTGAGGCCGCCAGGGCACTCGACCTGAGCGAGCATGCGGTGGACGCGGCGCCGCGCACGGTCGCCGAAGTGCACGCCCGGGCGCACGCGACGCTCGCCCAGGTCCTGCGGATCCGTCGCCAGTTCCACGCCGCGATCGAGCAGCTCGGCCACGCCGTTGACGCCGCCGTCCGCGCCGACCGTCCAGAGCTGGTCAACCGCGCCCGCTACGTGCTGGCCAACGTGCTCTTCGAACAGGGCGACATGGGGGCGGCCGAGGCGCTCTACACCGAGGTGCTCGCCGGCTGCGAACAGATCGGCGACAGCTTCGGCGTGGCGCGGGTACTGCAGGCGCTGACGCAGGTCCAACTCAACCGGGCGGAGCTCGCGGTCGCGCTCAAGACCATCGACCGGTCCCGCACCATCCGGGCCCAGCTCGGTAGCCCGCAGGACATCGCGAACGCCGACACCGTACGCGCGGAGGTGCTGCTGGCACTCGGCCGGACCGGCGAGGCGCGCGAGCTGATCGAGGCGGTCGTGAGCTCGTCCCGCCAGAGCACCCACACCTGGGAGCGCAGCTACCACCTTGCCGTCCTCGCCCAGGCACAGCTGGTGGCCAGCGAACCCGAGGCGGCCGCCGCCACGCTGCGTGCCGGGCTCGCCCAGCCCGGCCTCGACGGTACCGCCGTGCGCGTGCTGCTTCAGGCGTACCTCACGATCGCACTGTTGATCATGGGCCGGACCGGGGAAGCCCGAGAGGAGGTCGACCGGCCCGATGCACCCCTTTCCCCCGGCGGTCGTGCGCGCCATCGCCGCTGGCGACCGCGCCGGTGCCGCCCGGTGGCTCGCCACCATGACGCAGTACGCCCAGGCGCACCACAACCTCCGGTACCAGGCGGTGGCCGTCGAGCTGGCCGGCGCCCTCGCCGGCGGGACGCCGCTGGCTGACCTGCCCTGCCTGGTGTGGGGCGGTGGGCATGCCCGGCGCCGCTCAGCTCGGGAGGCGGGGAAGGACCAGGTGGGCGAGCCGCGCTAGATGGTCGTCGATGGCGGCGAGATCGCTCGGGTTGCGTGCGGCCGGGTCGATGCGTTGGAGGGTGAGGACCAGATCACCGACGAGTACCTCGACCTTCTCCCCGCCACCCAGGATGGTCTCGTGCGCGAACGCCGCGTCGCCGAGACCACTGATCGGCTTTCCGTCCCGGCTGAAGTACAGTTCAGGGTCCGGTTGTACCTGCAGCAGCAGGTAGACCCCTTTCGACGCGGTGTCGTACTCGCATCCGATGCCCTCCAGCGGTCGGGAGGAATAGACGTCCTTGACCGCAGCGCCCAGCGCCGCGGCGGCTTCGTCGGCGGTGGCCAGCTTGCACGCGTCGGTCTTCGACAGGTCCACCTGCCGAGCGGGCACCGACGCCGTGGTGGTCGCGGCCGACGGTGCGGCAGGCGACGCGGCACCGGCCGGCGGCGCGCCGGCCCGGGGCTGATCGGCGCGACCGCAGCCGCCCGACACCAGCAGAGCCACGACGCACAGCGGCGCGAAGAGCCGGCCGGGCCATGCGGCACACCGCGGAACGCTGGGCCGACGAAGACGCCGCCCACGCGCTGGCCGACCGGCACCTCGTCGCCCGCGCGGTAGCCCGCGCCGCCCTGGCCCGCCACGCCCACCACGCCGCGGCGCAGGTCGTCACCGCCGGCACCGGCGGTGACGTCCCCGCCCGGGTCCGGGCCCTGCTCACCCCGCCAGCCCCACGCCACCGGCCGGCCATCGCCGCCCTCGCCACCCTGCTGACCGCGCTCACCCTGGGCACCGCGACCGTTCAGCAGCAGGGCGAGCGGCTGTTCGAACGCGCCGGGGTCGCCGCGGCAGCACACCGGTGAACCCGTCGCGCCGCACGACCGCCGAATCCGCCCCGGCGCGACAGGCACGTCAGGCAGGAAGGGAGTACCCGCGTGAGCTGGTTCAAAGCCAAGGACCTCCTCGACCGGACCTTCGAGATCGGCATCATCCTCAAAGGACTCGACGGGATCCTCGAACTGCTCGGCGGCGCCCTGCTGCTGGCGGTGTCCCCGGCGACCATCAACCGGATCGTGGGCGGGCTGACCCAACACGAACTGTCCGAAGACCCGGGCGACCTCATCGCCACCCACCTGCTGCGCCTGTCTCACGGCCTGACCGGCTCCGCCGTCGGGTTCGCCGCCGCCTACCTGCTGGTGCACGGCATCGTCAAGGTCGTCCTGGTCGCCGCATTGCTGCGCAACAAGCTGTGGGCCTACCCCTGGATGATCGCCTTCCTCATCGTGTTCATCGGCTACCAGCTCTACCGGATCGCCCTGCACCCCACCCTCGGGCTGAGCGCGCTGACCATCTTCGACGCCTTCATCGTCTGGCTGACCTGGCGGGAGTACCGCAAACAGCGCACACCGACCTTACCCGCCCCCCATCTGACCAGGCGTTGCGCCAGCGACGACTTGCCGACCCGCGGCGCGCCTCCCACCAGATACAGGACATGACCAGCCATGGCGGCATTGTGTCCGGCCGAACCTCGCCCAGGCGCTCGCCCAGGCTGTGCCAACGGCACCCCGGTTGCCCACCGACACACGACACCGGGCGTGTGGTGCGCGACGCCCCGACATGGCGGCGGCTGACCGGTGGGTGCTCCGTGGGTGCTCGGACGCTCTTAATCCGCGGGTTCGGGTTCGAGGAAAGCGCCGGGATAAACCGGTATGGAGGTAAGGATGGAAGAGCCTGACGCCCAAGGGTTAGCGGCCCCGCGCGGTCGAAGCCGAGGTCACCGGCATCGTCAAAGACACCTGGGTCAACCGCATCCTGGTCTGGACCCTGACCGGCGACACCCCGGCCGAGCACCGGCTGACCTGGCACATCGACCACACCGCCCGCAAGGGGCTGGAAACCGAAGTGTTCGGCAAACGCGTCCTGGTCACCGACCACGACCAGTGGCCCGTCGCCGAGGTGGTGGCCGGCTACCGATCCCAATCCGACGCCGAGTTCGACTTCCGCCAACTCAAAGACCCCCACGTCGTCTCGTTCAGCCCCATGCACCACTGGATCGAACACCACATCCGCGTCCACGTGCAAACCTCCGTGTTCGCGCTCATGGTCGCCACCTGATGCGCCGCCACACCAAACAGGCCGGACTGGACCTATCCGTGCGGGCGCTGCTGGACCACCTCGCCGGCATCCAGGAAACCGTGATGATCTACCCGTCAACCGGCGGGCGGCCCAAGGCCCGCCGCATGCTCACCGAAACCACCCCCACCCAGGACCGGTTGGTCGACATCTTCGACCTCAACCACTGGGCACCACGCAGTTAGGTCATACACCGACCCACCCCACAAACCCTTACCCACCAACGGAAACCCACATCAAGATCGCGCTAGCCCGGAAACTGGGGCTAGGAGGCTGCTGAATAGAGGGCGTGTCTTCCGTGCTGATTTGTATAGAGATGAGAGAATCTCTGAATGCAGGGTGTGGAGCGCACCGATCGGGAGCTTCTCGACGCCGCCGCGTTGGTCGGCCACCTGGTGCCTGAGGGCAGCATGTTCGCTTTCCTGG
>WNGB01010149.1_pt1 | contig 13112 bp, 11 predicted proteins | sample 5400681 | NCBI WGS metagenome assembly WNGB01 (sample SAMN13153367, study PRJNA577476) | soil metagenome | isolation source: 115 cm soil or saprolite under grassland replicate 2 | place: USA:California | collected 2016-06-15 | reverse complement strand
CGGGATCACCTTGTTCGCAACGACCCCGCCCTTCAGGCAGCCCATCCGGTCCGCGAGCACCACTCCGGGCACCCCACCAAGGGCCTCGAAGCACTCGGCGAGCAGCGCCAACGTCGTCTCGCCGCGTTCGTTGTCGGCGAAGCGCACGAACCGGACCCGGCACCAGGCCAGCACCGCGCAGAACACGTGCAACCCACCCAGGCTGCCCCAGTCGATCACCAGATGCTCACCCGGCGACCACACCGCCGGACGCCGACCACGATGATTCTCCCTACGCCACAACGCTTTCTGCGCCGCGACCAGCCGGCGGAAGTTCCTCGCCGAACCATCCGTTCCCTCGCAGACTTCAACGGAAGCTCCCGGCCAACACGACGAACGAGGGATGGGGCTTTTACCTGGCCGCCAGCGAGGACTTTTTCATGGCCACGGACAGCAGGGCGCCGCATCCCGCTGTGACCTGCGGGGATGTGGTTGTGGAGACGAGGGGACTCGAACCCCTAACCCCTGCCTTGCAAAGGCAGTGCTCTACCAATTGAGCTACGCCCCCGAAGTGCGACGGCTCAGTGGCTGGGAGCCACCTTGTCGACCGCTTCGGCCCACAGGTCCTGCTCGGCCTTGGCCTGCTGGGACTTCTTGTAGGCGAAGTATCCACCGAAGCAGGCCAGGGCGGCCACAAGCAGCTTCTTCAGCACCGGCGGAACTCCTCAGCGTCGTCGGATCCGGACCGATCGTCAGGGTGGGCCTAACTGGACTTGAACCAGTGACCTCTGCCTTATCAGGGCAGCGCTCTAACCGTCTGAGCTATAGGCCCGCGAAGTGTGGACGCCGGGAGAGATTACCTCACTCACACCCCCCAGCCCAAACCGGTTCCACCCAGGGGGCCGGCACGGCCCGTTCGGGCGCCTGATCCGGTACGACGAGAGCCCGGCCCGGGACAGGAAACCGGGTCGCCGAACCCCGTCCGGGCCCGCGGGACAGCTCATGACGCGTGCAACGTGCCACGCAGGTGCTGCGGGCCACCGGATCCTGCGCATCGTGTCCGCGCGGACTGCCTCCGGCTACATGGTTTCGGCGACCCGGCCAGGGCGGCGCCGTGAGCAAGGCCCGGCTCAGTCCTCGGAGGCGAGGGTGATCTCGAGGCCGCCGAGGAGGGTGGCGGCGATGTTGTAGAGGAAGGCGCCGAGGGTGGCCAGGGCCGTCAGAATGAGGACGTCCGCGCAGGCGAGCAGGGTGGTGAAGCCCATCACCTTGTTCGTGCTGACGTAGTCCTGGATCCGGAACGGGTCGGCGCCCGGCGTGCCGAGCACCTCCTGGACCGTGCGGTTGATGTTGTCGAAGACGCCGGCCGCGCCGATCGCGGACCACACCACGAACACTGCCACCCAAGTGACGATGCCGAAGGCGATGGCGAGCAGGAAGGCGGTCTTCATCATCGACCACGGGTCGACCCGGGACAGCCGGAGCCGGGCCTTGCGGGTCCGGTGCCCGGTCGACGTGCGCGCCGCCGTACCCGGGCGGGCCGGGGGCGTGGTGCGCGGACCGCCGGGGGCGGTGTAGTGCGCAGTACTCGTACCGGCCGGGGCCGGCGTCGTACCGCTGACCGCCGGGACGCCGGGCAAGCCGGCAGCGGCGGGGCCCAGGGCGCCCGGGCGTCGGGGCCCGGACGGACCACCGGAGTGGCTCATACCGGAACCGTAACCCGAGCCTGACTGGGAAGCATGCAGTTCCGCCGCTTCGACCGCGGCCTTGCGCTCCGCGGCACGGCGCTCGGCCGCGCGAAGCTCACGCTCCTTGGCCCGGTTCTCGGAGGCCTGGACCGCGGCCTCCTTCATCGAGGCGGCCTTCTCCTTGACGGCCTGCCGGGCGGCGGCGAGCCGGTTCGAGATGGTCTCTGCCGCCGACGGCGGGGTCGGCTGTACGACGGACGGCGCCGGCCGCGTGCCAGGTGTCGACGGCGCGGAGGACGACGAGTCAGGCGGCATCACCGGCGGGACGGCGGGCGGCTTGGATCCGGACAGCGGGTTCGGCAGCACCGGGGCGGAGCTGAACGTCTCCGCCGGCGACGTGCCGCCGCGGTCCGGCTTGCCGGGCGACGAGCCCGGCGAGGACGGGCTCTGCCGCGGCACCGGCCGGGGCTGCATGATCGACGGACGGCCGTTCGCCGAACCACTGCCGGGCAAACCGGAGCCGTTACGCTCGGCCTTCTCGCCGCTCAGCGACTCGTCCGGCTGTACCGGATCCGTGGTATGCCGCGCACCGTCAGTCATCAGGTGTCCTCCTGACCCGCTTCGTCGCCTTCGACCGTAACCGCGGTGTCAGCCCCAGTCGAATCCTTGTCACCAATCCTGACGTCGTCAGGGGTGCTCCCGGTTGACTCCGGAGCGGAATCGGCCGCGTCGACCAGCGCCTCGGTCGCGGCCTCCGCGTTCCGGGCGATCGCGACGACCGCGTCGGACTCGCCGACGCCGGCGAACCTCACGCCCATGGTGTCCCGGCCCTTGACCGGCACCGTGTCCACGCGGCTGCGCACGACCTGGCCGCTGGCCTTGATCGCCAGCACCTGGTCGGAGTCGACCACGATGAGCGCGCCCACCAGCGATCCCCGTTCGTCGTTCAGCTTGACCGCCTTGATGCCAAGACCACCTCTACCCTGCTGGCGGTACTGCGACACCTCCGTCCGCTTGGCGTACCCGGCGTCGGTCACGGTGAACACGTACTGCGCGTCCTCCTGCGACCCCGCCCGTACGACGGACATCGACAGCAGCTCGTCACCCGGGCGGAACTTCATCCCGGTCACGCCGGAGGTGGCCCGGCCCATCGGGCGCAGCTGGTCGTCGTCGGCGGTGAACCGGATCGACTGGCCCTTCCGCGACACCAGCAGCAGGTCGTCGTCCGACGTGCACAGCTCGGCGCCGATCAGCTCGTCGTCGTCCTCGCGGAAGTTCACCGCGATGATCCCGCTCTGCCGCGCCGAGTCGTAGTCGGTGAGCGCCGTCTTCTTCACCAGCCCGCGCTTGGTCGCGAGCACCAGGTACGGCGCCTGCTCGTAGTCGCGCAGCGTGAGCACCTGCGCGATCTCCTCGTCCGGCTGGAACGACAGCAGCCCGGCGACGTGCGAACCCTTGGCGTCGCGCGCCGACTCCGGCAGCTGCCACACCTTCGCCCGGTAGACCCGGCCCTTCGTGGTGAAGAACAGGATCCAGTGGTGGTTCGTGGTGGCGAAGAAGTGCCCGACCTCGTCGTCGGCCCGCAGCGCGGCGCCGCGCACACCCTTCCCTCCGCGGTTCTGCACCCGGTACAGGTCCGTCTTGGTCCGCTTCGCGTAGCCACCACGCGTGATCGTGACGACCACGTCCTCGTCCGGGACCAGGTCCTGCACGGACAGATCGCCGTCGGCCGCGATGATCTCGGTGCGCCGGTCGTCGCCGTACTTGTCCACGATCTCGGCGAGCTCGTCGCGGACGATCTTCCGCTGCCGAGCCGGCGAAGCGAGGATGTTCTCGAGGTCGGCGATGATGACCTCGAGCTCGTTCAGCCGGTCGATGATCTTCTGGCGCTCCAGCGCGGCCAGCCGGCGCAGCTGCAGATCCAGGATCGCCTGGGCCTGCACCTCGTCGACGTCCAGCAGTTCCATCAAGCCGTTCCGCGCGTCCTCGACCTCGGGGCTGCGGCGGATCAGCGCGATCACCTCGTCGAGCGCATCGAGCGCCTTGACGTAACCGCGGAAGATGTGTGCCTGCTTCTCCGCCTCGGCCAGCCGATACCGGGTACGACGCTGGATGACCTCGATCTGGTGGTCGATCCAGTGGCTCACGAACGCGTCGATGGACAGCGTCCGCGGCACCCCGTCGACCAGCGCCAGCATGTTGCAGCCGAACGTGTCCTGCAGCTGGGTGTGCTTGTAGAGGTTGTTCAGGACGACGCGGGGTTGGGCGTCGCGCTTCAGGACGATCACCAGCCGCTGCCCGGTCCGCGACGAGGTGTCGTCCCGGATGTCCGCGATGCCGTTGATCTTCCCGGTGTTGACCAGCTCGGCGATCTTCTGCGCCAGGTTGTCCGGGTTGCGCATGTAAGGCAGCTGGGTGATCACCAGGCTGGTTCGGCCCTTGCTGTCCTCCTCGATGTCCACCACCGCGCGCATGGTGACCGAGCCGCGCCCGGTCCGGTACGCGTCGGAGATGCCCTGGTACCCGACGATCAGCGCGCCGTTCGGGAAGTCCGGCCCCTTGATGTGCTGCAAGCAGGCCGCGAGCAGCTCCTCCTGGGTGGCCGCCGGGTGCTCCAGCGCCCAGTCGACCGCGGCCGCCACCTCGCGCAGGTTGTGCGGCGGGATGTTGGTGGCCATGCCGACCGCGATACCCGACGAGCCGTTGACCAGCAGGTTCGGGAACCGGGCCGGCAGAATCACCGGCTCCTGCGACTTGCCGTCGTAGTTGGGCCGGAAGTCGACCGTGTCCTGGTCGATGTCGCGGACCATCTCCATCGCCAGCGGCGCCATCCGGCACTCGGTGTACCGCATCGCGGCGGCCGGGTCGTTACCCGGCGAGCCGAAGTTGCCCTGGCCCTGGATCAGCGGCGCCCGCATCACCCACGGCTGCGCCAGCCGGACCAGGGTGTCGTAGATCGCCGAGTCACCGTGCGGGTGGTACTGACCCATCACGTCACCGACGACGCGGCTGCACTTGTTGAACCCGCGGTCCGGCCGGTAGCCGCCGTCGTACATCGCGTAGAGGATCCGCCGGTGCACCGGCTTCAGCCCGTCGCGGACCTCGGGCAGCGCCCGGCCGACGATGACGGCCATCGCGTAGTCGAGGTACGACTGCTGCATCTCCGACTGCAGGTCGATCGGCTCGACCCGGTCGTGTCCCGGCGAGGTGGGGGTCTCGGTCATCTGCTGCTGATCCCGTTCGATTCAGTGGTACGACGCCTGGCTGGACTCAGATGTCCAGGAACCGGACGTCCTTGGCGTTGCGCTGGATGAAGGAGCGGCGGGCCTCGACGTCATCGCCCATCAGGGTCGCGAACGTCTCGTCCGCGCGGGCGGCGTCGTCGAGCGTCACCTGGAGCAGCACCCGGTTCGCCGGGTCCATCGTGGTCTCCCACAGCTCGTCGGCGTTCATCTCACCCAGACCCTTGTAGCGCTGGATCGGGTTCTCCTTCGGAAGCTTCCTGCCCGCCTCGGTGCCGGCGGCGAGCAGGCCGTCGCGCTCCCGGTCGGTGTAGGCCAGCTCGTGCGCGGCGTTGCTCCAGCGCAGCTTGTACAGCGGCGGCTGCGCGGCGTACACGTGGCCCTTCTCGATCAGGGGCCGCATGAAGCGGAAGAGCAGCGTCAGCAGCAGGGTGCGGATGTGCTGACCGTCGACGTCCGCGTCGGCCATGATCACGATCTTGTGGTACCGCAGCTTGTCGGCGTCGAAGTCCTCGTGGATGCCCGTGCCGAGCGCGGAGATGATCGCCTGCACCTCGGTGTTCTGCAGGACGCGGTCGATGCGGGCCTTCTCGACGTTCAGGATCTTGCCGCGGATCGGCAGGATGGCCTGGAACTTCGGGTCCCGGCCGCCCTTCGCGGAGCCGCCGGCCGAGTCGCCCTCGACGATGTAGACCTCGCACTCCTCCGGGTTCGTCGACTGGCAGTCGCTGAGCTTGCCGGGCAGGCCGCCACCGCCGAGCAGGCCCTTGCGGTTGCGGGCGAGGTCGCGAGCCTTGCGGGCCGCGATCCGGGCGGACGCGGCGGCCGTGGCCTTGCGGATGATCTCGCGACCCTCCTGCGGGTTCTTCTCGAACCACTCGCCGAGCTTGTCGTTGACGACCTTCTGCACGAACGACTTGGCCTCGGTGTTGCCGAGCTTGGTCTTGGTCTGGCCCTCGAACTGCGGCTCGGCCAGCTTCAGCGAGATGATCGCGGTCAGGCCCTCGCGGACGTCGTCGCCGGTGAGCCGGTCCTCCTTCTTCTTGATCATCCCCTGGTCCTCGCCGAACGAGTTGACCAGCGAGGTCAGCGCCGCGCGGAAGCCCTCCTCGTGGGTGCCGCCCTCGTGGGTGTTGATCGTGTTCGCGAACGTGTGCACCGACTCCTGGAACGAACCGCTCCACTGCATCGCGATCTCCAGGCTGAGGCTGTTCACCTCCTGAGAGGCCTCGAACGAGATCACGTCGCGGTGGACCGTCTCCCTGAGGCCGGTCAGGTACTTCACGTAGTCGACCAGCCCGTCGTCGTACTTGAAGGACTGCTCGACCGGCTCCCCGTCCGGCGTGTGGTCGGAGCGCTCGTCGCGGATCACGAGCTCCAGGCCCTTGTTCAGGAACGCGTACTCGCGGAACCGCGTCGTGAGCGTCTCGTACGAGTAGATGGTGGTCTCGAAGATCTCCGGGCTCGGCCAGAACGTCACCGTGGTGCCGTTGTGCTCGGAGGTGCCCACCTCGGCGAGGTCCGCGTCCGGCTCACCGCGGGTGAAGGACTGGGTGTAGAGCCTGCCGTTCTTCCGGACGTCGACGGTGAGCCGGGTGGACAGCGCGTTCACCACCGAGACGCCGACGCCGTGCAGACCACCGGACACCTTGTACCCGCTGCCGCCGAACTTGCCGCCGGCGTGCAGCACGGTGAGCACCACGGTGACGGCCGGCTTGCCCTCGGACTCGACGATGTCGACCGGGATGCCGCGGCCGTTGTCCTCGACCCGGACGCCGCCGTCGGCGAGCAGCGTGACCACGATCCGGTCGCAGTAGCCCGCGAGCGCCTCGTCGACCGCGTTGTCCACCACCTCGTAGACGAGATGGTGCAGACCGCGCTCACCGGTGGAGCCGATGTACATACCCGGCCGCTTGCGCACCGCATCGAGGCCCTCGAGCACCTGGATGGCGCTGGCGTCGTACGTGCCGGGGGTGTTGTCGATGGATACTGCTGCGGGGACCGCTGCTGTCAGGTCGCGGGGATCCTGCACTGCGGTCGGCTCGTCGGTCACCGGCTACGGTCCTCCTGTGGGCCCCTCGGCGGGGTCTGGGTCAGCGCTGCTTAGGCGCTACTGGCGCAGCGGGGGCCGCCTCGCTGGTGAGACAGCGGCGCGGCCCTCCTACCTCTGACATTCTACCGGTCCGCGGCGGCAGAACCGGCCCTCGGGAGCCAAAAACTGTGGATAGAACGTGTTTTCGGCCTCCTGGCCGCATCCCCCCACGCGGACCGGGGGTCAAAACAGCGCCTGCGGGCTCCTGCGGTCGTTGACAACCTGCCGGTACGACGATGACCCGTGCCGACCCCGCTGTGCCCATAGGATGCGCGCGTGGAGCTGGACGACGTCATCGACCAGGTGATCGCGGAGCGGGTGATCGCCCGCCACCGCGGCAAGTGGATCGCGTTGTTCGTGCTCCTGGTCGTGCTCGCTCTAGTGATCCTGGTGCTCGGCGGCTGGAAGAAGCCCGAGGGTCGCCAGGTGCCGACGTACGACGCGCCGAAGACGGTCGACGCCGGCAAGTGGCGCTTCGAGCTCGTCTCGGCGAAGCTCATCCACGAGCCGGGTGGCACGTACAGCTCGGCCAGCAGCCGCGTCGAGGTCAAGGCGTTCGTCACCAACATCGACGACGAGACCCGCACGTCGGACTCGGTGTACGGCCGGCTGCTGCGGCTGGTGCCGGCCAAGGGCGATCTCATCGAGTCCAACGGCGCCAAGTGCGACGGTGAGCTCAACTACAAGATCGTGTACGGGCTCAAGGCCAAGGCATGCGTCTTCACCTTCGACGTGGACCCGAAGTACAAGGACACCGCGGTGGAGATCGGTGTCCTCGGCGAGTCGTACGAGAGCGACGAGGGCTTTGCGGTCAGTGACAGGCCGTACTGGCACAACGAGGCGGCGGTCGCCGTCGTCGACTTCACGGCCGAAGAGGTGACGGAGAAGAAGTGAGGCTGTACCGTCCCGTCACCGTCCTGGTCGGCGTCGTCCTGGTGCTGCTGTCCGGCGTTGCCCGGCTCACCGAGCCCAAGCAGGTGTACGAGGAGACCAACCGGTACACCACGCACGGGACGATGAACCAGCCCGTCGCCGGCAAGGACTTCACCCTCACCGTGCTCCGCGCGCAGGCGTACCACTCCTACGACCCGCGGCCGGACGACAACGACGCCAGGGCCGACCCGCAGGACCGGCCGCGCAGGACCGACGGGATCTTCGTCGCGGTCGAGTTCGAGGTCGAGGGCCGCAAGAAGAAGGGCTCCGCCGGCGAGGCGACGCTGCGCAGCGACAGCGGCACTGTTTACGAGCCCGTGAACCAGCTGATCGGCAGCAGCCTGGACATCCCGGCGCCCGGCTTCATCGTGCAGTCCGCGCTGGTGTTCGAGGTGAACCCCGACGATCTGGCCGGCCTGACCTTCTGGGTGCGGCCGCCGGCCGTCATCACCGTGACGACCGAGGACTACGCCGTCGACCTCGGGCTGCCCGACCAGGCCAGCGCGGGCGAGTTCGTGAAGCGGGCGCAGAAGATGTACTACCCGGCCGACAAGGCGGTGAGGGCGAAGTGAACCAGCTCGCCGGCCGGCTGGCCCGGCTGTCCGTCGTCGTACTGCTCGGCTCGCTGTCGGTGCTGCTCACCGTCCGGCCCGAGCTCGGGGACCAGGACACCTTCGAGAAGCAGGTCCCGATCACCCGTGTGGTCAAGCAGGGCCCGACCGTCGCCGACGACGTCGAGTGGACGCTGAAGTCGCTCAAGGCCTACACGATGCTGGCCGACGAGGAGCACCAGCAGATCGACCTGAAGGTGCCGGACAACGCGGTCGTCGTAGTGGCCACGCTGACGCTGCGCAGCACCGACCGGACCAAGCTCGACGACGGCTTCCACTGCGACGCGGACCTGAACGACGACCGCGGCAACCGGTGGGAGGACGAGGAGGTCGTGTCCGGCTACCCGCTGCCGACCTTCTGCGGCGACGACAAGGTGAAGAAGCTGGAGCGCGGCACCCCGTTCACCGCCGCCAAGGTCTTCATCGTGCCGAAGGAGGCCGTGCCGCACCTCACCGGCCTGACGGTTCCGGGCGCGGACGCGAGCTCGGCCGAGGACCGGGTCCTCCTCACGCCGTAGCGGCGACCGCCTCCGGCTCGGCGGCGCGCTGGGCCTCGGCCGCCTCCACCCGCTTCCCGACACTCACCGAGATGCACTGGTCGAACGCGGCCGCGAGCAACGCGATCCGCAGCGGCTCGAAGATCGCGTCCTTGGCGAACCACACCACGCCCTCCCACATCGGGGTGAGGAAGTCGCGGTTGCCGATCCACTGGTTCACGCCGGTGTCGAACCACTCGGCTCCGAGGTAGTGCAGCGTGTAGACGAAGCAGACCACGCCCAGGAACACCGGGCCGGACCCGACCAGCAGCCGGAACGCGCTCAGCGTCGGGTAGAACTTCTCCCGCAGCCCGCCGAGGACGAGGTTCGGCGCCTTGCTGGTGATCGCCACCAGCCGGCTCTGCGACGGGGCTTCGGCGCGAGCCCCGAGCCGGCTCTCGATCCGGGTGCCGCGGAACACACCGGCACCGGCCAGTGCCCGGTGCCCGAACACCACCGCGGTGATCGCGAGCCAGGTCAGCGGCTCGGCGACCCCGGCCTTGAACAGCGGCCAGAGCGTCTCGGCGAACTCACCCCACAGCCACTCCAGGCCGTCCGGCACCGGGATCTTGATCCCGGTGAACCACTCCTTCGCCGACCCCCAGACGTCGACGGTGACGTGCCAGAACCGCCGGTCTGCGATCCAGCCCTTGGCCTCGCGTACGGCCACCGGCGTGACCACGACGACGAGCAGCGCGAAGAACGCCTCGACCCAGATCTGCAGCAGGGTGCCGGCCCGCGACGGCCACTTCTCGTCGACCCACTCCAGGACCCTCCGCACCGCGAGGAGTACGACGATCGGCAGCAGGTACGACTTCCAGTGCCCGTCGGTCACGTCGAACGGCACGTCGCCGATGCCCTGCGAGATCAGGTAGTCGCCGGCGTACTGGTCGATCCGGTCGTCCAGGAATCCCCAGGCGGACCAGACCGCGATCAGCGGCAGCATCGTCACGGTCAGCAGCTCGATCAGCCGCTGCCGGGTCGGGTCGGTGGTCTCGCCCGGCCCCGCGGCCGCGTCCCGCCAGCGGTAGAGCGACGCGGCGCAGGCCCGGATCATCCCGACCACGGCCGCGATCTGCGCCAGCACCCCGAAGCTGAACAACCCGATCGAGATCTTGTCGTGCTGGTGCACGCCGAGCCAGATCGCGCCCTGGGTGGACAACCGGAACGCCACGTAGCCGGCGAAGAACCAGCTCAGCATGGCCACGAGGTTGTTCCACCAGAGCCGGAAGGTGTCTCCGATCAGGCGGACGATCTCGGTGAAGGCCTCGGCGATCGCGTGCATCGCGCCCGATCGTAGGGCACGTCCCGGGTCTATCCGTACGTGTCGCGCGGCCCGCGCCCGCCGCGGACCGTGCGCGGCCCCTTCCGCCAGGTCGGCGCGTTCGGCCCGAGCACGTTCACCCGGGTCACCGTCCCGTCGCCGAGGTCGGCGTTCAGCCGGCGGACCAGCTCGGGCGCCAGGTTGCGGACCTGGACCGCCCACGCGGTCGAGTCGGTGCGCACGGTGAGCTCGGTGTCGGCGTACCGCTCGGGGGTGCAGTGCTGCGCCACCTCCGGCCCGACGATCGCCGGCCAGCGCGCCATCACCCCGTGCACCGCCGCGTCGACCTCCCAGCCCTGGTCCCGCAACAGCCGCCCGATCGTTGCGTTGAGCAACTGCGGGTCCCGGTCGTCGGGCCGCGCCCCGCTGACCTGCGCCGGCCCGCCCGGCCGCTTCCGCTTCGGCCGGGCCTGCCGCGGCGGCGTCTTCATCCCCTTCAGCCGCCCGGCCAGCGACCGCGCGAGGTCCAGCCCCTGCGGGTCGTGCTCCGGACCGGCCTCCGGTGACGGCTGCTCGACCGGGTCGTCAGGCACGTCGTACCGTCCCTTCACCGACGTCGAACCGGGCACCGGACAGCGCGCCCGGCACGTCCGCGGCCACCGCGGCCGTCACCAGCACCTGCTCGGCCGGCGACACCAGCTCGGCGAGACGGTCGCGGCGCTGGGTGTCCAGCTCGGCGAACACGTCGTCCAGGATCAGCACAGGCTCGGCGCCGTCGGATGTCAACAGCTCGTACGACGCCAGCCGCAGCGCGAGCGCGTACGACCACGACTCGCCGTGGCTCGCGTACCCCTTCGCCGGCAGGTCGCCCAGGGCGAGCAACACGTCGTCGCGGTGCGGCCCGACCAGCGAGACCCCGCGCTCCAGCTCGTCCGCGCGCCTGTCCTGTAAGGCGGCCAGCAGCGCCTGCTCCAGCTCCTCCCGCCCGGTCACGCCGGGCTCGAGAGGTACCGAGCTCTTGTAGTCCAGGCACGCGTCACCCTTGCCGCGGGCGACAGCGTCGTACGACGAGGCCACCAGCGGCCGGAGCGCCTCCAGCAGCTCGAGCCGGGTCGCGAGCAGCTCCGACCCGGTCCGGGCCAGGTGCGAGTCCCAGACCTCCAGCGTGCGCAGCTGCGCCCCTGAACTGGCGCTGCCGCCGGCCGACCGGCCGTGGCGGCGGGCCATCGACGCGCTGCGCAGCAGCGAGTTGCGCTGCTTGAGCACCCGGTCGTAGTCCTGCCGCACCCCGGCCATCCGCGGCGAGCGCGCGGTCAGCAGCTCGTCGAGGAACCTCCTGCGCTCGGACGGGTCGCCCTTCACCAGCGCCAGGTCCTCCGGCGCGAACAGCACGGTGCGCAGGATCCCGAGCACCTCGCGCGGCCGCGGCACGGGGGAGCGGTTCAGCCGGGCCCGGTTCGACCTGCCGGGGTTGATCTCGATCTCGACGACCACGTCGCGGCCGGCGTCGGTGTGGATCTCGGTGCGCACCACCGCGCGGGTGGCGCCGGCCCGGACCAGCGGCGCGTCACTGGCCACCCGGTGCGAGCCCTGTGTCGCGACGTAGTGCACCGCCTCGACGAGGTTGGTCTTGCCCTGCCCGTTCGGTCCGACGAACGAGGTGACGCCCGGCTCGAGCGCCACCTCGACCTGCGGGTACGACCGGAAGTCGACCAGTCCGAGTGCGGTGACGATCAACGACGTACGACAGTCAGCCGGCGGCCGGCGCATCGGCGCCCTTGACGGCGTGGCCGCCGAACTGGTTGCGCATCGCCGCGATCGCCTTCATCGCCGGCGAGTCCTCCTGCCGCGAGGTGAACCGGGCGAACAGCGACGCCGCGATGGCCGGCACCGGAACGGCGTGGTCGATCGCCGCCTCGACGGTCCAGCGGCCCTCGCCGGAGTCCTCGGCGTACCCGCGGAGCTTGTCCAGGTGCGGGTCTTCCTTGAGCGCGTTCACCATCAGGTCCAGCAGCCACGACCGGATCACGGTGCCCTCGCGCCAGGAGTCGTACGCCTCCGGGACGTTCTTCACGATCTCGGCGGCCTCGAGCAGCTCGAAGCCCTCGGCGTACGCCTGCATGATCGCGTACTCGATGCCGTTGTGGACCATCTTCGTGAAGTGCCCGGCGCCGATGTCGCCGGCGTGCACGAACCCGAACTCGCCCTCCGGCTTCAGCCCCTCGAAGATCGGCATCAGCGTGTCGACGGTGCCGGCGCCGCCGCCGCACATCAGCGCGTAGCCGTTCTCCAGGCCCCAGACACCGCCGGACACACCGCAGTCGACGAACCGGATGCCGTGCTTCGCCAGCAGGTCGGCGCGCGGCTGGTCCTCGGTCCACCGGGTGTTGCCGCCGTCGATGACGATGTCGCCTTCGGACAGCAGCCCGCTGAGTTCCTCGACCACCGGCTGCATCGCCCGCACCGGGACCATCACCCAGACGACCTTCGGTTGGTCGGTCGCCGTCAGCTGGCTCACCAGGTCGGCGAGGTCCTTGGCGTCGGAGATCTCCGGGTTGGTGTCGAACCCGACGACCGTGTGGCCCGCGCGGCGCAGCCGCTCGCGCATGTTGCCACCCATCCGCCCCAGCCCGACCAGACCGAGTTCCATGCTGGCTCCTCCGTGGTTGCTGCCACCTTACTGGTAAGTGGGTGGGTGCTGTTGGTCTACGAGTTGAGGCGGACGGGCATCAGGACGTAGCGGAAGTCGGTGACCGTGTCGCCGTCC
>WNGB01010148.1_pt1 | contig 13112 bp, 10 predicted proteins | sample 5400681 | NCBI WGS metagenome assembly WNGB01 (sample SAMN13153367, study PRJNA577476) | soil metagenome | isolation source: 115 cm soil or saprolite under grassland replicate 2 | place: USA:California | collected 2016-06-15 | reverse complement strand
GGCGCGCGATGGCTTCACGCGGCTCGGCGAGAACTGGGGCACGGAACAGAAGCTTGATGGACGCCAGTACCGCATCGCCTGCGAGGGCGACGACGGCTGGGGCCGGCAGTTCTCACGTCGCCACCCGACGCTGAAGGTGCGCTACGCCGGCTACCTGGAGCACGGCTACACGTTCGCGTTCTGGTTCGACAAGCACCCCGGCCTGCTGGACGGCGCGAGTTGGGCGAACTGGGACGTCAACGGCGACCTGTGGGTCGCGCGGCCCGGCGTGGTCGAGCAGTACACACTGAACGATCTCAGCCGTGGCGCGCCGTCGTTCACGATCGACGTGGACCAGTTCGAGCCGCCCGCGAAGTCGGATGAAGAGTGATAGGACAGCTGAACGCGGAGCTTGCGGCGTAGCGGCCACGGTGATTGCTGATTGTGGAGGATGCGCCATGACGACTGTCGGTGCGGCGTTGGCGGGGGAGCATGGCTGTGGACCACATTCGGCAGCAAGGTCGCCGAGCGGGCCGGCAAGCTGCTGGGCGACGCGGGACGCCACACCTACGAAAAGATCGACTGGCAGCGCGCGGCGGAGCGCTACCGCCAGGAGATGCAGATGCTCTATGGCACGATGCGGATCATCGGTATGGCCGAGCCGGTGGCACTGGCTGACATCTTCACCCATGTGTTCTTGCTGGACAAACCGAGTGCCTGGCGGCGCTACGACATTGAGCAGCTACAGCTTCGAATGGAGCTTGATGATCACGACGCCCTTGCGGAGCTACAGCTTCGAATGGAGCTTGATGATCACGACGCACGTCTTCTCAGGCGGCGCGATGCGTTCGATCTTTTAAATCAGCACCAGCGGCTGATGATTCTCGGCAATCCGGGAGCAGGCAAGACGACCTTGCTCAAGCATCTCGTGCTTCATTGGGCACTGGAGGCGCCCCTACTGGAGCGTCTCGCGGATTATCTGGCCGCCAGCGAACGTATGCTGGAGTGCCTCGACCTCGCCGCCGTCGCCGACCGCGATGCCATTCGGAACCGACTGCTGCTGCCACCGCAGCCGTAACACCCTGGATAAACGATGCCGACTGTACGGAAAATCCCCAAACCTGACGTCGAGACGACGAACGACGAACGACGAACGACGAACGACCACACCGCGGCGCTGGCAGTCGTAAGCGACGACCGCCCGCCAATGGCCGAGCATCACGATCTACCACTTCCGCGATCTGTCGGAAGGGCTGTTGCTCGTCGAAGACATCGAGGTCACGCTGCGCCAATACATCAAAGCGGCATTCGCCGACGAACGTGCGTTGATGGCGGGGCTTATGTCAGCGTTCGGACCCAACCGCCGTGATCCAAGCAAACCTGCCCACGAGTACGACAACATTTCTTTTAATGAGCACATTCAGCTCATGACGGATGAGCGCAACTGGCCGAAGTTTGAGGGTGCGTTCGAGCCGAAGGATCTCTTCCGGCGCATGATGATTCAGGTGGGCGATATCCGAAACCAGCTTGCCCACTTCCGTGGCCGGCTGGAGCCAATCCAGCGTGACGCGCTCGTCCGGGCTCGTGGGTGGATGGAGACGCGGCCCAGAACGCTGCTACCCGGCGTGGCCGAAGCGCATGCGGCCGAGGCCGAGGATATTCGTGCCGGCCACACTGGCGGCAAATATCAGGCGCTCCACGATTGGCTGATCAAGCAAAGCGCGTACGAGAACATTATCCGTGTAACCTTCAAACAGATCGAAGAGATCATCGACTCTCAGCTCCCACCGTCCGCGCGCGAGCATCGGAGTTGGTGGTCGAACGATCCCGCAAATCACACCCAGTCGCGCGCGTGGCTGGAAGCCGGCTGGCGCGTTGAAGACGCGGACTTGGGTGCCGAAACACTCACCCTACGCCTCACCGCGACGGCGCATACGCAACTGTTTTTCACGGACCTATTGACGCGGCTTCGTGCACAGCGCCGCGACCTGGCCACGTCTCGCAGGATCCAGCCTTCCTCGGTCCTTGCCTTCACTAGTGGACAGGGTGGCTTCACCTTCCAAAGCGCGTTCGGTCGTGAGGGCCTCCGTGTTGAGCTGTATATCGATCTGGAAGATTATGCTAAGAACAAAGAAGCTTTCGACAAACTGACCGCTCAGCAAGATGCGATCGGGCATGAGATTGGCATGCCTTTGCTCTGGGATTGTATCGACAAGCGCCGAGCCAGTCGAATCTATATCGCTCACACTGGCACAATCTCTGAGCCTCCGGAGGTGCTTGAAGAGATGAAGCAGTGGGCGCTCACAATGCTTATCAAATTTGCCGACGCCTTCCAGCCACGAATCAGGAGCCTATGAATTCTTCAGCAACCATCGTCCAGCGCCTCTGGAACTACTGCAACGTCCTGCGCGACGACCTGAACGACTTCGTGGCCTGCTTCCACGCCGCGAACCGGCACGACCGCAGGCCGACCTGGTCGCCGGAGATGCCGGAGGGCCGCTGGCGCTCCTACACCTACGACGAACTGCTAGCGCGCGATAAGGTCAGCCTGGACATCTTCTGGCTGCGCGACAAGACCCTGGAGGACAGCGCCAGCCTGCCCGCCCCCGACGTACTGGCGACCGAGATTGTGCAGGATCTCCAGGCGGCGCTGGCGCAGTTCGCGGCGATTGCCAAGGATCTGGGCGCCGAGCAGAACCTGGACGAGTCGCTGGTGGGGTAAACGTGAGCTAGGTCGCAGACGGGTAGGGTGGGGGGTGGGGGTCGGACTTCGCCCGACCCCACCCCCCACCCTACCCCGATTGTGAATAGCCGTCAGTTCTTTGGTATCGCCTGGACCGCCAGGTAGGACGGGCGCGGGCTCCAGTCGCCGTTCAGCACGCCGAACGAGGCCTGCTCGTGCAGCGGGTTGCCCTGGTACTGCCAGGGCACCGCGAAGTTGAGCTGCCACAGGAACATCGCGCCGACCCACGGGCTGTAGTCGTAGCGGCCCATCTCGAACGCGCGCACGATCCAGTCGGACTGCATCTGGTAGGAGATCCGGTTGCCGTACCCGTAGCCCGGCGTGTTGTTCCTGGTTGCCCAGCCGAACTCGGTGATCCAGATCTTCATATCGCCCAGGCCCGAGTCGACCATCGCGGCCCGCGCGTCCTCGACGCGCCGGAAGTAGAACTCGCGGCTGGTGACCCAGCCCGGCCCCGGGCCGGGTTTGTCGGGCCACAGCGCGTCGGGCGGGTTGCCCTCGCCGCCGGGGTGCACGCCGACCACGTCGACGGCCGAGCGGAAGCGCGGGTCGGCGAACATCTGGCGGTAGAACCGGACATCGCTGATCGCGATGGTCGGGCTGTTGGTCTCGGTCGACGAGGGCGGGCCCGAGATGACGATCGCGCGGGGGTCGCTGGCCTTGATCGCCTGCGAGGCGCCGACCAGCATGTCCATGTAGAAGCTGGCATTGGCGACGCGGCCGCCGTTTTCGTGGGCCAGGTTCTGCTCGTTCCAGATCTCGTAGGCCTGGACCTTGCCTTTGTAGCGCGCGGCCATCTGGCCCATGAAAGTGTTGAAGTCGCCAAAGTGTTCGCGCGCGGGCAGGCCGTTGCGGCCGTCGGGCGTGGCCCAGCTCGGCGCCGCCACGATGCTCAGCAGCAGCTTGACCCCGGCGCTGGCGCTGTCGTTCACGATGCTGTCCAGCTCGCCCCAGCAGGTATTCGTATAGCAGTCGCTGCCGGGCGGGCCCTGGAGATCGGTCCAGCGCACCTGCTGGCGGATCCAGGAGACGCCGGCGTTCTTCGAGAGCGTCAGCACGCGCCCGCGGTCCTGCCAGCCCGAGCCCTGGTCGTACAGGATGGCGTTGAAGCCATAGATGAACCCCGGTGTCCCCGACTGCGTGCCGCCATGGGGCGGCTGGGTCACAGACGGCGGCTCGGGGCCGAAGGCCGACTCACCTTTGTGGTGGGCATCGCGGTATTCGTCGCCCAGCAGGCCGAGCAGAATCTTGTAGCGCGGGTTGGTCTCGGCGGGGTGCCACTCCATGCGCTGGCGCTCGAAGTACTGCACCCAGTAGGTCTTGCCGTCGGCCTGATTGACCTCCTGGAACTGCTCGGATGTCGGCCGGCCGAACACCGAGAGGCCGCCGTTCTTGTTCCAGAAGCTGCGGAACGGCGCCGGGCCGTCGCGCAGCGTGTGGCTGGTCGCGGCGTCAAAGGTGCCGTCGCCGGGATTGGCGGCCGGCTGGAACGGCGCCTCGCCCGCGCGGCCCTTGATCAGCTGGTTGGCCAGCAGCCGGCCGAGGATGTAGTACTGCGTCCCGGCGTTCTCGGGGTGCTCCTCCAGCACCGCGCGCTCGAAGTACTGCACGCGGTAGTACTCGCCGGGGTTGGTGAAGCTCTCCTCGATGAACGGCCGCGAGATCGGGTAGCCCAGCACGAACAGCGCGTTGGGCGTGCGCTTCCAGAAGGCCAGGAATGAGTTGACCGCCGCGTGCTGCGTCTCGGGGAAGTACTGCGACGCGAACGGCGGCAGGGTGTCGGGGACCTCGCCGGGCGTCCGCGGCGCGGCGCGGCTGAGCCCGGGTGTCGCGATGATGCCCGCAAGCATGGCGAGCGCGAGCACGAGGCCGAAGATACGTCTCCGCATGGAAATCTCCTGAGCTATTCGAACTGCTGCGGTCGTGGTGCCATATCATAACATAATACGGTAGTAGCGCGTGCAGCAGTCGCCCCGTGGGCATGCCGCGCCCCGTCCTCACGCAGCCGACTGCGAAGCCACAGGCGTCTTCCTGAAACCATGTTTTAAGGCATGGTTCAAATGTACTTGACAGTTTGGAATGGCGCGTAGTAACGCCTTTAGGCGGTTGTGATGCGCTCGCTCCGCCTAAAGGCAGCACTACAGACTGTGAAGCCAGAACGGGCCCTGATGAACCATGCCTAACGCTCTGTGTTACAATTTGGCCCAACCAGCTCCGCATGAAGACCGGCGCGGGACGCGCCGCTCGCGAGGAGGTAACGATGCCTCACACGCCGCGGATCGGCATCCAGATCGAACACGTGGACCCGTTCTGGGTTCAGGTGCGCGAGGTCATGTGGCAGCGGGCGCAGACGCTCTCCGCGGAGCTGATCGAGATCGGCATCCAGGAGTCCCTCTTTCTCTCGGCGGATGAGCAGGCCGAGGCGGTCGAAGATCTGATCGTTCAGGAGCTCGACGCGCTGATCTGCAACACGTATCCGCCGAGCCTGCTCGCGCGCATCCTCGACCGCGGCATCCCGATCATCTACGTTTCGGAAATCCCGCTGCGCCATCCGCGCTTCACCTCGCGCCTGGGCCTCTACGACGCCGCACACATGATCGGCGTCTTTCTCGACGCGCGATTGGCCGGTCGCGGTTCGGTGCTGATCGTGGGCGGATGTGCGGCAGGGGATGACACCGGCCAGAGCCGGCTCGACGGATTCTGGGCGGCGCTGTCGGGCGAACGGCAGTACGCGATCCACCACGTGCCGAGCGACTGGCTGTATGAGGCGGCGCGCCAGCGCGTGGGGGTGTATCTCGACGAGCACCCCGCCCTGCACGTCGACGCGATCTTCGGCCTCTCCGACTCGCAGGCCCTCGCCGCCCGCGACGCCTGCCGGGCGCGCGGCCGGATCGACCGCCACACGCTGATCGTCGGCATCAATGGCGACCCGCTGGCGCTGGCCGCGATCGCCGACGGCAGCATGGCGGCGACGGTTGAGACCGATGTCGACGACATGGCGACGCAGGCGGTTGACCTGGCCCACCGCGCGGCGAACGGCGAGCCGCTCCCACCCTATTTCCGCTGCAACCAGCGTCTCGTCACCGCCGACAACGTCGCCGAGGCGGCCATGCGCAAGATGCTCAGCCTGGCGACCTTGCCCACCCGCCTGATCGACGTCAACCGGGGCAACGAGCAACAGCGCGTCGTGCAGATCGAGACGAGCCGGGCGATCGACCGGCAGGTCGGCCTGATCCTGGACGAGCAGCGGCTCTCGCTGGCGATCACCGCGCTGATCCGCGACAGCTATGGCTTCGACCACGCGCGATTCTTGATCTGGAACCACGACGCCGGGAGGTTGGTCGAGGTCGGCGGCACGCGGCGCGCGGGCGAGTCCGCCGACCTCGCCGTCGATCCCGCCGGCCCGCTGGCCTACGCGCTGGCCCAGAACCAGATGATCTTCCTGCCCGACACATCCGCCAGCCATCGCTTCGCTCCCGATCCGCTGTGGCCGGAGATGCGCGCGCGCGTGGTGGTTCCGGTGCGCCTGGGCGGCCAGATCGTCGGCCTGCTCGATCTGCACCGGCACAGAGCCGCGCATTATACGCGCGAGGAGCTGAACGGCCTGCAGCTGCTGGCCGACCGGATCGGTATCTCCATGCGCAACGCCGAGCTGTACGGCCAGGAGCTCGAAGCGCGCGCGACCGCCGAGAAAGCCGACCGGCTTAAGACGGCGCTGCTGGCCAACGTGAGCCACGAGCTGCGCACGCCGCTGAACGTCATCCTCGGCTACAGCTGGACCGCGCTTGACGCGCTGACCAGCGGCCGCGCGTCGAGCGCCGGGCTGTGCCAGGACCTGACGCAGATCTATCGCAGCGGCGAGCACCTGCTGCGCCTGATCAACGACCTGCTGGATCTCTCGCGCGCCGAGATCGACGAGCTCGACCTGCTGCCGGAGACGATCGACACATACGGCTTTCTGAAGGAAGTCTTTCAGGACAGCTCGCACCAGTTCGGCACCGGCGCGGTGACCTGGCGGCTGGAGCTGCCGCCGAAGCTGCCGGCGATCGGGGCCGATCCGGTGCGCCTGCGGCAGGTGCTGCTCAACCTGCTCCACAACGCCCACAAGTTCACTCAGCGCGGCCGGATCACCCTGGGCGCCGCCGTGGCCGCGCCCGAGCTGCACCTATGGGTCGCCGACACCGGGGTGGGCATTCCCGACGAGCTGCGTGATCAGATCTTCGACCCGTTCGTCAGCGTCGGCGACGGGGTGCGGCGGCGCGAGGGGATCGGTCTGGGCCTCAGCATCACGCGGCGGCTGGTGGTGCTGCACCACGGCCGGATGGAGCTAGAGAGCCAGGTCGGCAGCGGCAGCACCTTCCACATCTACCTGCCGCTGCCCAGGCCGGAGGCGGCCGTGACCCCCGCCGACGGCGCACCGCGCGCGCTGCTGCTGATCACCGAGGCCGCGGCGCCCACCAGCATGGTCGAACTGGCCGAGCGGCGCGGCCTGGCGCTGCGCCGGCTGCGCCCCGGCGACGACCCGGACGGTGCGCTGGCGGCAGCTCAGCCGGCTCTGCTGGCCTGGGATCTGGCGACCGCCGCGGCCGGCGGCTGGCAGGTCGTGGAGCAGATTCGCGCGCTCCCGCAGCTCGGCCAGATTCCCGTGATGCTCTACCAAAGCGACCCGGACGCCACGCTCCATTCGGCCGACGCGGCGACCGGCCTGCTCATGAAGCCGCTCGGCGACGGCGCGCTGATCGAGGCGCTGAGCGATCTCGACCCGCGCGACCCGGCGGGCAGCATCCTGATCGTCGAAGACGACCCGCAGACGCGCGCCCTGCACCGCCGCATCATCGCCGCGCATTTCCCTGGCTACACCATCCGCGATGCCGGCGATGGGCGCGCCGCGCTGGAGATCCTGGCCCGCGAGACGCCGAGCCTGGTGGTGCTCGACCTGGCAATGCCCGAGGTCGACGGCTTTGCCGTGCTGGAGGCGCTGCGCGCCAGCTCGCGCACCGCCGCCGTGCCAGTGCTGGTGCTGAGCGGCCGGGCGCTCGCCGCCGACGACATCCGGCGCCTCGGCGAGGCGCGGGTGATCTTCCAGACCAAAGATGTGCTGTCGGAGGATGAGCTGGCCGAGTCGCTGCGCCGAACGCTGGCGCGCGCCGAGCCGCTGCCGCCGCACACGAGCGCGCTGGTGAAGCGGGCGATCGCCTTCATCCAGCAGCACCACGACGAGTCGCTCTCGCGGCAGGCGATCGCCGACGCCGCCGGCGTGAACAAAGACTACCTCGGGCGGATCTTTCACCAGGAGCTGGGGCTCTCGCCCTGGGAGTATCTCATTCGCTACCGCGTGCTGCGCGCCAAGGAACTGCTGCGCATGACCGACTACACCGTCGCCGAGGTGGCCACGCGGGTCGGCTTCGACACCGCCACCTACTTCAGCCACATCTTCCACCGCGAGGTCGGCTGCTCGCCGCGCGCATACCGGGCTCAGCCTGGCTGAGTGACGGCTCCCAGGGCCGAGGCAGCACCCAGAGGGTACCCGGCTTCAGAGATTGCCGCCCCAATCTCGTTCTCCAAAGAGAACAAAGGTGGTGGGTGGCCTATGCATGCGCTTGGCACCCAGAGGGTACCCGACTGGCGCTCAGGTTGGCCCCTTCCGCCGAACCAGCGCGCCACATGACCTTGAACCTTTTACCGAGCGGAGGATTGCCCGCTCGAACCGGCAAGGCTCAGTTGTGTAGGTGCCACAGGTGCGAACACCTGTGCGAGTAGTATCGCACGAAGGTGGCTATTTTGCAAGTCCTGATGCGACAAAATGGACTAAAGCGGCTAAAGCGAGTGAAGGGCTTATATCCCACCGCTGAAGCCGGTGGGCTTTAGGCCCTATTTTTGTAAAACCCTCCGGGTCTCGGATTGGCGCCGCGATCGATCTGCTTCTAGCCTGAGACCCGAAGAGTTTGGTGCGCGATCGAGTATGAATAGCTTAGGGATCGAAATCCTCTAGAAAAAACGGCGCGAGTCGGCGATCGACGCTGGACAGCCGATGCGCCTCCTCCACCTGCGCCGGGCCGCCAAACCAGCCTACCACCTCATCGCGCCGTAAGGGGGTTGGCCGGTTGGAGCGCAGGCTATGGTACGACGAGTAGGGCCACGCGCGAAAATCAGCGATCAAGCCGTGCTTCTGCGGGTTGTGGTGGATATAGATCACCAGGCGCATCAGGTAGCGCTCCGACGTGACCTCAATGCGCTCGAATGGATGCTCGAACAGGCTCCCAGTTCGCCCGTATGCCTTAAAGTGATTCCTTAAGAGACAGTAGGCATAGGTGTCGGCAACCGGCGCGACATGGCGGGCGTATAGCTTGAGGAAGTGGTGATATAGCAATCCTGCGTGAATTGTAGTGCCGCCTTCAGGCGGCGGCGCGGGCACCGCCTGAAGGCGGCACTACGTCACGTTTACGAATCACTTCGGATTGCTATAGTTGCGCTCTTCAAGGAAGAGATTTTCTCGGTTGTTGCCACCCCCTCGCACGACGGGTCGGTTTCCTGCAACATCACCACGCGATTCTTAATGACGTGCCCCCTCCCGACCGCTATACTCCTGGCGTAAGACAAGGCTCCCAGCGGCTTGACGAATCTGTGGTGGGTGGGAGTTGGCGGGCCGCGCCCGCCCTAAACCCGACCACGGTACGACTGGAAACAGGTGATGACTCCCACCGCTGAAGCGTGTGGGCTTCTACGGTCTTGCAACCGACGCATGCTCATCCACATGCGATTCTTTACGGGCTAGCCAGAACGTTTTACGCAGTGCGGCATTGACGTTATGCACTGCAACCAGCCGAACATTCACTTGTGCATGTGCCAACGCTGGTGCTAGTATAGCATGTTTGTTCGCACAGTGCAAGGCAATGCGGGCGCTTCATCCCACCCGTAAACGATGTGGGCTTTCGCACCAAGATCTTTGTAAGCGCGATGACCGCAACCAACCGTGTAGTGCTGATCGGCGAGCCCGACCAGCCCACCAGCCAGCTCTACCAGCGCGCCCTTGCCGCCGCCTTTGAGGTGATCGCGGCGACCGACGAAGAGACCATCCTGCGCACGCTGCGCGCCCGCCCTGTGGCGGCGCTGGTGCTGGACCCGACCATATTCGCCGCGAACACCTGGGAGCGGGTGACCGACGTCAGCCGCGCGTGCGCGGAGCGCGCAATCCCGCTGGTGGTCTGCAGCACGCTGGACGAGCGGCGGCGGGGCATCGAGCTGGGCGCGGCCGCCTACCTGGTCAAGCCGACACTCCCCGCGACGCTGCTGGACACACTGCGACAGGTCGTCGAGCGCGGAGGGGTCTGACGATGGATGAGCGACAACAAGCCATCCTGGAAGAGCGCCAGCGGATCGCACGCGAGCTGCACGACTCGGTGACACAGGCGCTGTACGGCATCACGCTGCACGCCGAGGCGGCCACGCGCCTGCTGGCGGCCGGCGATCTGGCGACCGCGGCCGACAACCTGCGCGCGCTGCAGGAGACCGCGCAGGAGGCGCTCGAGGAGATGCGCCTGATGATCTTCGAGCTGCGCCCGTCGGTGATCGAGCAGGCCGGGCTGGCAGCGGCGCTGCAGGCCCGGCTGGACGCGGTCGAGCGGCGGGCCAACCTGGAGACGAAGCTGATCGTGGAAGAGGTCGGCGACCTGCCCGCGCTGGTCGAGCAGGCGCTGTACCGGATCGCCCAGGAGGCGCTGAACAACGCGCTCAAACATGCCCACGCCCGGAGCATCGCCGTGCACCTGCGCCAGGTAGAGACCCGCGTGATCCTCGAGATCGCCGACGACGGCGCCGGGTTCGATCCGGCTGCGGCCCGCGAGACGGGCGGGCTGGGCCTGTGTGGAATCGCCGAGCGCGTGGCCCAGCTTGGGGGACAAATGACCGTGCAGAGCGCGCCGGGAACGGGGACGCGGCTACGGGTGGAGATAACGCTGTAAGCTGCCGCACGCCTGAAGGCGGCGGCTTTACTCTGGCGCTACGACCGACGTCGCATCCGAGTAGTATGGCACGCTTACCGGTGCCCTGCCAGGCTTCGTCGTGAGCTCAGCCGAACGGCCGAAACCTGGCAGCGATGGTGAGACATATGCGACACGCGCATACGACCTTGAACCTTTTACCCGATCGAGGTTTCCCGATCGGAACCCGCACGGCTCAGTTCGTAATGTGCAGAAACCGGGTCCACCGGCAACGCCGGAATTGTGCCTTCGCACGAGAACAAGTGTACCACATAGCGCTGTTTTTCGCAACAGGAAGCGCAAAACTGGCGGCGCACGCCTAAGCGCAGAGCGTTTGAGCGTGGAGCGCAAAACAGGACTTGGAGGATCGTTCTCCCGCTTTGCGCTTTGCGCTTGAACGTTTCCTTGCGCCGCCCCGCGCTTCCTCCGCACGCCTGAAGGCGGCGGTTTCCGCGCGGAGGTTTTTATGATCAATCCTATACGCGTGCTGGTCGTCGACGACCACCTGGTCGTCCGCAAGGGCATTCGCGCGCTGCTCGCGACCGAGCCGGACATTGAGGTAGTGGGTGAGGCTCGCGACGGCGCGGAGGCGGTCGCGGAGGCATCTCGGCTGCGGCCCGACGTCATCCTGATGGACCTGGTGATGCCCCAGATGGATGGGATCGCGGCGATCGAGCGGATTCTCGCCGCCCAGCCGGCCGCGCGCATCCTGGTGCTGACCAGCTTCGACGCCGACGACAAGGTCTTCCCGGCCATCCGCGCCGGGGCGCTGGGGTATACCCTGAAGGACTTCGGCCCGGCGGAGCTGGTGCGCGCTATCCAGCGCGTCCACCGCGGCGAGTCCTCGCTGCACCCGGCGATCGCGCGGAAAGTGCTGCAGGAGCTGGCGCACCCGCCCCTGCGCCCGCCGACATCGGAGCCGCTGTCGGAGCGCGAGGTCGAGGTGCTGCGCCTGGTGGCGCGCGGCGAGAGCAACCATCAGATCGCCGCGGCGCTGCGGATCAGCGAGGGCACGGTGCGCACGCACGTCAGCAATATTCTGAGCAAGCTGCACCTGGCCAGCCGCACCCAGGCCGCGCTGTATGCCCTGCGGGAAGGGCTGGCGTCGCTCGACGACCAGGGTACGCCAGATGTATAGTTCGCGCAGACGCTGCTTGTGAGATCAGTTCGTACGCATTTTGTCGTAGGCGCGCTCTGCTCAGTGCAGAGCGCGCGTCTTCTTTTTGCGTGTGGGCCAATCTGTGTTTCCTCCGATCACACAATACGGCTGTGCTGGCATACTTGAGAGACTAACGCTCTGCTCCTCTTTGCCAAAATCATCCAACGTGAAGCGGGTGGTTTGGAGCGGGCAGCGCCCGCTCCAAACCACCCCCGCACTGCATCGAATAAAGGAACGGTGATGACGCAGCCGACTCGCGTGCTTATTGCCGACGATAGCGTGCGCGCCCGTGATGGGTTGCGCGCCATGCTGGCGACCTGGCCGGCGGTCGAGGTGGTCGGCGAGGCTGCCAACGGCCAGGACGCCGTGCGCCTGGTGCCGGAATGCCGGCCGGATGTCGTGCTGATGGACCTGCGGATGCCGGTGCTGGACGGCGTGCAGGCCATCCGGCTGATCAAACAGCAGTGGCCCGCAGTCACCGTCGTCGCGCTCTCGATAGATGCCGGGGCACAGGCCGACGCACTGGCGGCTGGGGCGGACACCTTCGTGATCAAAGAGGGCGCTCCCGAGCGGCTGCTGACTGCGCTGGGCATCGATGGTGCCCGCGGCATGAGGTAGCCCAAGTCTGGTTCAGATTGGCACAGGTCGGTTTTCTGCAATATCACGGCGCGATTCTTGATGTCACTGCACCGTCGCCCCGCTATACTCGCATCACATCCCCACTACATCCAAGGAAGCATACACGACACCAGTACACGGAGGTTCCAGTGTCGATTGAACTCAGCAGCGCGGCTGGCCGAATGCTAGTAGACGACCATGGCCGGATCAGCTTCGAGCGTGGCGGCCGCGTCGTGCTCCAGTCCGCGCCGGCGCCGGCCTTCGTCCTGTCCTACAATGTGGAGCTTTCTGCGCAGACGGTGCTTGGCGTCGATCGGCGCGGCAAGCGCGTCGCTGTGCGCTATGGCACATCGAACCCCGGCGCGCCGCTGACGCTGGAGGCGGAGCCCACGGATTCGGGCTTCCGGCTGCGCTGGAGCTGCGCGCCCGATCTCCCGGCGGTTGGCGTCGCCTGGAGCCTCCAGCCCCAGGCCCCCTGGTACGGGCACGGCGAGCGCATCATCCAGCCCTGGCCGCTCGACCGGCTGCCGGTGATCGCCGAGCCGCTGATACCCTACGACCACGACCGCGGCGGGTCCGGGTGTATCACGACGCCGCTGTGGTTCAACGCCAGCGGCGCCGCGCTGCTGGCCCT